>Ga0209624_10003510_pt1 | contig 11056 bp, 7 predicted proteins | sample JacPinW_OM2H0_O1_FD_188565 | JGI IMG/M metagenome (GOLD analysis project Ga0209624, IMG submission 188565) | Forest soil microbial communities from Algoma, Ontario, Canada - Jack Pine, Ontario site 1_JW_OM2H0_O1 (SPAdes) (version 2) | ecosystem: Environmental > Terrestrial > Soil > Boreal... | reverse complement strand
GCGCACGTAGCGCAGGCTCTCCTGGCTGAAGGCTGAGCCGGCACGATGCCTTACAAGCTCGTGGGTAAATACTCTTGAACAATTCCGAATAGCGAAACTGTAATTCGCATGCTCGAGCACGCTGCCGTGCGCTGAGCGCAAGATGTTGGCGAAGTACTCGCGCTGGTCGGTGCGCACCCTCGTCACGTTTGGGTTCAGACCGGGCTCCCAACTGCGGTAGCACGCACGCCCCCCGAACTCCACGATCAGCTCGCCCCCATTAGTCTCGCCCTGGGTCTCCTCCAGGCGTCGCTCCAGCCAAGACTCGCCGCCGACGTCAGCGAGGTAGGCGCGCATCCCGTCGAGGTCGAGCGACGGGCGGGCGAGGAGGAACACCTGGGGTTTGGTCTCGTGCATCGGGCGCACGATGCTAGGAGGTGTCTCGGACGGTCGCGTCAGCCCGACGGCGAGACGGCGAGCACGCTGTTGGGTGCGACCGTGAGCTTGACCTGGTCGTGTGGCGAGACCACGTGTGCGCTCAGCACACCGGTGCGCGTCGGGCTGAGCGTCTCGACGGTTGCGCTGCTCGTGCCGCGTAGGATCACCGACTGTGCCGTGCGGTGCTCGTTGTCGAGGATCAACAAGCCCGTGCCCGCGGGCTGGCTGACAGCGGTAGCGACGAGTCCTCGTATGGTGAGCGAGCGCAGCGTGCAGCCGAGTGGCAGCCACTGCTGAAGCGCGACCAGGGCGCTCTCGAGCGGCCGGTTTAGCACTGCTTCGCCGTTGACCACGAACGGGTCGTAGGGGCCGCCGCTGAAGTGGAAGCGAACCTCCTTGAAGCCGGTCTTTAGTGCGGAGAGCACGAAGCGCACGGCCCATACGGCGGCGGCGGGGCTGTCCGATACGCCCGCCACGCCTCCGCACGACGCGGAGTTCGCCTCGGAGATGATTGCCTGTGCGCCTGCCGCGGAGGCATCGCTCACCACCCACGCGAGATGGCGCGGCGTTTCGGCGGCCTCGTTGGAGAGCAAGCCGGGGATTGTGACCGCCTTGGGCGTGGCGCACGAGGTCAGCGGATACAGGTGCACGCCCACGATCTGATCGTGCAGCTGGGAGATGACGCGCGGCAATTCGCGCTGCCAGTGCGCGGGCCTCGCGAGTTCCGGCCCGATCGCCGGCGCTTCACCGAGCGCCGGTTTGAGTTGTTCGGCGATCTGCAGATAGGTGTTGACGGCCGCGTTTTCTTCGTTGGCCTGAGGCTTGTCGAGCTCGGCGTAGTTGGGCAACGGGTACAGGTCCGGCTCATTGCCGAGCGAGAAGTCCAGGCCGTTGGTGGCCGCGCTCTGCGCGCCTGCGACGATCTGTGACGCCCACGCAAGCTGGCCCGTGCGCGCGTTCAGCCCCACCGTGAGCGGGTCTTGCGTTGTGTTCAGCAGGCAGTGCAGCTGGCTCCAAAACGATGGCGGCAGCGTGTACAGCGTCGCCGCTTCCCATGACTGGTTGGGGCTGGGTAGCGCGCCGCTGGGGACGGTCTCGTCCTGGCTGTCGCCGGCGAGCGCGAGCGGTGGCGAGCCGAGTTGCTGCAGCTCCGAGATGAGGGCTGGTGGCGGGCAGGTTCCGCTGCCGAGGTCCTGTGCCATCACCGGGTACTCCAACGACAGGCCCACCGGTGCCATTGTGACCGCGATACCGCCGGCACCGCTCGTGGGTGTGATCGTGATCTGTGGTGGGGGTGGCGTCTTGTGGGGTGCGTGCTTGGTTGCGTGGTGGCGTGGTGTGGCGGCGAGCGACGCGCCCGTCGATGAGGTGCCGGCCGACAGCACGAGTCCGAGCGTTAGCACCAGGGCAGCACGGGTAGTCATGGCGCGCACGGTAGCGCTTGACCGCTACGCAGCGCTTCACCGCACGATGGGACGCTCTAAGCTGGGCGACCATGGCAACCGCAGCCCACGCGCAGCCGAGCGATCCCGAGCTGGAGGCGACCGCTTGGGACCTCCAGCCGCTGGTAGATGGGGAGGGGCAGGAGGGCGTTGCACGCAGGCTCAGCGAGGCGCTTGAGCGTGCCAAGACGTTTGCGTCACGCTACGCGGGTCGGCTGGATCAGCTCGACAGCGCCGGCCTGCGCGATGCGATGAACGAGCTGGCCGCGATCCACGAGCTGGTGGCGCGCGCCGGCTATTTCGCCGCGCTGCGCTTCTCCACCGACACCGCTGAGCCCGCCAACGGCGCACTGCTGCAAAGCGTGCAAGAGCAGGAGACCGCGATTGGCACAACGCTGCTGTTCTTCGAGCTCGAGTGGGCGGCGCTGTCCGACGAGCGGGCGCAGCAGCTCTTGGCGAGCGCGGGCCTGGAGTTCTGTGCTCATCACCTACGCAACGTGCGTCGCTACCGTGAGCATCTGCTGAGCGAGCCAGAGGAGAAGATCCTCACGGAGAAGTCGCTCACCGGCGCGAGCGCGTGGACACGGCTGTTCGAGGAGCTGACCTCTGCGATCGAGGTGACGATCCCGACTAACGGCGAGCTGTCAAGCGCGGGGGGCAATGAAAAGCTCGCGCTGGATGTGGCGCTGAGCCGCCTGTCGCTGGCTGATCGAGATCTCCGTCGCAGCACTGCCGAGGCTGTCACCGCGGCGTTGGCACCAGGCTTGCGCACACGCGCGTACCTGTTCAACACGCTGCTCGCGGACAAGGCCACAGATGACCGTCTGCGCCACTACCCAAACTGGCTGGCTGCGCGCAACCTCGCCAACGAGGCCAGCGACGAGTCGGTCAGCGCGTTGCTCGAGGCGGTACGGGCACGCTATGAGATCCCGCGCCGCTGGTATCGACTGAAGGCAAAGCTGTTGGGGGTGGAGCGGCTCGCGGACTACGACCGCATGGCGTCGGTCACGGAGGACGAGGCTACCTACCCGTTCGCGCAGGCACGCGAGATTGTGCTCGACTGCTACTCGTCGTTCTCGCCAGAGCTTGGCTCACTCGTCAAACGCTTCTTCGACGAGCGCCGGATCGATGCTCCGGTGCGTCCAGCCAAGCGCGGCGGTGCGTTCTGTGCGTCAGCGGTGCCATCGGTGTTCCCGTATGTGCTGCTCAACTACACCGCCCGCAGACGCGACGTGCTGACGCTCGCGCACGAGCTCGGCCATGGCGTGCACTTCGCGCTGGCTGCCCGCCAGGGGGTGTTCCACCAGAGCACGCCACTGACGCTCGCCGAGACCGCGTCGGTGTTCGGCGAGACGATCGTGTTCGGACGGCTGTTGGAGGAGGACTCCCAGCCTGCCTCCCGTCTGGCTTTGCTGGCGGAGAACTTGGAGGACACGATCGCAACCGTCTTTCGCCAGGTGGCGATGAACCGCTTTGAGGACCTCGTGCACACGAGCAGACGCGAGCAGGGCGAGCTCTCGACTGAGCGCTTTGGTGAGCTATGGGTCGAGAGCCAGTCCGAGATGATGGGGGACTCGGTGGAGCTGACGGAGGGCTATCGCAGCTGGTGGTCATATATCCCGCACTTCATCGGCAGCCCTGGCTACGTGTACGCATACGCCTATGGGCAGCTGTTGGCCCTATCGGTGTATGAGCGCTACGAGCAGCTCGGCGAGGAGATGGTGCCGCGTTACCTCGAGCTGCTTTCCGCCGGCGGCTCGCGTAGCCCGCAGGAGCTGGGCGAGATCGTGGGCGTGGACCTGAGCGATCCCGGCTTCTGGACGGCGGGTCTTGATCTCGTTGAGCGCCAGCTGCAGGAGGCGGAAGCGGCCGCGGAGGCCTCGGGCCGGCCGCAATGAGTTCGTCGTTTGCCGGCAAGACAGTGCTTGTGACGGGCGCCTCTCGCGGTATCGGCCTGGCGACCGCGCAGCGTTTTGCCTCGCTCGGTGCGCAGGTTGGCCTTGTGGCGAGTAACGCTTTACTGCTCGCCGACGCGGCGAAGGATCTGCAGGGTAGACATCACGTGGCGGCGGCGGATCTCACCGATCCGGACGCGTGTGCCCGTGCGGTCGCCGAGGTGAGCGACGCACTGGGACCGATCGACGTGCTGATCAGCTGCGCAGGTGTTTTGCGGCGAGATTTTGTCGAGGATGTGAAGCCGGAGGACCTCGAGCAGAGCTTTCGCCTGCACGTAGGCGCCGCCGTCTGGTTGATCCAGGGTGTGCTCGAGGGCATGCGCGAACGTGGCTACGGCAGGATCGTGCTCGTCTCCTCCGAGCTGGGATTGATCGGTGGCCCGTCCTATACCTCTTACTGCACGAGCAAGTGGGCGATGGTGGGGTTGGGCGAGGTTCTCACGCACGAGCTTGCCGGTAGCGACGTGCGCGCGACGGTGGTTTGCCCGGGCGATGTCCACACCAAACAGCTCGAGGAGGAGCACGAGTGGGGCCCCACAGGGGGCGTAACGCCTGAGAAGGCGATGTCAGCTGATTACGTGGCCCGCGCGATTGTGCGTGCAGCCGAGCGCGGCAAGCCGGTGGTGGTCATCGATCGTCCGCACCTGCGGGTGGCGTTCTGGATCATGCGCCGCGCTCCACGCCTGCGCATACCGATCATCGCCGACGCATATAAGAAGCTCAAACGTTCCGGCAAACAGGACATTGAGAAACAAACAGCGACTTCTTAGCCCTATAGGTAGACATTACTCGCACAAACGGGTACAGCTACATCATGCGCCGAACTAAAGAACAGCGAAGCACAAAAAAAGAACAGCCGCTTGCGGCCGTATTGCGAGGAGCCCGTGTAGGGCGTGGAGAAACGCAGGAAGATGTCGCCCGCCGCGCGGGATTGACGATCGCAGCCTACGCTCGCATCGAGCGAGGCACGGCAGATCCCAAGTGGACGACCGTCAAGTCGATCAGCGAGGCCCTCGAGATCAACCTGGGAAAGCTCGACTCGAGGACTCAAGTAGAGAGTCTTTGAGCTGAGGGTCGCGACGAAACGGCAGCGCGGGTTGACGGGTCTGGTGGCCCGGGTCTCAGAAAAGCCCGCCGAGCGCGCTGCCGGCGTGATGCACCAGGTCGAACAGCGGCTGGGGGATGATGCCGAAGAAGATCGTGGCGGCGGCGGCGAGTACTGCGACGAGCACCACCTCGATCTGCATGGGGCCGGTGGACGCCGATGTCCCGGAGGCGCCGCCCGCGGCCGGTGCCAGGACGCCTTCCGCGTCGAGATCGGCGGAGCCGCCGGCGAGTGCCGGTAGCGGCCCGCTGCCTGGGACAGTGGCGGGCGGGGTGGTGAGTCCAGCCTGCGCTTCGCCGCTCGGTGACTCGCGCATCCACATGGCTGCCACCACCGGCAGGTAGTAGCCGAGGGAGATCATCGAGCCGATCACGATTGCCACGCCCAGCCAGGTGTAGCCGCCGGCGACAGCGGCATCGATCAAATAGAACTTGCCGATGAACCCTGCCGTGGCGGGGATGCCGGCGAGCGCCAGCATGGAGATCGTCATCGGCCACGCCAGCCACGGGCGCTCACGTCCCAGTCCGGCAAGCGCGCTGACGCTGTCGCCCAGATCGGTTTCCCGCTCGCGGGCGGTGATCACGGCGAATGCGCCCATGTTCATGAACAAATACACCGCCAGGTAGAAGACGGTGGAGGCCACACCCAGCTGCGTGGCCACCACTACGCCCGCGAGCATGTAGCCGGCCTGTGCCACGGAGGAATACGCGAGCATGCGCTTCAGCGAGGATTGGCCCAGCGCGCCCACGTTGCCGACCAGGATCGTGATCGTGGCGAGCACCGCCAGCGCTGGGCCCCAGCTGCCCTGGGTGTCGATCAGGGCGACGTCGAAGAAGCGCAGGAACACGCCCAGCGCGGCGACCTTCGTGGTGACCGCCATAAACGCCGTCACCGGCGTCGGTGCGCCCTCGTACACATCTGGCGTCCACTGGTGGAAGGGCGCCACAGAGGACTTGAAGCACAGGCCTGCCACGCACAGCGCAATCCCCGTGAGCGTAAGCGGGTCGGTCGCGATATTGCCGCTGGAGAGCGCCCGTGCGATCGCGCTGAAGTCGGTCGAGCCGGTGGCACCGTAGATCAGCGCCAGCCCATACAGCAGCGTCGCCGAGCCCACGGAGCCCACGATCAGATACTTCAGCCCCGACTCAAGCGAATGCTCACGCCGCAGTTCCGTCGCGCACAGCACATACAGCGGGATCGACAGGAGCTCGAGGCCCACAAACAACGCCACCGTGTTCTGGGCGCTTGCCAGCAGCGACATGCCGCCGATCGAGGTCAGCAGCATCGCGTGAAACTCACCATGCGCTGCTTCCTGCGCCGCCAGCGAGCGCCATGCCAGTAGCACCGCGCAGGCGCCGCCGCCGATGAGGATCAGGTTCAGGGCGAGCGACAGATCGTCGATTCGCAGCGCTCCCGAGACGATCGACTTCTCGGAGCTCCATTGCCAGATCGTCAGACCGAGCGTCGCGCCCAAAGCCATCAGGCTGAGGAACGGGACCAGTTGCGAGCGCACCCAGCGTGAGCCGATCAGCCCAAACATCAGCACGATCACGGCGCCGCCCAGTAGCGCGATCAGCGGCGAGAGCCCAGCGAAGTCGATGTGTGGGCCTTTCAGGTGCGTGGTCGCCATCGCAGGGGAGAAGAGGGGCACGTAGCTCATCGCACCGTCCCTTCCGCTGATGATTCGCCGGCGCCAGGCGCGGTCGTACTGGCCGTTTCTGTGAAGTAATGGAGCTGGGCGTGCGGGTTGACCGCGAACGCCTGTGCCGGGAATACGGCCTCCTTGACGGAGCTTTCGCTGCGGTGCAGCGCCAGCTGTGGATACAGCGCAAGGAACAGGATTACGAGCACCAGTGGCACCAGCACGGCGCCGTCACGGATGGATATCTCGCGCGGCTGTACGTCCTTGCCGACGCGGTTGTGCATCGCGCTGATGAACAGGCGCAGCGCGTACACGCTCGCCATCACCACGCCTGAGAAGGCGATGATCGCGATCGCGAGCTTGGCTTTGAACACGCCCAGCAGGATCAGGAACTCGCCCACGAAGTTCGACGAGCCGGGCATCGCGAGCGTCGCCAGCGACACGATCAGGAAGATGCTCGCGAGCACCGGTGCGCGGAACGCGATGCCGCCCATGTCGCGGATGTCTTCCGAGCCGCCCGCCCGCCGGGCTAGCACCGCGGCGATGAACAGCGCTGGCGCCACAACCAGGCCATGGTTGACCATCTGCAGCAGGGCGCCCTGGGCGCCCTGTGGATTCAGCGCGAAGATGCCGATGGTGATGAAGCCCAACTGTGCCACCGAGGAGTATCCGAGGATCAGCCGCGCGTTGGTCTGGCTGAACGCCTGCATCGACCCATACACGATCGAGACCAGCCCGATCAGCAGCATCAGCGTCTGGAAGTGCGCTGCCGCTTGCGGGAACAGCGGCAGCACGAGCGCCAGGAAGCCGTATGCGCCGACCTTCGAGAGCACGCCGGAGAAGACCATCAGCACCTCGACGGGCATCGCCCGGTAGCCGTCTGGCATCCAACCGTGCAGCGGGAAGGCCGGCATCTTCACGAGGAACGCCGCTGCGAAGAACAGGAAGATCCACTCTTGCGAGCCGGTGCTCAGCGGCACCTGCTGCAGAGCAGAGAGCACGAACGTGATGTGACCGCCGCCTTGCTGGGCTGCGAGCACGCCTGTGGCGATCGCCGCCGCGAGCATCAACAGCGAGCCGACGAGTGTGTAAATCACGAGCTTGATCGTCGCTTTGACTCGATCGGGTCCCTGCCCCCAGCCTCCGATGAGGAAGTAGAAGGGGATCAGCATCAGGTCGAAGAACGCCACGAACAGCGCCAGGTCCTGGGCGAGAAATGCGCCAAGCACGGCCGACTCGGCGAGCATGAAGTTGAAGTAGAAAAGTCGCGGGCGATCGACAGCAGGGCTCTCCGCGCGTAGGTTGGCGGCAAGGATGGCCGCCGCGAACAGCAGCGTTGTCAGGCCGACCAGGAACACGTTCAGCCCGGTGACCGCGAGCTTGTAGTGGATGCCAAGCGTTGCGATCCAAACGATGTCTGTGACGTGCTGCAGGCCACCGCCGGCGTTGTAGTCGGCGATGTAGCCGATCGACAGGCCCAGCGCCACCACCGAGCCGAGCAGCGCCAAGCCCCCTGGGATGCGCCGATCGCGTGACGGAATCAACGCGCCAAGCAGACCGCAGGCGGCTGGGATCCAGATCAGTATCGAAAGGGGTGGCATGGTCGGGTGAGGGTGAGACTCAGGTCTGCAGCAGGAAGTAGAAGCCGACGCCGGTGACGCCGAGGACGAGCAGTGCGGCGTAGTAGCGCACGAAGCCGCTCTGCGCGGCGCGCACGGCGGCCGATCCTGCTCGCACGATGCCGGTGGTGCCGCCCACGAGCGTGTCGTCGACGAACACGCGCTCGAACGTGTCGCGTGCGAATGCACCCGCCGCGGCCATCGGCTTGACGACGAGCGCATCGATCAACTCATCGAAGTACCACTTGTTGAGGAACAGCTCATACAGCGGCCGCGTGCGTTCTCTGATCGCGGTGGAGGCCTTCAGTTCCTTGCCGCCGACGATCCAGATGCGGTAAGCCAGACCGATACCCGCCAGGCCGATCAGCGTGCCCAGCGTCAGGCCGATCGCGAGCAGCCCTGTTTTCGTGTGCGGTTCATAGCCTTTGGCGGTGGCGAACGACGGGCGCAGGAAGTCGTCGACCACAAAGTCCACTTTCGGGATCTGGATCAGGCCGGCGCCCACCGCGCCGAGGGCGAGCAGGCCCATCGCGATCCGCATCGGCAGCGCCCGCTCGGCGATCGCGTGCTCCGGGCCGGGGAAGCCCACGTCGGTGTCCTCCTCTTCGCCGTTGGCCGGGTTGCGCGGGACCTCCGCGTGATGCAGATGGCCTTCTTCCAGCTCACGCGCCTCTGGTACCGGGTCGCCGTGGAAGGCGCGGAAGATCATGCGGAAGGTGTAGACGGCCGTGAAAAACGCGCCGATGTAGCCGGCCACGTAGAGGATCCAGTGCCAGCCGCCGCGCTCGCCGGTGACCAGCAGGATCTCGTCCTTGGAGAAGAAGCCCGAGAACGGCGGGATGCCCGACAGCGCGAGGCCGCCGATGATGAAGCACGCGTACGTGAACGGCATCGCCTTGCGAAAGCCACCCATCTTGTTCAGCGACTGCTCGCCGCCCATTGCGCCGATGATCGAGCCGGCGGCCATGAACAAGAGCGCCTTGAAGAATGCGTGCGTCATCAGGTGGAACAGCCCCGCCGCGTACGCGCCTACGGACACGCCCATGATCATGTAGCCGATCTGCGACATCGTCGAATAGGCGATCACGCGCTTGATATCCGTCTGCGCGAGGCCGATCGTGCCGGCGATCAACAGCGTCGCCGCGCCGACGATCGCGCCCACGTCCTGCGCCGCAGGTGCGCGTTCGAACAGCGGGTGCATGCGCGCGATCAGATACACGCCAGCGGTGACCATCGTCGCGGCGTGGATCAGCGAGCTAACGGGGGTGGGGCCCTCCATTGCGTCCGGCAGCCACGTGTGCAGCGGGATCTGCGCGGACTTGGCGAACGCGCCGACGAGCAGCAACAGGCAGCCGGCGACGAGGTCGCCGTTGTTCGTCCCGTGTCCAAACGCGGGGTGGGTGGTGGATTCGACCGCGTGGAAGCTCTTCAGGAAGTCGAGCGTGCCCGTGTGCTTGAAGATGAAGTACGTACCCAGCACCAACCCCGCGTCGCCGAGCACGTTGATCACAAACGCCTTGATGCCCGCTTTGGTCGCGGTCGTGCGTCGGTACCAAAAGGAGATCAAAAGGTAGGACGCCGCACCAACGAACGCCCAGCCAACGATCAGCAAGAGGAAGTTGCCCGCCAGCACCAGCAGCAACATCGAGAACACAAAGAAGTTCAGATACGAGAAGTAGCGAACGAAGCCACGGTCCTTGTCCATGTATGAGATGGAGTACAGGTGGATCAACGTGGACACGCCGCTGACAACGAGGATCATGAACACCGAAAGCGGATCCACCAGGATCGACATCTGCGCGTCGACGCCAGCGGTGGAGGCGTAGTTCCAAAGCGAGGAAACGAGCTGCCGGTCACCCGAAGCATGACCCTGAAGCGAGATCAGCGCACCAAGCGCCGCCACGAACGCAAGGAAAATGGCGCCCGTGCCAATCCACCCCGCAGTGCGTCCAGGCAGCACCCGAAAGCCAAACGCCGTAATCAGCGTGCCCGCCAACGGGAAGGCAAGCACGAGCCAGCCCCAAGTGGTCGTAGTCATACCTGCGCCCCCGAGGTAGGCGGAGCCGCGATGCGGCGACGCTCGCCCGCCGCGTAAGCGGCCGCGAGCGGCGACGTGTCACGGCTCCGCCGGTGCACGCGAGCGACTGAGGACGCCAATCCGGCGCCGGCATGCGCGCGCCTCACCCTTGCAGCTCCCGCAACTCATCGACATCAATAGGCAGGTGCCGCCGATAGATCGCGACGATCATGCCCAGACCGATACACACCTCGCAGGCGGCGACGGTCATCACGATGATCGCGAGGATCTGTCCGTCGCCGTTGCCCCACATGCGCGAGAATGCGATCAGCGCGAGGTTGCCACCGTTAAGCATCAGCTCCAGGCACAGCAGCACGACCAGTGGATTACGCCGCGTCATCACGCCAACCGCGCCCAGCGAGAAGACGATCGCCGACACCGCCAGATACCAGGAGATGCTCATGACGGTGACCCCGCGCCGGTGTGCACCGGGCTCTCCTGCTCAACATGGTTACCGCTCGGCAGCCTGGCGCCGGTTGTCGGCGCGAAGCCGACGCCCTCGGCGATAGTCCCGGAGTCGCGAGGCCGCGGCAGATCGATCGGCACGAACAATTCGGGCTCGTCCTCGCCGATGCCACCGCGGCGACGGGCCAGCACAACGCCGCCCACCGCGGCGATCAGCAACAGGAACGACGCGAGCTCGAATGTCACCAAGAAGCGCGTCAACAGCAGATTGCCGATGTACGCGGGCGTGCCGTACGTCTGCGGACCGGACACATACGGGGCGCCATAGCCGCTGGTGGCCTCAAGACCGGTACCGAGCAGCGCGATCAACAGCTCCACGAGCAACGCACCGCCC
>Ga0209624_10003508_pt1 | contig 11059 bp, 10 predicted proteins | sample JacPinW_OM2H0_O1_FD_188565 | JGI IMG/M metagenome (GOLD analysis project Ga0209624, IMG submission 188565) | Forest soil microbial communities from Algoma, Ontario, Canada - Jack Pine, Ontario site 1_JW_OM2H0_O1 (SPAdes) (version 2) | ecosystem: Environmental > Terrestrial > Soil > Boreal... | reverse complement strand
GTTGCTGCGCGGCGGGAATGTGTTCGCGCTCGATATTTCTTTCGACCAGAGAATATTCGAGTTGCAGCGCGATCAGGCGTTCCTTGCCTTCTTGTTCAGCGAGGGTTTGCGCGCGGGCGACGTACCATGCGGGCGTGTCCGAAAATCCGTAGTAGCGAATTTTGCCATCGCGTACCAGATCGTTCATGGTGGCGAGGACTTCTTCGACGGGAGTGACCGTGTCCCAGGCGTGGAGCCAGTACAGGTCAATGTAATCGGTCTGCAGTCGGCGCAAGGAAGCCTCGAGCGACTGGTAGATATTTTTGCGGCCGTTACCGCCGGAATTGGGATTTCCTTTCTCGGGGTTGAAAGTGAATTTCGTGGCCAGGGCAATGCGGTCGCGGAGTTTTTTATCAGCGATGAACTTGCCGACCATTTGCTCGCTCTTGCCTTGGGTATACCCGTTCGCGGTGTCCACGAAGTTGCCGCCCTGATCGGTGTAGCGGTCAAAGATTTCGCGAGCCTGGGGTTCGTCGCTGCCCCAGCCCCATTCCGTGCCGAAGGTCATGGTGCCGAGTGACAGCAGGCTTACGCGCAATCCGGAACGGCCTAACGTTACGTAGTCGGTCAAACTCATATCGCTTTCCTCCGCAAGCCTGTTTAGATGCGGCGCATGACTGGCTCGATTCCATTAATCCAAGCCAGCGCCCGGCAAGATGTTTTGACCGGCGGCAGGCGGGCGCAAACATCGTTTCCTATTTGGGGCGCACGCGATTATCCTATGGGACTTCGGCGCGAGGCGCAATCGAGAGAGGTCCGGCGGTGACGCAGATCGTAACGCAGAAAGTTGTGCTGCAAGTGGCGGACGGAAGCGCAATGAATGCTTATGTGGCGCGACCGGCGGATGGCAGCGCGCATCCGGGGCTGCTGGTATTTCAAGAGGCGTTTGGAGTGAACGCGCATATTCGCGACGTGACGGAGCGATTTGCGCGCGCGGGCGTGGTGGCGATTGCGCCGGAATTATTTCATCGCACGGCGCCGGGGTTCGAGGGGAAATATGATGACTTCCCCACCGTTGTGCCGCACATGAAGGCGATGACGGTCGAGGGGACGACGCAGGATATTCGCGCGGCTTACGATTTTTTGGTGGGCGACCCGCAGGTGCGGAAGGAAGCGATCGCAAGCATTGGATTTTGTATGGGAGGGCGGGCTTCGTTTTTGGCGAACGCGACGGTGCCTCTGCAGGCGGCGATTTCTTTTTATGGGGGTGGGATTGCGCCGGGGCTGCTGCTGCAGGTGGCGAGCTTGCATGCGCCGATGTTGTTTTTTTGGGGCGGGAAGGACAAGCACATCGGGCCAGAGCAGATTCGCGCCGTAATCGATGAATGCAAGCGGCTGGGCAAGCCTTATGTGAACGTGGAGATTTCGGAAGCGGATCACGGATTTTTCTGCAACGCGCGGGCGAGCTACCATCCTGAAGCTGCGCATCTGGCCTGGAGTATTTGCGAAAGTTTCCTGCATTTTCACGTACACAAACCGGAATTGCGGACGCGCGTTCGCTAGTCGTGCCGGCGCGGCTAGATTTTGCGGACGGCTGCGCTCGCTGGGGAGATTGGCGCGCGTTTTCCGGCTGCGATATGGTGTGCCTGTAGCGGGCTGCTGCACGGGTTCGGGGGATGGGATGAAGACGTACGTCGGGGCGATTGATCAGGGGACCACCAGCACGCGATTTATTGTGTTCGATCGCGCGGGGCGGATTGTTGCTTCGGCGCAACGGGAGCACCAGCAGATTTATCCGCGGCCTGGGTGGGTGGAACATGATCCGGTGGAAATTTGGCGCAACACCGAGCAAGTGATTGCGGATGCGATGCGGACTGGGGGTTTGAGAGCGAGCGATTTGGCGGCGATCGGGATTACCAATCAGCGGGAGACTGCAATTGTGTGGGAGCGGCGTACGGGCGCGCCGGTTTGCAACGCGATTGTGTGGCAGGACACTCGGGTGGCGGACGCTGTGGCGGAGCTGGCGCGGGATGGCGGGGCGGATCGTTTTCGGGGGAAGACTGGGCTGCCTATGGCGACGTATTTCAGCGCGCTGAAGATTCGCTGGATTCTGGAGAATGTTTCGGGGGCGCGCTCTCGAGCTGAGGCGGGCGAACTTTTATTCGGGAATGTGGATACGTATCTTTTGTGGCAGCTAACTGGCGGGGCGGCGGGTGGAGTGCATTTGACGGACGTGACGAACGCCAGCCGGACGCAGCTGATGAATCTGGAGACATTGGCGTGGGATGCGGAGATTCTCGCCGTGTTCAGGATACCGGCCGGTATTTTGCCGCGCATAGTTTCGAGCAGCGAAAATTTCGGCAAGGCGCAGATTGCGGCTATCAAGGATGCGCCGATTACCGGGGTTTTGGGGGATCAGCAGGCGGCGCTGGTGGGGCAGACTTGTTTTGAGCCGGGCCAGGCGAAGAACACCTACGGGACTGGAAGTTTTTTGCTGATGAATACGGGCGAGCGGCCGGTGGCTTCGAAGTTTGGATTGCTGACCACAGTTGCTTACAAATTTGGCCCGGAGGCTGCGCGCTACGCTTTGGAAGGAAGCATCGCGATTACGGGCGCGCTGGTGCAGTGGCTGCGCGACAATCTGGGAATTATTCAGCAGAGTGCGGAAATTGAGGCGCTGGCTGCTGCGGTGCCGGACAATGGCGGCGTTTATTTTGTGCCGGCGTTTTCTGGGTTATACGCGCCTTACTGGAAGACTTCGGCGCGAGGGGTGATCGCGGGGCTGACGCGGCACTCGAACAAGAATCATATTGCGCGGGCGGCGCTGGAGGCTACTGCGTTTCAGACGCGCGAAGTGCTGGAGGCGATGGAAAAGGATTCGGGCATTCCGCTGGCGGTGCTGCGGGCGGACGGAGGGATGGTGGTGAACGAGCTGTTGATGCAATTTCAGGCGGACATTTTGGGTATTCCCGTGGTGCGTCCTGCGGTGAAGGAGACGACGGCGCAGGGGGCGGCTTACGCTGCAGGCCTGGCGGTGGGATTTTATCGCGACTTGCGCGATCTGCGGACGAATTGGGCTGTGGAGCGGAGCTGGGAGCCGCGGATGGATGCTGAGACGCGCGGGGCGCTGTTGAGGTCGTGGCAGAAGGCTGTAGCGAAGTCGTTTGATTGGGTGGAGTAGCGGACTGGCGGTTCGGCCCACGTTCGGCCCGGTGCCGCGTCGGGTGGAATTTTGATCCTAAGACGAGCCGCGATTTGCTTTGCTTCGCGGGCAATCCTCCCCGTGGCTCGGAGTAGCAGCGAAACTGAAGAATGTCCTCACAAGCGGTCAGTATCGCGACCGTCTAAAAGAGAACAGTTTCAAGATGAGCGCCCGTTTATGCTCTTAGCCCATGAGCGACATCAAATTCGTATCCTGGAAGGAAATATTACTGAAAACTCTGGGTGAAACAGATCCCGAAAAGTTGGCCCAGCTTGTGCCGGAAGCTGAGTTAGCTATGTTTACGCGGCAACAAGAACTGAATGACAGCCCTCAACATAGCGAAGAACTCAGCACGATGCCGATAGCATCCGAAGCCTTGCGAGTCGTTAAACGCAGAATCACAAAACCTGTAGTTCCTGCATCGTCAACAGGCAATGCCGCGCGCTTTGCGAACTTTGTTCGACGCTCCGGGGCTGCGTAGAGCGAGCCACGTCCTGAAGCAAATACACGACCGGAATTTTCAGTGGGCCTCGCCACAGGTTTACGAATCCTCAATCTTGAAGTCCAGCGGAACGCCTAGCGCTTGCAGCTGCTTAATCCAACTCAGAGTCTGCAACGACATAACCAGTCGGCTGTCATGCAGCACGATAATTCGTTTCTTGGTTGCAAGGGTAGCGTCCCTGCGCCGGGAGTCGATGTCTTGAAGAAGATATTCGAAAGCTTTGCTTTGTTGTCCCTCGAACGGACGCAAGTCCCAAATTTCGTTAGCTGTGTCTTCGCTTCGTATGACTGTCTCGTTGAATTCGTCTTGTGTCATGTCGCGCTCTGCTTCATACGTGAATGGCGCCTTTCACTGGCGCCCTCCGTTGCTTATCTTCTGCTTGTCAGCTAGCACGGCTGCCTTAATCCTCGCAACGTGGATAGCCGCGAATCTGCCCGAAGTCGTGATGCAATCGCGCCCCGGCATCGACATACAAGTCGGGCACAGCAGGCTCATGGGACTCGTGCGCAGGAACTTCGGTATCTCGCCTTTCGATTCTGGCATTTGCCCACTTAGGCCGCGCAATCGTCGAGACCGCAATCAAACTGTAAGGCAGTGCCTACCGGCGGAACGCTGGCCGCGTCGATCGTGACAGTCGGGGTTTCGCGAACGCTTGATAATTGTTGAGCCAGTCTTTGACTTCTGCGACCGGTCCAAGACGGGTTAAGATTTTCCCGTTCTCGATTAAGCGGGCGATCACCGGCAACAGTTTCCTAAGCTCAACTACTTCCTGTGGAGTCGCCTTTGTTTTCGTTCTCGTTTGCATTCGCATAGGACTGGATTTTACATCAGTGCCAGACTGGAGCGGTACAATTCGCGCGTGAAACCGTCGTTCGACGAAACTCTCATCGAGTACCGGAGCAACTCGAGAATGTTGACGGAAGCTCTTCAAGTTGGATTACTCAGCGGTGCCGCAGCAATCCTCTGGGCGCGATTGCAATCTTTATTCATCGGGCTCCTGCCGCGTCCTCTCGGTTGAACTGGCCTACCAGGTGATGGCGAATTAGAAAATCGCTCTCCCGGTTAAAAAGAACAGCAAATAGCCAATGGACGGTATCGAAGTATGTCTGACTTCGGTCTCTATCAACTTTGGCGCAATCGTTCATCTCACTAGCCCAGAGAACGAGAGTTTTTGATTCCACGTCGTTCGCGACGGTCGCCCATGAGATCGCTGGTTTTGCTAGTTCCGCTTCCCATAGAGCCTGATCTTCCCGGCACAAATCCTTCGTGGTCGTGTGCTTCACGTCCTGGCCGAACACGGGGTTTGCGATTAAGACTACAATTAATAGAAGGCTGTTTTTCACGTTTGCTCCTCGAATGATCCGATTTACCACGAGAACGGAGGCCCATCTAGATATAAGAAGTAAGGCAGTATTTGGCTCGGATGGCCCGTCAATCTCGTCCTCAGTCTCTGGCTCGCAGTAGTTCTGGTCTGGCTGGAATTCTTCTGGCACTGGTGAATTGATATTTCCAGTGGAGCGGACGCTGAAACGTAAGTTCACGCAAAAAAAGTATGACACCTGTGCGACACAGCGCTGTGTTAGGGCAAACTTCGCGCATGTCTCTGAGCACAGTTCTCTAAGTGGACGGGCTACTTGGCTGGTGGGTATTCCAGCCAACCTACCGTTCGGGCAAATCGGCAGGGTTGTCTGTGTAGCCCGCAGCGATCCGTCCGCAATCGAGTGGCCACGGGAATCTCGCGAGCAGCGCGTCGTAAGCGCCCAGATCTAAAACGAATGAGTGGGCCATGCTGTTGTCGTCGGGATTTTTTTCCATTCGCGAAACAAGATATTGCCTAAAATGTGAAAAGTCGTCAACTACTGATGCTCCAAGTACTCCGCTTCCGTGTGCTACTACGGCTAGTACGCTGCTTGATACAGCTTCAACCCGATGGTTCCGAGATCCAAAAGCAGCTACGCTAACGATAACTCCACGCTAGGCTCCTTGCTGTATGTGAGCCCACCAGTCCAACGTCGAAGTCATGGTTGTTTTGTGCGTCTATCAGTTCCGCAAGCTAGGAGGCAGACCATGGATAGTGAACGCCGTCGTGGGCCTCGATATCTGGTCGTCGCGGATACCGAAGTGATCGATAAGACCTCAGATGCGAAGGGTTCCGCCCGGACCAATGAACTCAGTATCAGCGGGTGCTTTATTGAAACGCGTAATCCTGCGTCGGCAGGCACAGAGCTTTGGATCAGAATCTCTCAAAGAAATAGCACATTCACCGCATTCGGTTGTGTCATATCTGTCATTCCCAACACGGGGATGAGCGTCGCTTTCACGAGCATGGAGCCCAACCAGCTGTCTGTCTTGGAGAAGTGGCTCCCGGCCGCGATTTGAAAGGCCGGACTGCACAGTTATTACACACCCGGCCCAAGTGCGGGGAAGGGTGCAATGAAAATGCAAAGGTTAGTAGTGGGTGAGTCTGTAAGCCGGATTTCACCAAGCCGTTTTGCATCCTTCGCTCCCTCTGGAACTTCCAGAAAACAAAAGGCGGGCAAGATTCCACGGAGGTCAAAAATGTCAGACTTGGCAGCCTAGGCAGATTTGGGGTGACAATTTGGTGACGGTTTCCCAGAACGGCAATTTGGAGGTAGAACGCTCGAACTCTTCTAGGTCCTCGCGCTGTCGGATCTGCCGCTTGGATCCACGTAGTCTCGGACTGAGTGGCACCCGGGGGGCTACAGGCCGGGGCGGTTGGCCCACCCGCCATTCAATCAGCACTTTCTGATCGATTTTACTCGATGTCGGCTGGTGCCTCGTCTGGTTCGGTTAACGGGGCCGCGTCGGGCGGCAAATTTTCTTGTGGCCGTTCCTCGCGATTGCTCGGGGGCGCGGCGGGGAGACTCATCAACAGAGCGCCTTGCTTGACAGCGAGATCAAGCCCCAATCCGATTTCCTGACCGTCGTTCACGTCGAGTCGTTCGTAAGGGACGTCCCCGATCTGAATCGATCGAACCTGCACCTTGTAGCAGGCGTATTTCTGGACGGCAACCATTTCACCACCAACGAAAACATTCCCGGCGCGCATGCTTGCCCCTATAATACGGTCGCTAAACTTATGAACTACCTCACCAGCAATGCTCATTTGACCCAGCTGTTCTCGACGTCGGACAACCTGCTTCATGACAAGCTGCGCGAGTGCCTCGCAGATGACCATGACGCAATCAGCTGTTGACCTCACCTCTTCGGTAGCAACGGTCTCCAGAACATTCGTGTGCGCGGCCTTATTTCTATACTCAACGAACTCGTTCAGCACTGTCGCTGGCGTTTCTGTCTGATCGCGCTCACGATCCATGAACGTAACGACCAGAGGGTGCTTCTCGACCCAAGCCCAACAGTTCTCGATACCAACATAGCCGAACAGTTTGCCAAGGACTTCTGCACGATAATTCTGAGGATCGGTCAAGAACGCATCGCGTAATAACCTGTAGTTGACATCCCCAACCAGAGCCTGAGCCAAATCCGATATGACTCGCTTCTCAGCTAGATGCTTATACGGGCCGTCCTTGCCTAACTTGAGAAGAATTTGGCCAGTCCCGATGCGGTGTTGCTTCGTGATGCCCTCAGGTAGGTCCTCGTATTTCTCGTGCAGCTCGGGGAGAATCCGGAGGTAGTCGGATATCAACTCTTCGATGAATTGCTCATACACGGCATAAAGCCGCGTAAAAGCCGCGCAGTGGTCATAAACTTGCCAGGATGAATTTGACGGCACCTGGCGTCGGATATCCTCCAATTGTTTTTGAAGTCCTTCGTTTTCTTGGCGCTGGTCTGTAGCAATGTGTGTCGCGGCCGACTCGTTTCGGCTGCCGGTGTGATCGGGCTCGTGGGAGGCAGACGGAGATGAAAACACGAGCTCTCGGAAGCGATCATGCGCTTCGCGCACCTGCTTGACGGTCTCGATTTCGGCACGAAGACGCGCAGTAAAAATCGAGAACATGTCCCGCTACTCCTGGACGACTTGTTCGAGCATCTCTTCATAAAGACGGATTCGATCCTGCACATCCTTCTTAGTGTTCCGCTGTCCAGTGAACGTTCCGGGTGGATTCTCAATAAAAAGTCTTTTGGTGCGGTCGAGTACCATCTCTCGGCGCTGGATAAGAGTGTCAGATTGATCTAAATGGTGACTCACTCCGACCATCACGGCATCGGCGAACGCAACTTGAGGTCGCTTGCTCCATGTTTCATTGTCTACTTCCCATGGTCGAAAAAGGAGATCCTCGTAGATTGAGTGAGCCAATGCGAGCGAACGAGCGAATAGATCGCGCAGAACTTGGAGATCGTCATCGTTAAACGCGCGTGACCTCACAAAGTAAAGGTCCAAGAAACCCGACATGCCCCTTTGATAGTGTGCTGCGTGGCGGAGAGCAAAGAATCTGAGCACGATCTCGACATCCCGCATCTGTGCGTACATCGGAATCCTGAGCAATTCTTCTGGCGGATTCACTTCCTCTTCTTTTGTGTACGGAGGCAAACCCCATGCGGTTCGAAAGATCGGATGCTTCACCAGGTCGAGCAACAGAGAGTTAAACTTACCGTGGTAAATACTATTCCTTATCTCCTGTTGACTGAGTTTGATTCCGCCGGTATTCAGCCGCTCGAACACCTGCTGCCGAAGCAAGGCTTGCTCCTCAGTCGTTGCGGCGGATTCCTTCAGTAGAACGATGTATGAGATTGACCGTCGGTCAATCCCTTTTCTGATCTCTGTGGGAAGCTTGTCGTAAATTCGACCATTTAATTCCGGCCATTGTTCGAGCCCCTGAAGCTCCAGTTTGTTTGTGTAGAAGTCCCGAATAGCTGTAATGCGCTGCTGGCCATCCATCACCTCGTACTTCGCGAGGTCTGACTCGTACACAAACAGCGGCGGGACCGGGATATTCATGATGAACGACTCGATCAGCTTCGATTGGCGAATTGGATCCCATCGAGGCCGCCGTTGGTAGAAGGGACGAAGCTCCATCCAGCCTGCCCGTTTCAACGCTTCAACGAAATTCGGGAGCTGCTCTCGATTATTCTCAGTAACGATTCGAAGCTCTCGCTTCCCATACTTTGCATTGATCTCGTCATCGTTCATCCGGGAATTGCGGCTGGCTGGAGGCTTCACCCACATTGTGGCTTCGGACGGAGCTATCCTTCGTACGCTCAAACGCGGCCTCCTCGCAATCCCGGGGTAGTACTCGCAGACAGGCTGTCTACCCTGATTGGGAAAGACCGAGATTACGACTGTTGTAAGATACGCGCAAGAGACTGAGGCGCTGGCGCAGATTCAATCACTACAAAAGGAGTAATGACTAGTCGGCACGGACGCATTCGGATTACGATGTCTGAATCGTAAGGAGGGAAGAATGATTGAGCCTTGCCCGTGTGGTAGCACTGAGTTTGACGAATACCGCGTCGCCTTGAACGTGAACATCATCAAGAACACTCAATGGTCGGCTGATGTCAAAGCTCTAGCAGGGGAAGTCAAACAGAAGAACGTATGGACCCGATGTTGTAAGAATTGTGACCGCGTTTCTTTCTGGTCAAAACCCGCAACGAAATAGCGACGCTTATGTTGTCTTGCTTTCAGAGCTTCGTGGCACAGGGAATTTCACTACGGTACCTTTGCCATCGAGAATGGCTTCCTGCACCGTTCCGCATAAAGCTTGTCGTCATTCTCTACCAGGTATCTTGCAGGCTCGAAGAGATCAGGAGTACCAATCAAGGAGACACCCGCCCTTTTAGCCCCGGTCATGCATTTGTCCGTGAACAATTCCTGCCTTTTCTCTGGAGCCAAAAGGCGATAGCCATTGCCGAAGAGGACGCCGTTTGCATATTCGGTGACCTCTTCTCGGCTAAAGTCCTCGTGGATATTCCTTTCTAGTTGGCTGAGTTTATCTATGTTTATAGCCTTATTGTCTTTGCCCTCCGCTTCTCCTAAGAAACGCCCCTCTGCTGCAACAAATATCGCATCAAATTCAGAACCACCCTCGTTGAACCGTTCCGCTGAATAGCCGAAGAGTCGAAGGACTTCGAGAATCGCAATCTCTAGCGGCTTACCTTTTTCATACAATAAATATCGCAGAATTCCAGATTGGCCTTTCTCTTCCTCTAGTTTCGCTAGACGCGCTTGGGCCAGCTTCAGCTCGGTGTTAACGGCGTCAATGCTGATCCTCAACTCGCGTTCCTTCGCCAAAGGATACTTCTCCGGTGTGGCCCATTCAGGCGGGACGGTCTTTTCCTTGTCTCCCTTGAGGGCCTTGTGTACTTCTACCAAGTGTGCGGCAAGACGATTTCCGAAAGTAACTGCCTCCGACGACCAATATTCTTGGCCTTTTTTGTGGACCGTGAAGTCTTTCGGAAGTTCCAAAGGTGGAAGAAAAACAATATGTCCCGAACCGAACCGTAACACCCCAGAGACTGAATCGTTTTTCTGGCCTACCGTGAGAGCTGGATTTGGAAGCTTCCCAGACGGAAGATATGCTTCGTAGGAAGAATATTGCGAGCAAAGTTTCCAATACGCCGCCAATACAGCCAGGTCCTTGGTAGGCTTGATCGCCGTACCACTCGCGACAACAGGTTCTAGGTCAACAGGCAAGACATGATAGCTATTCGCCGGCTTCATTAGCCTTGTGGTCTTCTGATTTCTGCCCGTACCCGAATACTCGCGGTCTCCGCTATCCACGAAAATACTTTCGGGCTCTGCAAGATAGTAAAATATAGTCTTACCGTCGCGGAGAGCTCTCTGAAGTTGCGAGTTCCAGTGGTTGATATCTTCCACCAGCTTGAAAGATTCATGGTCATAAAACGCGAGTTTGCCCTGAAGCGTGGTGTCAGCCTGAAACTCAGCTAATGAGGGCCAAAATACGATAATTTCAGAATCAAGCAGCGATTTCTTGGATCGGAAAGTCGCAAAATCAAATTGCTCACCAGGAAGGCTTATATAAATGGATATAATAACACTCGGTTTGTCCATGATCTAGCTTTCCCGTTCACGATCAAAGATGCTCTTACAGGCAGTTCTGAAATTCCTTCCGTTCGGAGTCTTCGGGAACAGATTAGGTCCAAACTCTTTGCGGGCGACCTCATCGAAACTCAATTTCGGATGGTCATGCGCGTAATCGTTGAACTGACCCACAATTTCGATTTGAGCGTCTGTCAACTTCAACACGTTCCTTGAGCGTCTTTTCCTGGACGGGCATGAGCTGAGTGTATCACCAGCCGTATCGGTGTAGAATCGCCACCGGAGGCAATGTCCCGTGATGGAAATTGCTCTGGGCGCGATTGTCGTCTTGCTCTTCGTTATTGCCGTATTGCTGTGGGATATCCTGAAGTCTTTGAACCGCCTCGAAGATGTC
>Ga0209624_10003507_pt1 | contig 11063 bp, 7 predicted proteins | sample JacPinW_OM2H0_O1_FD_188565 | JGI IMG/M metagenome (GOLD analysis project Ga0209624, IMG submission 188565) | Forest soil microbial communities from Algoma, Ontario, Canada - Jack Pine, Ontario site 1_JW_OM2H0_O1 (SPAdes) (version 2) | ecosystem: Environmental > Terrestrial > Soil > Boreal... | reverse complement strand
CAAAGTCGCGCCAGAACGCCCAATCTAGAAAACGCTTGGAGTCTTCCCGCGAAATTGCCGCGTGTTTGAAATTGAATTTGAATTGTCCGTGCACGTCGGCGTAATCCACATCGCGCAGCAGACGGCCTTCCTCCGCCATTTGCTGATACAGCGGAGTTCCCGGCACCGGTGTATAGAGCATGAACTGGTGGAAGTCGGTGTCGTGCGAGACCGCATGCTCGATTTCGGCGACGATGTTGTCGGGCGTGTGATGCTCGAGGCCGATAATGGTTGATCCTTGTACGCGGATGCCGTGCTCCCGCAGTTCTCGCGTGAGCTGACGGGTATCGGAGCCTTGCAGCTTGCTGTATCCGGCGCGCGGAGACTCCAGTCCCATCCACAGCCAGGACACTCCCAGCTCGACTAGCTCCTGCATCGTGTACTTGCGAATCGCATTGGCGGAGGCGAACACCGACATCGACCAGCTCTTTCGAGCCTCCTTCATGCGGTCCAGCAAACGCATGGCGCGCTCGCGATGCAGTAGGAAGTTCTTGTCCATCACGAAGAATGATTTGACCTTGAGTTCATTCTCCATGCGGCTCATGACATCGAAGAGTTCGTCGCCCGTTTCGAAGAAGTTGACGAACTTGCCTTTACCGCCGAAGAACGCAGATGTCGTGCAGAAGTTGCATCCCATGGGGCAGCCGACCGAGGGAATAATGGTCGCCGCCGTCGCGCCCTTGCGCTCGGGCAGTCGGACTCCCATAATGCGGGTTCGCATTCCCGAGACAATGGCGGGATGCCGAATTGGCTGATTCTCATCTTCTCCGAGGTAGTGCCGCATCCACGCGATCCCTTCGCCTTTCACGATGTGATCGGCATCGATCATCTTCTCCACCCCGGGGATCGCGGCGACGTGCCCGCCGACAATAATCGTGGAGCTCGGAGAAACTTCGCGGATCATCCGGCACATCTCGCGCACCTTGGCCACATTGACGATGATCGAAGAAAGCCCGACTACGTCATATTTCCGCGTTTTGAGTTCGCGGGCGAAGTCGTCGCGGGTGGGGAAGTCGAGAACCGTGCAGGGAGCAGCGATATTTTCCCGGATCATCATGATGCCCCAGGAGCGATGGAACATGCGCAGCGAGAAGCTGCCCTGCGCGCGCGTGACCTGATTGTGATAAAGCTCCATCGGATTGATGGAGCGGCTGCCGAACTCGTCGTCTTGCGCGTACGGCCCGAAGACCGAACTCAGCAGGATGCGGGCTTTTGTTCCTTTGGGATGCTGCGCGGGAATGCTGGAACTATCTTTATGAGGGCTGACTTCAGTACTGCCGGAATGTGTCTCCAATTCTTTTCATCATCCATTTCCCCCCACATGCCGTTGATGCAATCGTAGTCGCATCGCCTTTGATTGAAGCCGTCCGAACAAAGAAAACACAAAAACATTACAAAGGCAGGACAGTGTCTCGACGTAACTAGAATCTACTATGGCAAGCTAACTTGAACCTTTCGTACTAACTAGCCTAGAATCGCTGCGCCATGGCAACCGAGCCGTTAGAGATCGAGCGTTTGGATCGGGGAGTCTTGAGCTTCCGTGGGCCGCTGACCATGGAGAACGTCACTCCATTTATGAACGCGGTGCGGCGCGAGAGTGCTCCCACCATGATTCTGGATTTAACCGGCGTGCCCTATGTGGATTCTTCCGGGCTGGGCTCTCTGGTGAGCGCGTATACATCGTGCACGAAGTCGGGACGACGCGTGGCTCTCACGGGCGTGAACCGACGCGTGATGAAAGTATTCGAGATTACGAAGGTCGAGCCGGTCTTCTTGATGTTTCCCACGCTGACCGACGCGATCGAAGCATTTACCAACGCCGGAACAGCCTAGTCGATGACTGCTGTCTAAGCGACCCGACCGTTCGTCGGCTTCTTTGAGCCTCCCGCGTTGACCGCATCCAGGCGGATGCGTGAGGCTCGAGCGGTTTCCTGCAGCAGATCGCTCGTAACCTTCGCGCCTTCTCCGGCCATCACTGAACCCGCTGCCAGCGCAAACCGCAGAGCGTCTGCCTGGTCCTCGAAATACAAAACGACTTGTCCCGACATAGTTACTTCTCCTGATCGGGCCCGAATCGCGGGTCCCGGAAAGATCTGCTTTTGACGAGGGCGGCAGCGAGCGCCGCGCTTTGGCTTTTCCCTATTCTGGGAGAACGTCCGTCTGGCTTAAAGTGATTCTCTTGGTTCAATTTCGCGCCGGAAGGACACGATCCCGCCTCGGACTCTCTGGCTTACTCAAGTATGATGTCGGAAACCCTGGCTTCTTAGCCAAGGAATAGGATCATGCCAGTTCTGATCTCGATGCTCCGCGGCGTCAACCTCGGTCCGCACCACCGGATCAAGATGGATGCTCTTCGCGCCCTTTACGAGAGCCTCAAACTCGAGAATCCGCGCACCTATGTCCAGAGCGGCAACGTCATCTTCCGGACCAGGGAGAAAAACGCGGCTAAGCTTGGAAAGCAAATTCAGGATGCGATCGAGAAGAAATTCGGATTTCGTCCGGAGGTCATCCTCCGCACGACCGACGAATTGAGAAAGGCGATTGCCGCCAGCCCATTCGCAAAACGGCCCGAATTGGAGCCGGGCAAAATCCTGGTCACATTCTTGGCGGCCGAGCCCGGTCCCGATGCCCAGGCAAATCTGGCAAAGCTCAAACCCCACCCGGAAGAGTTACATTTGAAGGGCCGCGAAATGTACATCTATTTCCCCGACGGAGCGGGAAGGTCGAAGCTGCCGTGGTCGCAAGTCGAAAGGCTGCTGAAGGTCACAGGCACGGCCAGGAATTGGAACAGCGTCACCAACATGCTAGCGATGGCGGAAGAAATGGAAGCGTCATAGCCATCCTTTCGGTGGTTGATTTCTCCCATTAGGCCTCCTGAATTCAAATACTTAGCAAATGAGGCCCTGATTACCCCCGGTGCATTGCCAATCATCGGCTGCGTAGGCTAGATATGGGCTGCAACACATCCATTCCATCTTTTGAGGCGCTCCGTGAAGCTCTCCCGCATCCTTTTTCTGCTGGTTCTGGCAATTTCCACTGCCCGATTTGCCCAGGCGCAACATTCGATGGACATGATTCCCCAGGGAGTGGAAGCCTTGCGGCAGAGCGCCTCCTCGAAAACCGAGTTCACCCTGGACCACTCCATGCTGGTTCTCGCGTCCAAGCTCGACTCGGATGACGAGGACCTCCGCCGCGTAATCGCCGGCGTGAGCGGGTTGTCGGTTCACCGGTTCCGATTTCCTGGACCTGGGGCATATGATCCTCGAGCCTTGCGTTCGGTAAAGGATGAATACCACGCCGAGGGATGGAAACAGCTCGTAAACAACCATGATAAGGACGGAGGCCCGCGAGCGACCGACCTCTGGATTCACTTCGACCACGATGCCATCAGCAACGTCGCGGTGCTGCTGGCCCGGTCCGAGGAAGTCACATTTATTGAAGTTTCCGGGTCGATCAGCCCGCTCGACCTTTCCCATCTGGGCGGTCACTTCGGCATTCCTAAGATCGAAGGCGGCGTGACCGTGCCTAATCCGCAGCGGCGCTAACCATCCTGTTTCTTCGCGTTCTCAAAAATGAAAAATCAGGTCGCTCGCCACGGTTAACTGGCTCTGCCGGCGTCCGTAGTCATATGCCTTGCTGTCCCAAGCGCGCTCGAAACGCAACTCTGGACGAATCTGGACCGTTGTTCCGATCCAATGACACCACATGATTGTGTTCTCTGAGTAGCGAGTCTCGTACCCGGTGCGTTGGCCTTTCTTGTCATCGAGAAAGTCTGTGCGAAGTGACAGGAAGTCGCGTGTGGAAAGTTCCTTCTGCAGGAAATTGACTGCCGCGTATTCGGGAGCGGTACAACGCAGTTGCCCCGGAAGGCAGTAGGCGGGATTCGCGCCAGTCTCAGGTTTGATCGGGCCCCCCAGAGCAGGCACCTCGCGCTCATACATGTACCAGGTCTCGGTTGCCATGTGCCAGGTCTTCGAAAATTTGTGATACCAAGTGGCGTCATATTGCTGCAGATTGTTGTACGCGTACTTTCCGTTGTTGATCCCGTTGGCGCAGAGATAAAAATTATCATTCACGGACGCGGTCGTATAACTGACGCAGGCTGAACCGGAAGGCTTCGCATCCGCGGTCCATATCGCTACATCATGGCCGGCAGTAATTCCGAACTGGACCAGCCACTGATCGTTGAGCTTTATCGTCGCCATTAATCCGGTGTCGGTGAATGGGTCTATCGCATACAGCAGCGAGTGGCTGAAGATATAGTTGTTCGGAGCCAGTTGAGCTTCGATTCCCGGCACGGAAATGAATCGCCCGAAGCGCACATTCATTCCTTGCCCGACCTGCGGAATATACACATCGAGATATTCCAGGGTGGGATCGAATCCGTACTGGCGATGATTGTCCACCCAGGGTCCGTTCCAATATCCTTTTCCCGTCGTGTAGCGATAGTCCGTGCCATACAACGCCGTGAGGTGATATCCCCAGTCGACATGATCGCGCTGCACCGAATCGGGTAAGCGCTCGGCGTATAGAACAAGCTGATTCAACTCGAAGCGATTCGAGTAGACGTCATTCGCCTCCGGGTCATTGCGGTTCGAGGATGTGCTGAAGTTCAGCGAGGGATCGATCCATCCATACAACTTCGTCCGGCTGCGCGCCCCGTTGATTGCTGTCATCAACGGATAGCTATTCGCGTCGGGCTCGCCAATCACCGGAGAGCCGCCGTAGGACCAATCCGAGTTAGGAAATGGAGGCGAGTCGAGGGGGGACGGAAGCCCACGCCTCGCTGGGGCCGGCGAAGACGTAGGGATCGCTGTCCAGTCTTGCTTGTAATAATCCGCCCAGCGTGCGAAGAAACCCTTGGACTGAACGACGCCCGGGAGTGGAGCGGCCGGAAGAGTTTGCGAATCGGCCTGCTGGCCCGACGCGGAACCGCAGGCTAACAGTACGCCGCACAGAAATACCGCGACGAAGAATCGATCTTTCAGCGGATGATTGCTTGGACACATAGGATAGAAAACCATCCCAGTCTACAAGCAAAGCTGCTGTCTTCTTTTCCACCGCTCGAGCGGCCAAGCTGTGCTTCTTGCGTAAACTCTTCAAGACCTAATTCAGCTTGCCGTCAAGAAAATCGGCTTGTACCCGATCAGCACAGTCTTACCGCTCAACTTCGTCTTCGTATCCGTGAGGTCCGTCTCATATTTGTAAGTGGACGGATATGTATATTTCGAGGTCGTGCACACGCCATGGCTGCACGATTGCGCCGTATCCCACACGAGCTGACCGTCATCGACATTGCAGGTATACACCGTGCCGCTGGCGGTGCAGGGGCTAATGGTATGGTTGATGAGCCATCCCGCGACTGTATTCCACGCCGTGCCGGCAAGGTTGCCTTGCTCCCCTACGGGAGCACTGTCATCCCATGCGTACACGTACTGCCGCTGAATTCCTTTGCCGGCCCTCAACGCGATTTCCCGCGCTACATATCCTGCCAACTCATCTGGATCCGTCAATGTTTCGCTCGACTTGATGCCGTGCTCGCCGTCCCAGAGAGGCAGAGTGTTCAGCTTTTCCGTTACTAAATCGGACTCGATGTTGGAGTAAGTGGTGAGAAAGTTTTCAGGCGTCATGTTGAGCGTGCCGTCGCCGCGCATATGCATGTTAACGATGTCGAAATTTGCAGCGCCACCCGCCGAAATATATCCATTGAACCAAGTCGTCATCGACCAGACGTGGCCCGACGGGCTCAAAATTCTGGCATTCGGATCGATCGAGCGAATGATGGCCGCTGCATCTTTTCCCATGCGAACGAGCTGCGCCTGCGTTCCGGAGAAATAGCACGAGCAGTCGGGCTCATTCCACAATTCGTAGTAAGCGATCTCACCTTTATATCTCGTGACAAGCGCGGTCACGAAGTTCGAGAAGTCCTTATCCGTTCCAGTTCCATCGGAGTTCACGTCGCTCGGTGGAGAGCAGCTGTATTCCGTTGGAGTGAGGCAGTGCACCCCCTTGGCCGTTGGAATCTTCCCGTCATATTGCGGCGTGTCTCCAAAGGTGTAGAGCACATCCAGATGCTGCGATTGCGCCATCGCGATCCATGAATCCATTTGCGTCCAGCTATAGACGCCGGCCGCCGTATTGATTTGCCCCCATTTCACGCCGTCGTCCCAAAGGCGCAGGCCACCCAGAGTCGCGATGCGGCTGAGTCCATCCGTTCCGGGCCACACAAGATTATTCAAAAGAAAATCCGCGCCGAAAAAAGATTGCTTGATTTTCGTACCGGTCGCCGCAGTGACCTTCGCTTGTGCGTTGTCCGGTTCGGATATCTTCGTCGCGCCGTTGTCGAGGTCCGATTGGCACAGCAAAGCACTGGGCAAGAATACGATCGCAGCAATCGCGCAATAAACCGAAGAGAGTCTCTTCATAGGGATACAAACCTGCCTGAAATGGAACAAATTAGGCCAGATATTAAGAACCCGAGCGGAGAGCACTAACAGGGGAGTTACAATCGGACAGACGCGTGTGGTTCAAGTTTTATATAAGAAAGCGAAGCGAGTTTCAAGCACGAAAGGGCTTAAGCCGAAAGCGAAGCTGCAAATAAATGCACAGATGCAACCGACCGCAGATATTTTCACACTGAAAACTTCGGATCGCCGTCGAGAATCTGCATCTGAAGCTTTGGCGTTTCCCCATTCTTCCACAACGGAGTTCGGAATCTCACCCGATAACTAAGGGCACCTCCATCCGGACGATCGCTGCGCTCGATCGGGCGCGGAATGCAAACGAATTCCGTTTCGATAAATTCGCTCGTCGCGTGAACCACTGAATAGCCGTGCCCTCCCATGTCCACGAATGCGAGATGCGGCGACAATTCGGGATTCGAGAGAGCTCGGGCCTTCGCGATATCGCCGTTCTTCGCATATTCCAGACATGCCCGCACTCCATGTCGAACAAGCAGGTTCACAGTTGGCTGCGGACGCTGATCTCCCGGTCGTTCGCCAACATAGAGAGCGCGAAGCGGATGATCTTTCGCCAAACTATGCTCGAGTGCTTCCACTAATCCCGGAGCCGAGATCGATCCTGTCACAAATGCGATACCCACCGGCACAAAGGGTTTCGGCGGCAGGGTCTTTGCGGCGAGCCCAGCCCAGAAACTGTGCCGATCGCCGGCGACCGTCGTAAAGCCGGTAATCCCATTAGCCTGCACATAGTCATAGATCTCGCCGCGCTCCACATACGCAGTACCGTGATCTCCGAAGGGAGACGTCGCGTACCCGCCTCCCGGCCAAGGTTTTGTAATTCCGGAAGGTAGGTTTTGCAGATCGGCGCGCATATCCAGCGTCGCCGTGGTGTTGCCCCAGATCTTCCAGGTCGCTTTGGAGTCGCGCAGGCGCGCAAGAAACCATGCCTTTTGTTCGGCGCCGAGAATTGTCTGAGCCGGCCGGTCCTTGCAGAAATTCTCGATCTCTACATTACCGAAATGGATGGACGCTGGCGGACGGCCGCCGTTGTACACACGCCCCGCATCCAGAACTTCCATCGCCTCTTCCGGCATGAATTCCGGAAAATCATCGCTCAAAAGTGGACTTGATTCAGGCTGATCGGTGGGTTCTTCGGAACGATAGCTGCGCTGGTCCGTAACCATCAACTCCACGTTCCGGCCCCATCGCAAGGCTCGATATCCTTTCAAACTCCCGATAGCCGCTAGATTGTTCGGCTCTTGTCCGAGTCCGTGATCGTCAAAATGAGTGACCGGAGCATCGGTGACTTGCGGTGGATCGAAGCGTTCGAGCGAGGGGCCACTCGGCTTTGCGATTCGTGCCGGCTGGTATTCGAAGAAAGCCTGGTTGGCTGCCACTTTCCGCGTCTGCGCCGGCAGATTCTTCCCTCCGAATCTTTGCAAAGATTGCCAACCGAGCCAGCTGAATTCGTGGTTGTCCCACATGTTGACGAATGGCCAACGGGCTCGCGCATCCTGCAGATCGGGATCACTCAAGTACGCGCGATAAACGGCGCGATAGTCTTCCACAGTGGTCGGAATGTGAAAGTCCCGGATCTTCTCCCCGTGCGGATAGCGCACGATGTCTCGTATACGGCGGTCATACATTCCCTGAGGACGGTCTTCCGGATACCAGACAATTTCGTAGATGAAGTCGCCGAGATGCAGCACAAACCCGATGCGGTCCGCTTCGGAAGCGCGCTCGTCCTCATAAATCATTCTGCGGTAGGCGTTCTGAGCGCCATCATTTGCATTCTGGCAGCTTACGAAAACAAAACGGACGGGACGCTCGTCGTCGGCTGCAGGGGCAGTGATTGTCCTGCCGACGCGGCTGCCAAAACCATGGGGATCGGTAAAGCGATACCAATACTCGCGGCTGGACTTAAGTCCGCCAACCAACACACGGCAAGTCCAGTCAGAGGCCTCGAACACTTCAGTCGACGCTGTCGCCACAACACTGGCGAAGGTCGCGTCTTCGGCAACCTCGACGGTCAACTTCAGAGATTTGCCATCTCCACTTGCCGGTCGCCGTGTCCACAGCAAAACACCGGTGCTGTCTGGATCTCCGGACGCGACACCCTCCGGGAAAAGGTCGCGGCGTTCCTGCCATGCAATCCGCGACTTCGATCCAAACGCATTACCCCATGCGGCCGTCGCTCCGATCGCAGCCGCCACGCTGAGGAAAGAACGTCTCGTGATCTTCGACATGAGTTTCCCTCTCCCCCCTAACCTCTCAATCGGGACGGACGTTAATGCCAAAGACAGAGACGTTCGAACACTGTGAAGGTTAGGTTCGCCAATCGAGAGCGATCGAACAAGGCTCGCTTAGAACAAAGGCGTCATGGGGTGCGGAATGTGCCCCACGACGCCAGTTTTGATTCAGCCGATCCAAAAAATACCGTCGGCTCCAAGTTGACAGCGTTCTCTCTCGCCGATCTTAGGCAAGGTCGTAGCGATCAAGATTCATGACTTTGGTCCATGCAGCAGCGAAGTCCTTCACGAACGCTTCCTTCGAATCGTTGCATGCATAGACTTCAGCGAGTGCCCGGAGCTGAGAGTTCGAACCGAAGAGCAGGTCGACGCGGGTAGCCGTCCACTTGACCTGGTTCGTCTTCCGATCGCGCCCTTCGTACACGCCTCCAGAAATGCCTTCGACCGTATTGGAGGGCTCCCACTTCGTACTCATATCGAGCAGGTTGACGAAGAAATCATTCGTCAGCGTTTCGGGACGGTTCGTGAAGACCCCGTGTTTCGTATGACCGAAGTTTCCGTTCAGGACCCGGAGGCCACCGACAAGCACCGCCATCTCGGGAGCAGTCAGTGTCAGCAACTGTGCCCGATCCAGCAACAACTCTTCAGCCGACAGGACCTGTCCGCTTCGGAGATAGTTGCGGAACCCGTCCGCGACCGGTTCCATTACGGCAAACGAGTGCACGTCGGTCTGCTCCTGCGAAGCATCCGTGCGACCCGCTGAAAAGGGAATCTTCACGTCGTGCCCGGCTTTCTTCGCAGCTTCCTCGATGGCTGCGTCGCCGCCGAGAACGATCAGGTCTGCGAGAGAAACCTTCTTGCCTTTGTTCCCATTGGACTGCGCGCTGTTGAACTCCTTTTGGATTGCCTCCAACTTCTGCAGAACCTTCGCGAGGCCAGCCGGTTGGTTCACTTCCCAATCCTTTTGTGGTGCAAGGCGAATACGCGCCCCGTTCGCCCCGCCGCGCTTGTCGGAGCCGCGGAACGATGCCGCTGAAGCCCAAGCCGTCTGGACCAGCTGGGAGATCGACAGTCCGGATTTGAGGATCTTCGCCTTTAGAGCGGCTGCGTCCTGCTCTCCGATTAATTTATGATCTACGGCGGGGACAGGGTCTTGCCACACCAAGGTTTCTTTGGGAACGAGTGGGCCGAGGTACCGGTGGATCGGTCCCATATCGCGATGCGTCAGCTTGAACCACGCCCTCGCAAACGCGTCTGCGAACTGATCCGGGTGCTCGTAGAAGCGCCGCGAGACCTTTTCGTAAGCAGGGTCAAAGCGTAACGCAAGGTCCGTGGTGAGCATCGATGGCGCGTGATGCTTTGATGGATCGTGCGCATCCGGCACTGTTCCTTTGCCGGCGCCATTTTTTGGTGTCCACTGGTGCGCACCCGCAGGACTCTTCGTCAGTTCCCATTCATAGCTGAACAGGTTCGTGAAGAAGTTGTTGCTCCACTTCGTGGGGGTCGTGGTCCAAATGACTTCCAGTCCACTCCCGATCGTGTCACCACCATGGCCTTTGCCGAGTTTGTTTTTCCAGCCGAGCCCTTGATCCTCAATGGCGGCACCTTCTGGTTCGGCGCCTACATATTGAGTGGGAACGCCAGCGCCGTGCGTTTTGCCGAAAGTGTGTCCGCCGGCAATGAGTGCGACCGTTTCTTCGTCGTTCATCGCCATGCGAGCAAAAGTCTCACGGATGTCTCGTGCTGCAGCGATGGGATCGGGCTTTCCATTGGGTCCTTCCGGATTCACGTAAATCAGGCCCATTTGCACTGCGCCGAGCGGATTCTGAAGATCACGATCGCCGCTGTAACGCTCGTCGGCCAGCCAAGTACCCTCAGGTCCCCAATAAATTTCCTCTTCGGGCTCCCAGACGTCCGCGCGCCCGCCGCCAAAACCGAACGTTTTGAAGCCCATCGATTCGAGGGCAACGTTTCCGGCGAGGATCATGAGATCCGCCCAGGAGATTTTCTTTCCATACTTCTGCTTAATTGGCCACAGAAGCCGTCGCGCCTTGTCGAGGTTCACGTTGTCGGGCCAGCTATTGAGCGGCGCGAAACGCTGCTGACCGGCTCCAGCCCCTCCGCGGCCGTCGCCGATGCGGTACGTACCCGCGCTGTGCCACGCCATTCGAATGAAAAGCGGACCATAGTGGCCAAAGTCGGCTGGCCACCACTCCTGTGAATCCGTCATCAAGGTATTCAGATCTTTGATCACGGCATTCAGGTCGAGCGTTTTGAATTCTTCCGCGTAGTTGAATTCTTTGCCCATCGGGTC
>Ga0209624_10003506_pt1 | contig 11065 bp, 10 predicted proteins | sample JacPinW_OM2H0_O1_FD_188565 | JGI IMG/M metagenome (GOLD analysis project Ga0209624, IMG submission 188565) | Forest soil microbial communities from Algoma, Ontario, Canada - Jack Pine, Ontario site 1_JW_OM2H0_O1 (SPAdes) (version 2) | ecosystem: Environmental > Terrestrial > Soil > Boreal... | reverse complement strand
GTTCACCACGGCCCACCCCCATCCGCCCGGATATGTCATCAGCAGCGCGTCTGGAGGAATTCAGGAGGCTTCGGTCGCAGCTCGCTTCATCCCCACTAATCCCAAGGGAGTGTCGCAGGCCGGAAAAGTGGTAGTTCCACCGGGGGAATATGATGTCTTCGCCCCAATCTCGTTTCGTGCTGCGAATCAGACGATCGACTTTGAAGGGTCGGTCGTCAACTGCTATACGCCGAATGACGCTTGTATCTTCGTCGGCGATTCCAAGACCTCCACGGCATACGAAAACATCACACTCAATGGTCCTCGTGGCCGTCCGATGACAGTGGCGGGCACGAAGCCCTTCATCGAGGTCAACGCGCAGCAGACTCGTCTTCTCAACGTCAGCACCCGATGGCCACCGCGCGGAGGCAGTTTCGGCACGTTTGTTCAAGTCGACGACGATCAGGCGTTTCTGCTGGACGGGCTCGACACCGGCGTCGGAGGGGCTTCCGTGACATGCAATCCGAGCTATTGCGGCGCGATCGTTACCGCTCCCGGGCCTTTCAATAAATGGTCGGCTGTCGGCTGGCTCAAGAACCTCAACATTTCTCTTCAGTGTGGGGGGAAAGGCGTCGAGTGGATTTCAGGAAATGGTCTGAAGATCTCCGACAGCGTGATTCAAGGTTGGTCGGTCTTTGGAGTCCGCGTCAGCAACCAGCGCGGCGGATACACTGGATTGATCACTGACAACGTTTACTTCGAGGCTGGCGCCTGCCAGGACCATAGTCCCTACGGCAACGTCGGCAACGCCGCAATCATTGGCGAAGGCGTTCAAGTGAAGATTTCCGGATTGGGCGCGAACAGCCCTTACGCACTGTTTCCGAACTGGGGCGCACCATCCGGCTCACATGACTGGCTTTATTGGGTCGTTCCGGTGAGCGCAAAATATGGGGACGGAATTCCTTTGCCTGCCGGACGCGCTGTGAACAATGGCTCGGGCAGTATCAAGGGTGTCTTCCCGCGGATCGCCGGGGCATCCGGCTACAAGATCCTCAAGATGGATTGGGATGATCGTACGGTTCCGCGTCCCTATCCCCGCGGAACCGGTAACTATCTACTGACGACGATCCAGCAAAGTTCGTGCGCGACCCTGACCTGCTCATTCACTGATAATGGAGAATCTCTCTCGTCCTATACGAATGTAGGCGAGAACATGACAACGAATATCTACATGCCGCGTCTGGATTTCTGGCCGGGTTCGATCGTGCTGAGTCCTGGCGAGGATATGTCCAGCGAAAGGCACACTGTCCCGGTGCTTACATTGCAGGCTGACGTAGTAGGCGTCGGCGGAGTCGTTACGACTCAACCTGCATGGGAAGTTACCGGGGAAGCCAACACTCTCATGGGTTCGCCCGCAACTCCGCCCGCGGCTGCCAATATTGAAGCGCTCCACACGAATGGCATCGCACCATTCCCTGGAGGTACGATCCTCATGGCCGCAAATATGCCTCAGTTGGCTCCGCCCGGTTACAAGGGAAGGTTGAATTTCGGACACGCCGGCCGTGCAGGTGGCTTCACCCCGGTGATCACGCTGGGTGACAGCAACTGGGGAAAGACCTGGTCCGCATCCAACCACCGGCCTTTGGCGGATGCAAACGACCTTGACCTTGGCTACGAAAACAAGATCGATACCTTCTACACACGTGCCCAAAGTGAAATTCGTGACTATGTTGGAAAGTTTCCCGACGGCAATCCTCAGGAGAAACTGACTGCGTCCGCAAAGACGTTCAACGTCCCTGTCACAATTAACGGCGATCTCACTGTGACAGGGAAATGTGCAGGCTGTACCGGGACAGGGGGCGCTGCAGCCACTGCGCCGTCCAGGTGGACCGTTTCATTGACTGCACAGAAAGCCGCCATCGCCTCCACAAATTTTTGTGGCTCGTCCCCTTGCGGCTCCGGCCAGTACAGAATCAGTTATTACGTCGACGCCACCGGCGCCTGCGCTTCTGCCGGCAACGGATCGACCGCTCTCACGATTAGTTGGAAGGACGAAACCAGTGCCAAGTCTCTCCGTGTACCGCTCGTAGGTGCCGGCATCTCCAGTGGGAACAGCCTGGCGCTGGGCCAGCCCGCGAATTTTGGCGGGGGCGACCTTTCAATTTGGTCCGCGGGCAACGCGCCGATCACTTATTCGACGGCCTATACCGCCTGTGCTTCGGGAACAGGCACTTACGCCGTGAGGATCACGGTCGAGAAAGTCCAGTAAACATTTATTCCTTCCGGTGTGCGACGTTTACCGCGAAGGCATGCATTTGCGCTATCATTCGCTCAAATGGCGAAGAAGAATCCCCCAAACTTCGAAGTGACGTGCCCCTGCTGCAGTGCCGTGCTCAAAATCGACTCTGAGGCCCGTGCAGTCATTGCTCACACCGCGGCCGTAAAGCCCAAGACTTTCAGCGATATGGAAGCTGCCGCGAAAGCGATGCGTGAGCAGGACAGTCGTCGCGAATCCATCTTCCAACAGTCGGTCGAAGCCCAGAAGAACGCATCCAGTCTGCTCGAAAAGAAATTCCAGGAGGCTCTGAAGAAGGCGAAAGAGACTCCCGACACGGGCAAGCCGATTCGCGATTTCGATCTCGACTGATTCATGCCCGAGCCGCTGCGTACACATCGTCCGCTGCTTCTCGGCCACCGCGGCGCACGAGCTTTCAAGCCGCTCCCTGAAAACACTCTGGCATCATTCGACCGCGCGCTTGCCGACGGCTGCGACGGCTTTGAATTCGACGTGCGCCTCACAGCCGACAATGTAGCCGTCGTTTGTCACGATGCCAAGACTGAAGACGCCGAGATCGCGAGCGCTACAGTTGCGCAGTTGTCCAACCTGCCGCGCCTGGAAGCTGTTCTTGCCCGATACAAAAACAGCGCTTTTCTTGATATCGAGCTGAAAGTTCAAGGATTGGAGGAAGTCACGTCGGCCCTGCTCAGAAAGAATCCTCTACGCCGCGGATTCGTAGTTTCCTCTTTCCTTCCGGAGGTCTTGCAAGCGCTACACCGGCTCGACTCCACAGTCCCGACCGGCCTGATCTGCGAGACGCGCACTGAACTCCGTGTCTGGAAACAACTCCCGCTCCAATACGTGATTCCTAACCGCAAACTGGCCACCCCTGATCTCTTACGCGAACTGAACGGTGCAGGAAAAAAAGTTCTGGTTTGGACCGTTAACACGTCCGCAGATATGAAGCGCTTCGCCAAAGCTGGTGTCGACGGCATCATCTCCGACGACACTCATCTTCTTGCGCAGACATTAGGGCCTTAGGGTGAGAATTTTCTTGAGGCCTGACCGAAGTTGGACGGAAAGAGTCTAGTCGGCAGCGGCTTCCAGCGCGGATCCACTGCGGGCGGGCTTATGCAGAAATGCTGCGCGCTCGGTTTCGAACGACTCCAGGTTTGCACCTAAGTCCTGTTCGCTCCAGCCCATCACCGCTCCGATACGCAACGCCGCCTCGCGGCTGCAGGATTCCGACCAGCATGCGCCAAGGGCAACCGGCACTCGGCGCAGCAGGGCATCGCCCAGAGTGACCGCATATTCTTTCCGATATGCCTCGATCACTTCGGCCACAATATGCGAAGTATGCGGACAGATCGGTGCCCGCAATTCTGCGCTGACCAAGGCCATTCGGGCGATATCCATAGCACGTTGCCCGTGCCACTCCATCATGCCGCGAGCGGTTTCTTCACTCACCGACCCAGCCCGCGCGATGTCCAGAACTTCCTGATCGAGCATCGGATCGAGTGAACTCCCCGGCCCAATCGTGACCGCCTTGGGTTCTTCGACTGCAATACCAATCTTTCGAACAAGTTCTCTCGCCAGCGACGCTGCGGTCGTTAGCTTCCCGCCAATGACTGAGATCAGTCGCGCCGCCCCGTCGTCCGTATGGTCGTGGAGAGAATGGCGCCGCGTTACTGCCGAAGGCTTGTCGCCCGAATTGGGTAGCGGACGCACCCCCGCAAACGCATATTTGATGTCGTGTGCTGAAAACTTCGCTTTCGGAAACAATTTGGAGACCGTGCGAAGTAGATAATCGACTTCCTCGCCCGAGGGCGCCGTCTTAGCCGGATCGCCCGCATCGGGAACTTCCGTTGTCCCTACCAACACCTGCTCGTTCCAAGGCAAAACGAAAACTGGCCTGCCATCTGCTGCTTCTGTATAAAGGCCTATGGTCGGGGAACCTGAGAATCTCGGCAACACGATGTGTGATCCTCGTACTCCGCCCACCATCGGTTTCCCCGTGCGAACCGTCGATCGCTGGCAAACCCGATCGGCCCATGGCCCGGTACTGTTGATGATCCATCCTGCATCGACGCGCTCGTCTTTGCCCGTTAGACGGTCCCGAAGAAGCACGCCTCGTGCGCGCCCCTGTCCTACGTTAACGGCAAGCACTTCGCAATGATTGCGTACAACTGCTCCCGCCGCTGCAGCTTCCGTCATCCACTCGGCGACTAATCGCTCCGGAAACTCACACTGTGCATCTTCGTAATTCAAGAGGAGCCATTGATGTCCCGCGTCTAGCGCACGCTGCACGCGCATCAACTCGATTTCGCCTGGCTTCTTTGCCCTTCGCCCGGAGATACGCTGATAAAGCCACAACCCGGCGCGCACTTTCATCGCGCTGCGCTGGCTTTGCTCGTTCAGCAGGAAAAGGAACTGCACTGGATGCACAAGGTGCGACCGTTCCCGCAAAAGCCGTTCCCGCTCGCGCACCGACTCGCGAACCAGCCCAATCTCACCGTGTTCGAGATATCGAAGTCCGCCGTGGATGATGCGCGTCGAGCGGCTGGTTACGCCCGAAGCAAAATCGTTCTGCTCGACCAGCAGCGTGCGTCTCCCGGCACGGGCACACTCGCGTGCGATGGCCACACCGTTGATCCCCCCGCCGATCACGACGACGTGGAAATGCTGACCTTCAATCGACGCTCGCGGTTTCACTGCTAAGGTCATATGTTTAAAGGAAATAAGCTGATTCTGCGCTGAACCTGGTTTCCCGCGACACGCTCATCTGTCTTTATTTTGCGCTTCCGACGGACGCCGATGAAGGTCACGTTGGTCCACTCGGTAATCGGCTGCTTCCCATGGACTTCTAGCGAGAATGATACCCAAAGTAACCTGCCGCGTCAGCGCGCCGGGGAAGGGAAACGTCTTTTCTGCACCAAAAGCAAGCCCGGCGTTTACGAAGCCGGGCTGCATACGATCTACGCAAAGCACTGTTGCGCGGAAGTGAGTTCTAATATTCGGCTATGCGGTCTTTCGCAACTCCCTCATCTGCTGTCGGGCGTCAGCGAACAGGCGAATCATCTCCCGGTTGAACGCCGGAATATCATCCGGTTTGCGGCTCGTAACCAGGTTCTTGTCGCTGACCACTTCCTTGTCCACCCAGATCGCTCCCGCATTCTTCAAGTCGGTCCTAAGCGATGGCCATGAAGTCATGGTATGTCCACCAACCCCGCCGGCTTCCAGCAAAGTCCAAGGCCCGTGGCAGATCGCGGCCACCGGCTTACCCGCATCCACGAATTGCTTCACGAACCGCACCGCCTCGGGTTTCATGCGAAGCTGGTCCGGATTCATTACTCCCCCCGGCAACAGCAAAGCGTCGAAGCTTTCGGCCTTAGCAGATGTAAGCAGAACATCCACCGGAACCTCATTTCCCCACTCTTTGTGATTCCATCCTCTAACTTTGCCCTCATTCGGAGAGACGACCATAGTGGTTGCTCCCGCCTCGTCGAGCGCCTTTCGAGGCTCCAGCAACTCGGACTGCTCGAATCCATCGGTCACAAGTATTGCGACTTTCTTTCCTTGAAGAGTAGCGCTTGTCATTTTGTGTCCTCCTTATGAAAATGTGCATGGTATGCGTTTGCGGTGGGAAAGATCATTAGCTATTTCGACTTCGTTTGGATGCCAATCCTTGCTATGCGGTTGGCGAAGGCGTTTGCGGCCATTGAAGCCCGGCGCGAAGTCTGAAAGCGTTGCTTGTTGCATCCACAGTCGTTTACATTGGTTGCCGAATGCCCGCCACAGGAGAACGTTTCGAACGAGTAGTTGCAATCATGGAGCGCCTTCGCGCCCCGGGCGGTTGTCCTTGGGACCGCGAGCAGACCTTCGATTCGATCAAGCCCTATACGCTCGAAGAAACTTACGAAGTCCTCGAGGCTATTGATAACCGCGATTGGCCAGAACTCGCGGGCGAACTCGGTGACTTGCTCCTGCAAGTTCTCTTTTATGCCGAGATGGCGAAGGAGCAGTCCTCGTTTTCAATCGATGACGTCATCGACCGTCTCTCCACTAAGCTCGTTAACCGCCATCCCCACGTATTCGGCGATGTCAAGGCGGACACTTCGGCTGAGGTTAAGCGCAACTGGGATGCGCTCAAGCGCCAAGAAAAGAAGCTGGAAGAGGAGAAAAAGCGGCAAAACTCCGGCGGTAGCAATATGGCTGCGGTTTCATCGAAGAACGAAAAGCATTCTGTTCTTGCCGGCGTTTCCTCCGCAATGCCCTCATTGATGGAGGCTCACAAGCTGAGTGCGCGCGCCGCACAGGTAGGCTTTGACTGGCCAAACATCGACGGGTTATTCGACAAACTCCACGAAGAGACGGACGAATTGCGCGAGCAGCTCAAAGACTTTCCCCCTCCCGGTCCTCGCCCGCAAGGGCGCGGCATCGCTTCTTCCGGCCGAACTCCCGTTCCCGGGGATCTTCAGATCCGGCTGGAAGAAGAAGTCGGCGACCTTTTTTTTGTTCTTGTAAATATCGCGCGCTACCTCTCGCTCGATGCCGAGTCCGCTCTGCGCAAAACCAACCGGAAGTTCAAGCGCCGCTTTCAGTGGATGGAGGCTCGCCTGCAAGAGTCCGGCCGCTCAGTCGATCAAGCCTCCGCAGTAGAGCTCGAATCTTTGTGGCAACAGGCGAAGGTTGAAGAGAAGAAGATCGAAGAGAAGAAGATTGAAGAGAAAAAGTCCGCAGAGGAGACCGGCAGCTCCGGTTCGCGGGAGCGCTCGGCGTGACCTCTGGATCCATCGAACTCCGCCGCTGTCACGGCATCGAAGACTTCCGGGCCTGCGTCGCTCTCCAAAAAGAAGTCTGGAATTTTACTGACGCCGAGCTAGTGCCGCTGCGCATGTTCGTCGTCGCCGATAAAGTCGGTGGCCAGGTCATGGGCGCTTTTGACGGTAAGACCCTTGTCGGCTTCGCGCTTTCCGTGCCCGGCACTCGCTCCGGCCACGTCTACCTGCACTCCCACATGCTTGCAGTGCGCAAGGACCATCGCAACGGAGGACTCGGTCGGCGCTTGAAGTTAATGCAGCGCGAAGATGCGATCGCTCGCGGCATCGAGTTGATCGAATGGACCTTTGACCCTCTCGAAATTAAGAACGCCTATCTGAATATCGAAAAACTCGGTGCGATTGCTCGTCGCTATAACATCAACCAATACGGCATTACTTCTTCGCCCTTGCAGGGAGGCCTGCCTAGCGACCGCCTGATTGCCGAATGGTGGCTTCGGTCGAAGCGCGTCAACACTGTGCTGCAAGAAGGGAAGAATCCCTCGTTCCACACAGAGGCTTCGATCCCAGTTCCGGCACAGATCTACGACTGGAAGGCGTCTGCGGAAACGCGTCCAAAAGCGCAGCAGGTGCAAGAAAGCAACCGCAACGAGTTTCTGCGCACCTTCGGCGAAGGCCTGGCAGTGTTGGGCTATGAGCGCGATGCCGAAGGCAATGGCAAGTTCCTTCTGGGGCGTTGGGACGAGAAATGGTCCTACGCCTCGGAAGCATAAGAGTGATGTTTCCCAGTACAAGAAATGCGACGCAGAACTCCTAGGTTCTTTGAAACCTTCAAACTCTGAAACTCTGAAACTCTGAAACCTTGAAACCTTAAACATGAAAATCGAAGCCATCACGCTCCGCGAAATCCAAATGCCCCTCGTCCATTTCTTCGAGACTAGTTTTGGCCGTACCTACAGCCGCCGCATTCTTCTCGTTAAGGTTCACAGCGAAGGAGTCGACGGATGGAGCGAGAGCGTCGTCGGCGAAGACCCTTTTTACAGCAGCGAATGGATCGACGGCGCATGGCCGACGCTGACTTCGTACCTGATTCCGACGCTATTAGGAAAGCGCATCGAATCCGCGCGCGAGTGTCCGGCCCTTTTAGCTAAAATACGAGCCCACCGCATGGCGAAAGCCGGTCTCGAAAATGCGCTTTGGGACGCCGAGGCTATTCAGAAAAAGTTGCCACTATGGAAACTTCTTGGAGGCTCGCGCCAAGAGATTCCTTGTGGCGTTTCCATTGGCATTCAAGACTCTGTCGAGCAACTGCTTGAAAAAATCCAGGTCGAGCTCTCCGCCGGTTACCGCCGCATCAAGGTCAAGGTGAAGCCCGGCTGGGACATCAACGTTCTCGAGCGCATCCGTTCGCGCTGGTCCGATATCACTCTGAGCTGCGACGCAAACTCCGCCTACACCCTCGACCAGGTCGAACACTTGCGGAAATTCGACCAGTTCAATCTGCTGATGATCGAGCAGCCTCTGTGGAACGACGACATTTACTATCACGCTCGCCTCCAGAAGGAACTTCGCACCTCGATCTGCCTGGACGAATCGATTGTCAATGCCCGCAGTGCCGCCTTCGCGGTCGAGACGGGTGCTTGCCGGATCATCAACATCAAGGTAGGACGAGTAGGCGGCTTCAGCGAAGCGATTAGCGTTCATGACGTCTGCCAGGCGAACAAGGTTCCCGTATGGTGCGGGGGTATGCTCGAAACAGGCATCGGCCGCGCCCACAACATCGCCCTCTCTACGTTGCCGAACTTCAGCCTGCCTGGCGATGTCTCCGCGTCCCGCCGCTACTGGAAGGAAGACATCATCGATCCTGAAGTCGAAGTCTCGCCCCAGGGAATGATTGCCATTCGCGACGTTCCCGGGACCGGCTACCAAGTCAAGACCGACTTGATCGAGAAGCTGACAGTGAGGAAAGAAACATTTCGCGCCTGATCTTCACCGAGTAGTCGCGTTAGGCCCGGAAGCCTCCGGTGCGTGCAGGTGTGCCGTTTTTTCTTGTTCTGCTTTCAGCATCGCAACCCCTTGGGCAAATGTGAGGCGGTCGGGTACGCGCTGGAAGTCGCTGAAGGTTTCGTCGGAAATCATGCTGATCCCTTTGAACATCAGGATTTTCCCTGTGATCTTCAGACTCATCGCCGTGAGCTCCCAGGAGCCATTTCCAACATCAGCTTGCTCAACGCGAAAGTGTCCACCCTTATCGAGATGCCCGATGATTCCCCAGCCGAACGAGACCTCCCGGAACAATACTCCATCGATCTTTGCAATCCTTCGCTCATTGCGATCGATCAAAAGATATCCCTGCATGCCCTCCAGGACTTGCTCCACGTGCGACGGTGGCGAGTAACTCGGATTTGGAGTGAATTTCAGACGCACCAACTCGTCTCCCGGCTTGCCCAACTCCGCAGTCCCGGTCTCCGTTCCGTCATATTGGTATAGGAAGGCTGCCGGCAACGCCTTCACGATACGCAACGTGCGCTCCGCGTCTTCCTTCTCGCGAGCCTTTTTCTTTCGAAGCTGTTCAGGGTTGTCCATCAACCACGAGAGATGCCCCAGTTCGGCCTGCTGCTGTTCTGTGGTTAGCGGCCGATCGTTGACGGCAATGAGCATCCCGGCCATGGCATCGCTGGTCTCCACATAAATCCGCGTCTGCGAGCCTTTGGGAGCTTTCTTTCTCGAGTGAAACATGTGCTTGATACTTCCGTTATCGGCCGCCGCGACCTCCCGTGCCACTGTCTGGCGGACCAACTCACCTGGCGCAATTTCTCGGGGTTTCTCGTCCTGTGCCGTCAGAAAGCAGGTGGCAGCTATCCATGCTGCGACGCAGAACGCTCGCCTCGCCGCCAATCGATTTAGGCTCGCTCCCAGCATTGGTAACCGTTAGTGTAGCAATGGCCTGCAAAGGGTTGCAGTGACGGCCTCGCCTCGTTCTGTCCAGCCTCTCGCTTGCCGCTAGTTCATCGAGTTGGGTATAGTCGATGCAGTGACGCGGCCGTCCTGTACCCGCCTTCCCAATGTCTCGGTGGTGCAGTATCCGTTTCCAAGGAGAAAAACATGAGTGCTCCACTGTCGGCAGATTTGGCGCAGATTGGCAAATCGGTATTCATCAAAGGCGAGTTGTCGGGCAGTGAAGACCTCTACGTCGATGGCCAGGTCGAGGGCACGATCTCGCTGAAGGGCAACAGTTTGACCGTCGGACCTCACGGGCAGGTTAAGGCTTCAGTCGAAGCGAAGGGCGTGGTTGTCCAGGGCAAGCTTGAGGGGAATATCCAGGCCAGCGACCGTGTCGAACTGCGCAAGTCCGCCGTCGTCACCGGGGACATTTCCACGCAGCGGATTTCCATCGAGGAAGGTGCGTTCCTCAAAGGCAAGGTGGACATTCAAGGCAAAGCGGACAAGGCTGCCGGAAAGTAACTTCTGCCCATTCGCTTCGCACGTTACAGTTGCTTGTAGGGTGTGAATTCAGTTCCCAGAGTACCGGTTGCCTCGGACTCCGTTAAGTAGGTCTGATGGCATCAGTCACCCAGAACTTCATGAAGCTTTTTCGTGGTTCGTCGGGCAGCACGCAGGGGCAGACCCCCCAGCCGGCCCAAAAACTTACTCGTCGTTCCAGCGGCTTGGGCGAACTTTCCCGGCTCTGGGACAGCGATACCCCGCTGTGCGTTCTCGATCTCGGTTCCACTTCCCCGGCGAATATCCGTTTCTTCACCGAGCGCAGCCACAAAATCTATAGCGAAGATCTACTGGTCGCTTCGACCGAAGCCCACCTCGTCACGAAAGACGAGCAGGGGAATGTTGTTCTCGACAGCCGCAGATTTCTTGCCGACAACCTGCAATATCCCGCAGCCCACTTTGACGTCGTTCTCTGCTGGAATTTGCCCGATTATCTCGACGAGAGCCTGGTTCGCCCCGTCATGGGACGTCTCTGGTCGGTGCTGAAGCCTGGGGGCATGCTGCTCGCGTTCTTCCACACCAAAGA
>Ga0209624_10003504_pt1 | contig 11068 bp, 10 predicted proteins | sample JacPinW_OM2H0_O1_FD_188565 | JGI IMG/M metagenome (GOLD analysis project Ga0209624, IMG submission 188565) | Forest soil microbial communities from Algoma, Ontario, Canada - Jack Pine, Ontario site 1_JW_OM2H0_O1 (SPAdes) (version 2) | ecosystem: Environmental > Terrestrial > Soil > Boreal... | reverse complement strand
ACCTCTACTCTTCTCAACTCCCCTTTGCTCATCTCTGTCCCCCCCAATCTGATCTCCTTTCGGAGATCTATTTAAGGGGACATTTCTATCGAGGACAAAAGGGGACATTATCAGTGAGGTACAACAGATGCCGTCGTGCCTCTTCTCCAGTGGGTTCTGGAAACTGTTGATGTTTCCGCTCGTTTCCTGTGCACCCAAGGTGATGCTGTCCCTAGCGGATGGATAATTAGGCATGGCGTCTATGCTGCAGACGGGAAGTCATTGGGAAGGGATTTCCATGCGGACTCCGCTCTTCAGAGGTATCCTCCCGAATTTAATTCTCGTATTCTTAGTTTTCTCTAACGTCGGCTTCGCCGACACGCCGACAACAAGTGCAAACACTATCGAGATTCAACAAGGTCCCCTCATTGGTCATCGGATAGGGGGCATGACGATCATGAATGCGCCCTGCGTCTACGGCGATCATTTCCACTTTGAAATCAATTCCGAGGGCGAGCTTCGGGTGTATGGACCCATAATCTGCGGCAACCTCAAGGGCGGCGGTGGCGGGGAACAGGTCTGTTACCTGGATCCCCAGCTGAGCTGCCTGGGCCGACCGAGCTTGAGCGTAGGTGCCGGAACTCCCTACGCCATAACTGAAACAGGAGTGAAGGTTGGTAATGAGGTGTATCCCTGGGTGAACGCGCAGCAAGCGACGGCGGTGTTTGCTTCGATTCAGAGCAAGGCCAAGCGTAAATGCGATGAGACTCTGTTTTGGCAGTCTCTGGACAAGAAAAATAACAGAGTGAATTCGCCTCCCGACCGGGTTCAATCCCAAGAGAGCTGCAAGCTGACCTTACAGGAGATCTGCGCATCAGCACACGGTGCACCGGCGAGGACTGGCGCCGGCAAGGATATATCCGTTTTGTGCCAGCGATAAAGGGCGGGCGAAGACCGTCACGTAGGATTGGTTTTGTGTTGCTCTTGGTTCCTCGTTGCAATTTCCCCATCACCGGTGACGCCGATCGATCAGAGAAGGGCGACAACGGGCGAATTCTCAGAAATCGACATGGAGACGCAGTCCGGGAACCGTGACTGGCCCGCGGACTTGGTTGTAGCCGGGATTGTTGATGTGCTGCAGGTCGAATGAGGCGAAGAAGCCTCGCCAGAGGTGTGTTGTGTAAAAGCTCTCGACGATTTCTTCCGGGCCAAACGTGAGGGCGCCGTCGCCAAGCAAAAAGCCGACACCGCCGAGAGCGAGATATTGCTGATGCACCGACGCGATCCCGTTGGCTACGAAAACGACGCCGGCGCGGTCGTTGCGACGATGCCAGGAAGCACCGGTCGTGAAAGCGCCGAGTTCGAGCGTGCGATCATCTTCGGTATAGGCGAAGGATTCGTTGTGACCATCGTTCCAGCCGAGCCGGCCGAAGATCGCGACCTGCGGAGTGATCTCCTGTTCAAAATTTAATCCGAAGCCGTATTTGTGACGGCCCTGGCGGCGCGTATCAATAATACTCGGCGGGGACGTCCGTGGGCCCTGGAGATAGTCATCGATCGCTTCGCGGTAATTGCCCATGTCCGCGTGATTGAGGTAGCTGAGCAGGCGGATGGTACCGTTGCGGTGGGCGATGAGCTCGCCGTGAGCGTCAAATTCCAGATTCTCCGAGCGCGCGCGGGCTAGATCGGCGTCCAGATGGATGCCATTCGCTTCTTTCGGCATGAGCGCTTCGGCAAAACGGGCGGTGAACCAATGGTCGTCGTATTCCAGAATCACGCCATCGGTGTAACCGCGAGTATTCGCGGCGTAATCCCAAGCACCATCGTTGTCGACCGTCCAGTTCAGGAATTGAAGGTGGCTGTCGGTGCCATATGTGTTCGCGTCGAAGTAATCGGCGAGATCAAATTTTCCGAGCCGGAATTCGATGCGCCGAGCGGGTAGAGACGTTGCGAGATCGAACTGGTCGCGGTCGGCCTTGACGCGCTCGTCGGTGAGCGGAATGATTTGGCGAAGCAGTAAACGGGCAAGATACGGAGTCGTCGCCAGCGGTACGCCCTGGACCGTTCGCACCGAATCTAGATCCGTTACTCCCGCCAGTCCGAGAGCAGACCCAATGCCACCACCCGTCGCATACTCTACGTCGGCGAACACTTCGGTCGTATGGGAAAGCTCGAAGCCGGTATAAAGCGTCAGGATGTGCGTCGTAGCGCTCTGAGCCCCTGAAGTTAGGCTGTTTGGTCCGCTGTATCGTGCGGGGAAGGACGGATGCCACTGGAAAACGACATTCCCTTGCCCGGATATCCAGTAGCGGCTGGTGTCTGAATGAGGAAACACTGTAAGGGTATCGCTCGAGCTTGAATCGTCGCCGGTCGACTGGTCTGCGCGCGAATCAGGTGGAGGCGGTATGGCGGGTTGCGCGCCGTCCTGCTCGGATTGTGTGTTCTGCGCGACACCGAATCGCGCCGAGGCGAGGCACACGACCAGGACGCAGAGAACTTGTATCGCGACTTTGACTGGGACACGCCGCATGTCTGTGTGAAAAGGCCGCTCAAGCGAAGGATGTTCGCAGGCTCCTTCGTGACTCACTTTCGCCCATTCAGGATTGCACTTCCTCTAGCTCATCGAGCGCGGGGCTGACAGCATTTTCTCTCCCAACATCCAGGGCAGACAGGATTTCCCGCTGGATCGCTGTTACTCCCGGCTCAAGCGAGAGACGGATGACGATCGGTTCCAGAAGCTCGTCCTTCCTGCCGATCGACTTCAGATGGACCCGGACCATGACTCGGTTCGCTGCGCCTTGGCCCTCCCGCTCTTCGCTCTGCAGCCGGTACAGGCCGAGCTGTGTGCGCCCGATGTCTTGGCGCAAGGGCGCGCGCAGTTGTACTTCATCGGCGGTGCGGCAGCCACGATAAGCCGGATTGCAAACCCGTGCCACGCCATTTCGATTTCCTTTTTTTATTCGCTCTCACGTCAAATTGCCCGAGAACACAGCAAGATGCGAGGGCGAATCCATTTTTTGTTGAAATCTTTACAGGATTGAAAGATTCTGGCCCGCCCGAGGTATTCCATCCGCGAGAGCGAGAATGAGGTGTGAAGCGCCTTATCCTGCGGCCGTTCTTCGCGGCGATTCCGGGGAGCGTCTACTACCCGGAGATTCTGGTTCTCGGACTGCAATTTCCATATACTCTAGCCGCCTCAAAAGCCCTGGCTTTCAAGGCCTCGGGTTTGATACCATACCCCCTTAGGGTAGTCAAGAAAAATGTCACACTTATCCCGTGAAAAACTCGAGCTGGTAACAAGGACGAAGAAGGTCATCGGGCAGCTCGAGAGCGTCTTGCGCGGGCTGAATGATGATGAGCAGTGCGCCGACGTGCTGCAGCGCTTGGCCGCCGCGCGAGGAGCGATCAACAGCCTGATGGGAGAACTCCTTGAGGACCACATCCGGAATCACATGCCACGCAATTCAAAGTCCTCGCAGGAAGCGGCGGCCGACGTAATCGAAATCGTCCGCACGTATCTCAAGTGAGCGAGGCCGCATCAGGGCTCCGTGCGAGACGCGGATGGAGCTTTAGTGCCTCTCGGAATGGTTCCCGCAGTAGCAGACCCTGTGACGGGATCGCTTCAGCTCGGCGGGATTTAGCGTCAAATCTGCGCGATCGAGCCGACAAACACCTGCACGGTCGGGCCGCGTACAGCGTCAGAAACTCAGCAGGAGCTGAATGTTGCCGCCAGTTCTGCCGGGTGGTAACTTAATTTCTGTCATACGGAGCGGCCTGGATAGCTATGGAACTGTTTCTCAATCTTCTCTGGATGCTCATCGCCGTGGGCCTGTTGGGAGCCTGGCGCACTCGCTGGGTCCATCAGCGACACCGCGCAACCCGACATTCCCTCCAGGAATGGAGCGCGCTCAGCATTGCGCTTGTGCTGCTTTTTTTCGCGGTCTCCATGACGGACGATATGCATTCCGAAATCGCAGCTTTGGAAGAGTGCTCGACGAGCAAGCGTGAACTGGTCTGCTCGCCTGGCGCACACTCTCTGCCCCAATCCGGAGCGGCATTGCATACTCCGTCGTGGGTCATTGCACCGTCGGTTCCGTTCTTCGGCCCCTCGAGCGCTATGCGGAAATTCAATTTAGCCGCGCAGGTCTGCTCGTCTATTCTCCCGAGCAACCACTCATCGAGTCGAGCCCCGCCCGTTGCGTCTGCGTAACTCCGGCCGTTTGTAAACCCATTTTTTGAAAGTCAATCAGGTCAGTTGTGACCTGCGCCTCGGCAGATGAGGGCGGTCAAGGCTCGGTTTCCCCGGTCAGCACAACCGATCCTGTGCCGCCTGCGACCCGGGCATCTTGGCGCCGCAAGGGAGTTGGACGTATGAAATCAGTCGTGATGCTCCTGGGCCTGACTGCAGCGTTGGTGGGCTGCGGTACGGGCAAATCAAAAATCGAAACGCCCGCGAGTCCCCAAGGCCCCGATTCGCCTGGCACTGAATACGTCGCTCCGGATTCAAAGGGAATTCAGACCCAGGCAGCGCGCCTGAGCACGATTCCGGAATACCTCGATCTGCCGGCTCACATTGAAGCCGACCCCACGCGCGTCGTGCATGTGTTCGCCCCCGCTGGCGGAAGAATCGTGGAGATGAAAGTCCGTCCGTGGGATCAGGTGGAAAAGGGGCAAACGCTGGCCATGCTTGAGAGCAGCGACCTCGCACGAGCGGTGGCCGATTATCACAAGGCAGTGGCCGACGGCCAGGTGAAACAGAAGGCCCTTGTCCGCGCGCAGGACCTGCTCGACCACAAGGCCATCTCCGAAAAAGACTATGAGCAGGCCCAGGGCGATGCACAGCAGTCTCAGGCCGAGGTCGAAGCTGCCCGCGAGCAAGTCCAGGTCTTCGGCATGGATCCTGATCATGCCTCAACCGAGCTTCTGGTGAAGGCGCCTCGCGCCGGAGTCATCCTGGACATCGGGGCTGCGCCGGGAGAATTTTCACAGGCACTTTCTGCGCCGGCGCCGCTTGCAACCATTGCGGACATCACCTCTGTGTGGGCTCTGGGTGACATCTACGAACAGGATCTTTCTGCTGCAAAACTGGGTGAACAGGCCGAGGTGACTCTGAACGCCTATCCCAACCAGCACTGGACGGGTAGCGTGAACGTCGTTTCAGGCGCTGTTGATACGGCCACGCGCACTCTCCACGTCCGGGTGGTGCTGTCAAACGTCGGCGCCCGTATCAAGCCGGGAATGTTTGGTGCGATCCGCATCTTGCGATCTTCGGCTCAAGGAATTCTTTTGCCTGCGGCGGCCGTGATCCGGGAAGGGAACGACGCGTACGTGTTCGTGAGCAAGGGAAACGGGCACTTCGATCGCCGCGCTGTCAAGATCGGCCGCACTCTGGACGGATCAATTGAGATCCTTTCGGGAGTGAACGCAGGTGAGACGATCGTTTCCGAAGGTACTCTGCTGCTGCGTTCCGCAGGCCAGGGCTGATCTGCGATGCGCAACCTGATTGCTTCATTGCTCCGTTATCGCCCGTTGATGATCGTCCTGCTGGTCGCCTGGATAGCCGGTGGAATATTCATGTTCTTGCGCCTCGACATCGAGGCATATCCCGATCCATCACCGCCGCTGGTCGAGGTGCTGACCCAAAATCCCTCATGGTCGGCCGAAGAAATGGAGCGGCAGGTCACCGTACCGATCGAAACGGTACTTTTCGGCATCCCGCACCTTGAATACGTTCGCTCGACCGCGATTTTCGGCTTGAGTGACGTGAAACTCTATTTTGACTACGACAGCGAGTACTTCTGGGATCGCCAGGAAGTCCTGAATCGCCTGCAGCTGGTCTCGCTGCCCTCAAACCTGAGCCCGCAGCTTTCACCGGAATCTCCCGTCGGGGAGATCTTCCGCTATCGACTCTCGGGGCCCGCGTACAGCCTGAACGAGTTAAAGGCAACGCAGGATTGGCTCGTCACGCGGGAGATCAAGCAGGTCTCGGGCATCGTTGACGTGGCCGGTTTCGGCGGGAGCACCCGCCAATACGTCGCCGAGCTCGATGCGCGCAAGCTGTTGCAGCTCAATGTCACCCTCCCACAGGTGATCGCCGCCGTCTCTGCTAGCAATGCCAATGCGGGCGGCAACTATCTGACCATGGGCAGTCAGAGTGTAAATATTCGCGGGGTAGGCCTGGTGCAATCAATTGGGGACATGCAGAACATTCTCATTGCGACCCGCAACGGCGTACCCGTCTATTTGAAGGACATCGCCGACGTCCACGAGGGCTCTCAGCCCCGCCTGGGTCAGGTGGGTGTCAATCACGACGATGACGCCGTCGAGGGCATCGTCCTGCTGCAACGCGGCGAGCAGTCCCTGCCCGCGCTCCGCCAGCTCAAGGTGAAAGTAAGCCAGCTGAACGGGGGTCTGCTGCCGCGGGGAATAAAACTGGAGACCCTGTACGACCGCCGGGATCTCATTCGCGTCACAACATCAACGGTGCGGGATATCGTGATCGTCGGCCTTACGTTGGTGACCCTGGTTCTCATTGTTTTTCTTGGCGACATACCCATTTCCCTGATTGCCGCGCTCACGATTCCATGTTCGCTGTTATTCGCATTTTCGCTGATGGTCTTCACGGGTCGCTCCGCGAACCTGATTTCCATTGGCGCAATCGATTTCGGGATTCTCGTGGACGCAGCTGTGATCGTCCTTGAGAATATTTTCCGCCGCTTTCAATCGGCCAACTCCAATGTCCGGACATTTGATCTGATCGCCGATGCGACCGCCGAAGCCGTGCGCCCGGTTGCGTTCTCGGTGCTCGTGATCATCGTTGCTCTCATACCGCTGTTTACCATGGAAGGGGTTCCCGGCAAGGTTTTCGCGCCGATGTCTGAAACCTACGGCTTCGCACTGGTCGGCGCGTTCCTGTTCGCGGTTTTGTTCGCACCTGTGCTTGCCTCCTGGATGAACCCGGAAAAAATACGCAGCCACCACACCTATCTGGTCAGCTGGCTCGGCAAGCGCTACGCCGGGGCCATCCGCTGGACGATGTCGAACCGGAAGACGGTCCTTGCGATTGCGGGATCGGCACTCGTCGCGACCTTGATCGTGGCGTTTCTTTTCCTCGGTGGCGAGTTCATGCCCAAACTGGAGGAAGGGAACCTTTGGGTTCGCGCGACCCTGCCGCAAGACGCCTCCTATGAAACCGGCGCCAAGATGGCTCACGAGATTCGCGAAATTCTCCTCGGCTTTCCCGCCGTCTCGCAAGTGGTCTCGCAAATGGGCCGGCCCGACGACGGTACCGACGTCACCACTTTCAATAATATCGAGTTCATGGTGTCTCTGAAGCCGCCCGGTCATTGGCCGAGTGGCTTGACCAAAAACAAGCTCATCAGCCAGATGGACCAGCAGCTGGAGAAATATCCCGGCATCGATTTCAATTTTTCCCAGAATATTCAGGACAATGTCGAGGAAGCGATGTCAGGAGTCAAAGGCGAGAATTCTCTGAAACTTTTTGGCGACGATATCGACACACTGGTCTCCAAGGCCGATGAAATTCGCGATGTCATGGCAGCGGTTCCCGGAGTAGCCGACCTGGGCGTCTTTCAGGAATCGGGACAGCCTGAACTGATCGTGTCGATCGACCGCGCTGCGAGCGCCCGGTACGGCGTGATGTCGGCAGACGTCAACGCAGCGGTCCAGGCCGCGATTGGGGGCATCCCGGCAACCCAGATTCTCCAGGGCGATCGGCGTTTCGATTTCGTCATTCGCTACCAGCCTCAGTTCCGGACTTCCGCCGAAGCCATTCGCGACATTCTTCTACCGACCCCGACCGGTAGCAACGTGCCGCTTGGCCAGGTGGCGGACGTATCGCTGCGGCAGGGAGCGTTTATGATTTTTCGCGAAAACGGACGCCGCTACATCCCCGTCAAATTCAGCGTCCGCGGACGCGACCTTGCGGGAACGATACAGGAGGTCCAGAGCCGTCTCGCCCAAAAGGTCCGCCTACCGGAGGGTTACCACCTTGAATGGGCGGGTGAATATGACAGCCTTCAGAAGGAACAGCGGCGTCTGGCCATCATCATCCCGATCACACTGCTGATTATTCTGGCTTTGCTATTCACCGCGTTCAACTCTTTGCGGCATGCACTTTTGGTTCTCGCAATTCTTCCCTTCGGCCTACTCGGAGGAATTCTGTCATTGTTGTTGACCCACACGCCCTTCAGCATCTCTGCTGCCGTCGGATTCGCCTCGGTGATCGGAGTGTGCACGCTTGGCGGAGTCGTATTTGTTTCCGGCATCCGTCGGAAGGAGGCCGGCTCGCATTCAATGCGCGCGACCATTGAACTCGCTTCGCTGGCCGAGATGCGCCCGGTGGTGATGGCGTGCGCAGCAGCGTGCCTCGGTCTGCTTCCTGCGGCGGTTGCGACCGGCATCGGCGTCCAGGCCCAGCAACCGCTCGCCCGGGTAGTCGTTGGGGGAATGATCACCTCTCCGCTTGCCATTCTGTTTCTGATACCGGTCCTGGCCAGCTACTGGCTGCCACCCAAGGACGACGCAGCCGATCCGGCCCAGAAGTAGGAGTTTGCGTGGGTTTAGCGTCTTGCTTCGAAAAAATTCTGAAGCAGCGCCGCAGCATCCTCGGCCAGCAAACCCCCAACAACTTTCACGCGATGATTGATCTGCGGGTGATCGAAGATCGAAAAGCAGGAATGCACCGCCCCTCCCTTGGGGTCTTCCGCGCCATAAACCAGGCGTGCGATCCGCGCTTGTACCATGGCTCCCGCGCACATGGCGCACGGTTCTATCGTCGCATAGAGCGTCGTGCCCAACAGACGGTAATTGCCGATGGTCTTGGCCGCCTCGCGCAGGGCCACAATTTCGGCGTGCGCCGTGGGGTCGCAATCAAGGATCGTGCGATTGCCCCCAAGCCCCACAATATGGTCGTCAAAGACGATCACGGCTCCCACGGGCACTTCGCCTCGCGCTCCGGCAGCCTGAGCCTGCTCGATCGCCGCTCGCATATAGGCGACATCCGCTTGGGCAACCTCGGTCATTGCACTGCAGAATATCATGGCGTCGCAACGCCGGTTCCCATCTCAGGGACCCCATTCGCCAAGCGGAACCCCACGAGCCGACACCGCGCGCCGGAGTGGTGTATTTCTTGAACGATCACGCCGCTTTCTTGCGATGGATGGCGCGAGTGAGGAAGTACATGGCGAACCCGAGGACCACAACGGATGCTCCCACCACCAGTTCGTTCGTGCTGCCAACCGACTCCTGGCTGTTGCGCACCAGTGCCGTCACGATCAGCGCGAACGGAGGCAGACCAATAAGAATGGCCCCGATCGTTCCGCCCGGCACACGGTAGGGCCGCACCAGGTTTGGCTCGCGGATCCGCAGTGCGACCAGCGCCCAGAACTCCAGAAGGATACTCAGGCCGGTCAGCAGCACATCAAGGATGAGGCTCCGCTCGAATCCCAGCGGGTAGCAGAGCGCCCAGAACAGCGCGCAGGCGATGACGGCAACCCACGGCGCGCCGGTGCGCGGGTGGCGCCGGGTGAAAATTCGCGGCAGATAGCCGTCCTCAGCCATCACCACGGGAAGCCGTGTGAACGACATCATCAGTGCGCCGAACGATCCTACCGCGCCAAGCACGCCAGCAAGCGTGATGGCCAGCGCCAGTGCCTGACCTCCCACGATTCGCCCCACATCGACCCACCCACCGGTGGTCCAGCTGTTGGGGTCGAGTCCGATCTGAGCCACCGCCGCGACCGGCAGCAAGTACCCTGCAACGACGAGCACCATCGCGCCCAGCATGGCGCGGGTGTAGGTCCGCTGGGGTGCCTCGACTTCGCCTGCGATCGTTGACAGATTGTCCCAGCCCATGTAGTTCCACATGGCGATCAGAATTCCGCCCAGGAAGTCGGCGTGGCGTAGGGGTAGATCGCTTGTCGCGTAGGAGTGTCCGTGCGACATCGCGAATACGACCAAAACCACGAACGGCGCAAGCAGCGCCACGTTCAGCAGAACCGAGCCGTCGCCCACCGCGCGCACCCCGAAAATATTCCATAGGGCGCATAGCGCGATCATCGCCAATCCGATCGCAAGCCCGCGGTAGCCGGCGACCAGTCCGGGCGCAAACCGGGCGATGTAAGCTACAAACAGATTAGGGTACAAGGCCATCTCAAACACGCTGCCCGCCATCGTGAGCCAGGTCTCCTGATAGCCCATAAAACGTCCCATGCCGCGCCGGACCCAGATGTAGAAGCCGCCGTCTTCGGGGATGGCCGTGGCAAGCTCGCTGACCATCATGGCTGTCGGGATGCTCCAGAGCAGGGGAGTGATCAGAAGGATCAGAAGCGTGGCCCGGTATCCGGTTTTCTGGACGATGTCTTCCAGACCATACGGGCCGCCGGCCACCATGAAATAGGTCGCTGCGATCATCGGCACGACGGTCATCTTGCGCACACCGGCAAGTGTCGTGCGAGGGTTCGCGCTTGTGGAAGCGCTGGCAGAAAGCGTACTCAAATACTCTCCTAGCCCATTTCGCGGCCCCGTTGGATGCTCGCCCCAAGCAAACCGAAATGGTTGGTGCGCAGTGTAAACTAGAAATCGACTGCGATAGTGAATTAACCCAATTTTTTTTCTGTTCCACGATTTCGACCGCCGCAGTTGCCTTTGTCGTCCGGCGACCCTTCGTTATAAGATGACCTCCTCGTCAACGGCACAGGGACTCGATGGAACTACGCAAAGACCCCATCACGCGCAGTTGGGTAGTCGTCGGACATCCGGAACGCGAGAAGGAGCGAGCTGAGCCGTGCCCGCTGTGTCCTGAGAATCGCCTGAACGCCCCGGCGCTGCTGGAATTGCCTGCGCGAGGGAATTGGCAAGTACGCGCGTATCCGCATTTCCGCCCTCTATACCGAATCGAGGGCGACCCTGCGCGTAATGCGGACGGAATCTTTGATCGCATGGCGGCGATCGGAGCTCATGAAATCATTGTCGAGACACCCACACACTCGCGAACCCTGACGCAGCTGTCGGACGAGGAAATCGAACGGGTACTGCAAGCCTACGCGCTGCGAATTGAGGACTTGAA
>Ga0209624_10003503_pt1 | contig 11072 bp, 5 predicted proteins | sample JacPinW_OM2H0_O1_FD_188565 | JGI IMG/M metagenome (GOLD analysis project Ga0209624, IMG submission 188565) | Forest soil microbial communities from Algoma, Ontario, Canada - Jack Pine, Ontario site 1_JW_OM2H0_O1 (SPAdes) (version 2) | ecosystem: Environmental > Terrestrial > Soil > Boreal... | reverse complement strand
GCTTATACGGCGTGCGATCTCCTATCTCGCCACCGAGGTTAACGAATGCGAAGACGGAGCCGACGCCTTGACTGCTTACGCAACCCATCAACCCGACCTGGTCTTCATGGACATCCGCATGCAACGAATGGACGGCCTGCGTGCAACAAGAGAAATTCTGAAATCATATCCGCAGGCATTCATCGTCATCGTCACCGACTACGATCAGGAAGACCTCAGAAACGCCGCGTTCGCCGCAGGCGCAAAAGGCTATGCCCTCAAAGACAACCTGCTCTCCCTCGAAGCATTCATCATCCAGAGAGATCTGGAAGATAAAGATTCTCCAAATAGCAAAACGGAATAGGCGCAGCCGTCACTTCTGCAGAGAGAATCTTCAGCTCAATGCAGAAAGGCCTGCGAGTCGGCGGCCTTCTAAGAAACCGCACATCGATTCGGCGGCCGAAGGCACCGGAATGAATAAATGTGCGAGAGCCAGTAATGAAAACCGTAAAGACTCGTCACTCACGAAGGGCGAAACAAAACAGCATTGTTCGATCTTAGGAGAGCAGCCGCTCGAGCTTGTCGAAGCGTTATTGTCGTTCACATCCATAGGGACGTCATTGGCGAGCTTTCCCGTGGCAATGTCGAAGTAGGGCTCACAAGCGACATAGGCCACCATCCCCCACCAGGACGACAAGGAAGAGCCTAATGTGCGATCGATTCATAAGAGCAGCAACGCATGCGCCGAGATTTGACGCTCCATTTTGCGGGCGGGTGTGTAACAACACACGATGCGTTGTGTAGTGCCCTCTATTGTTTCCCCGTTCGTTCTCTCTTACTCTCTATTTGATGAATCGCGTTGGTGGCGCAGTTGGGATCACGCGGTCTCGAAAACACGCAGGCATTCTCTAACGATTCGGCATCCTGTTGTGTCGCAATTTCTGCGACAGTTGCGGCCAGCCTGTGAATACTAAGTTCCGGAGTAATGCACAGTGAATGATTCAGTTGGGGCTTTTCACATCGCGCTGGCGGCCGCAGTCGTCGGCTGGCTGGTATTCGTTATCTCTCATTCGTTCGCGGTCTGGAAGAAGCGGAACGACAATGGAGATCCTCACGTCTCGCGCGGCCTGCTGTACATAGGGTTGTTGTTATGCGCCGTGGCGTTTGCCGGGGGCTGGTTGAACCGCGAACTGACGAGAAGGGCTGGCGTCATCCTTGGCACCGATTTTTTCGTTGTGCGCGCACATGCAAAGACGACCCCCCATCTTATCCAAAGCGATTCCGTCAATGACGGTGCCAAGATCGCTAGCTTTGAGGATCCGGAAGCCGATAGGGAAGAGGAGCAACTCAGAGGCGAGATCAAGGTATTGGAGGACCAGATCGCCAGTACTCGATTGAAGCCCCTGGTGCTTGATCCTGAAGACATACGATTGTCCGAGGATGCGAGCGACTCTCAACGCGCCCGTCTCAGTCAACTCGGTTATGGCGTATTGGGTGCCCGGCAATCCGATCCCGCTTTCATGCAGGTTCTCAACAACGATGACTTCGTTGGCGCCGAACAAGCAAAAAGCGATGCCGCCAGTGAGCAGTTCGTGCGAACATCTGCTCTCGTTCAAGCAGGTGTTATGTCCCGCGATAAGTTGGAGGCGGCAAAAACGGCGGCGCAAACCGCTGCGAAGGAGTTGCACGAGCGCGAAAATCTCATTCAGTCGGCAAAGGCAGGGTCCGAAGAGATAGCCTATGCAGAGTCAGCAATTCGTCGCGACGGTGAACGGGCAAGGGCCGAACGAGCGGCGGAGTTGGCCGCACTCGATGCGAGGCTCTCCGAGCTTCGGACAAGTCTGCTCCAACTTCAAGGGCAGCGCAGAGTTGTGGCACCGTTCGCCGGCACGGTGGTTTACCGTCACCCAACCCCAGCTCTCGCCGAGGACGGTAAAGTAATCCTCGCTTTGGCGAAAGGTCCCGGCTTCCTCGCTACCGTGCAGCTTCCGGCACGTGAGGCATCAATGCTGGTGCCCGGCCAGGAGCTGCGGATGAAGCTGAAGCACTCCCTGGTGAGTGAAGAGGTCTTCGGCCGGCTGCAGTCGGTTCAGGCGGTTCCAGGATACCCCGACCGCCGCGACTTACTGATCGAATGCAATCTTCCTTCGGAGCAGTTTGCAGCGTTCGCCTCTGGAGCAATACCTGTCACCCTGCAATGGCGGCCGCCGCTCTATAGCGATCGGATCGCTCAAGCTGGATTGGCGTTCTCGCTCCTGCCGATGGTCGTGTGGATCTTCAAGAAGGTAAGTGCGCAGCTAACCCAACGCACCGTAAAGAATATTGGCGAATCAGAACAGAGTTCCTCCTACTCAACGGAGGAAGAAGAGCTTCACCAATTGGGCATCAAACTCGGCAAGAGTCTAAGAAACCAGAGGTCTTCATCAGTCGCTGCGAAACAGGTACACAGTGCACTTGCAATACAACCGGCAATGTCTCCTCATCTTGTGAAAACGTCGGAGTACAAGGGGACGAGCCAAAGCGAACCAGCCTCGGGAGCACCCTTCGCAGATCCCATGGAGGAAGATGTCGACCGGGTTCTGGCGCATCTTGACCTATCTGCTCGCGATCTTTCGGCGGTCTCACAATGAGGATTATGAAAACCGGGAAAGCTCACGCACGGCGCCTTCACCTCATGCCGACCGATGCAGCTACTTCGTGGCTCTTTTGGATCACACTCTCATTGGGGATTTTCATGACGGTGTACACCCCATACAGGCTGTGGTCCGAGGCCGCTGAACAGATCGACCAGCAAGGCCTGAGTCTCGCTTCTGTCGGTGTTTACTTCCTCGGCGCCCTCTCAGGCCTGCTGGCGTTGCGTTGGTGCATCCTGCTTATCCTGTCGTATGCAAGTATGGCGAAGCACGAGTGGACGCTCTCGTCGCCGCGTGATGAGTCTTTGCCATATGTATCGATCCTCGCACCCGCTTATTGCGAGGCAGCTTGCGTTCAGGATGCGATGAGCGCTCTTGTGCGTTTGGACTACCCGGCCTACGAGGTCATCTTCGTGGACGACGGTTCCAGCGATAACACCTACCATCTCGCGCTCTCCTTTGCGGGGACTCATTGCTCCTCGCAGGGTAGGTGCGATGTGCGTGTGTTCACAAAACCCAATCAGGGTAAGTGGAGCGCTCACAACTACGGCCTAAGACACGCCAGCGGCAGCTTGATTCTTTGTATAGACGCCGATTCGCGAATCGAACCCGGCGCACTCAGGTTGATGGTGCGACACATGCGCGACAAGCGCGTAGGCGCTGTCTCGGGTCAAATCCGAGTCCGCAATAGAAAGTCTCTAGTGGGGCTGTTCCAGGCGTTCGAGTATGTCCTTGCGAACGGCGCCTTGCGTCTCTCACAAGGTGCCACTGGAGCGGTAATGGTTGTTCCCGGGCCGATCGGGCTTTTCCGGCGCGAAGCTCTGGAGCGCGTGCAGGCAGAAAACGAGCGCTCGCAAGGTTCTGAAAATCACGAAGTCCCAGGGCCATTCTCGCCGCTTATCTTCGCGGAGGATTTTCACCTCTCCCTTACTATGCTCACGCTTGGGTACCGTATCGAGTACGAGCCCCATGCAGTCGCTCATACAAAGGCCCCAGCGACACTGGCCGGCCTGATTAACCAGCGATATCGTTGGAACCGCGGAACGATGCAAGTTGTCCTGTGGTATCTCAAAAGGACCCTGCGCGGAGGCAAGTCGCCGCTCAAGGTTAAGGCATGGATTGCGGCTGTGTTCCTGCTGGATTTCTCCTTCTTCCCACCACTTTATTTTGTTCTCCTCGGAAGCTCGCTTCTGTACGTCTTCCACGGTGGTAGTCTTTCGAGCCTCGCTTCGTGGGCCACGGCTGCATGTCTGCTCAACGTGATGTCAGGAAGTCTTTACGCCGTCGCACATCGGGATCAAATCTATCTCTCTCTGCTCTCGCCACTCTTCGATTTCTATCAGGGCATTCTTTTGAATTGTGCCTGGTTTATCGCCATGGTCGACCAAGCCAGAGGGACAGGAATGCGATGGTAAGGACCCGCCCGTTGTCATCAGGCACCACCAATACACTGGCCAGGACGATAACCGCGATGGGTAACCTTCACGCAAGTTGAAATACGCCTCACCACTGAGAAGGTCCTCGACTGCTGACATTTAGAGATGCTCTATGACGTGCATCAGCACGGCGTCAAGTCACCTAGTTTGAAGCCCATAAGCTAAATTTTGATCTCACGTATAACCTCGTTTCGTATGCTAACGGGACCCAGCAAGCCGGAGGGTAACAAAAATGCGCGCGGAGTTGCCGGTTGCCAAACTGTAAATGTCGTACGTTCATCCGGACGGAGTGCTTCGTCACCAGCCAACCGGTTCCACCAAGTATTGGTCACTAAGATCTCAATTTTGTTAGAGCCGGGCGATACTGCATCGGTGATATCGACGGAGAATGGCCGTTTCCAGAGAACACCAAGGTCCTTCCCATTGACGCGTACCTGAGCAATCACCTCGACCCTGCCAAGATCAAGCGTCACACGACGCCCAGGGATCAACATTTCATCCGGCACGTTTACATGAGTTTGATAAGAGGCCGTGCCAGAGAAAAAACGTATCAGCTTATCGGAACTATCGGCCCACGAATGCAGCTGGAGTATATCTATTTGTTTTAGAGCGACACCTGTACTAGAACGAAATAGCACTTTCCACGGTCGATGCAACGGAATTGGTGCTGGAATATCTGGGACGTCGAGGTTTGTCCGCTTGCCATCGGCTCGCTCCAATGCATAGCGACCAGATCGGGATATTGTCAAGGAAAGGAATCCGTTTTCGCATCGCGTAATGCGAATCGGATACAGCCCCATGCATTCTCTAATAGGTTGATCGTTTACAGTGATTTGTATTATGGGTGGTTCCTGGACGGGATGGCGAAACACCACAAACACTGACCCTTGTGGATCAAATGTCAGAGGGACACTGGTGCGAACGCCTTCATATGAAAACCAGGCGGTCTGCTCTACAACTCCACTGTCAGGGTGCCACAATTCAGGGATTCGACCTGAAACGCGAAAAGTAGCTTCGACGAATTGAAGCTCGTCTGTTTGATTTGAGAGAAAATATATCTCTGCGTCCTCGGTCTTGCGGAGAGTCCACAGAATTTCTTTAGGGCACGAGATCGCGGGTGCAGTTTTGAGTCGCCTCAGAACTGGGGCCATGTCGCTATCACCAAATACGCGTCCCTTGCCGAAGCGGCGTTCGGCAGTACCGTCCTCGTGATTTTCAGGCGCACCCCATAATTCAGGCACAAGATCTCTTACCTCTTGATCGCAGGCGGGATAGTTCTGAAGACTCGGTGAATGCTTCGGGGGAGCACCAAGGACCGATATACCTTCGGCCACCAAGTCCCGTATCTTCTTAAGGACTGCAGGTCGCATCGTTTCAAGAGGTGGCAACACGAGTAGGCTGTAAGCTGGCCCGTTCGCTATTGTGAGTAAGCCGTTTTCAACGCGCACGCGATTAAGAAGTACTTCTGCATTTATAAAATCGTAGTCATAACCATCGGGTATGTCGGGGTGTCGAGGGCCGGACATCTTGGGAGTATCTTCCCCAATGAAATACGCTATATCGGCCGCGCTCCTGCCTTGTTGAAGCAAAAATTGACAACGCCTCAAGTAATCAATCCATACCTTTGATTGCTCAAACCAAGTATTATGCCGGTTGAATTCCGTTCCAAACCAGGCGTTCACCCCCGGAACTTTTTCTTCCCAAGGTTGATGAACATAGACGTGCAACATGAAATGGTTGATCCCTTGGGTATAGGCCCAATCTCCCAAAGTCTTAAGTTGCGCCGGAGAATCACGGAATGAGCGCGCAGATGTGAATGCCTCAGCAATGACAACTCGCTTCCCATAAATATGAGCGGACGACGATGCCGCTCGGACTTCTACATTCTCCTTTGCCGCCAACTTATCGTCATTCACCCAAAACTCCCCAGCCACATCATCTGCTTGTCCACCATATTGCAAGAATTCTGCCGGGAATCCCCAGGATCCATAAGGTTCTACTAAGAGCCGAAGTCCCTGTTGATTAGAAATCTCCCGCAGTCCTCCTACGTATTCTTTGGCGATTTCGTCTGCGATCAACCGTCGCATGTCCCACAAGAAGCGGTCTGATTGATTGCTGGTGCCCACAATTCGACCGGTAAGCACGGGAAGCCACGGTCGCGGATCGTAACCGAGGACCTTCTGAAATCGCTCGTGAAAGTTATCGGTCCAGTTTTCTGATCCGACTTCGAAGCTATCGACCACCACATGACGAAGTGCGGTACGGTCAGACGGCGGCATTCTCCGAAGAAGTTTGCCTACGAAGCTGTTGAAATGAAGGTCGACGGCCTCACGGCTCATCTTGTCGCATTCCAGCCCAAGTCCCTCGATGGTGGTGGGATGATTTGTGGTGCCGACTGGAATCATCCCAGAGCGAAGAATAATCCACTCCCCAGCTGGAACATCCCAACGCAACATTCCGTCCGGTGAGACACGATCGCTCAAGTCAACTATTTGATGCGGTGCGATGGCAAGGTCTGGGGAATCAGGTTCCGTCGAGGGGGGCCAAAGGTATGAATCCCATTCTGGCAAAGGGGCTGGATACATCTTGCCAAGTTCTTTCTCGACGAAAGAATCTAGCCTTGCGGCTGCGGAGAGCTTGATCTCCGTGAGACCACCTGTTCCAATCAGGTTCTCAATGACAAGACGAAAATGACGTGAGGTGGTGGGAGGGAATGTTATGACCTTTGGGCCGGTAACCATGGGACCCACTATGAGCCTAAACTGAGGCCGGTCGAGTCCTCGTCTATCCATCACGAAGGTTCGGACCGCCTTGAACACGCCTAGGGCGTCCTCATATTCCAATTTGCAGCGGAAATATACATTGTCCTCGATGGGATAGAGTTCTAGACTGCGCGCCGTGAATGGTTCTGCAACCACAACGTCAATGATGAACGGTTTCTTGTCTGTGAGTCCGGATGGGAACAAACAGTGGGTTCTGAGATCACCGTCCATCAAATGTTCGGGATTTGCAATCTCAGGGTTGCATTGAATCTGCGGGAAATGTGCGGCGATGGTATCTGTATCGTTTTTTGGCATTGGAAATGCCAACGTTCCAATATTCTGGAATGACTCTTTCGGAGAAGACAGCTTCCCGTCAAATCTCGTCGGTCCCACGATTCGTGTCTCTGATGAAACCACATAGCGCATAGATCGCTCGGTTGGAATCCATGGTCCACCTGATTGGCTCCAACCGGGACCGTTAAAAATCCCAATATTCATTCCGACACGCTTGGCCTCTCGAATAGCATGCTCTATCAGAGACCACCACTCCTCTGAGAATAATTTGACATCGCCCAGCGGCGTATCCCGGCCCGCGATGTTTGCTATCATCGCTTCGCCTATTCCGACACGCGCCATAGCCTCCACATCGCGAGTAATTCCTTCGCGAGAGATATAGTTGCTTATCCAATACCAATAGCACCAAGGCCTTGTTTGAGTAGGCGGCTGAGCGAAGTCAGATACAAGCTGATCAACCGACAGTAAACTCGTAGGGACCTCTGACATCTCATTCGCAGAGACAATTCTAGGCATAACTACAAAACCCAGTCCCGCTGCAGCGGAGACGCTGGTAAGTTTTAGCATTTGCCGCCGATTCAAAGTTGTACTCAACTCCGCGTTTCGAATTCGTTCAATGACGATCTCACTAGATCTTAGTAGCGAATCAATATAGTCTTCTACTAGCTGAGTTCGATTGAACTGAGCTATTTCTGAACTAGTTGACGTGGCCTTAAAACGACTACCAACCCGTCACCCGGTTGGAGTTTTTGATTCGGATCCCATACGGCGACATCGGGGTACTTGGTTAGCGCAAACGATCTTTTCTCTGGGCTAGACACGGCAATGCCTTCGAAGCTTTTCAGGTTGATCTTGGCGGGGAGCATTGGCAATGCGGAGGATGTAGATGACCCGTCTATGATCGCTAAGAACCAAACGGACCCCTTACTTCGTGCCATACCGACAAGACCTCCAATTTGACTGCCGCCCATGACAAACGTCTCGTCCCAACTAGTGGGTAGTTTTTTAAATACTTCCAGCGCGGGCGCGGCATCGGGATTCTTGAGGAGGAACTCTGGATCTTCGGCGATTACGAGCCAGGGCGAACTTAGCAAAATTGCGGTGGCGAGCTGATGGCTCCATGTGGTTTCTCCGGGCCACTGTAGATTGACTGGAGTATAGTCTGCTGGTCCCACCGCAAAGCGAGTAAAAGGCAGCGCCGCATTGTGACTTGGCGGCAGAGGTCCTTCCGCCATGCGGTTTAGCTCTATACCTCTGACAGCTTCTCTGGACATCGCATTTGGAAATGTCCGCTCTTCTCCTGTGGGTTTCTGTAGTCCGTGAAAATCGATCATTAGTCTTCGCTCCGCGCCTAGTGTAAGCACACGTCGTTCGAAATCAATTTGTTCTTTGCTCTCGCCATTAATGAAATCGATTTTGACCCCTGCGAGGCCTGCGTCCACCGCATGGTCGAGAAAGTCCCGCGCCCTGGCAAAGTCTCCCGAAGGATCGCTGATCTCGTTCGAATCTTTCCAGGCAAAGACGCCAACGTTCTTTGATCGTGAATATCGAACCAACTCCTTCATCGACTGCCATGGTGTCTCCCACGTCTTCCACCCATCATCGACCAAGGTATATTCGTAGCCTAATGCGGCGGCAAAATCGACGAACTCCGCTTCCTCGCGAGGGGTACCTGTCTCTCGACTCATATAACGCCAGACGAAGCGGCCTTCGTGGATGTAACTCGTATCGCGAAAGAGGACCGGGTCAGGCGGTGGATTCAGGTTTTCCGTCAAAGTATTGTTGACTAAACAACCCAGATCGCGACAGAGCATCGTCACTCTCCACGGTGTGGTGAGAGCTCCATTTATTTCGAAGCCCTTAGAACCTTCAGTGAAATCGACCTGCAATTTGCGGTCACCGATTGCACGAAGACGCATGCCGCTATAGTTCGCAAGAGCGGCTTCTGTCACCAACTCAAATCCATCTCTATGTGGTAGTTCGAGTACCAAAGGCGCCGTTTGGGTTGGTCCCTGCTGTGATATGGAAGGCAAATTATCGATTGCCGTATGTCGAAACTCGCCTGCGTAGCTTTTCAATTTCCAATCGTTATTTCGTTCTCCAAACCACACTTCACCCTGTGGAAGAGTCCAAGTGGACGTTTCCTCTAATACCTGTACGGGCTTTCCAGAATCGGGGAGCAAAATTCGCCATGCGAACCCATCGTCATAAGCACGAGCTTCAATTGTGTAGGTGGTAACGCTTGTCTCATGAACTGCGATGGTTAGGATGTTTGCTTTGTTCTGTGCGATAGCCTTTGCGCCATGGAATGGATATTGTTCGTCTATATGATCCCTCGATATGGCGCCAAAGATAGGACGAAGCCCTATCTCATAAGGTGTAGTTTGCTTGGCACCCTCGAGTCGTAAACCAATGTGCCCAGGGCCGCCCACGGGATGCCCATTCCATGAGACCTGATAGCTGAGCCCCAAAGAATTGTCAGCGAATATAACGCCGCTAAGCGCTCCGTCGGGACTGGTAACAACCACATCAGGCGCGAGACTTCTCGTAGACTTCGATTGAGCTTTAGCTTCGACCACTTGGAGCGTTGCGGTCGAAGCTAAAAACGAAGTCAAAACGAAGAGGAGAAAGGGTTTCATCATCCATTTGGACGCTCAATGAGAACTAACGACTTTCAGAACGATACCTGCCGCAGTGCATGGCGCTATATTTTGATCAATCAAAAATGAAGCTTTGCTCCAAGTTGTACCTGTCGGGCATTTTGAGAGCCGAGCACCTGACCGAAGTTAGAGTTGGAGCTACTATTACCGCCGCCTTCGTCGGTTGGATTCCCCGGATTCGCAGGAGTACCAGCGACGAATGTTGTGTTTGGCTGTAGGAGGTTAACATGGTTGACTGCATTGAAGGCTTCCAGACGAAGCTCGAGGGATGTTCGCTCCGTGATGCGCGTCGTTTTGAAGATAGACATGTCGAAATTAAGCGTTCCTGGTCCACGAACCTTCGAATAGTATCGTGGCACATTGCCAAAGCTATAGTCCGGTGGATCAACAAAAGCGGCTGTATTGAACCACTCGGAGCGGCTTCGATGAGGAGCAGCAACGCTGACACCCGGAGCGAGGTTTGGTCGTATCGCAATACCCTGATTTGTGGCTCCCGTGAAACCCAGCGGTCTGCCACTCTCCGCCGTCATGATGACGTTATATTGGAACCCGCTGACCAATCGATCCCAACCACCGGAGTGTGAGAGAAAACGTTGATTCCTGCCAAAGGGAAGATCGTACAAGGCTGATATCGTTCCGCGATGCGTCACGTCGATGGCGTCTACACTATAGTCCCCGTCAAGATTGCGAGGATTTTGGAAGCCGGTCCCTGTCTGAGTGATCCCCCCGGTCGTTGCAAGATCAGTGTAAATCGGCAAGCTCATCAGCTTACCGTAGGTGTAAGCGCCTAGTACTTGCAGACCGTGATCCGCTCGTCGCTGCGCCGAAACATAGAGGTAGTTGCCATCGAAGTGCCCACCACGGGGAAAGCTCAGGTACACATTCTGCATATACGGATATGGCTTGAGCAGGTTAGCTCGAGTAATCGTCTTTGCTCCCAGAGCCCCCGGTACGATTCCAGCATATGGATTGGGCACGGAGGTGTTGAGGTAGGCGGTCCCGAGACTGAAGTATTGAGGATCAAGCGTATCGATGTTATAGGCAGGAAGCAGGAAGTGAGTTCCGTGGTTGCCGAGGTAAGAGACATCAAGAACCATCCCGTAGGGTAATTCGCGTGAGATCGTCAGAGTTGATTGCTGTGACTGGGGATCCTTCGCGCTCGGTTCAACATAGTACCCACTCTGGCCGAGAAAGGCATTTTGTCCACCGGCGGCACCCAACGGCGGTGAGGGAACTGAGGGAAGCCCGTTTGCCAACGTGAAGGCGGGTCCGTCGGTCGTAGTCGACGCATACGTAGTAGTGAGCGTT
>Ga0209624_10003502_pt1 | contig 11072 bp, 10 predicted proteins | sample JacPinW_OM2H0_O1_FD_188565 | JGI IMG/M metagenome (GOLD analysis project Ga0209624, IMG submission 188565) | Forest soil microbial communities from Algoma, Ontario, Canada - Jack Pine, Ontario site 1_JW_OM2H0_O1 (SPAdes) (version 2) | ecosystem: Environmental > Terrestrial > Soil > Boreal... | reverse complement strand
CACCCGCAAAAACAGCCACGGCCAAACCGAATGGATCCCACCACCACACCTCGACCACGGCCGACCCCGCGTCAACACCTTCCACCACCCCGAAAAGCTTCTCCAGGATGACGACGACGAGGCGCCCTAATCAGCTCACCGAATAACGGACCGGCAGGTGCTTGAGCCCGCCGACGAACGTCGTCGCTACGGATTCTGGATCACCAGTCAGCTCAATTGATTTCAGCCTCGGTATCAGCTCGGAGAAGAAGCTGCTGACTTCCATGCGGGCCAGCGCAGCCCCCAGACAGAAGTGCACACCGTAACCGAAAGCCAAATGCTTGTTGGGATCGCGGCCGACGTCGAAGCGGAACGGATCGGTGAAGACCTCTTCATCCCGATTGGCCGATACGTAGGACAGCAGCAGTGACTCTCCTGACGCGATGGGCACTCCGCGCACCGTGGTGTCTTCGACTGCGGTGCGCATGAATTCCTTGACCGGTGTGACCCATCGGATCATCTCTTCGGTGGCCAGCGGCATCAGGTCGAGGTCATCACGCAGCCGGTGCAGTTGATCGGGGTTCTCGATCAGACCATGCAGGCCGCCGGAGATGGTCGCGCTAGTGGTGTCGTGGCCAGCGGTGGCGACAATGAGGTAATACGACACGGTCTCGATGTCCGACAGTGGCTCGCCATCGATGCGGGCGTTGGCGATAGCGGACGCCAGATCCTCGGTCGGGTGTTCGCGGCGCGACGCGGTTACGCCATTGAAGTAACCGAACATGTCGAGCAGGGCCGGCAATTGATCCTCGTTGCTGCTGCCACGCTTGAACTCGCTGTCGTCGCTGCCGAACAGCTCCTGGGTGAGCTTGAGCATTCGCGGGAAGTCCGACTCGGGTATGCCCAGCAGCGACATGATCACGTACAACGGGTAATTCACCGCAACCTCTTGAACGAAATCACACTCGGGGCCCACCGCCATCATCTTGTCGACGTAGTTCTTGGCAAGTTCGTCAACGCGAACCTTCAGCGCCCGCATCGCTTTGGGCCGGAACCAATCCGCGCCTATCGCCCGCACCACGCGGTGTTGTGGATCGTCGAGATGGATCAGCGTGCGCACCCCGGCCGCGGCTTGCAGCTCGTCGCCTTCCGTCGTCGTCAGAACCGGGCGCGGCCAGTTGCTGAACAACGCGTTGTTGCGCTCGATGTCCAAGACGTCCGCATGCTTGGTGATCGCCCAGAACGCACGGTAGTTCGGCACCTCGACCCGAGAAACCGGAGCGTTGGCCCGCAGATGCGTCAGTGCGGCATGCAACTTCGTCTCGTCGGCATAGGCCTGCGGGTCGGCAAGGACCTTGGCGGCGTCATCCATCGTCGGTGTGCTCATCGGCGGCTCCTCATTGACGCAGCTCGTGCAATATCGCGGTGACAGTGTCCTTGGAGAGGGTGTGGGGAAACGCCGGCATCACGCGGTCGATGACGCCGTCGCAGCGGTCTTTGACCGCGGCAGCGAGTTTGTCCGTCGTCGCGACAACGGCGAACTCGTCCAAAATCTCGTCGTCGATCAACGTCGCCATCGCGTCCCATTCCCCCTGCAGCGACAGCCGGTGCAACTCAGACGCCACATCGCCCCAGCCGTGCAGTTCGAGAACTTTGCGGTACGCCGGTGTCGACCCGTAGAAAGCGATCTGTTTGCGGACACCGGCTGCACCGGCGCTCATTTCGGCCTCGTCGGCGCCGGTCACCACGAACACCGGACACGCGATCTGGAACGCGCTGCGGTCACGACCCGAGCGCTCGAGCCCGCCCTGCACCGCCGGCAGAGTGACCTCGTGCAGATACCGCCGTGTCGTGAAGGCATGGGCCAGAAGGCCATCGGCGACCTCGCCGCACATGCCGGTCATCGCTTCGCCCACGGCGGCGATCAAGATCTTGGGCGCGGCGTAGGGCTGCGGCTCAGGCGTGAACATCGGCGTCATCAGCTTGTGGGTGTAGAACTCACCCTCGAAACGCAGCCGGGTGCCGTCCTTCCACGCCGACCAGATCGCCTGTAGCGCAAGTACGAACTCGCGCATCCTGGCCACCGGATGGCTCCACGGCATGCTGAATCGCTTCTCGATATGCGGCTTGATCTGAGTACCCAGGCCGAGAATGAAGCGGCCCTGCGAGTACGTCTGCAGATCCCAGCCGACGTTGGCAACCGTCATCGGATTACGCGCGAATGCCACCGCGATGCTGGTGCCCAGTTCGAGTCGCGAGGTGTGTTCGGCGGCCAGCAGCAGCGGCAGAAACGGGTCATGGTTGATCTCGCCGGTCCAACACGCGTCGTAGCCCTGTAGCTCGAGTTCACCCGCCAGTTCGGGCACACGAGTGAGGTCGGCGAAGACGCCGCCGTCGACCTTGAGGCCGCACGCTTGCGTGGAGCGCTCAAGCGTCATACTCGTGAAGCTACAGTAAGCAATTCGGTAGGGTCAATGTCGGCTGCCGCACCGGTAGCAAAAGCGCTGCGGCACAGCCGGCCGCTGGCCGCGCACCTCTCGCAGACGCTACAGTAAGCACTTCAGTAGGTGGCTGCCGACGAGTGAGGACGTGCCGATGACGAAGCCCCCCGACTGGCAGGAGACACTCGATGACCTCGAGAAACGCCGCCAGCGCACTTTGGCGATGGGCGGTCCGGAGCGGTTGGCCAAGCACCACGGCAAGGGCAAACTCGATGCACGGGCGCGCATCGACCACCTTCTCGATCCGGGGACATTTCGCGAAATCGGCACGTTGGTCGGCGGCGAGACCGCCGCCGACGGCATCGTCGTCGGGTCCGGCTTGATTGATGGCTCGCCGGTGATGCTCGGCGCCGAAGACTTCACCACGCTGGCCGGCAGCATCGGGCCCGGCGGAAACTCCAAGCGCTACCGCATTGCCGAGCTGGCGCTCCGGGACAAGATCCCGTTGGTGATGCTGCTCGAAGGTGCGGGGTTCCGTCCGGGTGGCGGGCACTATGGGCGCTCCCCCACCGACCTACTCGCACAGGCGCAATGCTCGGGCCGGGTGCCGACCGTCGGCGCCGTGTTGGGCCCGTCGGCCGGGCACGGCGCGTTGGTGGCGCCGGTGTGCGACTTCCGCATCATGAGCGAGCAGGGCGCCATCTTCACAGCCGGCCCCCCCGTCGTCAAAGAGTCAACCGGAGAAGACATCTCGAAAGAGGACCTCGGCGGACCCGGCGTGGCGTTGGCCAGCGGGGTGATCCACAACGTCGGCGAGGACGACGAGACGGTGCTCGACGACATCCGTCGCTACCTGTCGTACTTCCCTTCCAGCGCATGGTCATACCCGTCGCCGCTGCCTGACGACGAGACGACACAGCCACGGCCGACGCCGGAGTTGATCGAGATCGTCTCGCGCGACAACCGCCGCGTCTATGACATGCGCTCCGTGCTCGACGTGATCTTCGACCGGCCGGACTGGTTCGAGGTCCAACCGCGGTTCGGCAGGGCCATCATTTGCGCACTCGCCCATCTCGGTGGCCATCCGGTCGCGGTGGTGGCCAACCAACCCAAGGTGCTGGCCGGGTCCATCGATGCCGACGCCGCGGACAAGGCGGCGCATTTCATCATGGTGGCAGACTCGTTTCACCTGCCAATCGTCTTCCTTGCCGACAACCCAGGCATGTTGCCCGGGAGCCGGTCTGAGCGCAGCGGCGTACTGCGCGCCGGCGCCCGCATGTTCGCTGCGCAGACTGCGGCCACTACGGTGAAGCTGCATGTGACGCTGCGCAAGGCGTACGGATTCGGCTCAATGGTCATGTCGCTGTTGAGTTTTGACAGTCAAGGCGCCACCTTCGCCTACCCCGGCGCCACCATGGGTGCGATGAGCGCGGCGGCGTTGAGCAAGGCATCGCACGCCGGTGAAGACCTCACCGCCACACTGCGCGACGCAGAGTTGCAGGCGTCCTACCGTTCCGCCGAGCACATGGGTTTTGATGAGCTGATCGATCCACGCGAGACGCGCGACGCGCTTCTAGCGTCCTTGCGGCGAGGATTATCGAGCCGGCAGGCCGCCGCCGAACCGGTGAGCCGGACCGTCATCATGCCCTGAGGAGTCAGCAGACGTAATTCTCGCCGCTGGCCCGAACGGTCACGTCGCTGATGTTGATTCCCCACGGCTGGTCGATGACATGTACCACGGCGTTTGCCAGGTCATCGGGAGTGATCAGCCAGTACTCCACGGAGTCCACGTCCATCTGTTCGGGTCGAAGCGCTCCGGTCTGCAAGTTGCCGGCATTTTCCAGGAATTGGGCGCCTTTCTGCCCCACGATGCCAATGACCGCCGCCTCGTTGACGACACCGCCGCTGAGATTGGTTCCAAGAACACCGGTCGGCTTGACCGTGGTCACCTTGATCCTGCCCTGGGCCTCCACCCGCAACGAATCCGACAGCACATCGACTGCCGCCTTGGTCGCGCTGTAGACGCCGGAGCCTTCGGTTCCGGCATTGCCGTAGATGGACGAAATGTTGACGACCTGGCCGCGGCCCTGCTTGATCATCGTGTCGTAGACGGCTGAGATACCGTTCACGACGCCCTTGATGTTGATGTCGATCGCCTTGTGCCACTTCTGCCATGCGCGTTCGTGATCGGCGAAAAACGCCAGCGGCATCACGCCGGCGTTGTTCACGATCACGTCGATGCGACCGTAGGCGTCGACGGCGCGTTGGCCCGCCGCCTGGACCTGAGCCATGTCGGTGACGTCCGCAAGGTGGGCGGTGCCTTCGAAGCCGGCGGCCCGGATGCCGTCGAAGACCTCGTTCAAGGCATCAGCGCTGACGTCCACGCCGAGGACCTTCGCGCCACCGGCGGCACACTTTTCCGAAATCAGCTTGCCAAAGCCGCTGGCTGCACCGGTCACGATAATGACCTTGTCCTTCAAGTACTGCGACATACCTTTTCCTATCAGGTCGCCCGGTACGCCGCGACGATGGGCTCGAGTTCGTCGGGCGTCGCGCCGTGCATGATCAGCGCGTCGGCCCCGTAGTCGAATTCCTTGCGAATCCGGTCGACACATTGCTGAGCCGACCCGGTCGCCGATGGCTCCAGCCACTCGCCGGGAATCAGTGTCGCGATGTGTTCGATCTGTTCGGGTGTGGCTTTGTGATCGATCCCGCCGGCGATCGACGTCACCACCGAGTCAGTCCGAAACCGTTGCAGGACGGCGGGGTCCCAGCTATTGGTCTGCACCAACAGGTCCCCGTAGCCCTGAAGATAGGTGGCGAGACGCGCGACGGTCTTCTTCAACCGCAGCTGTTCCGGGAGATGGTCGCCAACCGTGGCGAAACAGGACCACACTCGCACGCTGTCAGGGTCGCGACCGGCCTTTTCGGCGGCGGACTTCACGATTGTGACGCAGCGCTGGAGCGTCTCCGGTGTGAAGTAGGTGTGCAGGATGACGTCATCGAACACCCGGCCGCCCAACGCCAGTGTGTTGGGCCCGAACGCCACTAGGGCGAGCCTGATGTCCTCCTTGAAATCCGGATCGAGAAAAAGGATGGGGTACTTGCCCATTGGGCCGTCGTGGTTGAAGATCACCTCGCCGTGCCAGAGCCGACGCATGACCTGCGCCCAATCCTCCATCTGCGCGGTCGTCACCGCCGGAATGCCGAAGGCCCCGTAGATCGCGGCGATCCCGCGCCCCACGCCGAGAGTGAAGCGGCCGCCGGAGAGCCGGTGCATTGTCGTCGCCCACGATCCGGTGATCAGCGGATGGCGGGTGTTGTGATTGGTTGCGGCGGTGGCGATCTGCATCCGGCCGGTCACCGCACAGGCCGCGCCAACCAGTGACGACGCCTCCTTGACGTTCCAGCGCTCGGAGATGAACGCCGTGCCGAAACCCAGCTCTTCGCCGCGGCGGGCCTCGTCCATCAAGGTGGCCGGACCCTCACCGCCGGCGCCAGCCAGCAGGTAATAACCCAATTCGTCGAGCGTCTCGGTCAACTCCAAACTCCTTGCTTGTAGCCACAATTCCAGACTTCGGTGATCTTCCCGGCGATGACGCGAAATATCTCCATGCTGCCGACGTCAACATTGGTGCCATCCTTGAGCGTCATCGGAGATTGGTAGACGATCGCGACGTGTTCGCCATCGTCCCCGGCAACCACGAGACTCAGGTCGAATCTGATGGCCTCGAACATGGCCCAGTGATCGATGATGCGGTTGACTGCCTCGTCGTGCGTGAGCAGTGTCGCCGCACCCACCTCGTGTCGGGTGACCGTGTCGCCGATCAACTCCTCGGCGAGCGCGAAGTCGCGCTTATTCCACACCACGAGGTTGTAGAGCTCGACGACCTCGCGGGCTGTCCGGGTGCTCATTCAAACACCTCTACAGCTTTTCGACGTCGCGGAGGAACTGCTCGGTAACTCGCTGCACCCGCCGCGAGAAGATGTGACCGACGTGGCTGCCGTCGTACCAATACAATTGGCCGCCCCACCGGTCCTGCAGCGCGGTCGTGGGCTCGCGCATCGCCATCCGGTCATGCCAGGCACCGACGATGAGCCGTCGCTCGGGCGGCGGCGCCGGGTCGACAGCCAGCGGATCGATCACCGAGGTCAGCCTCGACACCTCCGAGGACTGCAGCAGCTCGCGGAATCCATCGCGTGACGAACCCCAGCGCCCGAGATGTCGTGCGATCATCGCGTTCAGTCCCAGAATCGGGGTATACAGCGCAACGGCGGCAATCTGCCTTTCCAAATGCGAAACCAACGCGGCCACCGGGGTGCCCATCGAAATCCCCGCTACCACAACTGTGTTGGCCTGCGGCTCAACCCAGCGCACCACGGCGCGGACCTCCGACACCGCACGCATCATGCCCGCGACGTTGCCGAGCGGGTCCATGTCCGGGTAGGCCGGCCATTCGCGACGTCGGCAGCCGTGGCCGGGCTGCACTGGCATCGCGACGTTGTACCCCAGCGCGTGATGTATGTGCCCGATCCGCGACAGCACCAGGTCTTCTGTGCCGCCCTGACCGGCGCCATGCACCCACACCAGCCACGGCCTCGGGCCATCGCGGTGCCGGCACAGATGCACCACTGCCCGCGACGGACCGCCCACGCCGTCGGCCTCCAGCGTGGCCGGCAGCCTCGGGTCGTGTTCGAACGTCATCCGCTCGTAGGCCAGCCGGCCGATACGTCGCCGTTGCAACGCCTGCACCCGCAACGGCTCTGGTTCGCGATGAGCGCCGTCAATACCCAGAGCCGATAATTCCTCGGCTGCCGGGGCGCAATCACTCAACGGCCGCACCGCGGCCGGTCCCGAACCCAGCAGCGAAAACCCCGACAGCACAAGTTCGTCCAGCATGACTTCCCCGAACTGGCGCACACCGCGCGGCGTCGCGGGGGCCCACCCGGTCGACTCGTTGAGGCCGGCGACGGTCCGAGGCACGACCATGCCCAGCTCCCGGACCACGTCGCGGGTTAGGCCCAGGCTGCGCGTCGCCAATGACATGCCGTTCACCTACGCCAGTTTGAAACCGGTGTAACCGGCGGCCGCGATTTCGTCGCAGCGGCGCCGGTATTCAGGGATTCCGCCGGTATAACCCATGTACATCCGTTTCTTGCCGGGCACGTTGCCACCGTTGTACCAGGAGTTGCACGACGGATGGACGAGAACGGTCGGCGCAACCAGCGAGGTGGCGTGGTCGATCCATTCCTGCTGTGCGGTGGACAATGCCTCGATGGTGCGAATTCCGTTGGCGCGCAGATGCATGATGCAGTCGCAGATCCAGTCCACATGTTGTTCCAGGGCGGCGACGAAGTTGGTGGCCGCGCTCGGGCTGCCCGGGCCCTGGATCGTGAACAGGTTCGGGAAGCCGGCGACCGCCAGCCCCAGATAGGACAGCGGCCCCTCGGTGGCCCAGAATTCGCCAAGTGAGATTCCGTCGCGTCCACGAATGTCGATGCGGCTCAACGCACCTGTCATTGCGTCGAACCCGGTGGCATAGACGATCACGTCGAGATCGTAAGAACATTGGTCAGTGTGGATACCGGACGGTGTCACGGCGCGGATCGCTCCCTTGCGCAAATCGACCAGCGTCACGTTGTCGCGGTTGAATGCCTCGTAGTAGCCCTGGTCGATGATCGGCCGCTTACAGCCGAACGGGTGATCGGGCACCAGGGAGGCCGCCGTTTCGGGGTCCTCGACGATCCGCGCTACCGCCTCGCCATACAACCTTGCCGCCATCCGGTTGGACTCGATGTCGAAGAAGATGTCACCCCAATTCAGCGCGCCCATCACGCCGTCCTCTTCGATGGCACGTAGTTGGTCTTCGCGTGACGCCGACTTCAGCGGCGGCTTGCCGAGCATCCCGAGCAGCACCGAGAAGGCGCTCAGCCGAGCCGCGCCGACTGGGTGGGCGCGTTGGGCCGCCCGGATATCGTCGTAGTGCGCTTTCAGCTCGTCCAGCTCACCGGGCTCGAACCGCCGCACCCGCCACGGCAGGGTGTAGGACGGAGAACGCTGAAACACGCAGAGCTGCTGGGCTTCTCGGGCAACCACCGGGATTAGCTGGACACCGGTCGAGCCGGTCCCGATGACGCCGACCCGCCTTCCGGCGAGGTCGACACCGTCCTTTGGCCAGCGGCTGGTGTACAACGACGTTCCGGCGAAGGAGGCCATCCCGGGGATGTCGGGTTCCAGGGGCGCCGACAAGATTCCGGTCGCGGCAACGACGAGCGGGGCTCTGAAACTCTCTCCGGCTTCGGTGCGCACCATCCAGTCCGCCGCCTGCTCGTCGAAGGTCATCGAGACGACCTTGGTGCCGAACTGGATGTCACGGCGAAGGTCGAGGCGGTCGGCGACGAAGTTCAGGTAGGCCTCCACCTCGGGCTGGGCCGGCATCGTCTCCGTCCACACCCATTCCTGCTGGATTTCCTCGGAGAAGCTGTAGGAGTATTCGATGCTCTCGATGTCACACCGCGCACCGGGATAGCGGTTGTACAGCCAAGTGCCACCGACGTTTTCGGCCATCTCCAACACCCGGGTCCGGAGCCCGAGCTCGCGCAGCCGATGCAGCGTGTACAGACCGGAAAATCCAGCACCGATCACGAGCGCGTCGAGGCGCGGATCGTTATCAAGCATTGTCACCGGTGATCTGCTGGATGGTCCGGGTCAGGTGCAGCGTCTTGATCCGCCAAGTGTCGTCCTGCTTTTCGTAGGTCTCGTGGTAGTGGCCGGCGCCGTGCAGTTCGTTGCCGTTGCCGAAGATGATCCAGTCTTCCATTGCCCAAATGCCGGTGGCTGTCACGGGCGAGGTGAGGGCGATTTCCGGGGTATGGCAATGGTGCATGGTGGCCGCATTCTCGAGACTGCCCAACACCATGGGGACGAAGTTGTCGGCGCCCTCCACCGGCGGGCCCGTCATCGGGTCGGCTCCGCCGGTCGACACCGCCATGTCCAGCTTGACCACCAGGTCATCGCTGAACACACTGCGCCACCCGTCGGCGTCCTTGGCGTCGAGAAAACGGCAGTAGCGTGCTTTCAACTGCCGAATCGCTTCGAGCTCGTCTGCCACTTTCCAACGCCTCCCTCGACTTGGAATCCATACTGTAACGTATTTAGTATCGCCGCCACGAGTGCTTGAGGAGCCGGTATGAAAGTTCCCTTCACCTGGAAAGTCACCGGTTGGTTCATGATCGGCTGGTCGCCGGAATTCCCGATCGGCGAAGTCCGGCCGCTGCATTACTTCGGCGAGGATCTGGTCGCTTACCGAGACGAGCAGGGTGAACTCCACATCATGGAAGCGCACTGCAAACATCTCGGCGCCCACATCGGCCACGGCGGCACCGTGGTCGGCGACTGTGTTCAATGCCCGTTCCACGGATGGCGCTGGGGACCCGACGGCACGAATCGGTATATCCCCTACCAGCCGGACCGGCCCAACAAAGCACTGCGGCTGCGGGTGTACCCAGTCCGGGAGCAGTACGACTGCGTGTTCATCTGGCATCAGCCCGACGGCAAGGAGCCGCAGTGGGAAATGCCCGATATCTTCGGCAAGTTCCCGCAATTCGAGACCGACCCGGCTGCCTACTACCGCGCGTATCCGGAGTTCTCTCGGCGGGCCGAACGCGAACCCGTGCATCCGCAAACCGTCGCCGAAAATGCTCCCGACAGTGCGCATTTCGAGTATGTACACCATGCCACGGTGACGCCGCGCGTGCTGGACTGGAAGATCGTCGACCACGAGTGGCAATTCGTCGCGGGCTGGCCGGACGCGCGCAGCGACGACTCCGAGGATCTCGCGTTGCGGTTTCACAGCCACTTGTTCGGCCTGGGTGGCGCGATCAGCGTGTTCGAAGGCGCCCAGAATCATCGGCTGATCTTCACGTGCACGCCGGTCGACGACGAATGCTCCGACCTGTTCTATTCGATCTGGTGGCCGCGGCTACCCGGCGACTCCTCCGACGTACCGAAGGGCGAGCTGCGCGACACCATCGAAAAGCATTTCCTGTCAACGGTCTTCGACGATCTTCAGATCTGGCGTTACCAGAAGTATGTGGAAAATCCCGCGCTGTCCAGAGAGGATGCGAAAGGGTATATGGCACTGCGTAAGTGGGCGACTCAATTCTACGAAGTGCCGGCGTGATCGACCTGGCCGAGCTCGCGGCACCCGGGCACACCGCGATCGTCACCCAGGAATGCCAGGGTGCCGTCATCGGTCCGAACGCCGGATTAGCGCTACTCGCCGAGGAGGCACGACGCGTAGCGCTGCCCAACATCACCAGGCTGCTGCCGGTGGCACGTTCGGCAGGCGTGCGGGTGGTGCACTGCGTGGTGCACCGACGTCCCGACGGGCTCGGCTCCAATCACAACGCCAAGATCTTCTCCATCGGGCGCGGTGAGGTGAACATTCTTCCGGGCACGCCTGGAGCCGCGGTGCTGCCCGAATTAGGTCCCGAGCCAACCGATCTCGTCCTCAGCAGGTGGCACGGTGTCGGCCCGATGGGCGGCACCGACCTGGACACCGTGCTGCGCAACCTCGGGGTATCCACCATCGTTGTGGTCGGGGTGTCGCTGAATATCGCAATCCCCAATGTGGTCATGGACGCGGTCAA
>Ga0209624_10003501_pt1 | contig 11074 bp, 13 predicted proteins | sample JacPinW_OM2H0_O1_FD_188565 | JGI IMG/M metagenome (GOLD analysis project Ga0209624, IMG submission 188565) | Forest soil microbial communities from Algoma, Ontario, Canada - Jack Pine, Ontario site 1_JW_OM2H0_O1 (SPAdes) (version 2) | ecosystem: Environmental > Terrestrial > Soil > Boreal... | reverse complement strand
AACGCCGCGATGGAGAGCTTCTTCTCCTCGCTCAAAACCGAGCGGATCGGCAAAAAGGTCTATCGCTCCCGCGATGACGCTCGCGCCGATGTCTTCGACTACATCGAGCGGTTCTACAATCCCCGGCCTGATCGACGGGGCGATCCGCGCTCCCCAACCCGGCGCGCCGTTCGCCTACGTCACGACCAAGACGTTCTTGGAGGCGTTCGGCTTCGCCTCCTTGCGCGATTTGCCGGACCTCGAACGACTCAAGGCCGAAGGCCTGCTGCAGAGCGCCCGGGGCGGGGCCGACCTCGATAGCGCGCTTGGGTCGGTCGACGAGGAAGACGACATGCTCCAGGATGAAACCGAGCCGGACGACGCTGGTAGCGTCTGAATCGGCGCTCCGCCTCGCTTCTCTCGAACCCAGCCCGAAGACTGGACCTGGCCATACCGGGACTCGCCTAGATAGGCCATCGCCAAGGAAGATGCAGTCCCGGCAACTCGCAAACAAGATTGAGCCCGATCTCGACCACCGTCTGCACCGTCGACTCGCCGCGAACGGCGGCTTGGCTTCCCCTGTGTCGTGGCGCGCGAGCGCGCCCAAGTCGTTCTCCCTAACGGCCTATTACTGCATCAACAGGCACCAGAACGCCAAAAGGGGCCCGTCGTCCGAGGCCATGGCGTGTTTGATGCGCGGTTCGTTGTGCAGCGTCTCGCCGGGAGCCAACGCCATCCAATCCGATTCGCCATGCTGAAAACGGCCCGGCGTCAGTAGGAGGTAAACCTCTTCGGGAGCGTGGCTGTGGTCCGGATAGCGCACGTTTGGCGCAAGCAGCGACGCGCCGATAGCGATGTCGTCGCGGGTCTCGAGCGCGGACGCGGAACCGACAATCGTCGCATTGGCGTGGCCTTCGGGCCAATTGGCGCTGGCAAAGGGTCCGCCCGAGGCGCGGACCATCCATGCGAGCGAGGGCTCGATCGCCTCGAAGGCGCGCGCGAGACGCGCGAGTTCCGGGGATCCCGATTTTGCGAGATTTATCGCGTCCGGCAAATGCCGACATGCCGGCAGTCGGCGAGGGGGCTGCGATCCCGCCGGCGCGGGCCGCGAGAGATCGGCGAACAGGACCTCGATCACCGAGGAGACGGTCGGATCGGATTTGGCGGCCGCGAAGTTTTCTTTGAGGCTGTGGAGAAATTCCTGCAGCGCGTCGTTTCGGATGGTCATCTCAAGATTGTTCCTCTGGCTCAAGTCGAGGCAATCGTCGCGGCCTTGGCGGCGGTTGCATCGAGGCCGGCGGCGACGGCTTCGTTAAATCCGCGGCCGAGCATGGCTTGCAGCGCCGCGGCGACGATGCCTTTGTAGTCGATCATCTCTTTCACGATCGCGCCCGGGTCCCTGGAAAAGCTGGCTTGCGCCGCTGACGACTCTCCTTGCGGCTTTTTGCGCGAAGTCCCGTGGGATGCCCCGCAAGGTCGCGTGCGCGATCATCGCTTCGGCGAGGAGCGCGGGAGACGCCGCGCCGGAGCCGGTCAGGCCCGCGCCGTAGTCGATGTGCAATTCCTCGAAGACTTCCGCCGCTTCGCCGCTCGCCTGAAGGAAAGCCTGCGCCGCGGCCTTGCCTTCGCGAGTCGCCTGGTTCGTCGCAAACCATGGCGTAAGCGATTGGCCGATGACCGCGGCGGCGTTCGGCATCGTGCGGATGATGGCCGCGGCTCGTGTTTGCTTCGCGATGGTCTCGCATCCGACGCCGGCCATCACGAGAGCACGAGCTTTCCGCGCAGGCCGACATCGAGATCGCGAAACTGAAATGGCCTCACGGATAGGACGACGACGTCGGAGTTCTTTACAAGCTCCTCGTTGTTTTGAGTCCAGCGCGCGCCGATGTCGGCGATTGACCTCCTGTCGCCGGACCGGCTCGAAACCGTCAACCGCGCGGGATCGACGATCCCGCCGTCGAGGGCGGCGCGGATGAGCGCGCTCCCGAGCCAACCGTTGCCGCCGATGATTCCGATCCGCTCCGCGATCGCCATGTCGCCGCCCTTGCTTGCCCTTCGCACGAGCCCGACCCCTAATCCGGCAGGCTCAGCTTCGCCATGCCGCAGCCACGTCCGATGGCCGCGCCCGTAACCAGCGCTCGGTTTCCCGCCAATTGGCGCAGTGACTGCGCCGGGGCGCAGAAACCTCGCGTTCAAGCGGCTCGCCTCGCGCGCGGCTTCGCCAGACGCCCAACGGCCGCGTTCTCGAGCTCCTTCGGAGCGACGTAGATCTCCATGTTTCTGCGTGATAGCTCCCAATGCTCGAACACGAGCCTCGTCATGGCGCCCTCGTCTCGCTTCGCGATGGCTTCGATGATCTGATCGTGGTGCTTACAGGCCGTCAGCAGATTGGCCCGCATCCGATCGTCGGTCGGATTAAAAAACGTGTGGCCAATGCGCGCGTGATCGACCAGAAGCTTTTCGAGGCTCGGCCTCAAGAAGACGCTCCCTGCCATATCTCCGATGATCGAATGGAAGCGATTGTTGTGCAGGCTTAGCATCTCGCTCTCCCCCGCCTTCATCGCCGAGCGAAACCGATCCTGACATCGCTCGAGTTCCGCGAGCTGAGCGGGCCTGAAATTTTGCACCGCGAGCCGGCCAACCGCTTCGTAAACGATCGGCGCAACCTGGAAAAAATCCCGAAGCGTCGCTAGGGTCATCGGAATGACGCGGGCGCCGCGGTTCTCCTGGATATACACATATCCTTCTCCCGCCAGGCGTCGGAGCACGTCACGCACTGGCGTTCGGGAAATGCCGTACGCCTCACTCAACTCCGCTTCGTCGAGATCGTGATCGGGCGCGAGTTCAAGCGTCAGAATTCGGCGTTTCAGAGCCTCGTACAGAGACGACTTGCCGTTTTTGACGGGCGAACCGGCTCCTTTGGATCCAATCAGGGGCCCGGACGAGGCGGTTTTTGCGGAGCGCCGCACCTTTCGATCCATCGAATTTCCCTTTTGCCGGCGCAGAACGGCAGATTGTGTAATGGGGAGAGGTTAACTTGTGTATTTAGAAAATACAATCCTCTTGACGGCGCCAATGCGATGTGTCTGTTGAGAAAGGGCCCGCCGTCGGGGACCGCTTGATGGCATTCCTTTTGCTTGCTGTTCGAAGGAGCACCGTCGAAAAAGCGCGGAGTCGCATCGAGCCGGGCAAACGCAGCCGGAATGGGAGGATCGAACACATGCGAAACTTGCTTTCTTGTGCGGTCGCAGCGGGTGCGCTCTTCAGCGCGGGCGTCGCGCATGCCGCCTGCGGCGACATCAACCTCGCGGTTTTCAGCTGGCAGTCGGCCGAGGCGATGAGCTACGTCGACCAGTTCATTCTCAAGAATGGGTACGACTGCAACGCGACAACGGTGGCCGGCGATACCGTCCCGACGATCACCTCGATGGCAGAGAAGCAACAGCCTGACGTCTCCTCCGAGACGACGACGGACCTCTTGCCGGAGGTTGTCAACAAGGCGGTCGCCGAAGGCAGACTGATCAAGGTTGGTCCGGCGATCAGCGACGGCGAGGTTTCGGGCTGGTACATTCCGAAATACCTGGCCGACGCGCATCCCGACATCAGCACGGTCGATGACGCGATGAAGCATCCCGAACTTTTCCCGGCGCCAGAAGACCCTTCAAAGGGCGCGGTCATTCAAGGGCCGCAGGGCTGGGGCGACACGGTCGTGACCGCGCAGCTTTTCAAGGCGCTGAACCTTTCCGATAAAGGCTTCGTGCTCGTTCCAACCGGCTCTGCGGCCGCACTCGATGGCGTGATCGCCAGGGCTTACGAACGCAAGCAGGGCTTCGTGACGCAATACTGGGCGCCGACTTCACTTCTGCAGAAATATCCGATGAAGCGCCTGCAAATGGCGCACGAGGACGCGGAGTGGAAACGCTGCACCACAGTTCAGGCCTGCCCCGATCCCAAGCCCGACTACTGGGGCGTTGCGGACATGACGACGCTGGTCACCGGCAGGTTCGCTAAGCGCGACGACGTTGCCCCGGTCCTGGCCTACCTGAAAGGGAGAAGCTGGGACCAGAACACCGTCGGAAAGATCATGCTCTGGATGACCGAAAACCAGGCGAGCGGTGAAGACGGCGCGAAGTGGTTCCTGAAAACCATGCCGGATCTTTGGACCAAGTGGGTTCCGGCCGACATCGCCAAGAAGGTCCAGGCCGCCCTTTAAAAAGTCCAAGCGCGCCTCGGAGGCTTCGAAAGTGATTCTCGAAGTCTCCGCCTTCTTGCGCCACCCGAAAATGTGCGCCGAGTGGAGCGTGACTGACATGGAGTGGCTGTTAAAATTTCCCCAGCTGGACCCCGAGTTCCTGCTATCTGTCAAGCGGGCGATCGACGGATCGCTGAGGGTGTTTACGCGCGTCTATGGGGACGACCTCGAAGCGTTGTTTTACCCTCTGCAGCGCGTCCTGACTTTCTTCGAGCAGTTAATATCCGGCGCGCCGTGGCCGATCGTCATTCTCGTGTTCGCCGCAATTGCGTGGCTTGCGGCGCGGAGCTGGGCCGTCGTCGCGGCGGCGGTGGGAACACTTCTTGCGATCGGCTTCATCGGCTTGTGGGCCGACGCGATGAAGACGATTTCGCTGGTCTTCGCGGCGACGCTTTTTTCCATCGCGGTCGGCATTCCGCTCGGAATTATCGTGAACCGCTTCGAGCGCATCGGAAGGGGTATGAAAGCCCTCCTCGATGTGATGCAGACGATGCCGCCCTTCGTCTATCTCATTCCGGTCGTAATGCTGCTGGGGATCGGACGGGTGCCCGGCTTCATCGCCGTCGTCATCTACGCCCTTCCGCCAACCATACGGCTGACGGATCTCGGAATCCGGCTGGTCGACAAGGAGGTCCTGGAGGCGGCCGACGCCTACGGTTGCTCGCGTTGGCAAAAGCTCATGAAAGTGCAGTTGCCGCTCGCTCTGCCGACCATTATGGCCGGGATCAATCAAACGATCATGATGGCTCTCGGCATGGTGGTCATCGCCTCGATGATCGGCGTGCAGGGATTGGGCCTCAACGTCCTTCAGGCCATAGCCAACCAGTATTTCACGCAAGGCATCTTCAGCGGCTTCGCCATCGTCGGCATCGCGATCATTTTCGACCGCATCAGCCAAGCCTATGGAGCCCGCCTGCAAAAGCATAGGGGCGAGGTGCATGTCTGAGGGCGCCCCGATCGAAATCCGGGAGCTCTATAAGATCTTCGGACGGTCGCCGGCGCAGAACATCGATGCGATCAAGAGCGGCCTGCCGAAAAAAGAACTCCACCGGCGTCACGGCCAGGTTCTCGCGCTCAACAACATCAGCATCACCATGCCAGCTGGCAAGATCCAGGTCGTCATGGGCCTGTCCGGTTCGGGCAAGTCGACACTCATCCGGCACATCAATCGGCTGATCGAGCCGACTTCGGGCTCGATCATCATCGACGGCCGCAACATCCTCGCCATGGGCGAGCTGGAACTGCGCGAGTTCCGACGCAACCGGACCGCGATGGTGTTCCAGAAGTTCGCTCTCCTGCCGCACCGCACCGTGATCGAAAACGTGACCTTCGGCCTCGACGTCCGCGGCATGCAAAAGGGCAAGGCGCGGGACGTCGGAATGCGCTGGATCGAGCGCGTGGGCCTGCACGGTTTCGACGCCCGTTATCCGCATGAATTGTCGGGCGGCATGCAGCAGCGCGTGGGCCTTGCGCGGGCGCTCAGCAATGACGCGTCGATCCTCTTGATGGACGAAGCCTATTCCGCTCTCGACCCGCTGATCAGGACGGACATGCAGACGATGCTGCTCGATCTGCAGGCCGAATTGAGGAAGACCATCGTCTTCATCACGCACGATCTCGACGAAGCGTTGCGGCTCGGAGACCGGATCGTCGTGCTCAGGGACGGATCGATCATCCAGCAGGGCGACGGGCAGGACATCGTGCTCAATCCTGCCGACGATTACATTAGGAGGTTTGTCAAGGACGTCAATCGGGGACGCGTCGTCAAAGTCGACAGGGTGATGCAGGCCGCTCCGCAAAACCCGGAGAGGACGGCGCCAAAAGTGAGATCGGGCGCGACGCTCGACGTGGCCGCGAGCGCGCTTGCGCATAGCGCCTTCGATCAAGCGATCGTCGTCGACGCGGGCGACCGCCCTATCGGAGCCATCACTTTAAGGCTGATCACCCGCGCCTTGTCCTCGATGGAATCGGAATCGAGCGCGCCGGCGGCGGCCGGCGCCGCCGCCCATTGAGAGCAAAGCCATGTCCAACGATCCACTGCTGCAGCCGTTCCGCCTCAAGCATTTGACACTGAAGAACCGGCTCATGATCACCTCGCATGAGCCGGCCTACCACGACGATGGATTGCCAAAAGACCGCTACAGACTTTACCACGTCGAGCGGGCGAAGGGAGGCGTCGCGCTGAACATGACCGCGGGCTCGGCGGTCGTCTCCGCGGATTCCCCACCCGCTTTCGGCAACCTTCACGCGTTTAGGGACGAGATCGTTCCCTGGCTGAAGAAGCTCGCCGACGATTGTCACGAATATGACTGCGCGGTCATGATCCAGCTAACCCATCTCGGCCGCCGCACCAGTTTTGCCCAAGGCGAGTGGCTGCCAGTCATCTCGTCGTCGCACGTTAGGGAGCCGGCGCATCGCTCCTTTCCGAAGCAGATGGAAGATTGGGACATAGAGCGCGTCGTCAAGGATTACGCGGATGCGGCGGAGCGAATGGTCGCCGCCGGCCTCGATGGGTTCGAGCTCGAATGCTACGGGCATCTGATCGACAATTTCTGGTCGCCGTCGACCGCCCGTCGAATGGACGAGTATGGCGGCTCGCTCGAAAATAAAATGCGCTTCGGCATGCGCGTCCTCGAAACTATTCGCAAGCGTATCGGCGATAGGCCAATCGTCGGGTTGAGAATCGCGGCTGACGAGCACTGGGACAAAGGCCTCTCGCGCCAGGAAGGCTTCGAAATCTGCAAGCGCTTCAGGGACTCGGGCTTGATCGACTTCCTTAACGTCATCAGGGGCCATAACGAGCACGATTCACCTATGGCCGACATGATTCCGGTGACCGGCATGCCGAGCAGCCCGCATCTCGACTTCGCGGGCGACGTGCGCGCCGAAATGAATTTCCCGACCTTCCACGCGGCGAGGATTGCCGACGTTGCGACGGCGCGACACGCTATCGCGTCGGGCAAGCTCGACATGGTCGGAATGACGCGCGCCCATATCGCCGAACCCCATATCGTGAAAAAGATCCTCGAAGGGCGGGAGGATCAAATCCGGCCCTGCGTCGGCGCGACATTCTGTCTCGACCGAATTTACGAAAACGGCAGCGCGACTTGCATTCATAATCCTGCGACAGGCCGCGAGGCCTTCGAACCGCACTTGATTGCGAAGAGCGAAAACCCAGGCAGAATTGTCGTCATTGTCGGCGCGGGACCGGCCGGACTCGAGGCGGCGCGGGTTTCTGGCGAGCGGGGCCATAGAGTGGTTGTCCTCGAAGCAGCGCCGAAAGCTGGCGGCCAGATGCGCCTCGCAGCCAATCTCAAGCGCCGCGCGGAGATGATGAGCATTATCGAATGGCGCCTCGCCGAATGCGAACGGCTCGGCGTCGAGCTGCGCTTCAACGCCTACGCCGAAGCGGACGACGTCTTCGCGCTGTCGCCGGACATCGTCGTTGTCGCGACCGGCGGACTCCCGCAGAATGACGCCATTCGCTTAGGAGGCGAACTGGCGAAGTCGAGTTGGGACATTTTGTCGGGCGACCTCAGGCCGTCAGGAGACATTCTTGTCCTCGACGAAAACGGCGGTCATCCGGCGCTTGTTTGCACGGAGTTTCTTGCCGACCAGGGCGTCGCGGTCGAGTTCGTAACGCCCGAGCGGAATTTCGCGCCTGAGGCCGGCGGCACCAACATCGTCCCCTATATGCGAAGCTTCGTGCGCCGAGGCGTCAAGATCACGACCATGACCAGCGTCAGCCGGCTGGAAGGGCACAACAACCGGATCAAGGCGACGCTTTGGAGCCCGTTCACGATGGCCGATTGCGGCGAGCGGATCGTCGACATGGTCGTCGTCGAGAACGCGACGGTCCCGCTGGACGACCTATATTTCGCGCTGAAGGAGGGGTCAGTAAACCGTGGAGAGGTTGATTATCTGGCCCTGATCGCAGGTCGCCCGCAGACGCTCAGCAAAAATCCGCAAGGAAACTATCAGCTTTTCCGCATTGGCGACGCCGTGAGCTCGCGAAACATTCACGCGGCGATCTATGACGGGCTACGCTTCGCCAAATCATTTTGAGACACAGGCCGTGTGGACGGATTTGATCAAGACGAACATTTGGCACGCCGTTTGGCTCTATGTGCTGCGTCCTCCTCCAGAATTGGCGGAAGACGCTTTGCTTCGCTTGAATTAAAAATCTAGGCCGCTATTTTCGCTCTGAGAGAACGACGCTCCGATGAGCCGCACCTTGTTTCGCCTCGACTTCCGTTCCGAACCGGCCGACGAGCCGGCGGGCGCAGAGCCGCGCTTCATCGGCGGCGAGATTCGGGCCCTTCGCAAGGCGCGCGGGCTGACCCTTACCGCTCTCGCAGAAAAGAGCAGCCTCTCGATCGGCTATTTGAGCCTCCTGGAGCGCAACCGCGCCACGCCCTCGATCAAGGCGCTGCATGCCGTCTCGCGGGCGCTCGGCGTGACCATCAGCTGGTTCTTTGAGTCAGGAGACCAGCCCGAGGAAGAACGTGACCTTGTGGTGCGGCGCGGTCGGCGGCGCCGGCTCGACTACTCGGCCGGAATTGTGGACGAACTCCTGAGCCCCAGCATCGCGGGTTCGCTAGAGCTTCTTTCGTGTCGCTTCCCGCCTGGCGCAACCTCCGGGCAAGAGCCCTACGAGCATTCCGGCGAAGAAGCCGGCGTGGTGCTCCGGGGCCGTCTTGAATTGTGGGTCGATGGACGGACAGTCATGCTCGAAGCCGGCGACAGTTTCGGATTCCAAAGCGCCCTTCCTCACCGCTATCGCAATCCGGGTCCGGACGAGACCGAGGTGATCTGGGCGATCACGCCGCCGAGTTACTGATGAGCGACGCTCCCGCCCTGGCCGTCATTCGGACGGCGAGCCTTCGGATGCATGGGTAAAGGCGTTTCGGCGCGTCGTATGCGACGGTAAGCGCGACCATCACGCTCTCCATGCGTGGGCCAAGCGCGGCGGTGACGCCGAGAGCCAGCAGAATTGCCGGAAACGACATCAGCGCGTCCATCACACGCATCACGAACGGATCAAGACGGCGGAACTGCGCAGCCAGAATACCAAAGGTCGCGCCAAAAAAGCCCGAAAGGAGGGCCACGACGAAACCGATCCAGAGGGATACGCGCGCCCCGTAGAGCACGCGCGTGAAAATGTCCCGGCCGAAATGTCTGTGCCGAAGGGAAAGACCGAGGATGGCGGCTTGAAGCGGAAGCGCACTTTCATGCTCGAAGGATCGACGCTTGTGAGAAGCGGCGCAAAAATCGCTGCGAGCGCGAGGATCGCGACGATCGCCAGGCCAATCTGGAAAGACCGGTGCCTCGTGAGTCGGCTTAGCAGCACGAAACGGCGCCGTGGCGCGATGGTTCCCGCGATCACGCCAGCCGCGAGGTCAGTCATAGCGCACGCGGGGATCGGCGAACGTGTAGATGAGGTCGACCGCCAAATTGATCAGGACAAAGGCGAACCCGTAAATCAACATCACGCCCTAAACCAAGGGATAGTCGCGCGCAAGGATGCCCTGAACAACCAGGCGGCCCACGCCGGGCAGCGCGAACACCTGTTCAATCACCACCGAGCCCCCGATTGCTGTCGACAGCAGAATGCCGATCGCGGTTACGATCAGAATCAGGGCGTTGCGAAAGGCGTGTTTAGAGACGGTCTTCCATTCGCCGAGGCCCTTGGCCCGCGCGGTCCGCACATAGTCCTGACCCAAGACGTCGAGCATTGCGGACCGGGTCATGCGGGCCAGGAATCCAATCTGAAACAGCGACAGAATCGCGGCTGGAAGAACCAGCGAACGCAGCCAGAGCACCGGCGATTGCTTCAAATTCGCCACCGCGCTTGCCGCGAAGGCTGCAGACATCGGTGCGCGCTTTGCGTACGGCACAAATATCGAAGGGCTTGATATCGAAAGCGGACGCCGCGGTGTTGTAACGGCACCCCGACATTGTCAGCGGCCGTAAGCCAGAGATCGACGCAACCGACCTCGCGCTCGCGCGGTATACATCAGCCCGAACGTAAGCGGTGCCGGTACCGTCGATCGCGACGAGTGGGTTCGCTTTTGCCGCAGTGGCTGTTGGGTTGGCGGCTCCTATGGGCGAGTTCATCATAGCTTGATGCGCGTTGCAGGAATAAGGACATTTGCAATAAATCCGACCCGAAGACTCCCGCAGGTTGCGTTATCAACTCAAGCGGCGCCCCGACTTGTTCACGCCCATTCTCTGCAGCACGTGAACCAAAAGATCGGCTAGCTTCACTGTCCCCCTCGACGCCGAAGAGCTGGGTTTGGGGAGATGATCTCCCGCCAGAGATGATCGTTCCGTCAGGGTGAACTGTGGCGATTCACGGCTGACTCTGCCATAACTGCCGGTCTTGCGTCCAAATTTTGGCGGAGAATGATCAACGTTAAACACGCCAAAACGATGGCCCGCTCAGAAATGCCCAGCAACGGTAGCAAAGTATTCGGCAAGGCTTCGAACGTGCGTTGAACGACCGCTATTTGCGCGTTGCCGTCGTCAGTAGGCTCGGCCTCCAACCACCACAATCCATACGGAACGGTCATAGGGGTCTTCGACCGTACGTCCGGTTTGGAGAAATCGCGCGACCTCGCCGAATGGCGACCATGGGCGCATTTGAGACGTTTGAGCGATGTCTCGAATCGACGTGAGGACTAAACCGCTCGCGCGGTAGCCGCGGCGATGGACGACAGGAGGTTCTGAAGGGGTGACGGGGAGAGCGAAGGCTCGAACCTGTCTCAAGATCGTGGGGTTCAACCCCATGCGAGACAGGAGCTTTCGCGATGTCCGACAAGCCCATCAGCCCGCTGCGCCAGC
>Ga0209624_10003500_pt1 | contig 11074 bp, 8 predicted proteins | sample JacPinW_OM2H0_O1_FD_188565 | JGI IMG/M metagenome (GOLD analysis project Ga0209624, IMG submission 188565) | Forest soil microbial communities from Algoma, Ontario, Canada - Jack Pine, Ontario site 1_JW_OM2H0_O1 (SPAdes) (version 2) | ecosystem: Environmental > Terrestrial > Soil > Boreal... | reverse complement strand
TTCAGGCTCTCAAGGTTTCGCCGGAGAAGTCGTAACCCAAGCGTCGCGAGATCGAGACCTTGAACCCTTGAAACATTGAAACTTAGAACTTTATGTCCCTACGGATGCAACAACACGACGCAATATCCCGGCACGCCGCTGGCCTGTATCCGGTAGCGCCGCATCGCGCCGGAGACGGCCATGCTCTGCTTGCTCCCGTGCTCGTGCTGAACGCTTCCTACGAGCCGATCAACGTCTGTGCCGCGCGGCGCGCGCTGGTCCTTGTGCTCAAGGGCGTCGCCATGACGGAAGAAGAGAACGGACACTTCCTGCATTCGGCCCGCGTGGCTATGCGTCTGCCCTCGGTCATCCGGCTGCTCGAGTATCGCCGCATCCCGCACCAGAGTCGTGCGCTCTCACGGAAGAATATCCTGCTGCGCGATCGCAATACCTGCCAGTACTGCGGCACGATCCTGGCTTCGGGCGAACTCACGCTCGACCACGTGATTCCACGTTCCCGCGGGGGCCTCTCCACCTGGGAGAACCTCGTCGCCTGCTGCCATCCTTGCAACCGCCGCAAAGGCAACCAGTCTCCTACGGAATCCGGGATGAAGCTGATGCGTGAACCCCGCGCATTCAACCTCCACACCAGCCGTCACATCATGCGCCTCATGGGCCGCAGCGACGACAAGTGGCGCAAGTATTTGTTCTACTAGCGTTCCCCTACGTACTAGGGTTCCCCCATGGCGAGCGAAGTAAGTGCAAAAAACCTTGTCATCCTGAGCGAAGCGAAGGACCTATGCACTCGTCGGCAGCGCGGATGCGGTCTGGAGTTACAAATATCCTCCGCCGCTAAGACCGCGTCTTAGGATGACAACCTTGAAACCTTGAAACCTGTCTACTGCGGCTTGTTCGCATCCGGCTTGTTGGGCTCTGGCTTGCTCGGGTCCGTCTTCTGATCTCCCTTAGGAATTTCTTTCCCCTGGTACAGAATCTTGACGTTCGATCCGAACCGCTTGTAGTCCTCGTACTTCACGATTTCCTTGATGTGCACGTCTTCCAACTTGAAATGCAATTCATCGTCGGCCTTGGTATAGACCGGGAACCAGTATTGCCCATCGATCTGCTGCCGCCATGTGGTGAACTTGGGAAACAGATTTTCCTGATCGCCATGTTTCGTGCGAATGTCGGGCACGGTCTTGCCATATGTCTTCACGATCTGGAAATCGTGGTCATCGACCCATACGCGTCCCTGAAAATACCTCTTCTTGCCCTCGATCTTTTTGGGAGCGATGTCGAAAACATAGCAATGGAGTTCGTCTTCCTGCTGTTGACCTACATAAAGAATGTTGTATTCCGGCAGGTCCTCTGTCGTGAGCACGAACGGCAATTTGTGCCGGATGTCCTCCATGTCTTCCTGCGACATGTAAATCTTCGTGAGGCTCGACGCCGGAGCGAAGACCACATTCTCGATGCGGTGTCCTTTATCGTCGAACATCACGTCGAACACTTCGTGGTACTGCCCGTCGACCGTCTCCCCGTCGAGTGTTTCGACTCTCACATCCTGACGGTACGTGTACTGGTCGCGCGCTTTGGAGAACTCCGTCTCTTTCTCGGAGAAGCGCTTGATGATTTCGTCCGGAGTGGTGTCTTTGGGGGGATTCGTTTCGAGCGCGCCTTCTTGAGCAAGCGCGGGCAGACCCGCCAACCCGCAGATCAGCAGCGCGAAGCATAGCGAAAAACGGCCGAATACCTTCATCGGACTAGTTTATCGAATCTGGAGAGAGTTGGTGCAGAGACGTAACCAGCAACTCCCCTGTTTGACCAGGGGCCAGCAGCAAGTCACGTCTCCACTCTGTGGCAGAAGACCGCGGCGACCCCGCCCTCCGGCCCCTCTCCGCTCAGTGAGGTCGGAGGGAAGGGGTGCTGCAGTTCTGCCACTCAGTTGGATGCCTTCATCGATAAGAGGTTGCCGCCCGGATCGCAGCACTTTTGTAAAGGCAGAAAAGCTTGTGGAGTTTAAAGCTTTGTCAGCCTGAGCGGCGCACTTTGCCGCGAAGGACCTATGCACTTGTCGGCAGCGCCGACGAAGCCGACGAGCGCTCGTACTGTCGCGCCTCAAAATGGCGGTTTTGCATGGGCGCTTTCGATCATGCATCCTGCCGAAACGCATTCCGCTGGGACCATGTTTGAGCGGATTCTTGAGCACTAATCAGATTTGGAACCCAGACGATTTGTGCGGCGTCCAGTCACCCAAAAGCCCTGTCATCCTGAGCGGCGCACTTCGCCGCGAAGGACCTATGTACTCGCTGGCGTGCCGACGAAGCCGACGAGTGCACGTTCTATTGCGCTTCAAGGTAGCGGTTTTGCATGGGCCACTTTCGCCGTCGCATCCGGCTGAAATTCATGCCGCTCGAACCACTCCAAACTCAAATCCCGCCAAGCGGGATTGATGGAAACGATCAACGCAATCTTCTTAATTCTCAACCAGCCCTTGATTTCTTTCTCGCGTTCAATTGCACTGTGTACATCCTCGAAGCGCTCGAAGTAAACGAGACGGTCGACCTTGTACTTTGCGGCGAACCGAGATCCACTTCCCATCTTGTGCTCGCGCACGCGTCGAACGAGGCTATTTGTGACGCCGGTATAGAGCGTCTTCGACCGATTTGTGATGATGTAAACGAAGTACGTCTTCGGCGAACGCATACTGATTCTCCGGGCCTGAGCGTGGCACAGTCCACTAGCCCGGGTCTGTGACGAATGAACATCCGCTCTGTGCAAGACTTGTGTCTGCTGGGAAAGTGAACCCTAGGTGCTCTCATCCTGAGCCGCAGGTTTTAGCGGCGAAGGACCTATGCACTTCTCGACATCATCGTTGCTGATGGCGCGTACAGAGGTCCTTCGCGGCAAACGAACGCCGCTCAGGATGACAATGAACGTGGACTGGGTGCCGTGTACGGCGGTGTCGTGTACCACTCCAAAGCGCTGTCATCCTGAGCCGCAGGTTTTAGCGGCGAAGGACCTATGCACTTCTCGACATCATCGTTCCTGACGGCCCGTGCAAAGGTTCTTCGCGCCATAAGAACGCCGCTCAGGATGACAATGCTCGTTTGCTCGGGCACGAGTTTTCCACAACAAAAATTCACTCCGTGTGACGAACGACCTTTACTCGAACTCCGCAAAACGCCCAGACTGAATGCATGCGCGCGATCGCCGGGAAATCGGATCGATATCTCCATTCTGGCACCGCTAACTCCTTATTCCGCAATATTTTGCCTCTAAAGCCTTTATTATTAATATTTTGCAGCCCCAAAAGGGGCCTTCTTGGCCGTAAAGCCAATGAAATGAGGATTTTGCAGATTCGTTCGAAAAATTGCCGAACCCGTATCTCAACCCTCGCAACCAGCCTGCTACACTCATCCGTTTGTCGCAGGGACGTTGCTCGCAACGTCTCGATGCATTTGAAGGAGCTCTTCATGCGCCGTCTTCTTCTCTCTCTTCTCGTGTTCGCATTTGCTCTTCCCGCTCTCACTCAAGCCAAGCACCCCTTCACCTTCGACGACATGATGAAGCTCAAGCGCGTCGGAGACCCTCAAGTTTCTCCGGACGGCAAGTGGGTGATCTTCAGTGTCGTCGACGTTGATCTCGCGGCGAACACGAAGGCGCCACACATCTGGATCGTGCCATTAGGTGCTCATGTCGGAACGGCCGCCCCCGGCCGTCCGGCAGAGCAAAGCTCGGCAAGCTCTTCCGCGGCGGAAAGAGTTCTGATCGCCGATCAAGACGGCGACCGTCCGCGCTGGGCCCCGGATGGCAAGCGGTTTGCGTTTGTCTCGAATAAGGGCAAGACGTCACAGGTTTGGGTTGCCGATTTCGATGGCTCGGCGGGAGCCGTCAGTAAACTTCATCAGCTCACGTTTATCGCTACTGAGGCGGGCGGGGAACTGTGGTCCCCGGACGGCAAGACGATTCTTTTTACATCGGATGTTTATCCCGAATGCGAGGGAGCCCCAGAGGGCGCGGCCACCTGCAATATTGATAAGCTCAAGGAAGCCCGACATTCGAAGGTCCAAGCTCTAGTCTTCACCCACCTACTTTACCGTCACTGGAATGAATATAAAGAAGGCAAGCGGAGTCACATTTTTGCAATCCCCGTGAACAACGTCTTGCCGCCTGACGCCAATAACGAAACTCCTCAACACGAGGCCGTTCCACCCGTCGATCTCACCCCCGGCGACTACGATGCCCCCGTGTTCTCGCTCGGCGGGCAGGATGACTATGCCTTCTCGCCCGACGGGCAGGAGATTTGCTACGCCTCGAATCACGACAAGAATCCAGCGGCTTCGACAAACAACGATCTGTGGATCGTCCCCGTCAATGTAGGGGCGGACGCCTCGTCCGCCCAGGTTTTGGCGAAGACCAAAAACATCACTGCCGACAATCCCGCCAGCGACACGTCTCCGCTCTATTCCCCCGATGGACGCTACATCGCATATCGCGCCCAGCAGCGCCCGGGATACGAGAGCGACCGCTTCCGCCTAATGCTCTACGACCGCAAGACGGGCGAGAAGAAGAATCTGACGGAGAAGCTCGATTCTTGGGTTGGCACGTTCGTATGGTCGCCCGATTCCAAGCGAATCTATTTCGCGCATCAGTGGCAGGACGAAGCGCCAGTCATCTCGTTCGCGATTGATCGTCCCTTTGATCAAACAATCACAGTTGATAGCGGGCCCGAAGCGAATCGCTCTAATGCCGACGTCGTCGTTCGGGACGGATACAACGATGACATAGCCTTAACCCCGGACGGCAAAACTATCGTCTTCACGCGAATGTCGCTCTCGTTCCCAAACGAGATCTATAAAGCGGGTTCGGACAAAACGGTGGCCGAGCAACTTGCTCATCCCCCTAATCGACTCACGCACCTCAATGACACCCTGCTCTCCGATGTCGCCATGTCTCCGCTCGAATCTTTTTGGTTCAAGGGCGCCAAGGCCGACAAAGTCCAAGGCTTCGTCGTCAAGCCGCCGAACTTCGATGCCTCGAAGAAATATCCCGTGAAGTTCCTCATTCACGGCGGGCCGCAGGGTGCCTGGGGAGACGACTGGTCGTACCGCTGGAATCCCGAACTCTTCGCGTCCCCCACTTCAGCACAGCCCTCTGGATACGTCGTCATCATGATCAACTTCCACGGCTCGACTGGATACGGACAGAAATTCATCGACGCCATCAACGGCGACTGGGGCGGCGCGCCGTATGAAGATCTGATGAAGGGCCTCGATTACGCCGAGCAGACCTATCCGTTCATCGACAAAAACCGCGAGTGCGCGCTCGGCGCGAGCTATGGTGGATACGCCATCAACTGGATCCTCGGCCACACCGACCGCTTCAAGTGCCTGGTGTCGCACGACGGCATGTTCAACGCAGAGTCGGCTTGGGGCACGACCGAAGAACTCTGGTTTAACAACTGGGAATTCAAAGGCACGCCCTACGACAATCGCGCGGGGTACGAGAAGTGGTCGCCGCATCAGTACGCCAAGAATTTCAAGACGCCGACTCTCGTGATTCACGGCCAGCGCGACTACCGGCTCGACGTGAGCGAGGGCTTCCAGCTTTTCACCACGCTGCAAATGGAAAACGTCCCGTCGAAGATGTTGTACTTCCCCGACGAAGGCCACTGGGTGCTGAAGCCGCAGAATTCCCAGCTTTGGTACAAGACCGTCAACGACTGGGTCGATCAATGGACGAAATGAAATCGATGACGTCGCAGCAAGGCGACGCATGACAATAGCAGCCTCGGCTGTCTGTTTCAACTCACCACAGCAGCCCGATTGGATGTCGATCGAATGGCGGCGGATCGATCTCCGAGAAATGATTTCCGCTGCTCACCGCCGGCAAGACTTGCAGCGGATCATCGATCACAGCACCAGCACCAGCAGTGACCGACACGTCCACTTCCAGCGGTGGACTGAAACCTCCGCTTGACGGCACGATACTGGCCAGCCCGTTCCCGTTGGTAATTACGCTGCTTTGGCTGACCTGAAGGATCACCGGCATCGCCGGGTTACCGGGATTCGTTTCTCCGTCGCCGCTCGAAGGCGCGGTTCCTCCCGGACGCAGCACAGTTTCCAGGAACCCGACCGGAGCAGCAATGACAGCGTTCGGCGGCGTGGCCGAATCCGTGACCTGCACTACGACCGGCTGCAGTGCCTGTCCCGTCGAAACCTGCCCCGCTCCGGAGATTTGCGCGAGATGCTGTTGAGCCAGCGGAACAGGATTGACGTAGAAGGTCCCGCACGGAACATTTCCAGGAGCGGCGCACGCCGTCACCTGCGCCATTGCAGTGAATTGTGTCACCGTGAGGTTCACTGTCGCATAGCCTTTGGAATTCGTTTGCGCGCTCGCACCGCTCAGCGTTCCGGAACCATTTACGACTGTGTAATTCACTTGCACGTTGTTCCGTGCCACTCCGTTGCTCAACAGTTGCGCGGTCAGCGGGACGCTGACGCTGGCTCCCTGCGAGATCCAAACAAAGGGGGAGACGATCCCGATGTCAGACGATGTTTCGGTGGCGTTCAGCGTCGCGTTGACGGATTTCGACGACGTGTACGAGGCCGGAGCCAGAGTCGCGGTGATCGTCGCGACTCCCGTCTTCGCCGGCGTCAGCCAAGTCGTGGCGTCTCCATTCTGATCGCTGGTTACCGAGCAAGACGACGCGTTGGCACAAGCCGAGAGTTGCAGAGAATTGGTTGCGCTCCAAGCGATGGTCGCACCACCGACGGGAGTGACTCCATCTGCCGCGAGCACGCGCACGCTTACCGGGTGTGCCGCTTGTGCGCCAACGGGAGTCGACGTGTTGAGTCCGTAGAGCAGAACAATGTTGTCAGTGGAAGCCGCGCCGTACGTGAGCGCTGCAGTCATCGTCGTCGAAGAACCGCTGACCGGATCAGTAATCGTGATGTTCTGCGTTCCGTCGGCGTGCACCGGCGCGGCAAGAATCATCTGGCCGGCGTTGACGGATAGTTGCGGAGCGGAAGTAGTTCCTATTGTCGAAGTGAATCCAGGAGCGAAACCGGTGCCCCGCACGGTAACCGCTCCGCCAGTTACTCCAACGCGAGTGGGAGACACTGTGTCGGCGTAGAGGACGTGAGCATGATAGCGGTAGTCAGGGCGCCCATCGCCGCGCAAATCGGCGATGCCGATCAGGTAGCTGCCGGTGGCAAGAACCTGCGTATCCAACCGCGTCATGCCGAAGGTCGTCTGGTTAAACGCCGATGGTGTGAACGTTGGAGGCGCAGTTCCTTGTGGATCGGATGCAGCCCACATTCCGATGACTGGCTGCATTTTTACTTCGCTCGGGTTGCCGGATTCGTCCAACGCCGTTACGGCTACCGACAGCGTCCGATTGGCCTGCGCGGGTAAAGCGAAGTATGGGATGTTGCCATAGTTGTTCAACGACGAGATCCAATCACCGCCGAGTGGCAAGTCCGCGGGCATAGTCCAGGATGAAGGCGATTGCGCAATCGGCTGTGCAGTTGTGCTCATCAGGATGTCTTGGGCAACGTCACTGCCCGGCGTTACGGTGACAGTGATTGTCTGAGCCGATCCCGAAGGTGAGACCGGGCCTGGCGAGTATGGCTCAACCCCGGGCGACCAGTAGGGATCGATGGCTTCCACCGAGAGTTCATATTGCGCACTGTTTCCGTTCGGAAGCTGCAATCCCGCGAGATCGAAAAAGCCTTCCACGGCTTGGTTGTTCGATCCCCACTCGCTGAATGTGTCACCGGTTGAGTCGACGTATCCAGTGATTGGGTTTCCCGCGTTTCCGGTAAAAAGAAATCCTGAAACCGAAGTTGCGGCGAACCTGCGAGAAGGCAGTCCAGTGGACGGATCAATCCAGCGCGCGACAACATTGACGCCTTGCATGGGCTGCGTCCCATTGCCGTGCGTGTCGGTGAACCAGACGGAGCCGTGAATGCGAACGGTGACGGCTGAGAAAACCTGCTTGCCGGGAAAGTTGGATTGATTCTGCGACGTAACCGGATAAAGACGAGAGATGGCAGCCGCATCGTCCATCGACAACTGGTAAGGATTCGGATAACAAGCGGTGATGGGCACGCAAGTCCACGAGTCCTGAAAGTGCATGACCGGAAAGCCCGCGTAATCATCTGATGTCGGACGAGGCGATCCTGTCTGCACGTTCAGATTAAGCTGCGACCACCCAAGGCCCAGTACTTCACCGATCACGCGCACCAAACGATATTCGACATCGGTGAGCTGCGAAGATTGTTGCGCGCACTGGCCATTGATCACGATGAGAGCGTGCTGATAAACGGCGAGAGATCCGTAGTTGTCGTTGCCGCCGAAGACGGCATTTAAGAAGCACTGGCTTGCGTCGCCTGCGCCCGCACCTAATAAAGCATCCGTCACCGAGCCGTCGGCGTCGTAGACAACGCCAACCGGAGATCCGGTCGCGGTGGATTGAATGTCTGCCGGCATGGAGATGGTTCCGTTGGCGTTTACATAGACATTCGTTCCATTTACGTCTTCGCCGAGCTGGCCACCGCTGGTCGCGGACAGGGCAGTTGTCGAAACCGACGTCCACTGGCCGAAGGCGCTGGAAACGAAACTGTTGGCAGACGCATTGGGCAGGATCGGACTCAAATCGCCTTGATCGGTGTAATAGGTGATGACTCCTTGTGGCCACACGAGCGGTTGACCGGACGTCGTCGAATCGAAGTAACTCCATCCCGCCACGCACTTCGGACCGCCCGCGCGCAGCACAACAGCGCAGGCAGAAATGAGAAAGGCAGCGAAGGCCAGCCTGAGGAGAAACAAGCGAACCGTCAATGCCATGCTGGTTTCATGGTCACCTCGTCTCATGCTCATTCCTCCTCACTGGCCCGCCGCACCGCCAAGGCGAAATCGCTGAGCCGCACGCGCGATTTCCCACCAAGGACGGGGTCCTGCTGGAAAGCGGAAAGATGTTGGGCCGTGAACAGAACCCGGCCCCAGGAATCGATGTCGAATCTGCCCATCGGTCCTGCGACCGAACTGGTCAGGCCCAATTTGCTGGGTGGATATAGAAATACGAGAACACGTTGGCCAACACGGTAGCGCTGGCCGCCGGACCAGAGGCCAATCCATTGCGAGATGGTGAGATTCTCGCCGGGCGTCGCGCCCCGAATTGCATCCTCAACGCGGAAGGTGACCGCAATCGTTTCGAGCGCCTGGCCTCGAGCTGCCGGGCGGCGTTCAATGGCTGTGACACGCCCGGAGAAGATCATTCCCGCTGCGCGGGCGATCTGGGGCAGGCCAACCCTTGCGGGAGGGCGAACCGGAAAGCGAGGGACGACAGGCGCCGGCTCCGGGATCGGAAACTCGCCGATGTGTGGCAATTGCCACGCAGTGGGAGGAGTATCCCGGAGATTGGCGGAGTGCGTTTGGCCGCTCGATGGCAACGGAGCGGACATCAGCAAAGAGAGTGCGAGCAGACAACGACCACTTCTCCCAAACATGGGGAAGACCTCGAAATTGGACGTCTGCTCGGAGGGATTACCGGAAACGTGCCAGAGTAGTCCCCGTGGAATTATGAAGTCAGTGACGGATGTCACAAGGGGTTGTGGATTTCATGGGCGAAACTCACGAGCGAATCAGTCTTGTAAGTTGGAACTTTATCGGGCGAGCGTGAGTTTGGTTAGACTAAGACTCCGAATCATTGCCAGCGATTATGGTCCCCTGGTTTCGAGATATCAACGGAGTATCAAAAGGACAGAATGTCGACTCTTGAATTCACGTTGTTTGTTTGCGCTGGTTCTTTGCTAGCCGGGCTGGTGGGCGCGCTCACTGGCTTGGGCGGCGGTGTCGTGCTGGTTCCGTTTCTGACACTGCTGTTTAAAGTCGACATTCGATATGCGATCGGGGCGTCGCTCGTTTCGGTGATTGCGACGTCGTCCGGTGCAGCGGCCGCTTACGTGAAAGAAGGCATTTCGAATATCAGGATCGGAATGTTTCTTGAGATTGCGACGACGCTGGGAGCGCTTCTCGGCGCGCATTTGGCGGCGCGAGTCTCGACGCACGCGATTGCAATCGTATTCGGCATGGTGCTGCTGTTCTCGGCATACTTCGCGCGGAAGCCACGACCACTCCACGAACGCACACTGCCGCCGGATCCGCTGGCTACCCGCCTGCGTCTGAACGGAAGTTTCCCGGACGCGGAAGGCGATCGTAGCTATAACGTTCAGCACGTGCCGGCGGGATGGACTCTGATGTTTGGCGCCGGAGCCTTGTCGGGTCTGCTGGGAATTGGCTCGGGAGCAATGAAGGTTCTTGCCATGGATCAGGCGATGAGGATTCCGTTCAAAGTTTCGACGAGCACCAGCAACTTCATGATCGGCGTAACTGCGGCGGCGAGCGCGGGCGTCTATCTGCGGCGAGGATACATTGATCCCGGACTGGCGATGCCGGTGATGCTCGGAGTGCTAGCCGGATCGCTGGTCGGAGCGAAGCTACTGATGCGAGTACACACGAAGTGGCTGCGGCTTGGATTCAGCCTGGTCATCGCATTGCTGGCGCTCGAGATGCTCTATAACGGACTGTCGGGGAGAATCTAAATGCCGATGGAAGCAAACTGGACCGATCGAAGAATTGAAGGTGCAGTCGGCAACCTGTTGCGCGGCGGAGTTTCGCTCGCCGCGCTGATCGTGTTTCTTGGCGCCATCATTTACCTGGTGCGGCACGGACTTTCGCCGGTGGAATATCACGTGTTCCGAGGTGAACCGGCCGACCTGCGGACGGTTCGCGGCATCTTTCGCGACACGTTTCATCTGCGAGGACGGGGAATCATTCAGCTGGGACTTCTGGTTCTGATCGCGACTCCGGTCGCGCGAGTGGCGCTTTCGATGTTCGGCTTTGCCGCGGAACGGGATCGCATGTACGTGTACTTTACGGCGGTCGTCTTCCTAGTTTTGCTTTACAGCCTCTTGGGATCGCCGAACTGAAAACGTCTCGTTAGCGGGATAGTCGGGCGGCGTGTCTCGTTGACTTGAGTTTCCCCGAACCCTAAGATGTCTCACCTGCTCTTCGGGCCGAGCCTGGG
>Ga0209624_10003499_pt1 | contig 11075 bp, 13 predicted proteins | sample JacPinW_OM2H0_O1_FD_188565 | JGI IMG/M metagenome (GOLD analysis project Ga0209624, IMG submission 188565) | Forest soil microbial communities from Algoma, Ontario, Canada - Jack Pine, Ontario site 1_JW_OM2H0_O1 (SPAdes) (version 2) | ecosystem: Environmental > Terrestrial > Soil > Boreal... | reverse complement strand
CATCAGATCTTCGTCGAACCCGAAGGCTTGGATACGCACGAAATTTACCCCAATGGCATCTCGACCAGCCTGCCATTCGATGTGCAGTACGAATTCGTGCGCACCATCGCAGGATTCGAGCACGCGCACATCACGCGGCCGGGCTACGCCATCGAGTATGATTTCTTTGATCCGCGCGATTTAAAGTACAGCCTCGAAAGCAAATTTCTAGCCGGCCTGTATTTTGCCGGTCAGATCAATGGCACCACCGGCTATGAGGAAGCGGCCGCCCAAGGGCTGCTCGCAGGCTTAAACGCGGCGCTTCAGGTTCAACAGCGCGCGTCCTGGTGCCCGAAACGCAGCGAAGCTTACCTTGGCGTACTGGTCGATGACTTGATCACGCGCGGCGCCACCGAGCCCTACCGGATGTTCACCAGCCGTGCCGAATACCGCTTGTCCTTGCGCGAGGACAATGCGGATCTGCGCCTGACGCCACAGGGAAGAGAGCTCGGGTTGGTTGACGATTCGCGTTGGGAATTCTTTCAGCGCAAGCGCACCATCGTCGGCCATGAGATCGATCGGCTGGAGCGCGCCGTTGTGCACCCGCTTCAAGTTGATGCGGCATTGCTCGGCAAACTGGGCGCGCCGCTGGCGCGAGAGGCCCATGCCTTTGACCTGTTGCGCCGGCCGGAGATTGCTTATGACGATTTGCAAGGCGTCGTGCCGGCGCCGGCGGCCGATTGGCAGGATGATGAGCGCTTGAGCGAGCAGGTGAAACTGCAGGTCGAAGTGCAGGCGAAATATTCGGGCTATTTGCAGCGCCAGAGCGATGAGATCGAGCGCCAGCATCGCTACGAGGAATTGCGCCTGCCCGCCGATATCGACTACACCCAAGTCGGCGGACTGTCGAACGAGGCGCGCGAGCGGCTCGGCGATGTGCGTCCTGAAACCTTGGGACAGGCCGCGCGAATCCCAGGACTCACGCCGGCCGCGGTTTCGCTGCTGCTGGTGCATCTGAAGAAGCGCGATCGCGCCGCGTAAACGGCGCGCGACCATAGGGCAGTGATGAAGAACTTTCTTTACGATTTTATCGTGCCGGGACTCGACGGCAGCGCCAATATCTTGGACGGCTTGCGGGGCAACGCGGCATTGGTGGTGAATGTGGCCAGCAAGTGCGGCTACACGCCGCAATACGCGGGCCTCGAGGATCTCTATCAGGAATTGAAATCGAAAAATTTCTCGGTGCTTGGTTTTCCGTGCAACCAATTCGGCGCACAGGAACCCGGCACGCCGTCGGAAATTCAAACTTTCTGTTCCGTTAATTTCGGCGTGACCTTTCCCCTGTCGGCGAAGATCGAGGTCAACGGCGAGCACCGCCATCCGCTCTATGCGTGGCTGACGGCGCCGGAAAACGGCTTTCCCGGCGACATCGAGTGGAATTTTGAGAAATTCCTCATCGATCGCGACGGCCGGGTGAATTGCCGATACCCGGCCGGCACCAAGCCTACCGATGCCGGCCTGCTGCAGGATTTGGCGAACGTTTTATAGTGCACTTCAGTGGCAATTTGCCGGCCCACTCTTTAACATCAGCGCACTTAATTAAACCCTAAGAAGGCTCGGAGAGTTAGATGCTTTCTCGATTGAATCCCATCGTGTCGATCGCAGGTGCGGCGCTTTTTTTGAGTTTGTCACTTGGCGCGCATGCAGCCGGCGATCCGGCCCAGGGCGAGAAAAAGTTTTATACCTGTTATGGCTGCCACGGGGTCGCCAATTACAAGAACGCCTATCCGGATTACAGCGTGCCGAAACTGCGCCACCAGAACGGCGCCTACCTGATTGCGGCACTGCAGGAATATCGTGACGGCACACGGCCCCATGCCACCATGCACGCGCAAGCGGCCTCGCTGTCGGATCAGGATATCGAAGACATCGCTGCTTACCTGCAAGGCGCGGAAGCGGTGAAACCCGGCGCGCCCGGCGCTTCGCCCAAGGCGCCGAAACAAGTCGCGGCCTGCATCGCTTGTCATGGCGAGGGCGGTCTCGGCGTCGAGGCGGAGATGAACCCCAAGCCGCCGGTGCTCGCCGGACAGCACGTGGATTACCTCGAACAAGCGCTCACTGCGTACCGCAACGGCCGGCGCAAGAACGTCGTCATGGACAGCATGGCGCAACTGCTCACCAGCGATGAAGATGTCAAGATCGCCGCGGCCTACTTTGCGGACCATCCCTCGCCGCTGGCCACCGCGACCACCGGTAGCAAGTAGCCGCCTAACTTATTTACTGGCGCAGCATCGTCAAGAACTGCGCGAACGTCTCGTAGTAAGCGTCGCGGTTCTGTTTCTTTCGATACCCATGGCCTTCGTCGGCGGCCAGCAGGTACCACACCTCGCGGCCTTTGGCGCGCAACTTGTTGACGATCTGTTCCGCCTCGGAGAGCGGCACCCGCGGATCGTTCTTGCCGTGAACCACCAGCAGCGGGACGGTAATCCGGTCCGCATTGGTCAGCGGCGAGATGCGCCTCAAGAAGCTGCGCATCTCCAGATCGCGTTCATCGCCGTATTCGGCGCGGCGCTGGTTCTGCCGGTAGGGTGCGGTATTGGTCAGAAAACTCACGAAGTCGCCGATGCCGGCAACATCCACGCCGCCGCGCAACCGGTCGCTGTAATTGACGAGCGCTGCCAAAGTCAAATAACCGCCATATGAGCCGCCCGCAACGACTACGTGCTTGGCATCGAGGGCGCTTTGCTGTCTGATCCAGACCAGCATTGCGCCGATATCTTTCACGGCGTCCTCGCGCAGCATGCCGTTATCGAGCGCCATGTAACTCTTGCCGTATCCCGACGAGCCGCGCACGTTGGGCGCAATGACCGCAAAGCCCAGCTCATTGACAACATATTGGATCCAGGGATCGAAGCCGGGACGGAACTGCGACTCAGGTCCGCCGTGCAGTGAAATGAGCACGGGATGCGGCCCGGAGGTTGTGGGCTCGTAGATAAACAGCGGAATCGCGCGAGCGTTGCCATCCGCACGGTCGAATGACGGAAATTGCATAAGGCGCGGCACGACAAATTTGCCGAGGTCGACCGGACCTGCTTCGCTGACCGTCCAGGGCTCCAGCCGATTCTCCGCGATATCCAAAACGTAAGCGTCCCTCGGCTGATTCGCCGCCGCGAAGCCGAAGGCGAGGCGCTTACCTTCCGGATCGAAGCTCAAGGAGCCGATGATCCCCGGCGTACGCACCTTTGGCGGCGTGAGGTCCTGGTGCTTGCGCAAATCCAGCAGGTTGAGTTTGCCGGCACCCGCTTCATTGCTGACATAGGCCAGATAGTGCCCGTCGCGCGAAATCGCCAATTCCTCGATGTCCCAGGGAATGTGCCCTGAAATGACGGTTTTCTCGTTGGTGTAGAGATTGATGTAGCGTAAGCGAGCAAATTCCCCGTCACTATCCGAAATGAAGTACACACCCTGGCCGTCGCGCGTAAATTTGGCGCCCGCGATGCCAACCTTCGCCGTGGAAGGGTCGACCTCGCGTCTTTGTCCGGAATTCAAATCGACGACGTACAGATAGCCTTCGGCACTCGACACCTCTTTGAGCACCAGCAGCTTGGTATCGTCGGGGGACCAATCGAGCACGGACCAGCTGGCGCCGCTCGAGTCGCCGGTCAGTGCGAGGCGTGGCAAGGTGCCTGATTCCGGGTCCACGATATCAATGTCATAGGTATGGCCATCCCGAGCGGTGCTGAAGAAGGCCACTTCGTTCCCGCTGTTTGACCACAGCGGAGCGCCGTTTAAGGATTTGCCGTCGGTCAGCAATTTTGCCGCCGGTTCGCCCGCTCGTTGATAGTAGAGCTGGGTATTCTCGTTGCCGCCCACGTCCTTGAGATAGACATAGGCATTGCGCGACGGATGAGGGGAAAACGCAGCTTCAGTTACCGGCTCGCGCAGGAAAGTCAGTTGACGCCGGGCGCCGCCCGCCTGCTCAACCAGATGAAGCTGATCGACATCGCCGAAGCGAGTCGTGATCAGCAATTGACCCTTGGGCGACCAGCCGAGGGGCGTCGCCTGGCGCGCATTGAGGTAACCATCCAGTTTTTCGGCGAGGTCCGCGGGGACCTGCGGGATGTTGTCGAAGGTCAAGTTGCCGCGCTCGACACGACTGGCCGCCTGGACTTGAGAATTGGCCAAGAGCGGTGTGGCAAGCAGCAGCAATAAATAAATTCGGTTCATACTCTATGTTCTCACACGGGAGGATAATGAGATCGATGGCGGGCTTCGAGCATTTGATTGAATCTTACGACGTCCGCGATCTATTGGACGACATCGCGAGCGCGGACCCGGCCGCTTACTTGCACCGCTGCTTTGCCGAAGGCATCTCCGCACCCGCACTGTCCTGGCCTCGCGTTCAGCAGCTGGCCGTTTGCGCGATGGTGATCGACGCCATCGTCAATGACCGGGACTACGAATTCCTGGAACGCGAGCTGATTTCCGACTGGCGCGTTCATTATGCGAAGGCTTGCTCGAAGATGAAGGACTTGAGTCTGCAGGCCTTGCACCGGGTGCTGGAGCGCGAGCGGCCCAAAGATGACGACGCCGCGGCTGAGCTTGAGACGCTCGTCAAGCGACTGGCTGGGTCTGAATGAGTTGCGCCCTGCTGCATGCGCGCTGGGCCGTGGCGGCCGCTGCCGCATGGATGCTGGCCGCTTGCGCAGCCTCCAAGCACGAGATCGCGCCACCGCCGGCCAAACCGCCGCCTCTCGATGCCTCCTATGATTGGCATGTGCTTCTGATCGCGCCTTTCGGCAGCGTCCTCAAAGATATTCCGTTGGCATTGCACGAAGTGTTGGTGTTTCGCGACGAGGAGCGCAGCGCCTCGCCTGCCGATGACGCGGAGTGTTACGCCGCCAATGGGGCGGCCCCGCGCTTCATGACGCATTCGCCGTCCTCGTACCTGCTGTGCTTCAATCGCGGCAAGTTGTCGCGCATTGAAGCCACGGTGCGGCTGCCGCAGAACGAGTCTGCTCAAGTTGTCGCGGACGCCTGCGCACTGTGGACGAAGAATGCGCAAGCGCCGACCTCCGCAGGTTCCGAACGCTCCGAAGGCTCCGAAGGCTCGGAAGCGTGCGAGGGTGCCGATGGCGGCATTGCTTTCACGGCCCGCATCGAAGATGCGCCGAATAAAGAGGATGTTCAGCTGACCATGCAACTCAACGCGTCTGACCGGTAGTCACAGGCTCTTGAGCACGCGAGATGCGGAACGCGACTTACTCGCCTCGGGCGCGGGGGAACTCGGGATCGACCTAGGCGGCCGCGCCGAATCGCTGCTCAAGCTGGTGGATGAGCTGGAGCAGGGCAACGCGCTGTTTAATTTAACCGCGATCCGCGATCGCCCCGGCATGCTTCGAAAACATGTGCTCGACAGTTTGAGTTTGCAGCCCTACCTGCGCGGGGAGAGCGTGGCCGATGTCGGCACTGGTGCAGGCTTTCCGGGCCTGGTGCTGGCGATAGTCAATCCGCAGCGCCGCTTTACGCTGATCGAGGCGACCGGGAAAAAGGCGCGATTCGTCGAGCAAACCACGGAGCGCTTGGGGTTGGACAATGTGCTCATCGCCAATTCTCGTGCGGAAACCTATAGGCCGTTCGAACTTTTCGATACAGTGGTGGCTCGAGCCTTATCGTCGTTGGCGGATTTCGTGGCCTATGCCGGCCATTTGTGCGCGCCGGGCGGAAGGTTGCTGGCGATGAAAGGCAAACGGCCGGACGATGAGATTTCCGCACTGCCGCGATCGTTCCGCGCATTGGCAGTGCATCGCTTGAGTGTGCCGGGCCTGACCGACGAGCGGCATCTGGTGGAGCTGGTACGGAGCCCCAAATCGAGCAAGACATGAAGTGGGCAAAGACGTGAAACGGGTCATAGCGCTGGCCAATCAAAAAGGCGGCGTGGGCAAGACCACGACCGCCGTGAACCTGGCTGCCTCCTTGACGGCGACCAAGCGCCGCGTCCTGCTCATCGACCTGGACCCTCAAGGCAATGCCACCATGGGATGCGGCATCGACAAGCATGCGCAATCGCGCACCAGCTGCGATGTCCTATTGGGTGATTGCAGCGCGGTTGAAGCAATGGTGCCGGTCGAATATGGCGGTTTCATGCTGATGCCGGCGAATCAGGATCTCACCACCGCTGAAGTTCGCTTGCTCACCATGACGGTGGGGCGCGAGTTCAAATTGCGCAATGCCATCGCGCCGGTGCGCGAGAATTTCGACGTGATTCTGATCGACTGTCCGCCGTCGCTGAATATGCTGACCTTGAATGCACTCGTGGCGGCAGATTCCGTGATGGTTCCCATGCAGTGCGAGTACTACGCGCTCGAAGGCTTGACCTCTTTGATGCAGACCGTCGAGCAAATCAAGGACAGCATCAATCCGGTGCTGGAAATCGAAGGATTGCTGCGCACCATGTTCGACCCGCGCAACAATTTGGCCAACGAGGTCTCCGCACAGCTCAGCGAGCACTTCGGCGACAAGGTGTTTCGTACCGTGATTCCACGGAATGTCAGGCTGGCGGAAGCGCCCAGTTTCGGCAGGCCAGTCTTGTTTCACGACAAGGAGTCGCGGGGTGCGCTCGCCTATCTGGCCCTTGCCGGCGAAATGATTCGCCGCGACGAGCTGCCGGGCGAGGCTGCTCCGCCGAACGAGGCTGCTCCGCCGAACGAGGCTGCTCCGCCCGACGAGCCTGTTCCGCCGGACGCGCCCGTTCCGCCGGACGCGCCCGTATAATCGCCCACTGGGTTCCAAGCGTTTACGGGAAATGGCTATGTCCTTCAAAAAGCCGTCTTTAGGTCGAGGCCTGGCTGAACTTAGCCCGCTGCTGGCGCGGCGCGCTGCTGACCTTACGGCCGAAAAGGCGCCGCCGGTGTTGGTCGGCGACCGTCTGGCCTCTCTGCCCGTGGACCTATTGCAGCGGGGCAAGTATCAGCCGCGCGCCGACATGCGTCCCGAGACCTTGGGCGAGCTCGCCGACTCCATCAAATCACGCGGTTTGGTGCAGCCCATCCTGGTACGACCCTTGCCGAGGCCGAATCCCACCGAATCGCAGCGCTACGAAATCATCGCCGGCGAACGGCGCTGGCGGGCCGCGCAAATGGCGGGCCTTACGGAAATTCCCGCCGTGATTCGCGATGTGCCCGACGAAGACGCCGTCGCCATGGCGCTGATCGAGAACATTCAACGCGAGGACCTCAATCCGCTGGAAGAAGCTCGCGCTTTGTTGCGTTTGATCGAAGAGTTCGGCTTGACGCATCAGGCTGCGGCCGAGGCGGTTGGGCGTTCCAGGGCCGCGGTGAGCAATTTGGTCCGCCTCATGGAATTGACCGACGAGGTCAAGGAGTTGCTGGAGACCCGCCAGATCGAAATGGGTCATGCACGCGCCCTGCTGGGGTTGGCTACGCGCCGGCAACAGATCGAGGTGGCAACGTTGGTTGCCAAAAAATCGTTGTCGGTCCGCGATACGGAAGCGTTGGTGCGCCGCATCATCAACCCCAAATCCGCTGATTCCGCCGGCAACGCAGATAAGGCGGTGGATCCCGATATTCAGCGCTTGGAGACCGACATCGCGGAGAAGCTCGGGGCCAAAGTGGCCTTTCAACACTTGGCATCGGGCAAGGGCAAGCTGATCGTCAGCTACAACAGTTTGGACGAGCTCGAAGGCATTCTGGCCCACATTCAGTAATGCGACAAAATACGCTCTGAAACGCCTTGCTGCCCTAAGTGGCGGTCTCTATAATGCGCCGGCAATTTTGACTGGCGGCGGCTCACAGAATGTGCAAATTGAAGGCAGCGCCGCCGATCCGGCTCCCTTCGCGATGACTGAAGTTCAGAGTCGCGGCAAGCGGATGGTCGTTCGGGTCGTGCTCCTGCAAGCAGGTTGCGCGGCATTAGTCGCGTCTGCGTTTCTTGTATTCAAAGGCTCATCAGCGGGGCTCGCGGCGCTGGTGGGTGGATTGATCGTGGCTGCGGGAAGCGCAGTGTTTGGTTGGCGCATGTTCAAGCCCGGGATTGCCGGCGGCGCCACCGTCACGACGGCAATGTACGCCGGTGTACTGCTGAAGTGGTTATGGTTCGCGATCGCGCTGTATTTGGCGATCGCGCTGTTGAAACTCGACGCGGCACCACTATTAATTGGAGTAGTGGCGGCGCAATTGGGTTATTGGGTCGGTCTTGTCCGGCTCAAATGACGATTGGGGACTTATGCGCTTTGGAATGATGGTTGAGGAAGAAGTGTCGGGCGGGGTGACGGGCTACATCAAGCACCACCTTACGCATTTGACCGTCGACACGGGGCACGGCAGCTTTTGGGCTTTCCACCTCGACAGCATATTTTTCACCCTTGTCATCTCCGCTATTTTTATCTCCGTACTCGCGATAGCCGCGCGCCGCGCCACGAGCGGCGTGCCCGGCAAGCTGCAGTCTGCGATCGAGCTGCTGGTGGAATTCGTCGACGACATGGTGAAGGACACGTATCACGGCTCGAATAAGTTCATCGCGCCGCTCGCGATCACCATTTTCTGCATCGTGTTCCTGGAAAATTTCATGGACATCCTGCCCGTGGACGCACTGCCCGCCGCCGCCAAATTGTTCGGCGTGGAGCACCTTCGCACGGTGGCGACCGCCGATCTCAATACCACCGTGGGCATGGCGCTGGGCGTGTTCATCTTGATCCAATGGGTGGGTATTACGCACAAAGGCTTCGGTACCTTTGCGGGAGAGTGGTTCACAGCGCCATTTCACGCGGAAGGCATGGTCCTCAAGATATTGCTGGCTCCCATCAATTTCGCGTTTCGGGTGATCGAAGAAGTGGTCCGGCCGCTGTCCCTATCCATGCGGTTGTTCGGAAACATGTATGCAGGCGAACTCATCTTTTTGTTGATCGCCTGCTTTACTTTGGGCGCGGCGCTCAATCACATATCAACCTACGTCCTCGGCGGCGCGCAGTTCATAGCCGGCGCGGTGTGGACCCTTTTTCACTACCTCATCATTACGTTGCAGGCATTTATTTTCATGGTGCTGACCATTGTGTATGTCGGCATTTCGTCCGAAAAGCACTAGATTCAGACTCGTTTCAAGACATTAAAGACCGGAGACAACAATGGAAAATGTGACCCAAATCGCTCAACTCATGAGCTCCACCGTGATTGCAGCAGGCTTGGTGATCGGCCTGGGTGGCGCGGGCGCCGCCATCGGCTTCGGCCTTCTGGGCGGCAAATTCCTCGAGAGCTCCGCCCGCCAGCCGGAACTCACCAACATGTTGCAGACCAAGATGTTCATCGTCGCAGGCTTGCTCGACGCCGTGCCCATCATCGGCGTGGCCGTTGGCTTCCTGCTGCTCTACGCGAATCCTTTCTTGGGCCAGCTAGGTCTCAAGTAAGCAGACCGATAGCGCCTTGCAGCGGCGCTGAGGTAAGGAGTAGGCAATGAACTTAGCAATTACGCTGGTCATCCAAGGTGTGGTCTTTTTCTTAGTCGCCTGGGGCGTCATGAAATTCGCCTGGCCGGCCCTGATGGCGGCCATTGAAACCCGGCAGAAAAAGATCGCCGATGGCTTGGCCGCGGCCAACAAGAGCGAGCAAGACCTCGCGCAAGCCGAGGCACGCTCCAAGGACATCCTGCGTGAGGCGCGTGATCGCGCCGCGCAGATCGTCGACATGGCCGGCAAGCGATCCAACGAAATGGTCGAGGAAGCCAAAGGTACGGCTGCCGGCGAAGCCCAGCGCATCGTGGCGCAGGCGCACGATGAAGTGGCGCGCGAAACCACGCGGGCACGCGAGCAGCTCAGCAAGGAAGTCGGCAAGCTCGCGGTCGAAGGCGCATCCCGGTTATTGGGCCGGGAGGTCGATCCGAAGACCCACGCCGATCTGCTGGATAAATTGGCCGCCGAGGTTGCCGGTGGCTGAGCGCGCCACCATCGCCCGGCCCTATGCGAAAGCCGCATTCGAGTACGCGCGCGACGCCAAGGCGTTTGCGGACTGGTCGCAGGGCTTGAGGACGGCGGCCGAGATCGTTTCCGACTCGCGCCTCGCTGCGCTCACCAAGAGCCCGCAGTGGAGTCAGGCGGATTTGGTCAGCATCATTGCCGATGTTGCGGGCGCCAAACTCAATCCGGCGATGCAAAATTTCGTGCGTGTGCTGGCGGAGAATCATCGGCTGCTGCTGCTGCCGGAAATCAGCGCTCACTTTGAAGAGCTACGCTCGGCGGTCGAGAACACAGTCGACGTCGAAGTCATCTCTGCCATCGCATTGAATAGTGCTCAAGCCGACAAGCTCGCTCAGGCTTTGAGCGCGCGGCTGAAGCGTACGGTGCGCATGCAAAACGCCGTGGATGCAACACTTTTAGGCGGCGCGATAGTGCGCGCCGGAGATTTGGTCATCGACGGCTCATTGAAAGGCCGATTGCAACGACTCGCCACAGAATTGGGAAGCTAGGAACTATTTATGTCCATCAAGGCATCTGAAATCAGCGACCTGATCAAGGCGCGCATCGACAAGTTCAAATCCGACTCCGAGGCGCGCAACGTCGGTACGGTGGTCAGCGTCACCGACGGCATCGTGCGCGTGCATGGGTTGGCGGACGCTCGCTACGGCGAAATGTTGGAATTCGTCGGCAACACCTTCGGCCTGGCGCTGAACCTCGAGCAAGACTCGGTGGGCGCCGTGGTGCTCGGGGACTACAAGCACATCTCGGAAGGTTCTGAAGTCAAGACGACCGGCCGCATTCTCGAAGTCCCCGTGGGCCCGGAGCTGCTCGGCCGCGTGGTCGATGCGCTCGGCACGCCGATCGACGGCAAGGGCCCGGTGAACGCCAAGTTGAAATCTCCATTGGAGCGCGTCGCCCCCGGCGTGATTTTCCGCAAGAGCGTGTCCCAGCCGGTGCAAACCGGTCTCAAGGCCATCGACGCCATGGTGCCGATCGGCCGCGGTCAGCGCGAACTCATCATCGGCGACCGCCAGACCGGCAAGACCGCGGTGGCCATCGACACCATCATCAATCAGAAGGGTACGGGCGTTAAGTGCGTCTACGTCGCCATCGGACAGAAACAGAGTTC
>Ga0209624_10003498_pt1 | contig 11081 bp, 10 predicted proteins | sample JacPinW_OM2H0_O1_FD_188565 | JGI IMG/M metagenome (GOLD analysis project Ga0209624, IMG submission 188565) | Forest soil microbial communities from Algoma, Ontario, Canada - Jack Pine, Ontario site 1_JW_OM2H0_O1 (SPAdes) (version 2) | ecosystem: Environmental > Terrestrial > Soil > Boreal... | reverse complement strand
CGTTGAATCCATCCATTAGCGGTGACACGGTCACGTTCACGGCCACTGTGACGCCTATAGCCCCCGGGGCGGGGAGTCCAGCAGGAACGGTCACGTTTAAGGACGGCAGCACGACGCTGGGCACAGGTACACTCAGCAGCAAGAAAACGACGTTCGCTATCTCAACGCTGGCGGAGGGGACGCACTCGATCACCGCAGTGTACGGGGGCGGTACGAACTTCGCGACCAGCACGTCGGCAGTGCTGTCGCAGAAGGTCAACCCATAGAAGCTCGCACTCGAAGTGTGCTACTACGAGTCCGCAGTGGGCACGCAATAAGACCTCCTGGCAAGCTTGCTGGGTAGGTGTGCAAGTAGCGGGGCGGGCGGAGCAGCCGCGTGCTGCTGGTCAGTGCTCCGTATGCATTGAAGGCCGGGAATGCGGAAACCGGGGGGACTTCCGTCCCCGGCCTTCGTGCTTTGCACCAGTGGCGGACGGCTCGTCCACGGCGAGTGGACCTCGAACTCCAGGATTATCAGGTGCGGGGCCTCCAGCGTGGAGGACCGCGATTCGGTCTTTTGCTAGTGACGCCCGACCCTCAGCGGGGAGCCCTCGAATCACCACGAAAGGCCGAGGTGCGGATTGGCTGAAAGGACAAGGGTAAGGTCGTTACGAGTAGACAGACTGTGCGGAAACCGAAGGGCGGATATGCACTTCGGGAACCTCCATTCAGCAAGAACTGGCTGATAGGCTGCTTGTATGCCGGTTATCGTCGGTGACGCGAAAGCTTCCGAAACCCAAGCCAACGACCAGGCACAGGGGTCCGAAAAAGTGTCGGCGCTAGTGGAGTTGCTGCGTAACCGTTCTTATGCGGAGATCCGGCAGCGGATGTATGAAAGTCCTCCGGGAAGTCTGTGGTGGACGGCGTGCCGGGCTGAGCTTGATCTGCGCAACGGACAGCAGTTCGGTGAAGCGTCGCTAGCAATATCGAGGACTTCGGACAAACTGAGGGCTTCGCTCCAGCACTTTGAGCAATTGGCCGATACTCTGCAACAGTCCACGAAAGACGTTGCTGAGCTGCTGCGTGGGACTCAAGAGGCGGGTCGCCGGCTGGAGATTGCGGTGTATGTGACGATCGGGGTAACGCTGGTGCAATTCTTCAATCTGGTCTTCGAAATTTTCCGCAAGAGGTAAGCGTCGCGTCGGTATAACGTCAACCGAAACTTGGTTTCACTTGGACTCATTGAGCACGATCAGCCCGCACTCAGCCTGCCTGTTGAGATTCACCTTTTAGCTACGGACGTGAGTCGCGGTTTTCGTGGGATGTGCCCCAGTCCGGGAAGATTTGCGCAATGGACTGCCCGACGAAGGCGGGTCTTTGCCGGCGCCTCTCTCGGAGAGTGAACATGATGGCAAGGAAAAATCCGGTTAAAGCTCCGAGAAATGCTTCTGTAATTGAAAGGCTGTTGAACGTTCGCAACCCCTGGTTGGTCAGAATGAATCCGGTATATGCCATAGCTACCGTCCATAGAATTACGCGAACAGAAAACATGGGGCACCACCTCTTGATGAGCGAATATTGCCACAATTCGCCTTTGCGGTTCTATAGGTAGCTTTCTTGGCGCAGCGTCTAGTCAGCGGCGGACGTTTCGGGAGAATTGCCCTTGAGCATGGGTTTGATACCGCAGGTCTCATGAACGGCTCTACCCTGTTCGTCCGCAGCCGTGCCAACCGCAAGTTTTAAGGGTTCGTTGCAGATATGACAGGTCATTGGAAAATCCGGTGCTTCCGCTAGCCATCGTAGTCCAGTCGTCGCTGGGTTCCCATCTCGGACCCGTCGTTCAATGACGAAAGGATACGTGGCAAAGCGCGCTCGAAGGCGTTCGATGTGTTGGTGCAGTGCTTCCCGAAGTTCGACGAGAATTGACCTAAACTCCTCTTCGTCGTCTTTTGCGGCAAGAAGCTGGGTGCAGAGTCTGCGAATCTTGTCTTCCATACGAAGCATGGCGCTACCGCATCAGTGGATACAGTGGCGCAAGGCTAGGGTAACGGAGGCAATCCTGCCTTGCTCTACATTGCACCCTGTAGAAACCACCTGTCGAATCCTGTATATGCCTAGCCTCAGCCGAACCAGCTGCGTGGATGTAATAATCGTGGATGTGATAATGAGGAGCCATGCCGACGCTGAGAATCCAGATGGACACGCGGAATCCGCGGCAGACCAAAAGCTACTCGCGGTTTTTGTGATCCTGTAGATTCAGGTACTTGCACATCCTACGGTCGTCTTGGCTCCTTCATTGGCCTGACTAACGAACGAATCGTCCGGCTGAACTGGGTTGGAATAATGTCTGGGAAACAACTCCATGGCAAGACAGCTCTCGTTACAGGGGGCGCTGGCGGTATTGGCCGCGCCGCAGCACTGCTCTTTGCCAGCGAGGGCGCGGCAGTGGGCGTTGTTGACTTGAACCAGCAACAAGGCCACGAGGTCGCCCGCGAAATCTCGATGGCCGGCGGCCGCGCGATCTCTGAACCTGCCGACGTGACCCGCCCTGCCGACTGCCGGCGTGTGGTCGAGCGCATCGTCCACGAGTTCGGTGGCATTCACATACTCTTCAACAACGCGGGCATCATCCGCCGAGCCTCGGTCGTTGAGATCAGCGAGGAAGATTGGGACGCGGTGATGGCAGTCAATGTAAAATCCGTCTTCCTCATGTCCCGTGAAGTAATCCCTATCATGGCAGGGGCAGAAGGCGGTTCGATCATCAACACCGCTTCCGGATGGGGTCTGGCGGGAGGTCCGCGCGCCGCTGCCTATTGCGCCTCGAAAGGCGCGGTCGTACTGCTGACCAAGGCCATGGCGATTGACCACGGTCGACAGAAGATTCGCGTAAACTGCATCTGCCCAGGCGACACAGATACTGCAATGCTGCGAAGCGAAGCGCGGCAATTGGGAGAGGCAGAGGATCGATTCCTCGCCGAATCGGCGGGGCGTCCGCTGGGTCGCGTTGGTAAGCCGGAAGAAATTGCGCGAGCTGCGTTGTATCTAGCCAGCGACGCGGCATCGTTTGTGACCGGGGCGGCGCTAGTCGTGGATGGCGGAGGTCTGGCAGGGTCGGGTTAAAGGTATGCGGTTGGAACATAAAGTCGCTCTGATCACCGGTGGCACATCCGGCATTGGCGAAGCCACGGCCGTCCTGTTCGCCAAAGAAGGTGCGAACATCACGGTCACGGGTCGCAACGAAAAGCGCGGGCATACTGTAGCTGAGAAAATCACAAACGACGGCGGCAAGGCTATTTTCATCCGCGCCGACGTCCGCAAGGCGGAGGAATGCCGCCGTGCTGTGGATGAGACGCTCCGTGTCTTCGCCCGACTCGACATTCTCTTCAATAACGCTGGTGTTTTCTACCCGCACACCACTCTCGACTGCTCGGAAGAAGAGTGGGACCTGCAGATGGATGTCAATCTCAAGGGAACTTTTCTGATGTCAAAGGCGGCTTTGCCACACATGATCGAGCAGCGTCGCGGAGTCATCATCAACAATAGTTCGGGATGGGGGATTGCAGGTGGCGACGCGGCGGTTGCCTATTGCGCTTCCAAAGGCGGCGTTGTGCTGTTGACCAAGGCCATGGCCATCGACCACGGACGGCAAGGCATCCGCGTGAACTGCATCTGCCCCGGCGACGTCGAGACGCCCATGCTTCCCGAAGACGCTCGCATGCGTGGTTTGAAGTGGAAGGATTATCTGGCTGGATGCGCCAACCGTCCCCTGGGGCGGATCGGGACTACGGACGAGATCGCGAAGGCGGCATTATTTCTGGCGTCGGATGATTCCTCGTTCATGACGGGCGCGGCTTTGGTCGTAGACGGCGGCGGGCTCGCGGACTAACGCTCGGGCGCGAATCGAATTTCTGATATGAATTCAATGCATACGCCACGAAGCAGCCACACGCGAAGCCGCACCCGTTCCCAACAGTGGTTTGAACGTGCTCAGCAATCGCTGGTCGAAGGCGTGAACTCGCCCTCGCGCGGCGCGACCGTGTATACCGCCGGTCCGATCGTGTTGGAACGCGGCCAGGGGTCGCACGTATGGGATGCGGACGGCAATGAGTATGTCGACTTCATGATGTCGTTCGGCGCCCTCATCCAGGGGCACGCTCACCCAACCTTGGTGAAGACCATTTCCGAGGCGATGGCGGAAGGCTCCCACTTCGCCGCCGCGACTTCCGCGGAAGTGGAGGCCGCAGAACGTTTTCGCCGCATGGTGCCATCAGCCGAAGTGGTGCGCTTCACCAACACGGGCAGCGAAGCAACGATGCTAGCCTTGCGCCTGGCTCGCGCCCATACCGGCCGGCGTAAATTCCTGAAGTTCGAAGGGCACTATCACGGATGGTACGATCCGTTTCTCCTGAACGCGCACAGCCATCCGCCGGAGCAACTGGGCCCCGTGGAGAACCCCCTGCGCATCCCGGACTCGGACGGCATCCCACTTTCGACGTTCGACGATGTGGTGCTGGCCCCATGGAACGATGTGTCCGCGCTCGAAGACGTGCTGAAGCAGCACGGGCACGAGTTGGCCGCGGTGATCACCGAACCCATCATGGCCAACATGGGTTGTATTCTCCCGCGCGATGGATATCTTCAGCGCCTGCGGGAACTCACACGAGACTGTGGTGCGCTGCTGATTCTGGACGAAGTGGTCACGGGCTTCCGCTACGCCCCCGGCGGTTGCCAGGAATATTATGGCGTGCAGCCGGATATCAGCACCTTCGGCAAGGCTCTGGGCGCTGGGTTTCCGGTGGGAGCCGTGGCGGGACCGCGTTCGATCCTGGAGCGCATGCGATGGAGCGAAAACATGGTCCTGCACTATGGCACGTTTAATGGGCACCGCCTTACCATGAGAGTGGTTGCGGCGAATCTGGATCTGCTCTCCGGCGAACACACGTATCCCAAGCTTCACGCAATCGGCAACGCCGCTATTGCCGGCCTCCGGGAAGTGTTTCGGCGACGCCAGGTGAAAGCGATCGTGCAAGGCTTCGGGCCGATGTTCCAAATCTATTTCACTGAGCGCGATGCCATTCATGACTACCGCGACTACTGCAGATACGTGGACGCGAAGCTCTATTCGCGCTTCGTGCACCGGCTTCTCGATCGCGGCATCTATATGACGCCTTCCAACGGCCTGCACTGGATCATCTCGACGGCACACACGGATGCCGATGTACAAACACTCGTCGCCGCCGCCGGTCAGGCCTGCTCAGGACTCTCGTGAAGGCCACCGTCTTTCTCGGTGGCGGACGTATTACGAGCGCGCTGCTCGCTGGGCTGCAGCTGGCGGGGTACAGTCGGCCCATCCTCGTGCATGACCGGCATGCTGAAAAACTGCGAAAACTCAAACGGCAGTATGGCGTGGCCGTCGAACCGGATCTGCACCGGGCCGTGGAATCGGCTCACCTGCTGATTATCGCGGTGCGGCCAGACTCCGTGCGTGGATTGCTGAATCAAATCGGAACAATCAGCCGACGGCTGACAGCGGTGAGTCTGGCAGCTGGGGTTCCTCTCTCCAAACTGCGGGCTGGACTAGGGTCGCCAGTGCAATGGGCGCGGGCCATGCCCAGTCCTGTCTGCCGCGCCGGCCAGGGACTGACGGCGCTGACTTTTGACCGCGGCCTATCAGTCACGGCCCGCGCGGAAGTCCGGCACTTGTTTGCCCTGGTCGGCGCCGTGCTCAAAATCCCCGAGAATCAGTTTGACGCCTTCACCGTTACTTTCTCAAGCAGTCACGGTTACCACGCGCTGGCAACGCTGATCGGCGCGGCTGAAGCCATTGGACTCGACCGCAAGAGCGCGCGCGTGGCTGCCGCTCACGCGCTGGCCGACGGGATTGCCGCCTGGCGCGCAGGTACTTTGCACCTGGAAGAATTGCTACAGGAAGCGGCCACGCCCGGCGGCACCGCGGCCGCGGTTATGTCGTCACTGGACCGTGCTGGATACGCAAGGATAGTGTCACAAGGACTGCGTGCCGGAATCAGTCAAGCAAGGAAGAACGCCGGACGATGATCAAGACGATGATCAAGAGGACGATGATCGAGACCTAAGAAAAGTCATCCGGCCACACAGGCATTCCGGCGCACAGACGAGCGGCGCAATCAGGTTCATTGATGCGGTCTTGGCAGCTTCCGTTCCCAAATGTTCCCATGATAATCTGTAAGTTGCTGTAGGCGCGTAGCTCAGTTGGTTAGAGCGCTACCTTGACACGGTAGAGGTCAGGAGTTCGAGTCTCCTCGTGCCTACCATATCTTTCAATCAGATACAAAAACCCTCCTGGGAAATCAGGGTCCATTAGGGTCCAGTAAGCGCTCCCGCAAAACAAGACCCGTTCACAGATCGTTGTCGACCTGCTGCAGAGCAATTGTTCTGGAGAATTTACTGAATCAGGTTGGATTTGCTTGCAGACAGTAATCCGCTCGGCAGGATCGCGTCGACCAGCTTGTCATGAGCGAGATGCTTGGTCTTCGAAGCCGCCTGCAAGTATTGGTTGGTGACGTTGAGGGTCCAACGGAAGTCGGAGTGAAACTGGTAAATTCCGTTGAGCTGCGCTTGGGTGCTACCGCTTTCGAAGACCTTTTCCAATGCCAGATGGACGAAGTGCCGGAGAGTGTCGCAGTCTCGTAACATTATCATTCTAACCCGACAACCCGCATAAAAGATGCCGAAAGTCTTTCCAGGGTTTGTCGCGAACGGCGCTATCAGTGCGGTGGGACTACCCGGAATCAAGAATCGTGTCCCCGCTTCAGGCACGACGCTATAGAAGACAGCGAGGGGATGCCAAGTATAGCGTGCTCGCGTAGGTGGGCGTCGAGAAATACTCCGTCCCACCCAGAGTTGGCCCCGTTGGGAAAGCTTAGAAACACATTTGGTGCTGGCGACCACTCCGGGAACGATCGACATGGGGCAGGCAATGTACTATTCGCTTTCGCTGCCGGTCAGCACAGTGACCATTGGTTGCGATTCATCGCGCGACTGGAACACAACGTACAACTGGCACGGGAGCTCACCCCGCTGAACCAGCAAGAGAGGTTGGCGCTCAACGCGAAGGCGCAGTCGGCGTCAAAGCAAGGGCTCTGTTCTTTCGTTCCTACGGCCGAGCCTAAAAACCGCGGGGGGGCAAAACCTGCATCACCGCTTGACGCTGAACGATAACTAGAAACTTAACCTCGCCTGGAACTCGATCACTCTTCCTGCGAGTCCATCAGACGAGTGCCCGAATTGACCAGTATTATCGCCAGCCGGTCCGTTATTTATGATGTCGGTCTGTGCCGTGGCCGGTATCAACGGCGCAAGATTCAGGATGTTAAAGATGTTGAAGAGGTTTGCGCGGATGGCGAGTTTGGCTCCTTCTCTGGGCAGCGCGAACTCCTTGCCGAGCGTCATGTCGATGGAGCTGTAGCCGGGACCGGTAAAGATATTGCGGCAGCGGCAGCCTGGACCACGCGTTGCGACGTCGAAGTCTGGGCAGGATGCAGGCGTAACGTTTCCGCTGATCGAGTTGCAGGTGGGAAAGACCCCGTTAATCCACTGTTGCTTGCTAGGGTTAGCGATAACGCCGCCGAAATAAGCAAAAGGCTCGTCGGGACAATAGCCATCCCCGTTCCGGTCGTTGTTTTGGTTACAAGTGCCGATCAGGGCCGAGTAGGGGAAGCCACTGTGTTTGCTCATAAGCCCGGTGATGGCCCACCCACCGAGAGCAGAACCGAGGAAGTCATGGCGTCCGCGAAATACCGGTATCTCCCAGAGCGCATAAGCGACAAAGTTTTGTCGTATGTCGAAGTCGGAATTGCCACGATCGAGCAGTTGATTGCTGGGATCGGTCTGCTGGAAGCCAATCTCGAACGACGCGGTGTCGATGGCATGACTCCATGTGTAATTGGAGCCGAATTCGACGCCATGGCTCGTTTTGTAATTGGCGCTAAAAACACCGGCGTCGTAGCTGGCATTAACATCCGGTAAAGGGAAATAGAGATTACTGAACAGATGATTCCCGGTCGGGTGCGGGAATAAACAGGTTGGGTTGGTCGGTCCACAGGGCTGCCCATTCGAACCGTCGTTCTGATATTGGTCGAGGGTACCGTCAAAAGTATCTCCGGGCATAAAGCGATTGAGATCTATCGTTCGTATGAGCTTGCGGCTTCTGCTTCCTTGATAACCCAACTTGACCACCAGGTTCCTCATAGGCTCCAGTTGAGTTTCGAGCGAGAAGATGTAGACGTAGGGATTGGGCTCGTTAGGCAAGGCGCCGTAAAGAGACACCGGATTGGTTGTGGTGCAGCCGGCATCGGAGCATAGCGCCCCCTGGGGAGTGACTCCATTCGAAAATGCGGGATTCAACGGGAAGCTGGTAGCTTGTTTACTGGCCCCAAGGGAATAGATAATATTTGATCCCGGCGGAGGACCAACGAGCGGAGGCTGGGGAAATGGTGTTGGGTCAAAATAGCAATTGGGCGGGCAAATTGCGGCTAATCCCGAAAACGGAGTATCCTGCCGAACGTTATCGAATATGACATCGCTGTTTCGGTTAAAGACGATGCCAAAGCCGCCGCGGAACACGGTTTTTCCCTGGTAGCGGTCGGGACTCCAGGCAAAGCCGAGGCGTGGGCCGAAGCCGCGATAATCGGGGTTATAAAGCTGATTGCCGTTCTTGCACCGCGTCAGGGGAGCCACTGGACCACATACGGACCCATTGATATAACCGTCCGAGCCATAGATGTAATTGCTCAAAGTTCCGTCGGCTTCCGTAAGTGGACTGAAGTACTCCCAACGCAGGCCGAGGTTAACAGTGAGGTTCGGGCGGACCTTCCAGTCGTCCTGTGCGAAAACGGAATAGTCAGCGTCGCGAAAGTAACGCTGCCCGTTGAGTGAGCCACCGGTGGGATTTACCCCCACTTGATAGGCGAAGCAACACGCGTCATTCGCAAAATTTAGCAATCCGCGGAATTTATATTGCGGGCGCTCCGCTCCGGGCTCGTCGTTATTGTTTTGCTGGCGGCGGGCCTCAACGCCGAACTTCCAAGCATGCTTGTTTCGGACCCAACTGAATGTTTCGGCCAAGCCGTAAGTGTTCTGCGCCAGGTTCCCAGGAGTGGTGCCACTCTGCGCGAGGCCGAGAAAGCTATCGTTTTCTCCAAATCCGGTACCGCCGGCACTGATGTCAAAGTCGAATAGCTCGATTTGCGGAATCCCGAAATTGGTCAGGCCGACTGGCTGCAATTGGTCGAAGGCGAATCGCGTGAAATTGGCACGCAATTCGTTGAGCATTGTACCGCTGATGGCACGAGTCCAGCCGATCGTAGCCGCATAGTTGTCTGGCGTCAGTGTTAGGTCCTGGATGGGGCGCTGTCCGCCATTGAAGTTATTAAGTCGAACAATGTAAGTGCTGGCAAAAAATTGGTTGTTTCCCTTCGTATAATCGACGCGGCCGTTATATTGATTGCCGGTGCTCGAATTCGGTACCGTGAGGTCAAAAACGCCCCAGTCAGGAATGCCGTCGGGTCCGTTACCGATCGCCTCACCCTTTTGGCTGTTTCCCGCGGCGTACCACGCCCCCACGGGATGGTAGTTAGGATCTGAGGGGTTGGTGATCAAAGAGCAGCAATCGGTCTCAAAGACAGTGCTCGTAATCCGGGGCGTGATGCCAGGAGTACTGAAAATCTTTGCCGCTATGCTGCCTGGATTGTTCGTTACGACGTACTGCTCGAATTGTGGCGTGTCCAATGTGACCGAACGCACCGGCACCGTGTTCTGTAGCCGGACTCCTTCGTAGGAGAAGAAGAAGAAGAGTTTGTCCTTGATGATTGGGCCACCAAAGCTGCCGGCAAAGTCACGATATTTCTGGTCGACCCGGTCAGGGCAGTGGCTGGCTGTAATTGTGAACGCGCTGGGAGTACCGGTTTCGCAGGTAATCGAGGACACAGGTATATTGTTCGGACCATAGAATTTGTTGAAGGCGTTCAATCCCTTGTCGTTGATTTTGAAGAAGCCGCTGCCGTGCAAGCGGTTTGTGCCGCTTTGGGAAATGACCTTGACCTGGGCGCCGGAATTGCGGCCATCCTGGGCCGAGTAGCTGCTGGACGAAACCGTGACCTCCTGGATGGATTCCTGATTGGGAGTGATGACGGCAGCGCCGCCCCATTCCAGACTGTTAATGCTGACGCCATCCAGCATGAAGTTGTTGGCGGAAACGCGCTGTCCGTTGGCGATGGCCTGGACTTGATTTTCGGTTTGAAAGATTTGAGAATTCGAGCCCCCCGGGCCGACCTGCTGCGGAATCGCCTGGGCATTGCCGTTGCCTTGGCGTGAGTAATCCGAAAAAATGCCAGGAGTCAGCCGAACCAATGCGTAGGGATCACGGCCGTAGTCGGGCAATTCGACGATCTGCTGCGAGGTGATGGTGCCAGTTACATTGGCAGTTTCCGTCTGCAACTCTTCAGCGGTGGCTGCGGTTACAGTGACGGTTTCGCTGGCGGAGCCGGTCTGCAATATGACGTTTGCGCCGTTTACGGCCTCAGCGGTCACCTCGACACTGGGGGTAGAGTTCTTCTTGAAGCCGGCGGCTTCCACGTCCACTTTGTAGCTACCCGGAGGAAGTCCGGTAATCCGGTAGAAACCCGCCGGACCGGTAATTTCACTGTGGCTCACGCCGGTTGCCTGGTTGGTGACCGTGACCGTGGCGCTGGGGACGACTGCGCCGCTCTTGTCGGTCACTGTGCCCTCGAGGCTGGCTCCGTATTGGGCAAGGGCGGAGCCCGAAAGAGCAATGAGAATCGTGGAGATAAAAAAAAGCCGGATGCTCGACGCAACATGAGTCATGCACCACCTCCGGAGGAAAATGGTTGGAGTCCTCGGCTCTTTGAGGACGACGACGATACTCCTTCTTTTCGAGAGCCGAGGCGCTCAAGGAGATACCCTAGATCGAGCACTTCGTTGCTGTAGGCGCGGAAATGGTTGCCGGGACTATTCTCAAGCGCCGGGGCAAGGAAACCAGAGCCGCTCAATTAGCGGGTCGTGGTGGAGACGTTTACAGCTTTATCTGGTTGGAACCCGATCTT
>Ga0209624_10003496_pt1 | contig 11082 bp, 8 predicted proteins | sample JacPinW_OM2H0_O1_FD_188565 | JGI IMG/M metagenome (GOLD analysis project Ga0209624, IMG submission 188565) | Forest soil microbial communities from Algoma, Ontario, Canada - Jack Pine, Ontario site 1_JW_OM2H0_O1 (SPAdes) (version 2) | ecosystem: Environmental > Terrestrial > Soil > Boreal... | reverse complement strand
CCATGTTAGAATCTCCCCAACAGAAGGAGACCCCCGTGCGCACATTCGCACGATTCATCGTCCTTTCCTTATTCATCCTCTCCATCGCTATACCGCTTTCTGCGCAGCTTTCTGGGCAACGCAACGGCCCGGTCGGTGTCCGCCACGAAATTTTCGGCAAAATTACAAACGATGCCGACCATTCGCCGATGGCCAACGTCGCAATTCGGTTGAGCACCGAAGCCGGACAAATTATAAGCACCACATATTCAGATACAAGCGGCCAATATAATTTTGAGGATCTTCCCGCCAATAATTATGTTCTGACCATCAAGGTCGAAGGTTTTCAGCCGGTACAGCAGGATGCGCGCCTCACCACAATCCCTTCCCTCACGGCAAATATCGCGCTGCACAAATCCGATGGGGCCCGGCCAGAATTCGGAACCGGCGACGCTAACGGATCTCCGATTTCCGCGCGCGAATTGAGCTTGCCCTCGAAAGCGCAGGACGCGCTCGCCAAGGGCAAGGAGCGCCTGTATCAAAAGCACGATCCCGCCGGCAGCCTTCCGTTTTTCAAAAAAGTGTTGGAAATTTCGCCGGGATTTTACGACGGATATTACCTCGAGGGAATTGCCTACACGCAGCAGACGCAGTTGACCGAAGCGGAATCGGCATTCCGCAAATCAATCGAAGTAAGCGAACATCATTACGCCGAGCCTTGCTTCGCGCTGGCTTCGCTGCTGACCGACAAGAAACAATTTGACGACGCGATGAAGTTGGCACGCGAAGGTCTGCAATCGGATCCAGAAGCGTGGCGCGGATATTACGAACTCTCGCGAGCGCTGCTCGGCGAAGGAAGATTCGCCGAAGCGGAAACGAATGGCATCGAAGCGCGAAAACGCAAGACTGATTTTCCGGGACTCTATTTAATTCTCGCGAATATTCACATGCAGCTTCACAAAAATGAAGCAGTGCTCGACGATGTCGGCGCATATCTGAAACTCGAACCCGATGGACCGGCCAGCGCCCAGGCCCGGCTCATCAAGTCTCAAATGGAAAAGGCCCTGGGACACACGCCGGAGCAACCGCAGCAGTAGTTGTCACGGCGGCATGTTATTATTGTGGATAAGATTGAGGAGGCGATGTATGCAACGCTTCACGCGTTTCCTGATATTTTCCGTCATCCTACTAATTTTTTCTGCGGCGGCATTTTCGCAGGCGGGAAGAGGTATACCCGGATCGACCACGCCGGCAAACATTAGCGGGACTGTTGTATATCAAGCCGATAACAAACCGGCAGCGCACGTGAAAGTAGAAGTCAGGACAGACGCTGGCCAACTTTTTGATTCGTATTTCACCGGCGTTGACGGCAAGTGGGCCACCACTCAGATACCGCCGGGACGGTACGTAATTACGATTGAGGTCGAAGGTTACAAGACGGAACGGCATTCGGAGGAATTGTACGGGTACCCGGGCCCCATAATTTATACCGCGCTGGTGGCGGCACCGAGCGATAAGCCGTCTGCGATGGCGGCGGCAGCCGTGCCGGCACCGGTAGTTTCGGCGCGAGAATTGGGATTGCCTCCGGGCGCGCAAGACGCGTTGCATCAGGGGATGGATGCGCTCTTCAAGAAGAATCAGGCCGCTGCGAGCCTGCCATTTTTTCAAAAAGTATTAATCATGGCGCCCGATTTCTATGAAGCCGCCTACTATCAGGGCGTCGCGCTGATGCAGCTCGGCCGCAAGAAGGAAGCCGAGGACGCCTACCGGAGTTCCGCTTCGCTGAGCGATGACAAATTTCCGGAAGCCGATTTCGCGCTGGCCGCTTTGCTGACCGAGCAAAAGCAATTCGCCGACTCGGAAAAACTGGTGCGCGCGGGATTGCTGATGGCGCCCGATGCGTGGAACGGACAGATAGAATTGGCTCGCGTTTTGCTCGCAACCAGCCGATTTGCAGACGCGGAACATAGCGCGCTCGCCGCGCGAAATACCAAGCCCGATTTTGCGCCTGTCTATATCCTGCTGGCGAATATTCATCATCAACAGGGCAAGAATGAGGCGGTGTTGGACGATTTGAACACCTACCTGAAGATGTTTCCGAATGGGTCGTCCGTTACTCAGGTGAAGGCGATGCGGGCACAGACTGAGAAGGCGCTTGGACGTACGCCGACACCGAATGAGCTTTTGTAAGATCCGGGTTTGCAGCGGTGTGCGTTGAAAGTGACTGCTTACAATGTCCAGTGCTGGGCGGACAAATTGATTGAAAATTTAGAAACCTTTTTCGGGGCGCCTACGTCTATTGAACTAAGACCACTCGCGGGGTAGGGAGCTACCTCCATAGGGCAACCGACCGTCAGCTCCCTGCCCCATCCTCCTGCTCTAATTGCCTGTCGTTGAATTATGAAAACTCTATCGCGAATGAAGTAAGAGTTATGGCGTGACTGTAATGTGCGGAGTTGCGCGCGTCACGGGCATTGCGGGAATTTCCGTGGCGTGAAGCGCGATCACGAACATTGGAAACGGAGCCACGCGTCCCCAGCGCACTAAGTCCCAATGCGCGCGAACAAATTTCACATCGGGCCGCATAGTTAAATCCAGCACCATCCGCTCTTCCCCTTTGTAAAATGCTTGCGGAAGCTTAATGATCGGATGCGTCCCCCACGTCTGTCCATCCGCCGAACCCCACACAGAAAGATCCAGCGATTCCTGCTCGATTTGATCGAGAATTTCCTGCGTGCAAATAAAAGTGCGCGTGGCGGATGCCGAAATGTCAAACACTTCTCCATCGCCATTTTTTTCAACGCGTGTGCCGCGCGGAATTAATTCCAGATCCATCGACATTCGGACTGCCTCCCGGTGAACGCCGGGATTTTATCACATGCGCTGATTCTTTTGGGCGCGGCACATGGATGTAATAAGATGTTGACCATCATGAATCCATACACAGTTTATTTAGGGGAACGTGATCCACAGGAAGTGATTGCCACGACGGCGAAAAAATTGCGCCAGTACGCGGACGTATTCGGTTCGCGCCGATTGGGACAGGCGCCCGCTCCGGGAAAGTGGAGCGCGCGCGAAATACTCTGCCATCTGGCGGATTGCGAAATTGTTTTCGCCTACCGCCTGCGCCAAACCTTGGCCGAGGATCATCACGTGATCCAGCCGTTTGATCAGGACAAGTGGGCGACAAGCTACGCCGCTTATGATGGAGTGGCAGCGCTCGCAGTATTTTCTTCAGTGCGCCAGTGGAACATTCTATTTATTAAAAGCGTTCCGCCCGAGACGATGGCAAAGCACGTGATGCATCCCGAGCGCGGCGAAATGACCTTCAAAGAATTAGTCGAAACAATGGCCGGACACGACCTAAATCATTTAGGCCAGATGGAAAGAATCGCCGCGCGCTTGGCCTGAAGTGAGAGAGGTGTGGAGATGAAAGCCTGCTTCCTCGCGATGTTGTCTCTCTTAGTCGCCTCGTCCTTACCAGCACAGCTCCCCTTTACGGAAAAGCAAGTCGTCGCCTACGCGAAGTCCATTGACGTCAATGCGCTGGACCCCTCCCTGCCCTCTCAGCGCCTCGAAGACTGGCTCCAGTCAGGGCCGCCGCACGCTCAGATCGGGTATTGGTCTGTGGAGGCCACGTGTGATCTGAAACCGGGCTCTCCGAGCGAAGAATATCCGCTCTGCGTCCGGATCGGGTTTAGCCGTAACGGTGAGGGGGGCTTTTTCCTGGTTCAGGTCGGAACGACTGGCAAGGGAATCGTTGGCCACCCTCAACTCTATGGAGGCATAGGTGTTTTTGAAGTGGAGAGCAGCGTTGTCATGACTGGAAGTGCAGAGCGGCTCTCGGACCTACCAGCCCTTCTCGATCAACCGGCGATCACAGATGGGGTGCGAAAGCTGTACGAGGAGATAGTGGCCCGCCACCCAATTGGCATCCCGGCGGGCGCGGAGATGGCGATTATCTGGCCCCTTCTTAGCAGGCGATTAACCGAGCAGCTTCAAACAGCACAAGCCTGCCAGGATGACTATGCGCGTCAGCACGCAACGACCGACCGTACTCCAAAACCTGCGTGGTTAAAGTCCGGCTTCTTCTCGGGTGAAGACAACCACGCCTCGCCCATCTATGCACTCGTCCAAAGTAAAGAGAAGCAGAACGATGGGTCATTTCTGGTGTATGTGGACCTGGAACATGACTATATCGACCTTGGACACGGGAGTAGAGCTTTTTACGGAAATAACTCCTGGCGAATTGCGACCCGAGTGGTATCTGAGAAGGGGAAATTCGTGGTCGACGATGTTCGCGTTTTCGATGGATTCTCTGACAACGGACATTCTCACCTGCTCTCGAACTCGTTCGCCGGCTGCGACGGTCCTCACTGGATTGGAGTGGTCGCCACGAACAAGTAGCATCCATTCCCGGATCCCATCGCTCGGCAAAGTTTTTATCGCGGGCGAAGCTTGGCGAGACGATCAGCGGCGGCTTGCAGCGTACTTTCTTTTTTACAAAACGTAAACCGAACAATCGAGTGTCCGTCCACAGCCTTATTAAAGAAACTAGAACCCGGAACAACAGCCACGCCAATCTCTTCTACGAGGTAACGCGAAAAAGAAACGTCATCCGGATAATGAAACGCGGAAATGTCCGTCATGATGTAATAAGCGCCGCGCGGCACAAAGCAGCGAAGCCCTGCTTTCGTCAACATTTCAACCGTGAAATCGCGCTTCGTTAAATATGTAGCGGCCAATCGCTCGTAATATGAATCGGGTAGCGCTAGAGCAAGCGCGCCTGCTTCCTGCAACGGCGCCGCCGCGCCTACCGTAAGAAAATCGTGAACCTTGCGAATACTTGCCGTCACTTGCGGCGACGCAATCGCCCAACCAACGCGCCATCCCGTCACGCTATACGTTTTGGACATGCCGTTAATTGTGATGGTACGGTCACGCATACCTTCAAGGCTCGCCATAGAAATGTGCGTCGCCCCGTCGTACAAAATGTGTTCGTAAATTTCGTCGGTGATGACGTACGCGTTCGCGCGAATCGCAAGATCGCGAATAAACTCCAATTCTTCGCGCGTGAAAACTTTTCCCGTAGGATTATTCGGCGTGTTCAGAATCAGCGCTTTGGTCTGCGGAGTGAACGCACGCGCAAGTTCATCGCGATCGAACGTCCAATCCGGCGCTTTCAACTTCACAAAGCGCGGTGTAGCGCCGCTCAGAATTGCATCAGGGCCATAATTTTCGTAGAACGGCTCAAACACAATCACTTCGTCGCCCGGATTAATAATGGCCATCATCGCGGACATCATCGCTTCAGTGGATCCGCAGCAAACCGTAACTTCGCGTTCGGGATCAATTTCAACGCCCTGTGTCCGATGGAATTTTTCCGCGATCGCATTGCGCAGGGATTTTGCGCCCCAGGTAATCGCGTATTGATTCACATCACGATCGATGGCTTCTTTCGCGGCCTGTTTAATTTCGGCTGGCGCGGGGAAATCCGGAAAACCTTGCGCGAGATTCACAGCGCCGTGCTTCGTGGCCAGGCGCGTCATTTCTCGAATTACAGACTCGGTGAAAAGAGCGGCTTTATCACTCAGCGCATTTCGCGCGGCGGATTGAAGATTTGGAGCAGAACTATTTGACGTTGGATTCGCGGGCGTTGCAGCGTTCAGGACGCACCCCGAGCTTTGGATTTTGCGGCGACGGTTTTCGTCGAGCTGGATTTTTCTTGCGCGGCGGTTGGCGCTGCGCTTGCCACAGCCTGCGCCGGATTCAACATGCGATAAATTTGTGCGTTGCGCATAACGATTTGCACGTAGTCACGCGTTTCCGTGAACGGAATCGACTCCACAAATTCCGCGACGTCGTCATAATTTTTTTCGGACTTCCACAATTTTGAGCGGTCTTCACCCGCGTTGTACGCGGCCAGCGCGCCTTCCACGCCAAACTGTGTAATCAAATCGGCCAGATAAAGCGTGCCGAGCTGTACGTTGTAATCAGGATCAAATAATTTCGCGCGCGAATAGCGAAGATTCAGCCGCTTGGAAAGATGTGGCGCGGTTTTCGGCAACACTTGCATCAGTCCAACGGCTCCGGCGCGGGAAACTGCGTCGGGCAAGAATGAGGATTCCTGGCGCATCACGCCGGCGACGATCATCGGATCAACGTGATCGCGCGACGCGGCGGTTGAAACGCTGGAGAAAAACGGCAACGGATAAAGTACGTGCGCGACGGACGCGGGCATGTCTTCCACATGTCGCGCGTCCGGCTGTGGATACGCTTGCCGGGCGAGAGTAATGCCAACGCCGAAATGATCCGCGGCAGTTGCGGATTGCGCGGCCTCAAGAAGCAATCGCGGCGCGGGCGAAATTCCGTACGCGGTACGCAGTTCGAGTTCGGCGCTAGCGTCAAATCCAATCAAGCGCAGCGCGGTGGCGCGAAGCCAACGAGGTTCCACTTCCGGCGGAATCGGCGCGTCAAGCGCGACGATTGGCTGGGCGTCGGGAACTGCGGCGATTATTTCGGCAGGCTCAAGCGGCTGCGAACCAATCGCGGCAACTTTGTCCGCGGCGCGCAATCCGAAAAATGTTTGCGGGAAACGTTGTGCGCCCTTCACATAAAAACTTCGCGCGAGCGGTAGATTTCCAGCGCGCTCGGCGGTACGGCCAAGCCAGTAAAGCGCGTCCGGCACGGCGTTGTATGTCGGATAAGTCTTGACGAACGCTTCAAGAAGCGAAACTGTTTCGGGTTTGCGATCCATGTAAGCGGCCCAGGCATAACGCCACGCGGCGATCGGCGCTTCTTTGCCCGTCGGAGCGGCGTCAACTGCGCGGCGATAATAATCAGCGGCGAGTGGACGATTCAGCAAAACCCAATAGTAATTCCCTGCTACAAAAAGCCCTTCGGCGGTCCACTGATTTTGCGGAAAGCGCTGCGCAACTTCGGTGATCGCCTCGATCATTTCTTTTTCGTGCTTTTCGTTGCGATACGCTTGCGAAAGTGAATAGAGCCGCTCGGCTTCTGCGTCGGCGTCCGTAAATTTCGGCGAAGTTAATGCGGACGCGCCGCCACCTTGCGAAGAATTGCATTGCTCGATGCGAAGCTCGGCGTGATCGTGATCCGCGCCACCTGCTTGCGGCAATTCGGCTTCATATTCCTGACGCGCTTCACGCCAACGATGCGCGCCAAAAAGCGCCTCGCCACGCGCCTGCTGTTGCGCGAGTGAAACGCTGGGGAATGCATCACCGAGCTGGCGGCTTAATTCCGGAATGCGCTGCCCGGCAGCGCGTGCTTCGTCGCTAAGCGGAAAACCATAATAGAGCGCCAGATAATCTTTCGCGGCGGCAATGTTGCTGCTGGATTTTTCACGGGCTTGCGCACGGAGCAAAAGCAAAACGGATTTCTGCGATGTGCGCGCGTACCCGTCAAGCGCGGCAGCGGCGCTTTGCGAATTTCCCAGCGCGATTGTCCCTTCCGCGAAGGATTGCACGGCGAGGTCGCTCAGCACACTATCCGGAAATTCTTTGCGGAACGCGGCAAGCTCAGTGATTCCCTCTTCATTGTGGCCGAACTGGCGCAGCGCTTGCGCGTGCCAGAACATCGCATATTCTTCCAAACGCGAAGGGCGCTGCTCAGCAGTGGCAAAATATTTCAGCGCTTCGGGAATATGATTGTGATCCAGACTGTAATGGCCAAGTGCGAGATTTGCGTACAGACCGTATTCATCTTTCGCATGAGCCTGCGCAAAATCCGCGAGATGCTGTTCGGCAACGGCGGAAGGCTTATCGCGCAACGCGAGAGCAAGAATATTTAGCTGCTGGTCAACTTTTCCAGTTACGGGCGCAGACGGCGCAACAGTTTTTTTCGCCCCTGAAGATTTCGTAGTTGCAGGAGCCTTCGTCGTGGACGCAGGCTTTTTCGCTGGCGGCGTTTGCGTTTGAGTCTGCGACTGTGTCTGCGTTTGCGCGCGGATCATCGGCGCGAATGCGCAAACGCAAATCAGCGCGGCGAAAATAATCGCGGCGCGCTTCGACAAATGTGTCGCCAGACGCGGCTGCAACAGCGCGTCAGAATTAGAATCCATGGACGGGATTCTACTGCTGAACTGGTTGGGACGAGTAGGGATATTCGCCAAGGGTTTCAGGATCTCCCTTGCCGAGCACTTCCACCATCCAATGATAAAAATAGTCGGTACCATGACCAAGTATAGGTTGAAACCTGCGTTCATATTCTTTACGTGCCTTCCCGATTTCATCTTTTAGACGAATGCAGATGTCATGCTGCTCGCGCCCTTCTTGCACCTGCTTGGGTTTGAGCAACTGGATATCCTGCATTGAAACTTTTGCGACTCGATTCGCGCGGCGATGCATTTCCTGCTGATCCTGCGGCAGCGATGCGACGTCGAATGCGCCCGCGTCTGAAGTTGCGGCGCTCGCGGATGTCGCTTCCGAAAATGTTTCCGTTTGCGATTCCACATTTGATTCTTGAACAGGAAGTTCTTGCTCCGGAAGAACGGGCTCTTCAATTTCGGAAACTTCCTCTTCCTCAACAGCACTGTCAACGGAAGTGCTTTCGTATTTCGATCCATCAATTGTCGTCGGTGGCGGCGCGCTGGAAGAAATATTTTCGTCGGAAGAAATATCCGCGGCTTCAGAAATTGGCGCGCTTACAGTGCTCATCGGAATCGGAGCGGAAGGCGCGGGACGTTCCGGCGCTGCCGGAGTTTCATGAACGGGCACGGGAATCGCGCGAACAGTTTCCATTTCGCGTGGAGCGTAATCGTCAGCGCGGCGCGAAGCTTGCCCGGCCGACGCAATAAATCTTCCGAGCACTTCGAGCGATGCGCCGAGCGCGGCCGCAGTGGATTGCGCGCGCAGTGTTGCGGAAAGCGCATTCGCCGGACGGCTTGAGGCGCACGCGGAAATTAAATCTGCAACAGCCTGATGCAATTCTTCAGACTGCCGCTGAAGACTCTCGAGATTTGCGCGTATCGCTCGCGATACGGCTTGATCCATCGAACTGGAATCGGGCGTCATTTTGGCGTTCTCTCCAAATGAAAAGAAGAGACCTCTAGTTTGATTCTCGGAGGGGCCGTTGGGGTTGTCAATAAGCTGTAAGTACGCGTTTGCTACAGCAACACTGTCTGGCTGCGGCGGAAAAATCAGCGGCGAACATTGACTAGCCAGAAGTGGTAAAATAGGTGCGACCACGGGGGCGACACGGTTTCGACGGAAGCTGTCGCGGCTCGAAGGCATGCCGGGCACCACCTACCCGCAACCAGGTGGAAAACTAGAACTGCCAATACACAAATGGCACTGGCTGCTTAATTAATTAAGCACCCGTCTCCTTGAGCTTTGCTTGCGGGCTTGAATCGAGACGTCACACAGCAGGCTGGCCAAAGCGTTTCGGTCCGGAGCGCCAGGCGAGACCAATCGGACTAGTCGGCCGCATTTCTTGCTCGTTCTGAGCGCGGAAGGCGAACGGGCGGCAAGCTCGCAAGAGTTTGGCCGCACACCTGAACAGAGCTAAGCATGTAGGCTTCGTGTCGTAGCGCTTTTCGGACGGGGGTTCGACTCCCCCCGCCTCCAAAATTTTCCGGTTCTGAAAATTTTGTCCCGAGCGAATCCCGGCGAACTTTGCCGGGGCGAGCCGAGGGGCACAAATAATCAAAATGCATTGCTGCTACATTTTGCGTTGCGCCGACGATTCATTTTACGTCGGAGTTGCGGAAGATCCCGATCGCCGCTGCGCCGAGCACAATTCCGGCAAGGGTGCCGATTAGACCGCCCGACGCAGGCCCGTTTTTCTTGTTTGGACTGAAATCCACGACTCACTATCTTCCGCGCGCAAACGGGAGAACCAAGGCTGGAGCCATGCGAAAAAGCAAGCGTTGATCGGGGGTTCCCTTCGGCTTCGCTCAGGGCGCGCACAGACCGCGCGCGACTCCGCCCGCCTCCGTAAATTTTCGGGTAGGGATGGGCGAGTAAGGTCCAAAAGTGCATTATAATGCATGTTGAGAGGGGATTTTGGCGAAAAGTGCATTATAATGCACTTTTTGGGGATGGAAAAAGATAGGAAAATACAGAAGATCTCTTAACGCAGAGACGCTGAGTACGCAGAGATTCGCAGAGAAAAGATGAGGAAGGACGCAGAGACCCGCGCTGGTGGCGCGGGTTTTTTGTTTTTTGGCGGTTGTGGTGGTGGGGCGATTTTGAGGATTCGGATGCTGTCTTACTAGGACTGAGCAAATCACAAAACCCGAGATGCTACGGTCTTTGAAGCGTCGCGGGGCCGCAGCGAATCGCGCCCCGTCGGCCGCGCACTCCACGTGCGCGAATAGGGTAGCTCTACAAGTTCAAAACACGGTTCAAAACCTGAGCTAAGTCATTTATTAGCACACACATCGCAAAATAGGGGTGGGGGGTACGCGTTTTTTGAAATTTGGGTTATTGCGGGCTGACGTCCAGACTCGGTTAAGGCTAGGGATATCAGGGACATACGATTTGGGGCTGGCGGAAATGGGGCACTTACAGTTGAAGTGGATCCGAAATGCATTGTGCGTCGGTTCGGCGTTTAGCGATGGGCGAAATCGAAGGCTTCGCGGAGCCAGTCGGTGAGAGGCTCTTCTACCTGGTCGGCGTGAACTAGCTTGAAGAGGTTGCAATACCTTACTTTGTTAGTGGCGCTGGACGTGAATTTGAGTTCATCGATTGTGTGGGGTAGGAAGATCCAAACTTCGATGAATGTTTTCTTCGGTCTCACGAAGAAATAACTGACCTTCCTTGCGAACATGATTGAGAGCGCGGACGCGTAGATACGCTGAGGGCCGAGACTTGCGGCAAAGGCACGAAGCTTTTGCCATGCGTCACGGAGGTCTTCGTTGAGTCCGTCAATTAGTTCTGATTCGGTGAAAGGTCTTCCGTGCAGAGATTCTAAATGGAGAGTGACGGAGCCTTTGGCTTTTTCACTCCAGGGGGCGGACAGCTTCGGAGCCTTAAGACTTTCGGCTGAAGACTTGGAGTTTTTTAATGTCTTGGATTTGGTGAGAGATTTTTTTCTTGCGCTCAGTTTTGTCGGCGGGCGGCTCATCTGTTGGCCTCGGCTCGT
>Ga0209624_10003495_pt1 | contig 11083 bp, 9 predicted proteins | sample JacPinW_OM2H0_O1_FD_188565 | JGI IMG/M metagenome (GOLD analysis project Ga0209624, IMG submission 188565) | Forest soil microbial communities from Algoma, Ontario, Canada - Jack Pine, Ontario site 1_JW_OM2H0_O1 (SPAdes) (version 2) | ecosystem: Environmental > Terrestrial > Soil > Boreal... | reverse complement strand
GCCCACATAGTCACTATCAGGGCCGCCTTCAGCCATCTGCGATTGCCGTTCATGATGTTGCCTCCAAAGAAATAGTTGAAAACCAGCGTCTTCCTCTTGCCTTGCCCATTAACCCTTAAAGAGGGGTTAACCGACATCAAGACAAACGTTTGTCTAATCGGGCATATGATTGCGCCTGCAATTAAGCGCTACCGGTATGTTTTTTGTCAAGCCTAATTATTTCGATTGAACTTCAGATCCAACCAACCGCGGAGGTCCGTCCACTTTTTCCCGGCTTAACAAATGGTGAACCGATTCACCATGGTGGTGCCGCGGTTCACCAAGCAAGCGATAAACGCTGTGCAATCAACCAGCAACTCAAGGGGTGTCGGTGCGATTTTGTGGCCGGTGCATGAGATTAACGCCGGGCCTGGGAGTTCAGCCCTGTGAGCATGTAGAGGTCAGCTCTCTGCTCATCGACCTGTGTGAAGAGAAGCCACTTTCCGTCGGAAGAGACCGAGAGGCCGCCAACCCAATCGAGCGCACGTTTGGGGAGTGTGTAGATTAATTTCCGTTTCCGGGTTGCGAGATCCAGATATTCAATCTGGCTGGTTCCTGCCGGTGCACTAAGGATGTACAGGCCGCCTGCGGAGGGGAACCAGGCTACGGAGCTATCTCCCACTGGCAGGGTTTCGATGGTCTGGAGATCGGAGCCGTCGAGTCGAATCTGCATGATGCTCATTGAGCCGACGCCCTGCCTTCTAAAGAAGAGATGCGTTCCGTCGGGAGAAGGAATTGGGAGGTCGCCATCGGCAGCAATCTTCGTCGCTGGACCTCCCTCGACCGGGACGCGCCAGATGGAAGGAGTATCGATGTCTTCTCCGCTGGCGTAGAAGAGGAAGCGGCCGTCCTTCGACCAGGATGGAAGGCTGTTAGCTCGAGTGGAGGTTGTGACCTTGCGAAGATCTCCTCCCGCAGTGTTATAGACATAAATATTCGCTTCACCGTCGACACGCGAATCGAAGACAACGCGTTTGCTGTCGGGCGACCAGGACGGGGTACCTGTGAGGGAACCAAAATGAGTAATCTGCTGGAGGTTGTGTCCCTCCGAATCCGAGATCCAGACCTCGTGCGTGCCGCTGCGATCAGATTCGAAGGCGATCTTCGCCCCATCGGGCGAGATGTTCGGATTGTTCTGGATTCGCGTGGAGGCAATGAACATCTGCTCGGCCGGCTGGGCGGTTAGATTGAGCTTCCATATATTCGCGGAGACAAAGGACTGCACGTAGGCGAGGCTATCTCCGTTTCTGCTGACAGCGAGATCGCCTGCGTCGTGCGCGAGAGGGAGTCTCCAGCGATGTTCGGGGTGTGCGGCTTCCATCTCCCAGATGAATCTTCCACCTGTGGAATCTAAATAGGAATAAAAAAGAAACCGCCCGTCCGCGGACCAGTCGAGGCCCTTCCCCTTTTCCGTCCCGTTAACGCTAAAAAGTTGGTCGACCCTGCCGCTGTCGAGGTTCAAGACTTCGATTGACGTCCTGTCCATGCGGTCGGCGCATCCGAATGCGATGGAGTTCTGTTTTGGATTGAACTTGGGCACGATAGGTATCGTGCAATGCGTCTCGACAAACCTTGGTTGGAGAGTGTCGAGAGGCAGAAAATAGAGCCCTGATTGAATATTCTCGGCGTGAGGTCGCATCGCATCTTCGGCGAATACGACTGTTTTGGAGTCGGGCGACCAGGTCAGCAGGCCTGCCCAAACGCCACCGTGCACAATTGTCAGTGGGCGTGGCGGACCACCGGTCGCAGGCACCAGTTCGATCATGGAGGAACCTTGCTGATCTGACCGGATGGCGATGTAGCGTCCGTCCGGCGACCAGGCGGCGGTAAACGATGACGGAACAGGATGATTGGTGAGCCTGTGAGGATTCTCTGAACCTACTGTTTGAACATAGAGGTCGTAACCAGCTCCGTTATTCTCGCCGTCCCAACCAAAAGCAACCTGGCTGCCGTCCGGGGAAAATGTTGGGCTGATTTCGGAGCCTGGCAGGGTTGTGAGTGGAATTTCCTTTATGTCAGCGAGATCGCTGGATGGACGATGGGCGAGGTAAATCCAGATACCAGCGGCGACGATCAACAGAGCACATGAGACGGCGAGCCAGATGAGGCGATTGGCTGGTCGCGTTTCGACAGGGATGGCCGGAGCGCTTTGTGGCTTCTCAGGGGTCGCGGGTGGCGTGCCATTAGCCGTCGTCAAAGTGTGATCTATCAGCGGATGGATAAATCTATATCCCCGGCGCGGGACTGTTTCGACGTATCGTGAGTCGGTGGCGGAGTCCCCAAGGGCGCCACGAAGGCGGTTGATTGCGGCGTTCAGACCGTGTTCAAAATCGCCAAAGGAACTGTCGGACCATAATGCCTTTTGCAGCTCCTCGCGCGAGACAATCTGACCCCGCGCCTCGACCAGGAGGACGAGCGTGTCGAATGCCTGACCCGAGAGGCGAATCCGAGTGCCTCGTTTCTTCAATTCACCTGATTCCGGCAGAAGCTCGAAGTCGCCAAACCGAATAGGCGGTGTGAGCGTGTTAGACGAGTTCATTTTGCGCGGGTCCCTCCTTGCCAGGAGTAATACGTTCGGCAGTCAGCAGCTGTTCGGCGACATCCGTATATTCTGCTATCTATCTGTTTCCATGTGGTTTGCCTGATGACATTTTTGCGAGGCGCTTTGGATACGTCTGGCATTGAGGTAACCGGGGGGAAGGGTCAGTGTAGGCGGCATCCAGGAGGTGTCCGCCGTGAAAATTGTAATTGTTGCGACAATATTATGCCTTTCCCATCTCAATGCGCAGACCGTATCCATTCAAGTAACCGACGTTCAACGGACCGAACTGTCATCCATTCCGGCTGGTCAGGTAACCATCTCTTGCACGACCAACTACGATCCCGCTCTGTGCCTCGCAAGCGCTAACAGGTTGGCAAAGGTGCTTAAACATTATCCAACTACACGGCTGGGAGACTGGAAATTTGTTGTGGCCAGTTCGGAGCATTGGGGACAGATCATCAGGGCTCTGGGTGGCGATCCTGAGTCCCCCGCCTTCACGGAGCTGATTGCTCACGTGACGGTGCTGCAAGACGCGTTGTTTGAAACTTCGGATTTACGTAGAGCGGGTCTTGCCCAGCATTATGGTCAGACCGTCAGTGGTCTCCTCGACTATGCGGTTTCCCACGAGATTGGGCACGCAATTTGCCGTGAACACGACGAGAGGCTAGCCGAGGCATACGCCCGGGATTTGCGGATGGGGATGACTCCGGTATGCGGGCTTGGGCAATGATCCGGGTGCGGCATCTATATATCAATATGCCGCATCCTTTCGTGCGGATCCGATCTGGGTTTCGAGAAGAATCAAGATGAGATTTGGAGTAAGCTGGTCGCCAATGTTTGCAGTGGGTTGCCGTCACTTGCTAAAGCCCATCTGAGAGCATGCGCGTCTCGATCGGGAGGCGTGGAGGCGGATGAATGGCTCTGAGTTTTCCTCGTTATCCTTCTCTGTATCAGATTAATACTCGTGTTCGGCTAGGGGAGATCGCTTCAACGCTCGGGCGCGCGGCTACGCTGGATGATCTTTCGGATGCGGAACTAGACGGTTTGGCGAAGACAGGGTTCGACATTGTGTGGCTGCTTGGAGTGTGGCAGACCGGAGCTGCGGGTTTGAAGGTGTCGCTTTCGAACCAGGAGTGGATAAAGGAATATCACGAGACTCTGCCGAATTGCCAGGACTGCGATATCTGCGGTTCAAGTTTTGCGGTGAACGATTATCACGTGAATCGGGATTTCGGCGGTGACGCGGCGCTGGCGCGTGTTCGGAAACGGCTTGCGAACCGTGGTATGCGATTGATGCTTGATTTTGTGCCAAATCACACAGCTCTCGATCATCCGTGGGTTATGCAACACCCAGATTTCTATGTGACGGGGACAGAGGAACAGCTTTCGAGTCAGCCGCAAAACTATGTACGGATACAGACCGGGGCTGGGGAACAGATCCTCGCTTATGGACGCGATCCGTACTTTGCCGGATGGCCGGATACTCTGCAATTGAACTATGGGAATCCTGCGCTGCAGGCAGCGATGCTTGGCGAGTTGCAGCGGATTGCGACGCAGTGCGACGCAGTTCGTTGCGATATGGCGATGCTTGAACTGCCGGAGGTGTTTCAGCGCACCTGGGGCATGAAGGCGGACGCATTCTGGCCTAACGCGACGGCGGCGGTGCACGCTAAAAACCCGAATTTTCTGTTTATGGCCGAAGTCTATTGGGGGTTGGAATGGACGCTTCAGCAGCAGGGGTTCGACTACACGTATGACAAGCGGCTATACGACCGTCTGACTGAGCGAGTCGCACGTCCTGTTCGTGAGCACCTGATGGCGGGGTTGGATTATCAGGGCAAACTGGCGCGGTTTCTTGAGAATCACGATGAGCCGCGCGCGGCGGCGACGTTTCCAGCAGCGATTCATAAGGCTGCGGCGATGATTACGTTCCTCACGCCGGGTCTGAGATTTTTTCATGAAGGGCAGTTGCAGGGGAAGAAGGTGCGCATATCTATGCATCTGGGACGGGGCCCGATAGAGCCGGTGGATCAGGAGATTGCAGATTTCTACGCTGCGTTGTTGCGGGAGTTGCGTGACACGGCAGTAAGAAACGGAGATTGGCGGCTGTTGAATTGCCATCCCGCGTGGGACGGTAACTGGACATCGGATTCGTTCGTGGCGTTCAGCTGGACGACACCTGCGGTGGGTCGACGACTGGTTGTGGTGAACTATGCCGATCACCGGAGCCAGTGCTATGTCGAACTGCCGTGGTTAGAATTAGGCGCGCGCACGTGGCGGTTGAAGGACCGCATGGGGAATGCTGTATATGACCGTCAAGGGGACGACCTCGCCAGCCGCGGCCTTTATGTGGATCTGCTAGCGTGGGGTTATTACTTCTTCGAGGTTAGGGTTGTGTGACCCTAAAACAGGTACCTGGCAGTGGAAACACCGAGCGCTACTGCTATGAGCCCGGCGACGAGGCTGACGGTGACGTAGAGAATCGCTATCCAGAAGGTGCCTTGAGTCAGGTTGGAATAGATCTCCCATTCAAAAGTGGAGAAGGTTGAATAGGCTCCGATGAATCCGATCGGAACGAGAAAACGCCAGGAGGGATTGAGATTTGCGTGGCGATTGAGAAGCTCGAGGGAAAACCCGATGATGAGACAGGCAGTGATGTTGACGAGCAATGTACCGAAGGGAAAGCGCGTGCCCATCCGGCCGGCTACGGTGGTTCCGACCCAGAAGCGGGCGACGGAACCCAAGGCTCCTCCTATGGCGATGAATAGATATCTTTGCAAGCTTAAACTCCTGTCTGTGGAACAACTGTTCGGTGGATATTAGCCAGCATCTTGTTTTTTCTGAATAAGCTCAAGAGTTTCCTTCAATCTGGGGAGTCTCGACCTTGAGCCCTGTTGTTCGCGGATTGAATTTGCATCGCTCCTCCGGCCTAAAACTTCGCACCTTGCCTCGCAGCAAAGGCCGCTGGCGGCTGAAACAGATATTCGATTGCGGAGGGATTGTGCCGGGGTACGAAAACTCCTCCAGCAGGAATCCCTGCGAGGAGTCATCATCTGTACCCCAAAAACGGGGGACAGCAGTTAAGGGCGAACTCCTTCACCCGCTAACCATCTGTCCTTTACTTCACATCGAGAGGGTCGAGTCTGTCAAGTGCGCACTGGCAACTGCCTACATGATCATCTTGAAAAACAGCTTGACGATTTCTTTCGCAGGCATGACGGTGAGCAGCAAAGGGACCATCGGAAGAAGCGCCGCGATGGCAAGCAGAAGCGGTGTGCGCGGATTAACTGGTATGGCATTCATGCGTTCGACAAAGGTGTAACTGTTGCCGAGATCGGCGAGCGATTGGATATCGGCGGTGCCAAGCAGTGGTTCACTGTCGGGTGAAACTCCATCTATCCATTTTTTCTGGAAGGCCCCGGTATAGCTCGTTGCGAGTGTTCCATAATCGTGGAGGCCGTGTCGTTTGATCTTCAAGAGCCTCCCAGAGAAAACCACAAGGGGGCCCAGGATAATAATGAGAGCAAGCAGAACATAGGCGCCAATTATCGGTCCGTAGTGCTTCAAAGGAATGTGATCGTAAAGAATCTCGTTTGCCAAAACACCGGCAACACCAACGGAGTAAGTGAAGAGCAGCATGGAGAAGAAACGTTGAGCCTCACCTACAAAGCCTAAGCCGGCAGCCTGATCCGGATGGGTGGGATAGAGGTTCAGGTGTAGCTTACTGATGCGATGAAGAAATCTGAACCAGAGAAAGATCCGCCAGATCCAGCGGAGAAGCAGGAACTGGAGGAGCGGTGTGCAGAATAGGACCAGCCACCAGCCGGCAAGGGTTGGAGTGACGCCGGTGTCGGTGCGTGTGGCGTACCAGGTAGAAACATGAGCTGCCCTGGTAAAGAAGAATGTAAGAGCGAAGGCATAAGCCAGAAGTAGCATAAGAATTTCGGCTAAGACAGAGTCTCGCAAGCGCAGCCCGTCGTCTATTGCGCGATCAAAGACCGGATATTCCTCTTCTCCAACAACGCCAGAGGTTATGAAGTGTTCGGCGGCTTCCGCAATAAGCGGGCCTATAAGATTCTCGGCCACAAGAAAAAGAGGTATAGCCAGGAGCAATCTGGTATAGGCGCTGAAATCACGCAGAAAAGGCAACTCGACAGTATCCCCGAGGGCTGTTCCCTTGATTGCGGTCAAGACCAATAGCGGCAGCCAGGTGATAAAAGGAAGCATGATCGCAAGCCTTACCGTAGTCTTCGCCTTTTCTCTGCGGGGCCCTATATGCTGCTGAACGTTGTATAGGGGGCCTCCTTCCATAAGCAGGAATGGACGACTTGGTGGCTTACTATCCTGATCCATACATCCTCCGAATTGCATAATCGCTACGACGTGCTCGCAAAAAGACGGCCTTTCCGTCGAGCTTGATGTCGAGCACCAACGCTGCGTTGGTCTTTGTCACCCCTCGACAGATGAATTGAACAAGCGTTCCTATGCCATTGTGTGGAAGAGAAGGGGTGCCTTCAGAACTGCCTTTGGGTCTGCTGTCCCTCAAACTCAAGGAACTTGGCAACCTGGCCCGACGAAACACCATTACAGAATCTCTCGTTATCCTAGTCAGAATTATGCTCAGTAGCGGCAATGGCAACTGGCAAAAGTGACAGCTGGAATTCGATCATGTGCTGCGCTTTCAAGAGATAACGTGAATGAGGCTACGCATCGGCCCGCTTTGCACCCGAGGAAACATTCGGAGGTTCGCTATAGTGTGATAACCAGAGATTGTGACCGTATAAAACACAGCTGACGTTCAGAATACAAACTGCTATTTCCCCTCATCTATATGAAACCAAAGGCCGAATTGCATGAAGTACTAGCTGCTCATTGCGCGGAGGTGCGGTGCGGGTTACGGGCTGTCAGTTATAACAGGCAAGTCTTCTGCCGGAGACGCTATAATCCGGCTTGTTCCATTCGGGCTCGTGTCTATTAGTTGACTTCAAATCACAGCATCGTTTCTTGAACGATCGGGTATGTGGGTTCCCTGTAGGTCTGTGGAATGAATTTCAGGAGCGCCGAAGATGCCAAAGCCACGCGTATTTTTAGCCGATGACCACACTTTGCTTGTGGACGCCTTTCAAAAATTGCTGGAGCCCGAGTTTGAAATAGTAGGAACTGCCGCCGATGGGCGCGACCTACTTGTGTTGGCTCCTAAACTACAACCGGATCTGGTGATTGTGGATCTTGGTTTGCCGCTTTTGAACGGAATCGATGCGGGTCGCGAGATTAAGAAGCTACTGCCGCGAACCAGACTCCTGGTGGTTACAGTTAACGAAGATTCATCAGTCGCCAGAGAAGTGCTTCGGCACTGGGCGTCAGGATATTTACTAAAAAAGTCGGCGGGTACGGAACTTACGTATGCTCTCCGGGAACTTTTGAAAGGAAAGTCCTATGTGACTCCAGTCATGGCCCGCAAAATAGCTGAGGACTTCATACGCGATCCGGAATTGCAGTGCAACAAGCTACTGACGTTGCGACAAAGAGAGGTTTTGCAGCTCCTCGCTGAGGGTCGAACGATGAAGGAAGCTGCTGACATTCTTAGTCTGACGACCAGAACCATCGCGTTCCACAAATACCGGATCATGGAAGATTTTGGAATGCGGAGTAATTCGGAGCTACTCAAACTGGCGATGCGGGAACACTTAATCGCGGCGAATTAGGATCTAGAATGACCACCCCAGGCCACTGCTGATCCCTAGCTCGTTCTTTTTGGCATTGATAGGTGGCCTGCTATCGAAGTTGTCCCAGAAAGAAACATTTGTATAAAAGTTATTCGAGAGTTTCACAGCAAACGTTGTCTTGGTTGTTGCTCTGATGCGGCCTGCATCCGAGATGCCTGGAAAAAGTAATAACTGCGATTGCAGGTTGTATAGGTTGAACTTCATTAGCACGTAGTTTCCTCCTAACAACCCTTCCACATTGTCGTCTGTGGGCCGCCCCGCTGCGGATACAAAGGTTTCCCGGTTGTAAACGGCCCCCGCCACCCAAAACAGCCTGTTTTCGTTGGTGCGAATGAAATACCTGCTGTAACCGCCACCAAGAGTAGTTCGAAGTTGCAAATCCTGTTGCGAACTATGCAGGAAATCGGACAATCCGAGCAGCGAATAATTTTTTCCCAAATAGCGTTCGCCCACTCCTTGTAGTTCGAGCAGATTTGTCTCGGATCCGGACGATTGGCCGCTGAATGAGGAAGTAAATGATGCGCCCGCTGCCCAGTTCCTGGACAGATAGTTCGCACTCGCATCGGAGTTAAAGGACGTTTGGGTGTTGCCGCTGGTAAAGTCATAACCAAAATCGATAGATCCGGTAAGTTGCCTCCAGAAATTCTGCTTTTCCGACTTAATGTCGACTACATCTTGCGCTGCGGTACGTACATCTCGAGTTCCTTCCTTGAGCTGAAAGTCGGTTCCAGGTGACTTATCTTGCGGCAGCTTGGATATTGAGCCAATCAAATGCTCGCCGTTCTTGAGTACAACCTGATAAACGGCGGAGCTCTGTACGGACTCGACCTGCAACCAATCCAACTGGATGGAGTCCGTGACATAGGGAGGTTTGAAATAGAGAATTCCGTTTTCAAGTTTCTTCAACTCACCCGATAACTGATCCCCATTTTTCATGACGACCAGGTCGCGCCGCTGCGCGTGCAGAGAAATCGAAAGATGCAGCAGTACCAGGAAACTAATCAGCGGGAAGAAGCCCCGCTGTGAGGGACGGAAAAATAGCATTTGTCTACTCCCAATGGCTTCGCTCCCTACCCAGAAGAAAAATCGACTTAGGGATGAGCTTGGCTAAATCTGGAATTGTCGTGAACCTGCGTCCGCTTTTGCGATCGGACTAAACCCCTTTTCGCGAGGAGGAAAATTCGCAAACATCTTGTCCAAAGCGCTACTCAACCTCTTCTGGATGTTGTCTTGTGTTTTGTCGGAGGATTGAATTCACATCGACATTCTTTCAAGGTAAACCTTCTCTAGTCTGAGCTAGTTACCTGCGAATGATTGTCTTGACTGGCATGGTTGTAAACTGACAAAACTGCCAGTCCCGCTCCTCAAATGTCTACCGATTGAACAGCCGGGTGCCTGCATGTCTTCAACTATGCTCGAAGCGCGTGTAGTCTGGTGCGCATGAACCTTCGGCCCGCCGATGTGACGGCATCGTTCACAATTCTCTCTAGCGATACCTCTCCGTGGTTTCGCAATGGAACGTTCCTGCTAGTCATGCTGGCGCTCCTTATTATTCAGACTGGGCTTCTGATTTTGCTTGTGGTTCAAATAAAACGGCGCCGTCGATCGGAACAGGCCGTCAGGCAGCTTACGAGGCGTGTCATCAGCGGAACCGAAGAGGAGCGAAGTCGTATCGCACGCGAATTGCACGATGACATTGGCCAGCGTTTGTCGTTGATTGCCATTCAACTGGGTTTGTGCGCAAGCCAGCCTTCAGAGGATGGCTGCGTTCCCGCCGGACTAAATGATTCGATCAGAGATGTGGATGCACTCATCACTGACGTGCACAATCTGTCTCATCAGCTGCATTCTTCTAAGTTAGAGCATCTAGGGTTACGAGTCGCGCTGAAGGAGCTTTGTCAACAGATCTCGGAACGCCATGACTTGCCGATCGATCTACAGATAGACCAGGGTTCGGTAAGGGTGCCTCAAGATATTGCTCTATGTTTTTACCGGGTAGCTCAAGAAGCGTTGAACAATATCATCAAACATAGCGGTACGGATCGTGCACAGCTCATTCTCCTGGAAGCGCAAGGCAAGCTCCGGATGCAGGTGAGGGATTTTGGCGGCGGTTTTAAGCCGGGAGGTCCCGTCACAGGCCTGGGGCTTTCTACGATGCGGGAGCGGCTGCGTATCATTCGAGGAGATCTATCCATAGCCTCAAAGCCAGGTCGAGGTACCGTGATTACTGCGAGGGCAGAGATTTTTCCGCAAAATCTTGCTCGACGAGCAACGGACGTCTGAATTCGATGAAACGAAATGCCCCTTACTCATTTTCAGTAAATTATCTTCTTCAGTTGCGGCGACGAGACAGGAGATGAGAAGAGCTTCCCCTCCATCGCCTCTTTAGCGGCGATGACAAGGTCTATACTCATGCGTCGTTTCAAGACATAGCTGGCTCCCATGTCGCGGGCGGCGGAAGCGTAGTCGTCATCTTCCTCTAAGGTCAGAAAGATAATCTGGGTCGGGAGATGTCGCTCCTTTATCTGGCGGGCAATCTCGAAACCATCTTTGACTGGCATCGTGATATCGAGCACAGCAATATCCGGGTGAAACATCATGAGGATGTCACAGGCTGCCTCGCTATTGCTGGAAGCCGCAAGTATTTCGAATTCCGCCTGCATGATCGTAGAAGCAGCCCTGAGTGCGCCGGGGTGGTCATCGATCACAACAGCCGTTGCCTTATGTTCCTGGGACATGGCGATACCCTCGGATTGACACGAACGAACCAGGGCAC
>Ga0209624_10003494_pt1 | contig 11084 bp, 6 predicted proteins | sample JacPinW_OM2H0_O1_FD_188565 | JGI IMG/M metagenome (GOLD analysis project Ga0209624, IMG submission 188565) | Forest soil microbial communities from Algoma, Ontario, Canada - Jack Pine, Ontario site 1_JW_OM2H0_O1 (SPAdes) (version 2) | ecosystem: Environmental > Terrestrial > Soil > Boreal... | reverse complement strand
ACCGGCGTGCCGCGCAAGAATTCATCCGCCGGCATCGCCCGCTTGCCAAAGCGTTGAACCTCCACCAGCCGCACGGAGCCTTGCCCGCAAGCGATTGTCAGTTCGTCGTCCAGCACCTGTCCCGCTTTGCCGTCGCCGACCCCTTTGGTCGTGCGCAAGATTTTGACCCGACCCACGCCGGCGAGCTCGCACCACGCGCCGGGAAACGGCGACAGCCCGCGGCAATGATCGTGAACCGCTTGCCACGGCTTGGTCCAATCGATGCGCGTTTCGTCTTTGTCGATCCTGCTGGCGTAAGTCGCGCCGGCGGTGGGTTGCGGCGCAAGCTGCAACTGTCCCTTTTCCAGCGCGGCAAGCGCCCGCAGCATCAGGTCGGCGCCGAGACGCGACAACTTGTCGTGCAATTCGCCCGTCGTCGCATCGGGCCCGATCGGCACGCGTTCCGCCATGGCAATGGGACCGGTGTCGAGGCTTTCGTCCATTTTCATCACCATCACCCCGGTTTCCCTGTCGCCAGCCATAATGGCGCGATGGATCGGCGCGGCGCCGCGCCAGCGCGGCAACAGCGAGGCGTGCAGATTGAAGCAGCCGAGCGGAAACGCATCCAAAATCGGCTGCGGCAGGATCAAGCCGTAAGCGACCACCACGGCGGCGTCCGCGCCGTGCGCGCGCATCGCGTCTGCCGCATCGGGCGTTCTCAATGTCGACGGCGTGACAACCGGCAGTCCAAACCGTTCGGCCTCGCGCGCGACTGGCGAGGGCGAAACCGGTAGGCCGCGCCCGGCCGGCCGCGGCGCCCGCGTATAGACGGCAACGACATTATGGCTGCCGACAAGCTCGACCAGCGTGGGCACGGCAAAGTCGGGCGTGCCCATGAAGACGAGGCGAAGCGCCAATCACGCCTCCGCCTTCTTGGTCGTTTTCGCTGCCTTGGCGAATTTCTTGATGACGCGGTCGCGCTTGAGCTTGGACAGATGATCGATGAAGAGAACACCGTTGATGTGGTCGATCTCGTGCTGCAGGCAGGTCGCCAACAGGCCCTTGGCCTGGACCTCGTGGCTCTTGCCGTCGAGGCCGAGATATTTGACCTCGACCTCCGCCGGCCGCTCGACCTCCTCGTAATATTCCGGGATCGACAGGCAGCCTTCCTCGTATGTTTCCGTCTGATCGGACATCCAGGTGATCTCCGGATTGATGAACACCTGCGGCGCGTGATTGTCCTCTTTCTTGGACAAGTCCATCGTGATGACGCGCTTGGGGACGCCGATCTGGATTGCCGCGAGTCCAATGCCGGGCGCCTTGTACATGGTCTCGAACAGATCATCGACCAGCTTCTTGATGCCGGCGTCGACCTGTTTGACCGGCTCCGAAACAAGCCGCAGCCTTTTGTCCGGCAGTATGATGATGTCGCGTACAGCCATGGTTTTGCGATGTAGGACGTGCACAAAGCGGGGTCAATGCGGATGCTCCGTTGATCCGCGACGCTTGACGGGATATGACCGTTCGCTCTTCGTTCTAGCACGATTCGGAGACGGGACGCATGACCGAGAGCCTCGTGATCGTCGCCGCCGTTGTCATCGCCTGCGCCGCGCTGGTCGCCGCCGGCGTCGTGCTATGGCGGACGCGCGGTCCGGCGCAGCCGGATGCCGACGCGATCGCCGAAATCGCGCGGCGCCAGGCCGACAGCGCGGCGCGGCTCGAAACCATGATCCGGATGCTCGGCGACCGGCAATCGCAACTGCAGCATGCCGTCGGCGAGCGGCTCGATGCGGTCTCGCATCGCCTCGGCGAGTCGCTGCAGAAGACCACGCAGCACACGAGCGAAAATCTGCAAAAGCTCGGTGAGCGGCTCGCCGTCATCGACACGGCGCAAAAGAACATCACCGAACTCGCCACGCAGGTTAGTTCGCTGCAGAGCGTGCTCACCAACAAGCAATCGCGCGGCGCGTTCGGCCAAGGGCAGATGGAAGCCATCATCCAGGACAGGCTGCCGAAGGGCAGCTACGAATTCCAATACTCATTGTCGAACCATAGCCGGCCGGACTGCTGCGTGTTCTTGGCCGACAAGCGTCCCTTGGTGATTGACGCAAAATTTCCACTCGAAGCCGTCACCGCCTATCGCGACGCCAAGGCCGACGATGAGCGCAAACTGGCGTCGCAGCGACTGCGCATCGACGTCGGCAAGCACATCGCGGACATCGCGGCGAAATACCTGATCCCGGGCGAGACACAGGATCTGGCATTCATGTTCATCCCCTCGGAGTCGCTTTATGCCGATCTGCATGACGGCTTCGATGACATCGTGCAAAAGGCCTTTCGCGCCAAGGTGGTCATCGTTTCCCCGACGCATTTAATGCTCGCTATCAACGTGATCCAGCAAATCCAGAAGGATGCGCGGATGCGCGAAGCCGCCGGCCAGATTCAAGCCGAGGTCGGCAGGCTGATCGGCGACGTCGAGCGCATGCACGACCGGGTTTTGAAACTGCAGCAACATTTCGGCCAGGCCGGCGAAGATGTGCGGCAAATCGTGATCTCGGCGGAAAAGATCGAGAAGCACGGCGCGCGGATCAAAGACGTGGAGTTTGAAGCCGACGGCCATAGCGCCGAGATCATTGCCGCGCCGATAGCGCGCAAGCTGGAAGCGGGCGAGTAGCGGCGCATGGCCGCGGCGCCCGAGGGTAGCGGCGGAATTGCAACGCCGCGCCAGTACCTGACGGAAACGCTAGCCGTTTATCTCAAGCGGCGCGTGCTGATCGTCATGTTCCTCGGCTTCTCCTCCGGCCTGCCGCTCGCTTTGTCGGGCTCGACGCTCTTGGTCTGGATGACCGAGGCGAAAGTCAATCTCGGCACGATCGGCCTGTTCGCGCTGGTCGGCACGCCCTACACGATCAAATTCCTGTGGGCGCCGCTGATCGACGCGCTCGATGTGCCGGTGCTGTCGCGGCGCTTCGGCCGCCGCCGCGGCTGGCTGTTGCTGTCGCAGTTTCTGTTGATCGGAGCGATCGTGCTGCTCGGGCTTTGCGACCCGTCGGTTTCGCCGCCGCTGGTCGCCGTTGGCGCATTGCTGGTCGCCACCGCTTCGGCGACACAAGACATCATCGTCGATGCGTTCCGCGTCGAGAGTCTCGACGAAAGCGAGCAGGCGGCCGGCATGGCGTCTTACGTCGCCGCCTACCGCATCGGCATGCTGGCCTCGACCGCGGGTGCGCTGTTCCTGGTGAGCGGTTTCGAATCCGGTTTTGGTCTCGACCGCCATGCCGCCTGGAGCGCGGGCTATACGGTCATGGCGGTGCTCGTCCTGATCGGTGTGGTGACCACGCTTGCCGCCGCCGAGCCGAAAAAATCGGCGGCCGCCAACGCGGTCCATGCGCGCGAGAACACATTTCGCCGCGTCACCGACGCGGCGGTCGGTGCATTCTCCGAATTCCTCAGCCGCGACCTAGTCATTGTCGTGCTCGTCTTCGTCGTCTTGTTCAAATTCACCGACGCGCTGTCCGGCGCGATGACCGCGCCGTTCGTGATCGATCTCGGCTTTTCGCGTAACGAATATGCCACCATCATCAAAGGCGTCGGACTTGCGGCCACTCTGATCGGCGGCTTCGCCGGCGGCTTTGTCGCCCGCGCCTATTCGCTGCCGGCGAGCTTGTGGATCGGCGGCTTGCTGCAGGCGTTGGCCAATCTCGCCTTCTCATGGCAGGCCGTGCTCGGCCACAATACGGCCTGGCTCACCTTCGCGATCATTGCCGAAAACTTCACCAGCGCCATCGGCACGGTGATCTTCGTTGCTTACCTCTCGGCGCTGTGCCGCAATCCGCTGCATACGGCGACGCAGTATGCGCTGCTCACCGCACTGGCGGCATTCGGACGCACCTATCTGTCGTCGGGCGCGGGTTTTATCGCCGCCGCGGCGGGCTGGGCGTGGTTTTTCGCGATTTGCAGCGCCGCCGGCCTGCCGGCGCTGGCTTTGCTGGCGTGGCTGCAACGGCGCGGGCATTTCGCCGGCCTCGTTCCGGCCGATAAATGATCCAAGCATGAGCCGCGTAATTATGGCGTAATCGTCCCGCAGCGGCCTCGCAAAAAAGTCCTTTTGTAAGGATCAGATCGCTATAATCGCGGTTATCCTCTCGTTTTCGGCCCTCGAACCCGGCGTCCCGCCGCTCCAAATCACCGTCCATGGACACAATCCTGGTCAAGATTTTCGCGACGGCGCTGGCGCTGAGCGAGGTCACCACACAGCCGCAGGCGGTGAAGACGCATTTCGATCCGGCGCAGGATCAGGCCGAAGTCGTGCAGCTCCTGCGCAACGGCTGCGAGCACATGAAGCAGGCGTTCGACATCGAATCCATCAATGTCGATGACCTGATCTCGACCGCGCTCGACGATCCGAAGGCGGTGGGCGCCGATATCCCGGCCTTCCACGGCATCAACTTCGCCGATCTCAACACCGCCTACCACCAATTCTGCAAGAATGAGCCTTTGACCAATCCAGTGGTCGATCTCGGCCAGGTCATTGATTTTTTCGACAGGGCCGCGGCCGATCTGCCGGACCAGACCACGCTCAAAGGCAAGAAGCTGCCTAGTCTCAGCATGGTGCTCGACGGCGGCGGCAAAAATTTCGCCGACGTGTTCGAGCCAGGCAACCGGCGCATCTGGGTGCCGCTCGCCGACATACCCGATTTCGTCCAGAAGGCATTCGTCGCCGCCGAGGATCGCCGCTTCTTCCAGCATCACGGCGTCGACGAACGCGGCATCATCCGCGCCTTTATCGGCAATCTGGCCGAGCCCGGACGACCCCAAGGCGGCTCGACCATCACCCAGCAAGTGGTGAAAAATCTCCTGGTCGGCGAGGACGTGACCTACGAGCGCAAGATCCGCGAAATGATCGTGGCGTCACGGCTCGAAAGCACGCTGAGCAAGAACGAGATTCTCGAGCTCTATCTCAACTCCGCCTATCTCGGCCGCGGCTCCTGGGGCATCGAGATGGCCTCGCGCAGCTATTTCGGCAAATCGGCGAAGGACCTCACGCCGGCCGAGGGCGCGATGCTGGCCGGCCTGTTGAAAGGACCGAATTATTACAATCCGGACCGTCACCCGGATCGCGCCGCCGACCGCCTTGCTTACGTGCTCGACCGCATGCAGGAGGACGGCGTCATCACCGAGGCGCAAAAGAACGACGCGCTTGCCGCGCCGCCGAAGCCGGTCGCATTCACGCTGCCGCACCGCGACAGCGGTTTTCATTTCGTCGACTTTCTCGGCCGCGAGGCCAAAGCCGACGGCGTCAATAGCCTGACCGCCGACTCCTACATCGTGCACTCGACCATCAATGGGCAATTGCAGCACGACACTGAGGCGGCGCTGCAGGAAGGCCTGGCGCGCTACGAAATGTCATCGGGCCGCGTCGTATTCCGCGGGCCGGAAACCAATATCGCCGATGCCGTGGCAAAGCTCGAAACCGACAACAAGACCGCCGCGCCGGCCTGGCAGCGGGCGCTGCAGACGGTTCGCCTGCCGCTCTATGACGTGCATTGGACGCCCGCCGCGGTGGTGCAAAAAGGCGACGGCAAAAAAGGCGATGACACGGTCCGCGTCGGCCTGCCGGACGGGCGCATCGTGCCGCTGTCGGCATGGGGTAACGTGATCCGGCACGGGCTCAGCCTTTATGACGTCGTTTATGTCAACGTTGTTGAGCCTAAAATTGCTGAGCCTAAAATCCCGCCCAAGCCGATCGATCCCAACAAGCCCAACAGCAAAAGCAAGACGCCAAGCAAGGCCAACGCCGCGGGCGGCGCGCAGGCGCAACTGCGGGTGCGTCCGGCGGTGCAGGGCGCGGTGCTGGTGCTGGAGAATAAAACCGGCCGCATCCTCGCCATGACCGGCGGCTTTTCCTATCCGCTCAGTCAGCTCAATCGCGCCGCGCAGACTCAGCGCCAGCCCGGCTCGGCGATCAAGCCGCTGACCTATCTCACTGCCTTGCAGCATGGCCTGCAGCCGAACACGCTGGTGCCGAACGAGCCGATCACGTTCCCGCCGATCGGCAGCGGCGTCGATGGCCGCGATGCCATCAGCCGCGAATACGGCGGCAGCCTGCGTCCTGAGGACTTCTGGTCGCCGCGCAACGCCGATTACGGCGAAGGCGGCGTCTTCACCATGCGGCGCGGGCTTGAGAATTCCATCAATGTCGTCACTGCGCACCTGCTCGACGGCGGCATCGACGCCAATCCGGAGAAGAGCCTCGACGAGGTTTGCGCCACAGCCGTGGCGGCGAAAATCTATCCACAATGCGTTCGTTATTATCCGTTCGTGCTCGGGGCGCAGCCGGTGCGGATGATCGATCTCGCCGCCTTCTATGCCGCTGTGGCCAACGAGGGCGCGTTGCCGCAGCCGCACGGCATCGACTCGATCGAACAGAACGGCAAGACCATCTACCAATATCCGGCGACGCCGCTGCCGCGGATCGGCGCGGCCGATCAGACGTCGTTCTACCAGCTCAAGACGATGTTGCAGGGCGTGGTGGCGCGCGGCACGGCGCGCGGCATCGGCGGGCTATCGACCTATGTCGCCGGCAAAACCGGCACCACCGAGGACGCGGTCGACGGCTGGTTCATCGGCTTCACCAACGATGTGACGGTGGCGGTCTGGGTCGGCTACGACAATGGCGACGGCAAGCGCCGTTCGCTCGGCACCAACGAGACCGGCGCGCGGGTGTCGCTGCCGATCTTCCAGCCGATCATCGAGGCGATCTGGGCGGAGCACATCGCGCCGAAAGCGCCGCTTGCCGGCCCCTCGCGCGAGGCGGCGCGCGCGCTCGCCGATGTTCCGATCGACTATATGACCGGCGACCTTCTGAACCGACCGCAGAACCCGTTCCAAGGCTTCGGATTCGGCCAGCCACAAAGCCAAGGCCAATCGTTTATCGAGCATTTCCGCCGCGGCGCCGACGGCCAGATTGCCGACACGCAATACCAGCTTATCTCGCGCGACGACGCTTATGCCTATCAGGGCCAAGGCGGCGACCAAGGCGGATTCTGGAACGGCGGCGGTGGAACCGGGAGCAATGGCCAGTGGGTCGGCCGCAGCTATTACCCCAATCAGGGCTGGCGCGGTCCGCCGGAACAGCCGTCGCGCGGCCTATTCGGACTGTTTCAGCCCTGGAATTGGGGCCGCGTGAACTGAAAGCAGACAATTGAAAAATATTCGAACCTGGCCGCAGGCAACCGTGATTTTCGGTTCGCTGGTCGGCTTTCTTGGCGTCGCCGCCGCCGCCCCGGATTTCACCATCGACAATGTCGGCTCGGCGCGCAAGACCGACGCGGCACAGCTTAAATCCGGCACCATTGAATTTAGCGATCGCACCAGTGCCGGAGGCATCGACAGCGAGACGGCACTGATCCATTTCGACGAGTGGGCGGACAAGGATCCGGTCGAGAAAAAGTTTCTCGCTCTGTTTCCCGGCTATACTGAGCCGACCGTCGGCAAGACCGTGAACGGCGCGACCAAACAGGTCACCGAGAAGCTTTACATGTACGTGGCGCAGGCGCGCTTTCTGATCGACCGCGCGCCGGGAGCGATCGACCTGTCGCATTACGTGACGCTGCCGTTTCTCGAAAAGATCGATCCGGCGATCAAGCACAGCATAATTTCCGGCCCCGATTCGACGCAGTTCAAGGACGAGCAGACCGCCGGCAACGACAATCCCGACCGCAAATGGTGCGCGGGACGAGCGACGCTGATCTGCATCCAGTCGACCTATCAGCTCGAGGGCAAGATCCCGATGGGCATCATGCTGGTGAACAAACTGCGTGACAGTGCCAGGAAGGTCGCCGATCACATCGATTTCCAGAGCGAATTTTCGGCGCCGCCGGCCGCCGATCTCGATCAGGACGAGTTACAGCAATTGACGGCGCTCGACACGCCGATCTCGGGCGTGCTCGAGCAGAATCTTTTCTACGTCAACCAGATCATGAAATTCGGCAAATTCTTCGCTGTGTTTCAGGCGCAGCCGAGCGATGCCGGCAAGACCGTGGTGACTGCCTTCATGGCGCTGGCGATCAAAGCGAGCGTGCTCGACGAGAAGCGCGGCTTCGAGACGGTGCCAGTGCTGCGCAATCTGGTCCCTGCGCAGGTCTTGATGGGCCAGTCGTCGTTCAATTCGGGCGAATCGATCAGTGCCGGCCTGCCGAAATATGCCCGCAACGAGATCAAGACCGTCGCCGGCATGTTGGAAGCAAAGTAACCCCGCTTACGCGGCGGCGCGCGCCTTATCGCCGCGCGCCAGCGACTCGATCGCTTCGTCCACCGTTTGCACGTCGCCGAACAGGCCGTAAAAGATCGACAGCGCGGCGTTGTGTTCTTCGTCGTTATGAGTGGCGAGGCCGTCGGATACCATCACGACCTTGTAATTGAGCATCATGGCGTCCCGTGCGCTGCTTTCGCAGCAGACATTGGTCGCGGTGCCGGTCACGAGCAGGGTGTCGATGCCGCGGTCGCGCAACACGCGCTCGATATTGGAAGAGTCCTGGATGAAGGCGCTGTAGCGCGTCTTCGTCACCTGCGCGTCCTCGCTGCGAATGTCGTTGAGGTGCCAATATTCGTAGCCGTCGCCGCCAATATCCATCGCTGCGTAGCGCCGTTCATAGCGTTCCGGCGTGTGCAGAAACTCGTGGTAATTCGACCAGTTCTCGCGCGTATCGCGCGTGCCGTTACGGACCCATACGACCAGCCCGCCGCGGCGACGCAGCTCGGCGGCGAGCCGGTTGATGTTCGGCACGATGTCGCGCGACGCCGGCACCTCGCCCTGATGGCCGGGCTTGCAGAAATAATTTTGCATGTCGATCACGACCAGCGCGGCCTTTCGCGGATCGATCTCATCGAAGGGATGCAGCTTGCCTGTTCTGGCGGTCATGCGCTTGAGGGCTGCATCGGAGAGTGCGATCTTGTGCATTGTTACGTCCTCGATTAGTCGTGTTGCCGCAAAGTGTGGCACAACAGCCGGTCTGGATCGAGTAGCATGTCGCGCAGCTGGGAATTCTGGATCGATCGCGGCGGCACTTTCACCGACGTGATCGGCAGGCGGCCTGACGGCGCGCTCATCACCCAAAAGCTGCTTTCGGAGAATCCCGAAGCCTATCGGGACGCGGCGGTGCACGGCATCCGCCAGCTGCTCGGGCTCAAGCGCGGCGAACCGATCCCGGGTGACATCGCCGCGGTGAAGATGGGCACCACGGTCGCCACCAACGCGCTGCTCGAGCGCAAGGGCGACCGGACGCTGCTTCTAATCACCAAGGGATTTCGCGACGCCTTGCGCATCGGCTACCAGACGCGGCCGAAAATCTTCGCGCGCCAGATCGTCAAGCCGGACATGCTGTACGAACGCGTCGCCGAAGTCGACGAGCGAGTGCGCGCCGATGGGACCGTCGAGCGCGAAATCGATCTCGACGCCGCGCGCGGCGAACTCGAACGCGCCAAAGCCGACGGCATCCGCGCCGTCGCCGTCGTGCTGATGCACGCTTACCGCTACAGCGATCATGAGAAACGCCTGCTGGCACTGGCGCGCCAGCTCGGCTTTCCGCAGGTCTCCGCCAGCCACGAAGTCTCGCCGCTGATTAAACTTGTCGGCCGCGGCGATACCACCGTGGTCGACAGCTATCTGTCGCCGATCCTGCGCCGCTACGTCGCGCAAGTGGCGAGGGATTTGAATTCGGAAGAGGGTAAGCCCGCCGAGCCGACGCGCCTGATGTTCATGATGTCATCGGGCGGTTTGACCGCGGCCGACCTGTTCCGCGGCAAGGACGCCATTCTGTCGGGGCCGGCAGGCGGCGTGGTCGGCATGGCCGAGACCGGCCGATCGGCGGGCTTTACCCGACTGATCGGCTTCGACATGGGCGGCACCTCCACCGACGTGTCGCATTTTGCCGGCGAATACGAACGCACTTTCGAGACCGAGGTCGCCGGGGTGCGCATGCGCGCACCGATGATGCTGATCCATACCGTCGCCGCCGGCGGCGGCTCGATCCTGCATTTCGACGGCGCGCGGTTTCGCGTCGGCCCGGATTCGGCGGGCGCCAATCCGGGACCGAAATGCTACCGCCGCCGCGGCCCGCTCGCCGTGACCGACGCCAATGTCATGGTCGGCAAGCTCATTGCCGATTTCTTTCCGAAGATTTTTGGACCGGAGCAGAACCTGCCGCTCGACGCCGACGCCGTGCGCGCGGCCTTCGCCGCGCTGGCCAAGGAGATCGGCGATGGCCGCAGCGCCGAGCAAGTCGCCGACGGTTTCATCAAGATCGCGGTCGAGAACATGGCGAATGCGATCAAGAAGATTTCGGTCCAGCGCGGCTATGACGTGACGCGCTATGCACTCAACTGCTTCGGCGGCGCCGGCGGCCAGCACGCCTGCCTGGTCGCCGACGCGCTCGGCATGGAGAACGTGCTGATCCACCCGCTGTCGTCGCTGCTCTCCGCCTACGGCATGGGGCTTGCCGACATTCGCAGCGTGCGCCAGCAGGCCATCGAGGAGCCGTTCGGCAAGGAGGCGCGAACGGCGCTCGAAGCCGTGGCGCGGCGGCTGGCGCGCGAAACCGTTGCCGAGGTCGCCGGCCAGGGCGTCGCCAAAGACAAAATTACGCAGCATGTGCGCGCGCATATCCGTTACGCCGGCACCGACACGCCGCTGATCGTCACCGCCGGCACGTTGCGCCCGCCATCGCGCGTCGAAGTGAAACTGGTCTCACTGCAAAACATGAAAACCGCGTTCGAGCGCGCGCACAAGGCGCAATTCGGCTTCATCGACCGCGCGAAATCGCTGGTGATCGAGGCCGTCTCGGTCGAAGCGGTCGGCGGCGGGGCGACATTTAGGGAAAAGCCGCGCAAAACCAAACGCACGAAACTGCCGGCGCCGGCGCGGCGCACGCGCTTCTTCTCCGGCGGCAAATGGCACAAGGCGCTGGTTTATACGCGCGATCAGCTGGGGCCGGGCCACAAGATCAAAGGCCCGGCCATCGTCATCGAGCCGCACCAGACCGTCGTCGTCGAGCACGGCTGGCAGGCGGAGCTGGCGGCAAAGAATCACCTGGGGCTGCGCCGGG
>Ga0209624_10003493_pt1 | contig 11084 bp, 7 predicted proteins | sample JacPinW_OM2H0_O1_FD_188565 | JGI IMG/M metagenome (GOLD analysis project Ga0209624, IMG submission 188565) | Forest soil microbial communities from Algoma, Ontario, Canada - Jack Pine, Ontario site 1_JW_OM2H0_O1 (SPAdes) (version 2) | ecosystem: Environmental > Terrestrial > Soil > Boreal... | reverse complement strand
GAGAACGCCACCAGCTTGCCGAGCAGGATCAGCTCGCTTGCCGACGCGGGGAAGTTTGTCCTGATCGCGTGCCCAACTGCTTTCGCCACGGTTTCGATCTGGCCGAGCTCGTTGGCCGGGTTGAGCTGCTCGCGCAGGTCGCGCAGGAAGTCCTGCTGGCGCGCTACACGTACGAGGTCATCGTCGGTGTGGCGGTAGCGGACGTAGTCCAGCGCGTTTTCGTAGCAGAGCTTCTGGTAGCCGGGCTGCAGGTTGATGGACGTGTAGTCCGTTTCCGTCGTGCCGACGTTCTCGTTGTAGTAGCGATGGTCGACCATCACGTAGGCGCAGCCGAGCGTGTCAACGACTTTGATGAAGCCCGAGAAGTTGACGTCGACGATGCCGTTCAGCTTCAGCGCCGGGAACACTTCGTGCTTGATTGTCTCCGCGGCGAGCACGCTCGCCTCGTTGGCGCCGCCGATCTGGCTGCCGATCGTATAGGCGGCGTTGATCTTTTCCTGGGTATAGACCTGGCCCGATGGCGTCGTGATGTTGACCATCAGGTCGCGCGGGATCGATAGCACCGACGTTTGTCCTTGTGCGGGGTCGAACCGCACCAGCAGGATCGTGTCGCTGTGCGGTGATGCGTCGCGTTCGCTTTCGTTCTTGGAGCCCGTGCGCCGGTCCGAGCCGAGGATCAAGAACGTCTGCGGGCCGCCACCGTATTCCTGCGTGAGCAGGCCTTTCGGCGCGCTGATGTGGCTGAGTTCAGGGAACACCTGGTGGGCGATGCTCGAGACCTCGTTCAGCGCGACGGTTGCCGTCGCGGCGCCGCTCAGCCCCACGATCACCACGCCGGCGATCAGGAAGCGCTTCCACATGCTCCACATCAACGAAGGCCCACCCTTGTCATTCATGGTGTCTAGGTACGTGGCAGCTCATAAAAAGCCCGAGGGTAGGCTGCGCGGCACCCCTCAGCCTCCGGGCCTGCGGGTGCGGCACGGTCGCTGCAGGGTAGCGAGCCGATCGGAGCACACGCGCCGCTATGGCGGGTACGCTCGATCGGTGCTCAGCCCCCGTAACCGCGAGCTTCTCGGCCTTGTGCCCTCCGCGCTGCTTGTCACCGGCGGCTTCACCGCGATCTTCATCCAGGCCCAGAACAACACGTCTCAGGCTGCCACCAACGTCACGTTCAACCACCTCTCGAGCGTCTCGCTCAGCTACGGCGCCCTGTTCCTGGCGCTGTGCTTGGCGGCGCACCTGGTGATCCGCTTCGCGCTACCGCACGCCGATCCGTACCTGTTCCCGCTGGTGGCTGTGCTCGCGAGCGTCGGGATCGTGATGGTGTACCGCATCGAACCGGTGCTCGCCCGCCAGCAGGCGCAGTGGATGGTCCTCGGGCTGGTGCTGTTCGCGGCGACGATTCTCGCGCTGCGAAAGCGGGGGGTGGGGGTGCTCGAGCGCTACCGCTACACGATCGCCGCAGTCGGAATTGGCATGACGGTGCTGCCCCGTATTCCTGGCATTGGCGAACAGGTCAACGGTGCCTATCTCGACATCCACGTCGGCAGCATCTCCTTCCAGCCTGCCGAGCTCGCCAAGATCGCGATCGTGATCTTCCTCGCCAGCTACTTGCGCGACAACCGTCAGATCCTGGTGACTGCCGGGCGGCGTGTGCTCGGGCTGACGATTCCGCCGATGAAGCAGTTCGGCCCGATGCTGATCGTCTGGGGCGCGGCGATGATGACGCTGCTGCTCACCGACGAGCTCGGCACCTCGCTGATGTTCTACGGCGCGTTCCTCGCGTTGCTGTACGTAGCCACCGGGCGCTTGTCGTTCCCGTTGATCGGCATCGCTCTGTTCGCCGTCGGCGCCTGGTATCTCACCGGCCACGTCAGTCACGTGCAGGCGCGCGTGCAAGCGTGGGAACACCCCTTCAACGAAGCTCTCTACCATCGCGAAGTGGGCGGCAGCTACCAGCTGGCGCAGTCGCTGTTCGCGCAGGCCGATGGGGGGCTGCTCGGCACCGGCTTCGATCGCTCGCTGCTGCAGTACCCCTACGAACTGGCCAACCACCACGTCGTTCACCGCTCGATCCTGCCGGTGCCCGAAAGCGACATGATCTATGCCGTCATCGTCGATGAGCTCGGCTTGGTGGGTGCGGCGGCGCTTCTCGGGGTCTATCTGATGCTGATCGCCCGCGGCCTGAAGACGGCCGTGCTCGCCCGGGATTCCTTCTCCAAGCTGCTCGCCACAGGGCTCTCGTTCGTGGTGGCCCTGCAGGTGTTCGTGATCGTTGGCGGCGTCACGCGCGTGATACCGCTCACCGGTGTGACGTTGCCGTTCGTTGCCTATGGCGGTTCCTCGGTGGTGATGAACTTCGTGCTCGTCGCCCTGCTGCTGGTGGTCTCCGACCGCGCGCGGCGGCCGTTCGAGGGCCGCGCCCGCTCCTAGACGGCTCGCACCGCCGGCCGCGGACGCGCGCATCTACTGGCCGCAGGCGCTTGCACCCCAGGGGTCCGAGCACACGCAGGTGAGCTCGCGGTCCCGTCGAAGAAGTCGGTTGCGATGCTGAGCACCACGAGCACCCATGCGGCCCCACGCATGTCCATCAGGGCCCAGCGAACCTCCGGCTACACGGGCTATCGAGATCTGCTCGAAGGGGGAGTGCTGGCCGAGCAGTTTTGCTCGCCCGCTGGCTGGCAGCGGCGTCCGTGGCTTGAGCGCCTGCGGCGCGCGCTCATCGATGACCTGTTCGTATTGCATTTTCAGCCGATTGTCTCGCTCGAGGATGGGCTCGTCTCCCACCACGAGGCATTGCTACGGCTGGCCGACGAACCCGGTGAGCTGATCGCACCGGGCAACTTTCTTCCTGCTGCCGAGCGCTATGGCCTGATCCGCGAGATCGACCGTATGGTGTTGGAGAAGGTCGCCGCATTGTTGGGAGGGCGCGATCGTTCCGAGGGCGTAGCGATCGCCATGAACCTGTCGGCGCTATCGGTGACCGATCCCGCCATGCTCACTCACCTCGAGCGTCGGCTGGCCCACCACGGGGTTGACCCGTCGCGGCTCGTGATCGAGGTAACCGAGACCGCCGCGATCTCAGACATGGAGAGTGCCAGGATCTTCTGCGCCGGCGTGCTCGCGCTCGGCTGCGCCGTCGCACTGGATGACTTCGGTGCGGGCTTTGGCTCGTTTCAATATCTCAAGCACCTGCCCTTCAGCTATCTGAAGATCGACGGCGACTTCATCCGCAGCCTGCCCGTCTCCCGTACCGACCAGCTAGTCGTGCGGGCGCTGGCCGGTGTTGTGCGCGGCATGGGACGACGCACGATCGCTGAGTTCGTTGGTGATGAGACGACCATGAGCATGCTCCGCAGCTACGGCGTGGACTATGCCCAGGGCTTTGAGGTGGGGCGACCCAGCCCGCATCTGCCGCTGGCCGCGTAGCTGACTTGCTGCCCCGCATACTCGCGCTGCGTGCAGTCGCCTGAGCGTGCAGTCGCGCTGGCGTTAGCGCGGCTGCGGGAACTGCGCGCGCATCGCGCGATCCCAAACCCGGTCACTCAGCAGCCGCCGGGTGATAATCGACAGCTTCGCCGAGGCGGTGATCGTGCGTCGCGCCGGGGCACGACGGCGGGTGATCACACGCTCGATCACCTCCGCCACGCGGTCCGGTCCCGCGCCGAGAAGACGCATCGGCCCTTCGTAGGCGCCTGCAGTGACCGCGCCTACTGTTGCGTTGAAATGCTCATACGGATCCGAGCCGGTGCCGTCACTGCCGGTGCCCCCGATATCGGTCATGCTCGCAGTCGCGGCCTCGCCGAACTCTGTCGTGATCAGCCCCGGCTCGAGCAGGATCACGTCGATTCCAAAGCCCCGCAGCTCGAAGCGCAGCGCGTCGGAGATCGCCTCCAGTGCGTACTTGGTCGCGTGGTAGTGGCCGCCGCCGGGGAACGTCAGGCGCCCGCCCATCGAGCCCAAGTTCACGATCTTGCCCCAGCGCTGGGCGCGCATCTGCGGTAGCACCAGCTGTGTGAGACGCACGAGGCCGAAAACGTTTGTCTCGAACTGGCGGCGCACCGTCGCGATCGGCACCGTCTCGATTGCGCCGCTCTGGCTATAGCCGGCATTGTTGATCAGCACGCCCACCGCGCCCTCCGCCTGCTCGATCGTGGCGACGGCCGCGCCCATCGACTCCTCATCGGTTACATCCAACGCCAACGTGTGGCAGCCGGCATCTGCCAGCTCTGCGATCGACTCCAGCTTTCGGGCGCTCGCGTAGACGCTCCAGCCAGAGCGCGCCAGGCGAAGCGCGCTCGCGCGGCCGATGCCGGAGGAGCAACCGGTTATCAGCACCGCCTTGGAAGGCTCAGCCATTGCCGCAGCATAGGCGCTGAGGTGTGCCTGCGCGAGGTAGGCTCTGCACATGACCACAATCTCCGCTGACACCCTGCCGGACGCGCTGAGCGCCCCCGCGCGCGAGTTCATCGCACAGCCACACCGTTTGCTGATCGGCGCCGAGCGTCTGGATGCAGCCGACGGGCGCACATTCGACACGCTCGACCCATCCACCGGCAGGGAGATCGCAGAGGTCGCGCTCGCCGGCCCTGACGACGTCGCTCGCGCGGTCGCCGCCGCACGCGCGGCGTTCGCCGACGGTCCATGGGCATCGATGCCCGCAGCTGGGCGCGAGCGGCTGATGCACAAGCTCGCCGATGCGATCGAGGCGCATGCCGAGGAACTCGCGCAGATCGAGTCGCTCGATAACGGCAAGCCGGTTGGGCTGGCTCAGTACGTCGATGTGGCCGGCGCTGTTGGGCACCTGCGCTACTTCGCCGGCTGGCCGAGCAAGATCGAGGGTGGCGTGCTGCCCGTGACCGCCCCCAACATGCACTGCTACACGCGCCGTGAGCCCGTCGGCGTGTGCGCGCAGATCATCCCGTGGAACTTCCCGCTGCTGATGGCCGCGTGGAAGCTCGGCCCCGCGCTCGCCGCCGGCTGCACAGTTGTGCTCAAGCCCGCCGAGCAGACGCCGCTGTCGGCCCTGCGCGTAGGTGAACTCGCGCTCGAGGTGGGCTTCCCCGCGGGTGTGCTGAACGTGCTTACTGGCGATGGCAGCACCGGTGCCGCGCTGGTCGATCATCCGGATGTCGACAAGATCGCCTTCACGGGCTCGACTACGGTTGGGCGTGAGATCGGCTCGAAGGCGGGCCAAGCGCTCAAGCGCGTAACGCTCGAGCTCGGCGGCAAGTCGCCCAACATCATCCTTCCCGACGCCGACATCCAGGCGGCTATCAGGGGCTCCTTCCAGGCGATCTACTTCAACTCCGGGCAGGCATGTAACGCCGGCTCGCGTCTGTTTGTCCCCGCGGAGCGCTTCGATGAGGTCATGACCGGCCTCGCCGAGGCTGCCTCCTCAGCCCAGCTTGGGGCGGGCCTCGAGGCGGGCACCCAGCTCGGTCCGCTCGTCTCCGCCGAGCAGCAGGAACGTGTCCTCGGCTACATCGAAGCCGGACTCGAGGAGGGCGCGGAGGTGCTTGCCGGTGGCAAGGCAGCACTCACCGACAGCGGCGGCTACTTCGTTGCGCCGACGCTGTTCGCCACCACATCCGACGATCTGCGCATCGCGCGCGAGGAGATCTTCGGCCCGGTGCTCGTCGCCTCGCCGTATGACTCGCTCGAGGAAGTAGCCGAGCGCGCCAACGCCGGCGAGTACGGGTTGGCCGCCGGTGTGTGGACGCGCGACGTCTCAAACGCCCACCGCCTGGCGGCGATGCTGCGAGCAGGCATGGTCTACATCAACACGTGGGGGGTGGTAGACCCATCCGCTCCGTTCGGAGGGTTCAAGGCCTCCGGCATCGGCCGCGAGCACGGCCACGATGGCCTCGATGCCTACCTTGAGACCAAGACGGTGTGGACCGCGTTGTGAGCCCTCTCGCTCTGTGAGCGCCGTCGCGCAGGGCGAACCGCGCCTTGCCCATGAACGCAGTGAACGGTGGGTACCCGCACTCGCCGCAGTCTGTGGGTTGCTGTTGCTTGCGATCGCTGTGGAGATCGTCATCGACGCTGCCGCCGGCCCCTCGCCGGTTGTGCCGAAATCACCCGAACTGGTTGGTTGGCTGAGCGGACTCGGCGAGCGCCTGGGCTATCGCGGCTTCCTGATCGCGCTGCTCATCTCCTGCGGCGCCTACGGGACGCTCGCCACCCTCGCCCGTCGTTTCGGTGCCAGCGCGATCTCAACACGCTGGGCGATCTTCCTCCTCGCCGCACTCCAATTAATCGTGTTTGTCGGCCCGGTGCTGCTGTCGACCGACGTCTTCAGCTATGTCGCCTACGCCCGCATGGGGGTGGAACACGGCCTGAACCCCTACACCCATGGGCCCGATGCGATCGTGCACGATCCGATCTACCGCTACGTCGGCCACGACTGGGACCGTGTGGCCACTGCATATGGGCCGCTGTACACGCTGCTGTCCTATCCGCTGGCGCCGCTGGGGGTAGTCGGCGCGCTGTGGGCGATGAAACTCGAGGCGCTGCTCGCGAGCGCTGGCACGCTGGCGCTCACCTGGCGCTGTGCGCGCGCCCGTGGCTTTGACCCCGTCGCGGCAGTCCTCGTGGTGGGCGCTAACCCGCTCTACTTCCTCTACGCGTTGGGTGGCGCACACAACGACCTGATCATGATGCTCGCGATGATGGCGGCCGTCAGTCTCGTTGTCGTGGCCCCGTCAGCTGGCTCCTCCACACGCTCTGCACGACGCGAGGCCGGTGCCGCTGCCTTGATCGTGGCAGGCGCGCTGACGAAGGCCACCGTGGCGGTGCTCCTGCCGTTCATGATCGTTTCCAAACGACGACTCGCGCCGATCCTCGGGACCGTGGCAGCGTTGGCGCTCGGCGCGATTGTCGGCTATGTCGCGTTCGGCATCCACGGCATCAACATCGTCGCCGCCCTCAACCGCGATGCGGCGTTCGTCTCCACCGACAGCTTCGCCAACGAGATCGCTCACCTGCTCGGCAAGCCAGGCGTGTTCCCGATCGACCACGACCTGCTCAAGGCGGCGCTCGTGCTGATCCTCCTGCACCTGCTGTGGCGCACGTGGCGTGGCTATGACTGGGTAGCGGCCTCTGGCTGGGCGCTATTGGCGATCTCCGTCACCAGCACATGGCTGTTGGCGTGGTACATCCTGTGGCCGCTGCCGCTAGCGGTCGTCACGCGCGACCGGCGCCTGCTCGCTGCCACACTCGCGATCCAGGCGCTGTTCATCATCCACCAGACCTCGCCGCTGTTGGCGCCCGTGCAATGAGTGGCGCATCGCTTTCATCCGAGGAGCGTCTCCCGGTCGAGGAACGGCGCTGGGAGCGGTTGCCCCGATGGCTGCGCCCGCGCATCTCAGAGCAGCGCGGCAGTAGGCGTCTGTGGCGCTTGGAGACGACAGTGCTCGTGGTTGTCGGGCTGTTCCTGGCGGTGGCGGTCGTCAACGACCTCGCCCGCCAGACGCGCATCAACCACCGTCTCGTAGCCGACCTAACGACGTGGCGGCACTACACCGACCACGATTACAAAAACATCTCAATCGACCAGGAAACGCTCGGTGCTGGCAGCAACCGCGAGGTGCTTTGCGGCAACACCAGCGGCGGTGCGCCCGGGAGCAAGACGCAGGTCTGCCTGGCGATCTGGGGACCGACCGTCAATGGCCGGCGTACCGTCCACGGCGGCTGGTATCTGCCGCCTTACTACGAAGACGTGCGCAGCGAGCGCTACGGCTGCTTCGGCTCAGTGCGGGAGCTTTGTCCGCGATGAGCGCAACCGCGCAGCCCGCGGCGCCGGCCGCGGCACGCGCACGCAAAGCGATGACCTCGTGGTGGCCGCTCATCGGCGTAACCCTGCTCGCGGCCGTGCTGCGCCTGTCGACGCTCGATCTGCAGAGCTTCTGGTACGACGAGGCGTTCACGCCCGTCCACGTCCTACACCCAAGTCTATGGGCGACGCTGCGCTCGGTCACACATACAGAGAACACGCCGCCGCTCTGGTACGTACTCGAGTGGGTGGACTCGCGTCTGCTCGGCACCGGCGAGATCGCCCTGCGGCTGCCGTCCGCGCTAGCCGGGATCGCGACGGTGCCAGTCGCGTGGGCGATTGCTCACGAGATCGAAGGCTCGCCCACCCGCCGTGCAGCGATCGTGTGCGCTGTGCTCGTGGCCGTCAACCCGCTGTTCGTGTGGTACTCGCAGGAGGCGCGTGCGTACGCGCTGTTCGTGTTGATGGGGGCGATAGCGATGCTGTGCTTTCTGCGGGCACTGCTCGAGCCAACGGCGAAGCGCATGACGGTCTTCGCGCTGGCCGGCGCGTTGGCGCTATTGACACATTACTTCGCGGTCTTTCTTTTGATCCCAATGGCGCTGTTGTTGCTGCGCAATCGTGGCACCCGTCGCGCGGCAGCTCCTGCGGTCGGCGTGCTTGCGCTGGTGGGCATCGCACTACTGCCGCTGATCTCAGCGCAGGGAGGGCACGGCACACAGTGGATCGGGCACTGGCCGCTCAGCGAACGCCTGCAGGCGATCCCCCAGTACTACCTGACCGGCTATTCCGGCATGCCGCTCGGGCGCGGCATCGAGCTGCTCGTCGCGCTGCCGATCCTCGCAGCGCTCACACTCGGAGCTTGGCGTATGAAGATGCCACATCCGCGCCCTCAGCTCGAGGTCTCGAACGTACGCCGGGAGGGCGTTTGGATTGCGCTCGTGATAGCCGCCTGCGGAGTGATAATCCCAATCGTGCTCGTGGGATTCGGGGCGGACTACCTGGCGCCGCGCAACCTCGTCGCGGCGATGGTCCCGCTCACGGCGGCGATCGCCGTGATCAGTGTGTGGCCTGGCACGGGCAGGACGGGGATTGCGCTTGCGGCTTTGATCGCGGTGGCCTTCCTTGCCATCTCCCTCGACGTCGATGCGAGCCCGCGCCTGCAACGCGGGAATTGGCGCGACGTCGCCAATGCCCTGCGTGGCGGGGTGGGTGGGGACCGAAACTACGCGATCACGACCGTCGAGCTGGGCTCTGCGCCGCTCGAGTACTACCTGCATGGGCTGCACGAGTTGCACGAGCACAGCTCCGTGCTCGTGCGTGAGATCGACGAGACTGGCTACGCGCCGTTGCGGGCATCCGCAGGGGAGCCGCCCGCGCCCGGCTTTCGCCTGAAGACGCGTTTGGATATCGACGGGCTGATCGTCTATCGCTTCGTCTCACCCACAGCACGGCTGGTCAGCGAGGAGGCGCTGCGCCGCCATGTGATCACGCTTGCAACCCCGAATGTGCTGGTGCCAGCGAATTCCCAGGCTAACTTCACGGACGTGCGAGGGTAAGAAGGTGCATGCGCAACTGTCGTCGTCGAGCAAAAAGATTTAGGTTGTCTGCATGGCACAGCTGACGGTTGAGGCTCACAGCGAGGCGAAGGTCGCGCTGGAGCTCGCCCGCGAGCATTTGCTGTCTCTACAGGAGGACGGCGGCTGGTGGCGCGGTGAGCTACAGACGAACGTGACGATGGACGCCGAGGACATGCTGTTGCGCGAGTTTTTGAGGATCCGCAATGCAGACGAGACAGAGCGCTCGGCCGCGTGGATTCGTTCGCAGCAGCGCGCTGACGGCACCTGGGCAAATTTTCACGGTGGGCCGGGTGAGCTCTCTACAACGATCGAGGCTTATTGGGGCTTGCGGCTCGCCGGCGACCCCGTCGAGGCCGACCACATGCGCGCCGCCGCCGAGTTCATCCGCCGCGAAGGCGGGATCGAGCAAGCGCGGGTGTTCACCCATCTGTGGCTTGCGCTGTTCGGGCTGTGGTCGTGGGATCGAGTTCCGGCCCTGCCGCCGGAGGTAATCCTGTTGCCAGCATCGGTCCCTCTGAACGTGTACGACTTCGCCTGTTGGGCGCGTCAGACGATCGTGGCGCTGTCGATCGTCAAAGCCAACCGGCCCATGCGTCCGCTCCCGTTCGACCTGCAAGAGCTGCATACGAGCAGTACCCCAGCCGGTGGCGCTGAGCCCGGATGGCGACTGGGCAAAGGCCAGTTCCGTCGCGCCGCATGGCTCTCGCGTCTGGACAACCTGCTGCGCGCCTATGAACGTCACCCGTTCGCGCCGCTGCGGCGCCTGGCGCTCGCGCGGGCCGAGCGTTGGATCGTGCGCCGCCAGGAGGCCGATGGCTCCTGGGGCGGGATCCAGCCGCCGTGGGTGTACTCGCTGATGGCACTGCATCTGAGCGGATATCCACTCGAGCATCCCGTGATGCGACGTGGCCTGGAAGGCCTCGAGCGTTTCATGGTCGAGGACCGAGGAGACGATCAGCGATCGCGCCCGCCCGGTGCTCCCGCCGGCGCGAGTAGGCGCTTGGAAGCGTGCCAATCACCGGTGTGGGATACGGCGCTCGCGGTCGTCGCGCTGGGCGATGCTGATTTGCCAGAGGACCATCCGGCGCTGGTGAAAGCCACGGAATGGCTACTCGCAGAGGAGGTCACCGTGCCGGGCGACTGGTCGATACGTCGGCCCCAGCTCGAGCCCGGGGGCTGGGCGTTTGAGTTCGCCAACGTCAACTACCCCGATGTCGATGACACCGCGGAGGTCGTGCTCGCGCTGAATCGGTTCGCCGGGCGCCCGCCGCTCGGTGCTCGCGTCGACGGGGCGATCGGACGCGCGTTGCGTTGGGTCGAAGGGATGCAGAGCAACGGGGGCGGCTGGGGCGCATTCGACGCTGACAACACGCGCGCGCTCGTGCGCGAGCTGCCGTTCCTGGACTTTGGCGAGGTAATCGACGAGCCGAGCGCCGACGTGACAGCGCATACGCTGGAGATGCTCGGTGTACTCGGGCTGGGCGACACACCCGCGGCACGGCGCGGGGTGCGCTGGCTGATCGAGCAGCAGGAGGCAGACGGTTCGTGGTTCGGGCGCTGGGGCATCAACCACATCTACGGCACCGGTGCGGCTGTGCCGGGGCTGATCGCCGCGGGTATCGATCCCGCGCAGCCGTGCGTCCGTCGTGCCGTGGCGTGGCTTGAGAGCCACCAGAACGAAGACGGTGGGTGGGGCGAGGATCCGCGCTCATATGACGAGGAGCGAT
>Ga0209624_10003492_pt1 | contig 11090 bp, 10 predicted proteins | sample JacPinW_OM2H0_O1_FD_188565 | JGI IMG/M metagenome (GOLD analysis project Ga0209624, IMG submission 188565) | Forest soil microbial communities from Algoma, Ontario, Canada - Jack Pine, Ontario site 1_JW_OM2H0_O1 (SPAdes) (version 2) | ecosystem: Environmental > Terrestrial > Soil > Boreal... | reverse complement strand
TCCGATCTAGCTCCCGCACACTGCGATAAAACGGGTTCGCACCTTCCGCCTGAATGATGGAGAGCTTGGGCAGGTGCGGAATTAGCCTGAGGTCGCGCATTTCCAGCAGCGCTTTGCCGATCGCCGAACTGTTTCCGAGATTACCGCCCGGCACAATGATGTGATCCGGCGGCTGCCAGGCCAGCTGTTCGAGCAGTTCGATGGCAGCCGTTTTTTGCCCTTCTATACGATACGGATTGACCGAGTTGAGCAGATAGACGGGCTTTTCTCGCACCAACTCGGTGAGCAGGCGAAGGCAGCCGTCGAAGTCGGTGCGGAGCTGGCAGGTGAGCGCTCCGTAATCGAGCGACTGCGAGAGCTTGCCCCAGGAAATTTGTCCTTCAGGAATCAGGACGAGGCTCCGCATGTTGGCGCGCGCCGCGTAGGCGGCCATAGAGGCCGACGTGTTGCCGGTCGAGGCGCAGGCGACCCAGCGAAACCCGGCGGCGTGCGCGGCTGACGCGGCGACGGTCATGCCGGTGTCTTTGAACGAAGCGGTGGGGTTCATGCCTTGATGCTTGGCGTAGAGGTTTTCAATTCCAAGGGCGCGGGCTGAGCGCGGCAAATGGTAGAGCGGTGTGTTGCCTTCTTTGAGCGTGATGACATGCTGTTCGGCCATCGGCGGGAGGAGTTCGCGGAAGCGCCAGACGCCGCTTTGGTCTTTATTCTGATCTGGATTCTGATCGGGCGAAGTCGGCGAGCTTCGGCGGTTGAGCCAGAGCGATTTGAGCGCTTGCGGATTGAACCGGGATTCCGGAAAGAAAAATTCGAGCAGATCCCCGCAAGCATCGCAGCGGAAATCCTGTGCGGCGGAAATGGGCGTCACATTGCACGAGATGCAACGCAGGCGTGGAGCGGTGGCGGAGTTGTCTGATTTCACTTTTGTTTCGGGATCGACGCTCACATCATAAACGCAACCACTGAAGTGTCAGAGTTCGGGGAGAGAACAGGCTGCGCCAGATCGCGGCTTTTCGCGGGCGAGAGCACCCGCGCCACACTCACACCTCAGCGGAGATAGCTATCTTTTCCACTCGTCCAGTCGGCTCTCGGCGGATAGAAAATATCGATGTCTACCGTGTCTTCCAGCGCTTCCGCTTTGTGGGGCATGTTGGGGGGAATGGTCAGGACCTCGCCCGGACGAACGACAATTTCTTTCCCGTCGATCCGGAACTTGAGCGCGCCTTCCAAAATGTAAGCCAGTTGTTCGTTGGGATGGGTGTGCTCGGGAACGACGCAGCCCTTTTTCAGAAGCACGCGGGCCAGCATTAAATCCTGGCCAACGATTAGCTGGCGGCCTAGTTGGGCGTTTAAATTTTCGATCGGGATCGAGTTCCACGAAATGTGCTGGAGTTTGCCCTTGGGTCGGCGTTTCGCAATGGTCCCCTTGAGGACTGCGGTGGCCGCCGGGCGGGCGGAGTTTGTTGCGGACTTGGGTTTAGAGTTTCTTCGGGATCGCGCCGATTTCTTTTTCATGGAATTTATTCAATTGCAGAGTTTAGTTGAAGCCTAATTGAAGTTTAATCGTTCCTGGTCTACACGCGGCACTTTCTCGGCAACATCATCCTGTGAACGGCTTTCCGCAAATTCGTCCCTAAATTGTGTAACCTTGACTGGGCACTGCTCGTCCCATGAAAACCGCCGATAACAGGCTCATTCGGTTGATTGCGTTGTTCAAGCTGCTCAAGGCGGCTTTGCTGATTGCGGTCGGCTTTGGCGCCCTCCACCTGCTTCACAAAGATCTGGCAGATGTTCTGGAACATTGGATCGCAAAGCTCGGCTTGGACCCAGGCAACCGATTTGTGGATTGGGGTCTTCAGAAGGTCGCCAATCTCACTCCCGATAAGATAAAAAGCCTTGGAATTGTCAGCTTTATTTATGCATCGCTTTTTCTAACGGAAGGAATCGGCCTTTGGCTTGTAAAGCGATGGGCGGAGTGGTTCAGTGTGATCATCACGACTTCGCTTGTGCCGGTTGAAATTTATGAGATATACCGTCATCCAAGCGCAGTCAAGTGTTTAGTACTAATTGTGAATGTTGCGGTGGTGGGTTACCTGCTTTACCGAATTCGCCACGAACACTCGGCAACTTCCGGATAAACCTACGTCACGGAGGCGGATATTGCCGCACCATGGACGGACAGGTAGTCTTGAATGATAATCGCGCGCCGGCTGAGAGTGCGAAGGCGTCTCCTTTGCCGCGTTGGCGCGAGCATGTGTAGGACACGAATAGTTAGGCTAGGAGTTTCACACCATGAAGAATCACGAATTTCGGCGCGAGACCCAGGCGGTGCGGGCAGGGACAAGCCTGCGCAAGAAGAATGGGCCTCTGGCGACGCCTATTTATCAGACTTCGACGTTCGAGGTCACGGATAACGCCGAACAACTGCGCGCCACCCCCACCGACCACTTCTATTCGCGCTACGGGAATCCGACGAACACAGTGGTTGAGGATAGGATCGCCGAGCTTGAGGGCACCGATGCCGCTCTCGTGTTTTCTTCCGGAATGGCGGCCATTACGACTTCGCTGTTGGCGCTCGTAAAGGCGGGCGACCATATCGTGGCGCAGCGCGATATCTATGGCGGCGTCACAAAGTTTCTCACCCAGTGGCTGCCGAAGATGGGCGTCGAGACTACGTTCGTCGATACCAACGACATCGGCCAGCATGAGCGCGCGATTCGGGAGAACACGAAAATTATCCATGTCGAATCGCCGACGAATCCCATGGCGCGAGTCGTCGATCTCGAGAGAATTTCAGCGCTCGCGCAAAAGCACAAGCTCATCTCCACCATTGACGCGACCTTCGCAACTCCAATCAATTGCCGTCCCGCGGAATTGGGAATCGATCTGGTTCTCCATTCAGGCACGAAATATTTTGGGGGACACGCGGATTTAATTTGCGGCGTCGCTGCCGGATCGCGCGACCTGATCGATCAGGTTCATCATCTTCGGACAACGCTTGGCTGCTGCATGGATCCACACGCGGCATTTTTGCTTTTGCGAGGAGTGAAGACTCTGGCTGTGCGCGTGGAACGGCAGAACCAGAGCGCGCTGCGGATTGCGGAGTTTTTGAGCAAGCATCCCAGGGTGACGCGTGTGCATTATCCGATGCTGGAGGGGCATCCGGATTATGAGCTGGCGAAAAAGCAGATGGCGGGCGCCGGCGGCGTTTTAAGTTTTGAGGTCGACGGCAGCGGCGCGGACGCATGCCGCGTGACCGAGGCGTTCAGCTTATTTACTCTGGCTCCGAGCTTGGGCGGAGTCGAGTCGCTGGTGTCGATTCCCGTGCTGACCTCCCATGCCATGATCGCTCCCGAGACACGGCGAAAGATGGGCGTGACCGAGCAGATGATCCGCCTGTCAGTGGGAATTGAAAACGTCGAGGATTTGATCGCGGACTTGGAAAATGGGCTGGCGGTGCTCGGAAAGAAAGACGCAGCGCGGGCGGCGGATTGACGCCGGTTCGCGCACAAAAGTTCGCGCACGAACGGGAAGGGCAAGAGTTCCACTCGTGCCGTAAGTCACTAAAATTTGTCGGCGCTTCAGCGCCTAGAGTACGCTTCTAGTTTGTACAAGACTTTCTCCGCAACCCTCTAGAAGCCGGCCGAGGCCGCAGCCATCGTCGGATGCAGCCCGATCACCTTGTCGACGTTGGTCATCTTCAACACATCTTCAATATGTCCGTGAGCGCAAACTCGCAGCTCGCCTCCAGCTTGTTTAAGCTGTCCGGCAGACATAACAATGATGCCGACTCCTGTGCTGTCGATATGAGTGACGCCACTCAGATCAAAAACCACTTTCTTTTTCTTCTCGCGGATCAGGTTGTCGGTGGACCACTCCAGTTGCTTGGAGTCGCGGCCCATCGTAATGCGGCCAGTGATTTCCAGAACAACGATATCGGGATCGACGGTCTTGGTCTGAATCTCCATCATAGGGTTAGGCTCCTGGCGAAGCGAAAAAGTCGAAAATCAGAATACAGAAACGCTTTTCTCCTGGCGATTTTCTTGACTTTTCTTGTACGGGCCCCACTTTCCCGGTTCCGGCGCATCGTGCTTGGCCATCAACACGGGATCGCTCCGACGCTTCCCCCTTGCCGATGGTCATTTCTCGGCCTTGGTGTCGTTGGCATGTTCTCTGCGGACGTGATTGTCAAACATTTTGCGCAGAACCTGTTTACGTTCGAGGGTGTTTCCTGTGAGATGGAACTTAACGGAGCGGCAAATAGAGCAGGAACCATCAAGGAAGTTATCTTCTGGCTTGGACTTTATAACCAATTCTGCTTCGTTCACGCAACCATGATGTCACACAGCGGACGCTAAAGCGAGGCTATCGCAACGAATATGACGGTCGGAACTGACGAGCAGTCACGCCATCTCGCCGTCCGGACTCGCAATCACAACCACGTAACCGTCTGGATCACGTAGCCACATTTCTCTGTGCTTGGGATTTGGATTGAAGTGCGGTTCGAGGATAACGTGAGCGCGCAATGCACGTGCCCGCTCCACAACCTCATCAAACTCGCCAACCTCGAACCAAAGCAAAACGCCATGGCCAGGCGGCGCGGCATCGGCGTTGATGAGGTTGGGATGATCTTCTTTATCCCAGGCATGGAGCTGAAGAATGAGTTCCCCACCGCGCTGCATTCGATCGTACACTTCGCGATGAGGATGTTCCGGAAGTGTCTCGAGCCCGAGCAGTTGCCGATACCAACTGCTGCTCGCGCGAACATTGCGCACCGCAATTAGCGGCTGAGCCCGGACAAATGCCCTCTGCCCGGCAGCTTCCATAAGTCCTCCCGACGAAATCAGCGCCATCCGAAACTCAGTTGAGGTCTGATTTCCCTTGCTGTCACATTTTACAGGCCAGGCCCTATCGGTCAAACGGGAAAACTTAATTACGCAATCAGTAAACTCTGAGTAGTTGGCGTTACGACGGAATAAACGAGGCAGCACCTATTGCTGCCTGTTAGCCGCAAAGCCGCTCTGATTCAGCATCACCGGTGATTTCAGCAGATCATCACCTTACGCCTTAACTTCGAGGCCTCAGGCTACTTCTGCCCTGTGCTCACTGCTGACGGAAAGCTTGATTGCGCGCCGAAATAACACTCGATGGATTGCAACTTTCCGTTCTTGATTCGGAGATACTCTACGTTCCGGAACGATTTGCCGTTCTTGGTGTGGCAAAGATACTTCACAAACGCATCGTCCGCGCCCGTGCTGATCCGCTCCAGGTCAACCTGCCCAATGAAATCAACCTGTGTGTCCCAGCATTGCGTCTTGAAAGTACTCTTGCTGATGTGGTCATCGCCGGCCGCGCTCGTAAAGGTGAAATTGTCGGCGAGCATGGCATCGAACGTGCCCAAATCCTTCTTTTCCCACGCCCCATACCACTTACGGACGATCTCATCGTTCGTTAAGTTCTGCCCTCCCGCGCTGGCACTTGCCGGCCCCGGCAGGCTCATGGCACCAACCAGCGCGCAGGCTCCCGTTGCGAGTAGATTCCTGCGCGACACTGCAATCCTCGTCATTGTTCGTTCTCCTTTTCATGATGTACTTTTAAGCTTTTCGCCTGATCGCGATGCTGACCGTCCGAGCCTACAGACCGGTTGGTATGTAGATATATCACCGCTTGTTGCAAGTGATGCGATCAGACTCGCTTGCGGTTGCCCGGTTGGCGCATGGCCCAGATTAAAGGCGTCCGGATGGAGAAGTTTGAGATGGAGTGCTTTGCGATTGATGTTTCGGGCGACACAGCTTCCGAATGGTGCAGCGAACATCAAGTTGTGCAAATGCCAGGAGGCAAACCGCCATTCGACGGGCGGGGCAAGATGCTCCTCGTTCTGAAAAGGGGTGTGGATGGCAAATGGCGTCTGCTACGTGAAATGTGGAACCGGGCGGAGGGAGACTGATGCTCGATGTTCGCTACCAAGTTGGCGCGGAAGCTTTGTAAGGATAGGAACCGTTCTGACGCGCCACGCCAATGGCGTATAAACCAGGACGATTCTGAACTAAGCGGGAGTTTGCACCAGGATTAACTCCGGCGTGCAACGCGCACTTTGGATGGACTTGGCCGCGTCTTCAGCCGTGAATCTCCCCATAATCAGTGCCAGCTTGCGGTTGGTTGTTGTCTGTATCGGAGTTCGATCAATCCGCTGGACGTACTGAACGGCGAGCGCTCCACCGCGATTCAATTTCACAACAAACTTTGTGGTTTTCATGGCTTCCTCTATCTTACGCTCTATATCCCTATCGTGGTCGAAATATCCCGTAGAAGCAGCCCTGTATTTCACTCCTTTCCCGAGCGCCCAGAAGTGAAAATGGCTGGTCGGCACCTGGCGATCGGTGGAGTTCGCCGATCTCGCCATCCGCTACCCCTTTGCCAAGGATGAGTTGATTGTGAAGGTCTCGCTGCTGATTTCTTGCCTGCTTTGTTGCGCCTTCATGAACCCACAAGGTGGCCTCGACCAGGCGGGCATCGACTCAAAAAACATCTTCAGTTACCGCTTCCCGCGTTAAGCAAAACCGTCAGCGGCGGCACGTGCTCAGGCTTGACGTAGCGATTCACCAGAAAGCGCTTGCCGTCTTTGGCGACGTCGTAGGTAAATACGTCCGTACTCGAAATCGGCGCGCGCCCGCGAATCTGAAATAGCGGCACCGGCGTGCCGGTGGCGAAAACGCTCTGCGCATCGACTGGAACTGCGGTCAGCATCCCGCTCGGCGCGATGTAGAAAAGTTCTTTACCGTCTCCGCGCCAGCGCGGCTCGGTGCCGCCGCCGCGCGATACTTGCCATTTTCCTGCCGCGCCCGGAAACGACGTCACATAGATCTCCCACACGCCCGATTCATCGGAGGCATACGCGACCCACTTTCCATCAGGAGAAATCTGCCCGCTGTTCTCGCTGCCCTTGCCGTTCATGAACCGGATCGGCTCGCCTCCGGAAATCGGAAGCAATTCCAGATGATCACCATTCGATGTCTGCCGGGTACACATAACCTGCCGGTCATCCAGAGTCCACGAGTTGGGAACAATGTCGTCCATCGACTCGCGCGTAATGGTGAATCTCTTCGTCTCGCGCACCAGGCCAGTCGCCGGTTTTAGATAAATGCTCGCGCCGTCAGAGTCCGCCATACGGTAGGCCAGCATGCTTCCGTCGCGCGACCACACACCCACTACTTCTTCGGCGGGATCAAAAGTGAAACGCGTGTTGGCGGCCCCGCTCGTGCCTTCAATCCACACATCCACGTTATTCGCTTTCGGATCGCTGATATCGACTGCCACCCGGCTGCCATCCGGCGAAAGCATGGGATTCGCCATGATGGCAGGATCGCCGATGTGTCCCAGTTCTTTTCCAGACCGGTCCATCCAGGTGAGCGCGGACTCCGCGGCTCCGACGGCGGTGTTATAGATCAGCGTCCCGTTCTCGGCGACATCAAAAGCCGTCCAATAAGTAGAAGGTTGAAAGCCAACCGCGGCGGCAACCACGGTCGGCCTCCCGGAAACCGTCCCCGCGGACGGGTCGAATGGCACCCTGACCAACTGGCGCTGATCATCGGCATAAAACAAATTATGCGCGTCGTAGCCAAAACTCGAATGACAAAGCGCGACCAGCTTTCTCTCCTTGCCGGCGAGAGAACTTAAGTAGATGGCGCTGGTGCGGTCATCCTTGAGGTTGCCGAAGTTGCCGGCCCAGAATAAAAAATGGTCGCCATCGGGAAGAAACATCGGCCAGCGATGCGACTGATCGTCTTTCGTACGAATGCCTTCCGTGACCGGCGCGTTGCCCGTGCCATCGGCGTTCACACGATGAAGCGGACTCTGCGCATCGGGCGCGTAGATGATCACGCCCTTGCTTCCCCAGCTCCCTCCGCGCGCCGCCAAAGCATTGGCGAGCGCTTGCGGCGTGCCGCCCGACATCGCCAATTTCTGCAACTTTCCATTGGCGAAAAATGCTACGTAAGCGCCATCGGGTGACCAGAAGGGATAGCTCGCTCCCTGCGTGCCCGGCAGCGGTGTAATGTTTGGCGAGCCGACGCGCTGCATAAACAGCATCGGCATGGCGGAGCTCTCTTCCGGCGATACGAAGACCAGCATCGATCCATCGCGCGTCAGCGCCAGTTGGCTGATGCTCATTTCGTCAGGCACGGAGACGGCGAACTCCATGCGCGTAGTGGGCTGCGGACGCCGCGCAATGTACCAAGTAACAGCAACAGCGGCCACGACAGCCAACACCGCCGCGGCCAGCGGCAAAATTGGAAAGCGCCGCGGCGCGGCGGCAGCAGCGACTGCGGCTGCGCGCGCGATGCTGCTCGTCTCGGTTCCGGAGAGCGCACTTAGAGCAAAAGAAAGATCGCGCGCCGACTGGAATCGCTGATCGGGACTTTTTTCAAGGCACCGCCGCACAATGCGCTCAAGCGTCGGCGACACATTGCGGCCAGGATCCGACAATTCCGGCGGATCGTCTTTCAGTACCGCGGTCATAGTTTCAGCCGCCGTATCCCGTTTAAAAGCGCGCACGCCCGAAAGCATTTCGTATAGCACGGATCCAAATGCAAAAATATCGGTGCGAGTATCGGCCGGCTCGCCGCGCACCTGTTCAGGCGCCATGTAGCTCGCCGTACCCATCACAACGCCGGCCACCGTGTGCGAACTGGTAAGCGTGAGTTCGTCCGGCCGCGAGGTCGGCGATTGAATGAGCTTGGCCAGGCCGAAATCGAGAATCTTGATGCGGCCGTCTTTCGTGATGAAGACATTCTCCGGCTTAAGGTCGCGGTGAACAATTCCCTTCTCATGCGCGGCCGCGAGCCCATGCGCAATCTGTACTCCATACTCAATCGCCTTGCGTTGCGGCACCGTGCCGTTGTCGAGCATGGCGCGCAGGCTGTCGCCTTCCAGTAACTCAGAGACAAGGAACGGCGTGCCGTTATGCTGCCCGATGTCGAACACGGCGAGAATATTGGGATGATTCAAAGCCGCAACCGCGCGCGCCTCCAGTTCAAAACGATGAAGCCGATCAGCATCCTGCGTGAACGCTTCAGTAAGAATTTTTAGAGCGACGTCACGCCCAAGCCGCGTGTCGCGAGCGCGATAGACCTCGCCCATACCGCCGGCGCCAAGCGGAGATTGGATTTCATACGGTCCGAGTTTGGTGCCAGAGGTGAGGGGCATAGCTACGCTGAATGGTTCGCGAAATTATATCGCGTTCCATCGGTGAGGGCCGTTCGCGAAGAGACTCGAACAAACTGCGCGGGAGCGTTAAACGGCCCGCTCTTTACGCCGCAGCAGGAACATCGTATCCACATTGCCGTCGCTAAGGTAATTCAGGTGTTCCTCGCGAACGATTTGGAGGTCCGGGAAATTCTTTACGTAGAGCTTGGCGTAATCAGTTTTCCAAAGCAGGTTGGTATGGCCGCGATAAGGAATCTCCGTCATTTCGGGCGCGTAGTACTCGGAGCCGCAAATCCAGGTTTTCGAGCAGCGCCGCATCTCGCTCATCGCGATCCGAAGGTCCGGCGGAGCAATGTGAATCAGCACACCGGCTGTAAAGATCAGGTCAAAATAGCCATCTGGGAATGGGATTTGGAGCGCGGAACCTTCCGATATTTTCGCGGCAGGCAAACGCGCTTGCGACTGTTTCACGATCTCGCTGATGATCTCGATGCCATACAGATTCGTGAAACCCATCTGCTGGAGCGCTAATAACTGGTTGCCAAGGTTGCAGCCCACCTCCAATATGCGCGCGTCTTTCGGCACCTCTGCCAGGAAGCGCTGATTGAGAGCGCCGCGCGTGATTCCGTATTTCTGCTCGTAGAGGGCGTCGAGAGCTGCCGGCGTTAATAGATTTCGCTCGCTGTATTCCTTGCCGAAGGTTCCGCGCCATTCTTGCTCTTGCATCGTTTCAACGACGCTCATCATCCTGGAGGTGGCAGCCATGGTAGTTGCTCCTTTTTCTAGGCGAAGGTTTTCTTGGCGAAGGATGATTCTAATGCCGATGAACTTGGAAAGTGGGGGTTCGATTGTTGCTCAGTTAGGTTACTGCGGAGCGTGTAGCGCCTCAGCTTCCGAACCCTTATAACCACCAATTCTTCTCCGCGACCTCGGCTCTTCTCGGCGATCTCGGCGGTTAAAAGCTTTTGCTCGGTTGGAGGCACTCCCTGATCTCGGCCTCGGTCAGAGTGTGGTCGCTGGATTTCGCACGCTTGTAGATGCGGTCAACCAGCTCGTCATTGGTTGCCAGACCGCGGCGCTCGAGCCAGAAGAGAACATTCGATTTTCCGCTCATAGGCCCGATGTCGATGACCTGCTCCATGCCGAAGACGTGCGACGGAACACCCGAATAAACCGTATTGGCGAGCTCGACGTTGTTCTTCTTATAAGCCTTGATGACTGCGGCAGCATGGACGCCGGTCGCAGTGCGGAAGGCGTCGTCGCCAACCACCGGATAATTTGCGGGAATGGGAACGCCGGTCGCTTTGGAGACTGCTTCGCAATAACTCTTGAGCTTCGTGAGGTCCTGCTGATCCCAAGGCGCGATCCCCATCAGCTTAAGATTGACCAGCATCTGATCCATCTGCGTGTTGCCGACGCGCTCGCCAATCCCCAGCGCAGTCGCATGGACGCAATTCGCCCCGGCGACGAGCGCAGCCATCGAGTTGGCGATGGCGAATCCGCGATCGCAGTGGCCATGCCAGTCGAGCCGAATTTTTTCGCCGGACGGTTTGATCACTTCTTCAACTACAAATTTGACGAGCGCAACCGTGCCCATGGGCGTGGCGTGACCGACCGTGTCACAGAGAACGATAGCGCGCGCGCCATTGCGGATCGCAGTCGCGTTGAGCTGCTTGACAGTTTCAGGATCGCAGCGCGTAGTGTCCTCGGTGACATACATGACATCGAGACCCAGCGAAACCGCATATTTGACAGCCTTTTCCGTGGTCTCAAGCAGAAAGTCGATGGACCATCCTTCAGTAAAGCGGCGAATCGGACTCGAACCGAGAAACGACGCAACCTCAATCGGCAGCCCGGTTTTCTGCGTGATCTCGGCGATAGGACGAATA
>Ga0209624_10003491_pt1 | contig 11091 bp, 11 predicted proteins | sample JacPinW_OM2H0_O1_FD_188565 | JGI IMG/M metagenome (GOLD analysis project Ga0209624, IMG submission 188565) | Forest soil microbial communities from Algoma, Ontario, Canada - Jack Pine, Ontario site 1_JW_OM2H0_O1 (SPAdes) (version 2) | ecosystem: Environmental > Terrestrial > Soil > Boreal... | reverse complement strand
ACCAATGGCTCGCCGCCGCCGCACCCGTCGACGGCTACATCGGCTTCGCCATCGGCCGCTCCATCTGGTGGGACCCACTCAAGGCCTACGTCGACGGCAAGATCGAGCGCTCCGCCGGCGCCCGCAAGATCGCCGAGAACTACCTGCGCTTCGTCGCCGTATACGAGCGCGCCAAGACACCCGTCGGCTCCTAGGGGCGACGAGGCGCCGTCGTGAAGATGCGTCAGAGCATCGCCGAGTGGGAGCAGGCGTTCGTCAAGGAGATCACGCTCGACCGCCACCGGCGCGACTCGCTGCGCCGCACCACCGAGCAACGAGCGCTCAAGCGCAGCATCGACAAGCGCCACAAGCGCGGCTCCATGCGCTTCGCCCTGCTCGTGCTCACGCTCGCCCTCACGGCCGTCGTCGTAACGGTCGTAATGTTTCGCACCCTCTATCTGCTGCTCGGCTAACGAGCCGCAGCCACAGCTGCACAGTGCTTTGTAGATCTCTGCTCGGCGCGGGCACCGCGCCTGTCGGTGCAGGCACCGCGCCTGTCAGGCCTAAGCCGTATCGCCCAGCTCGCGCAGCGACTTGTCTACCTTCGCTGCGCTGTCAGCAGCAGGCTCGCTCGTCACGCCATCCTTCACCGGCGCCGCCGCACCCGCTTCGCGGTGGATCTCAAGGTAGATCTCCTTGCGAAATACGGGCACTCGCTGGGGTGCCTGGATGCCAATGCGCACCTTCTCGCCCATCACTGACAGAACCGAAACCTCGATCTCGTCGCCGATCATGATGCTCTGGTTGGACTTACGCGTCAGCACCAGCATTTGGGTGCACCTTCCTCTTTGCCGATTGGCGACCCGGCGCGACCCCAAACCGCCGGTTGTCCAAGCATAGTCACAGGACCGGGGGAACGCGATCCCAATCGCTCAAACGCGCCCACAGAGGCTCTCTCAGCCGCCCTCCCAGATCCCCCAAGCACGTCCCTACAGCGCCGCGCGAGCGCTTGCGCTAGTCTCCCGGACCGTCCATGCCCCGGAAATCTTTGCGCCCGCACCTCAACCAGATCCGCGCCTGGGTGCGCCAAGGCCGAACTGACGCTTGGGTCGCTCACCAACTCGAGGTGACCGTCCGCGACATCGAGCAGTTCAAGCGCCAAAACGAGCTGGTCAGCGACGAGGAGGCCCCCGAGGGCGCCGCAGCCAGCGACTACCCCGAGGAGATCGACCTGCGTGCTGAGGACGACGCGCTCATCGCCGCCGAGCTCGAGGCCGCCGAGGCGGAGGCTGAGCTCGCCAGGGCGCAAGCCGAAGAAACCGACGATGAGCCCGCCGAGGATGGAGAGCAGGCCACTGGCACCCGCACCCGCAAACGCTCCCGCCGCGGCGGGCGTGGCCGCTCTCGCTCCACCGGGCGCAACACCGGCCCACTCGAGGGTACCTTCGACCACGGCGAGGAGGGCTACGGCCTGTGGCTGGACCCAGCCATCCAGGAGAACCCCATCTACGCCGAGCACTGGGCCGGGCACCGGCCCGTGGAGGTCGAGGTCGAGGAGGACCGCATAGTTATCCGCCGCGCCGGCAGCGCCAGCGACGACTAGAGCTACGCCTCCGACAGCGTGCGCCTGCCACCCGCGTAGTCGGTCGCCTCGCGTAGATATCTGGCAAACGCGGCGTCCACCACCACGCCCGCCTCCCATGCCCAAGGATCGTCCGGGGCGAGCTTCATCGTCACCTGCAGGCACCACATCGTGCCTTCGTCGTACAGGCTCACAAGCTCCTCCGCTGTGAACCGGCCGCCCAGGCGCCTGCGCAGCTCCGCCACCAGCCCATCTGTCACCCGGTCCAGCAAAGGACCGCGCTCGGCAGGAGCAGCTCGAAGCCGGCGCTCCCCCTGCTGCCACTGGTAGATGGCTGTCTCGAACGACACCAGCCGAGGCTAGCAGTGGCGATCCGGCGCCGTGTACAGGGACACATCCGGGCGTGCTAGGCATTTGAAACAGGTTCTCAGTTGTCGGGCAGGCCGCTAATCACATACGGCTGCTCGCCTTTCCTCATCATCCCTAGCTGGCGAGCCTCAGCTTCAAGCGTGCCCGGCGCGCTCAGCGCTTCATGCTGATGCACCAGCAGCCTGTGTTCCCGTTCCATGCTCGCCACCGCAGCGCTGTCGTGGTTGGACTGACGCCACGTGGAAAGCATGTGCAGGCCTGCGCTCACGTACAGGTATGCAAGCACAATCAAGACGCAAAGCATCGCCAAGCGCCCCACCCGGTCCCATTGCACGCGAGCCAGCGGCGGAGCCTTCGAACGAGAGCGCGAGACGGGGACCGTGGACATGACTACCCCGATTCGCTTCAGCCCGCCAACATCCTGCCGCTGATAGGACGCCGTCAGCGATGTGGGCTAAAGGCGCTACGCCCGAGGAACCGCGCGTCGGCCCCCAACTGCTCCTCGATACGCAGCAGCTGGTTGTACTTGGCCACACGGTCAGAGCGCGACGGTGCGCCCGTCTTGATCTGGCCGCAGCCGGTGGCCACAGCAAGGTCCGCAATCGTCACGTCCTCGGTCTCGCCAGAGCGGTGGCTCATAACCGCCGTGTAGCCGGCGTCGCGCGCCATAGCGACCGCCTGAAGCGTCTCTGTGAGGGTTCCGATCTGGTTGACCTTGATGAGAATCGAGTTGCCCACACCACTGTCAATACCGCGACGCAAGCGCTCGGTGTTGGTCACAAAGATGTCATCGCCCACGAGTTGCACGCTCGAACCGAGGCGCTCGGTCAGTACCCGCCATCCGTCCCAGTCCTCCTCGTCCATGCCGTCCTCGATCGAGACGATCGGATAGCGCCCCGCCAGATCCGCCCAGTAGTCGGTCAACTCAGCGGCCGACAGCGTGCGACCCTCGTGCTCAAGCACGTACGCACCATCGTGGTAGATCTCGCTGGTGGCCGGGTCCAAGGCAATGGCGATGTCCTCCCCAGGGCGATAGCCGGCCGCCTCGATGCCCGCCACGAGCATCTTCAGCGCCTCCTCGTTGGAGCTCAGATCGGGAGCGAAGCCTCCCTCGTCGCCAACAGCAGTCGCCAGGCCGCGCCCGTGCAGCGTGCCCTTCAGCGCGTGGAACACCTCCGTTCCCATCCGCAGGCACTCAGAGAAGCTCTGCGCACCGCAAGGAACGATCATGAACTCTTGGAAGTCGACTTTGTTATCAGCGTGTGCGCCACCGTTGAGCACGTTCATCATCGGCACCGGCAGCACCGCCGCCTCGGCACCCCCCAAATAGCGCCACAGAGGCCTCTGCTCCTCCGCAGCCTGTGCCTGTGCGGCGGCGAGCGATACGCCCAGGATCGCGTTAGCACCCAACCGCGACTTGTTGGGCGTGCCGTCAAGCGCGATCAGCGCCCTGTCGAGAGCCTCCTGATCGGCGGCCTCCATACCGGTGAGCGCACTCGCGATCTCGCCGTCGACATTGGCCACCGCCTGAGTCACGCCCTTGCCACCCCACGCCGCGCCGCCATCGCGCAGCTCAGTCGCCTCAAACTCGCCGGTGGACGCCCCTGACGGCACCGCTGCGCGCCCCTGAGCGCCGCTTCGCAGCCCTACGTCGACCTCAACGGTGGGATTACCGCGGCTGTCGAGGATCTGGCGTGCGTGGATGCGCTCGATCTGGCTCATGAGAAGGCGGCCTTCCACCCTAGCGGGAGCAACTGCCCCAATGCTCGCCCGCCTATTCGGGGGTAACGGTGGACGCGCCTTTGGAGGAAGTCTTCGGCGCTTTGTAAGAACTGCAGTCAGCCACTATGTAGCCAGAGCGGCATTCCGTTTTGGACTTCCACTTAGTTTTGAAGCCTTTGGTGAATTTGGTCAGCGCAGACTGCTCACCCGTAGAGACCAGCTGCTGCTTGACCGTCGCCTTCACCTTCGAGAACGGCTGCTGCGTGCCAGGCGTGGTGCTGAGCACCTCGTAGACGTAGTACCCAAACGGCGTCTTCACCGGTCCGCCCAGAACATTCTTGGCAGCCGCGAAGATCGCTGTGTCGAGCGCCTGCTCCTCCTCGCCCTTGGTCACTTCCTTCAACAGGCCGCCGTTGGCCTTGCTGGTGGGATCGATCGACACCTTCTTGGCGACACTGGCGAAGCTTTTGCCCGATTCGACTTCTTTCTTGGCACTCTTGGCGGCCGCTTCAGTCTTCGTGAGAATGATCTGCACGTTGCGCTTTTCAGGCGTCCCGTACTTGGACTTATTTTCGTTGTAGTACTTCTGGACCTGAGCTTCTGTGACCGTGCTCTTTTCCTTGATGATCTTTTTCTCGATTTTCTGAGAGAGCAAGTTCAGCTTCACGCGCAGCAGCAGATCCGAGACCGTTTGCCCAGACGTGGACAGGAATTTTTCGAATTCAGAGGGCTTCGGGAACTCCTGGGACTTGATTTTGGCGAATTCCTTCTTGACTTCAGCGTCGCTCAACTTGATGCCCAGAGAGGAAGCTTCGCCGAGCACCCACTGCGAGGAGATGAGGAAACCCAGGACCTCGCTCTGCAGCGATTTGTACTCGGTCGCGCACTGGCTCTTGAGCTCCGCCGTAGTCGGAGCTTTTTGGCCTTTGGCCGGTTTGGCCGTAGTGGCAGCCAGGTGGGCTATGCACGCGGTGTAGTTGGGCGGTTCGGGGATAACCGGCTTTTCGGTCGAACCCGTGGCGCTGGACGCTGAAGCGACTTTCATCCAGTGTTCGAACGCAGTCTTGGCGATCGGGGTACCGGACACTTGCACCACGGCATCGCCGGGAATGCCGCCGCACGCGGAGATGCCAACGAGGGCAAACAAAACGGCGCCTAGCGCCGAGAGGGACCTGAGTGACTTTGACACGACGCGGGCACTCTAGCGGAAACATCCGCGTCTGTCCTTAACGAGTTCCTAAGCAGCCTCTCTGACCACCGCCAGCAGGGCATCTGCAGCCCTGACAACACTGGGAAAACGCTCCTTTCCGTCCTTCGGCACGCGCACCGAAACTTGCGAGCGAGCAGCTTCGTAGAGCGCGTCGGGTAGCTCCTCGCGCAGCCGTTTGGCGCGCACGGAATCGAGCTCAATCGGCACCACAGCCAGACGGTCACCGCGGAAGCTGACCGTACGCGCACCGGCCTGGCCGAACTTGATCCGCGCACGCTGCAACGCCAGCAGGTTCTCCACCGGCTCCGGCACAGGCCCAAAGCGATCCTCCAGCTCCTCGCGCAGGCGCTCCACATCGGCGACCTCAAGCGCACCAGCAACGCGGCGATGCACCTCGATCTTGGCCTGTTCATAAGGAATGTAGTCGGCCGGCACATACGCGTCGACGTTGACGTCCAGGCGCACCGGCTCGGGCGTGTTGGCGGGCTCCTCACCGCCATCCTCCACCTCCGCCGCCCGCACGGCCTCGTCAAGCATCTGCATGTACAACTCGAAGCCAAGCGCTGCCACATGCCCGGACTGCTCATCGCCAAGCAGGTTGCCCGCGCCGCGGATCTCGAGGTCGCGCATGGCGATCTTGAAGCCCGCGCCCAGCTCTGTGTAGTCCGACAGCGCCGACAGTCGCTGCGCGGCATCAGGCGTGAGCGCGGCGGCGGAGTCATACAGCAGGTATGCATATGCGCGCTCGCGGCTACGACCCACGCGTCCGCGGATCTGGTAGAGCTGCGCCAGACCGAACGCGTCTGAGTGCTCCACGATCAGCGTGTTGGCCTGGGGGATGTCAATTCCCGACTCGATGATCGACGTGCACACCAGCACGTCTGCGCCACCGCGCAGGTAATCCATCATCACCTCCTCGAGCTCACCGTCGCCCATCTGGCCGTGCGCGATCACGAAGCGCACACCGGGACACAGAGCCCGCAGCCGCTCGGCCGTCTCTTCGATCGAGTCCACCCGGTTGTGCAGGAAGAACGCCTGGCCCCCACGCGCGTGCTCGCGCATGATCGCCTGCTTGACCAGCTCCTCCTCGTACTCGCCCACGTATGTGCGCACTGGCCTGCGCCCCTCCGGAGGAGTCTCAATCACGGAGATGTCGCGCAATCCCGCAAGCGACATTTGCAGCGTGCGCGGAATCGGCGTGGCGGACATCGAGATGACATCCACCTTCAGCTTCAGCTGGCGCAGCAGCTCCTTCTGCTTGACGCCAAAGCGCTGCTCCTCATCCACGATCAACAGCCCCAGGTCCTTGGCACGTACATCGCGCGAGAGCACCCGATGGGTGCCGATCAGGATGTCCGCGCGCCCGTCCGCGAAGTCCTTGATCGCCGCTTTCTGCTCCGCGGCGGTGCGAAACCGCGAGGCGTGCTCGAGCGTGAAGGGATAATCCGCGAGGCGCTCCGCAAACGTGCCGTAGTGCTGCTGGGCAAGGATCGTGGTGGGCACGAGCATCAGCACCTGCTTGCCCTCAGCCGCGCACTTGAACGCAGCCCGCAGGGCAACCTCGGTCTTGCCATAGCCGACGTCGCCACAGATCAGCCTGTCCATCGGCCGCGCGGCTTCCATGTCGAGCTTCACCAGCTCGATCGCATCGCGCTGGTCTGGCGTCTCGGTGAACGGGAAGCGCTCCTCGAACTCCCGCTGCCAGTCGGAGTCGGGGCCAAACGCATGGCCCGAGCGACGACGACGCTCGGCATACAGGTTGAGTAGCTCGCCCGCCAGCTCCTGCGCCGCACGCCGCGCACGGGCCTTCATCGTCTCCCAGCGCGTCCCCCCCAACTTGCTCAGCGGCGGATGGTCGCCGCCTGCGCCCACGTACCGGGAGATCTTCGCCAACTGGTCCACCGGCACGAACACCCGGTCATCGCCCTGGTATTCCAGGTACAGGTAGTCGCGGGTGACATCCGCCACCGTGCGCGTCTCAAACCCCGCAAAGCGAGCCACCCCGTGGTCCTCGTGCACCACGATGTCGCCCGTGCGCAGTTCCGTGAACGAGCGCAGCGCGCCGCGGCGCGCGCTCGAGATGCCGCTGCGGCCGGGGGCGTCGGTGCTCCCTCGCTTGGGGCGACGGCGTAGCAGCCGATGCTCGGGGAACACCGCGAGCTTCAGCTGCGGGGCAACGAAGCCCTCACGCAGCGAGGCGGCGGCGAAGCGCAGCGATGCCTCGAGCACTTGCTGGCCAGCGTTGACGTCCTCGCCGAGCCAGGTGGCTTTTAGGCGCCCGAGGTTGAAGGCCGCGCGCTCGCCCTCGCCACGCCGGGGAAACGCGACCACCGTTCGATAGCCAGAGCGCACGAGCTTCTCCAGCTCCGGCTCCGCTTCCGCAAGCGAGCGCGCAGCGGTGTCCGCCGATTGCGCCCGCAGCTCGATCTCCTGGCCACTGGAAAGCCCCGACAGCCAGATGCGCGCACGTTCATCGAGGGTCGTGCGGATGCTTTGCGGGCTCACGTACAGGTGATGCGCGTCCTCATCGCCAAACGCCGCGCACACGTCGCTCCAGTGGTCGCTGAGCACCGGATCGAGATCCTCCTCTGCGGCCACCACCAGCTGGGTATCCCCGCCCACCAGGTCGAGCAGCGCCCCAAAGCGCTCCACCGGCAACAGCTCGGCAATGTCTGGGCGCTCGCCCTTCGTGCCCTCACCACCGGCCGCTGAGAAGCTACCTGTGGCGGCGGCAATCTCTGCGAGCTCTCGATGCTCAAGCGCGAGCTCCGCGGCAGGCGCTATCTCCACTTCCTGCACATCACCCAGCGAGCGCTGCGTGAATGTGGAGAACCACCGCAGCGACTCGATCTCAACGTCGAACATGTCCACCCGTACGGCCCGCTCCTCGGTCGCCGGGAACACGTCCAGAAGCCCGCCGCGCAGCGCGAACTGGCCGCGCTCCTCCACCTGGTCGGTGCGCTCGTAACCAGCACTGACGAGCTCCGCTGCGCACTCGTCCAAGTCGAGCAGCTCACCCACCCGCAGCGTGAACGAATGTGGCCGCAGCTCAGGGTCGGGGACCTTCTCCGATAGCGCCACCGCGCTGACCACCACCACCGGCTGCTCCCGGTTGGCGACCGGCACCGCGCCGGACGCTGAGCCCGCGCCGTCAGCGCCATCTACACCACCAGCTGCGGAGCCAACGCCGAGCAGCGCGTCGAGCGCGGCAACACGTAGGCCCACCAGGTGCGCAGGCGGCGCCAGGTGCGACTCGTATGCAACGCCTCTGGAGGGGTAGTAGCGAACGCGCCGGGGCGCTAGCCACGCGCGTAGGTCGCCGGCCAGATCGCGGGCGGCGCGATCGTCGCCAACCACCACCAACGTGGGGCGTGCGAGCGCGTCTCGGTCGATGTCCGCGAGCGCCGCCACCACATACGGGCGCAGCGAGTTGGATACGAACGCGTGCCCGCCGTCGCGGGCGAGACGCATCGTTGGCTCGTCCTCCTGCACGAGGCCAAGCAGCGTGCGCAGTACCCCACCGGTGTCAGCCATCTACGCTCGTCCCCGTCACCGCTCGCTCGACGTGCTCGCATGCGCTGTCGATCAGCTGTGCAACCTGGGCCTGGTCCTCACGGAAGCGCCCGAGCACGTAGGAGGACACGATCTCAGGGTCGGTGGAATTGGGCCGCCCCACGCCTACCCGCACACGCATGAAGTCTGCGCTACCGAGCTCTCGCTTGAGTGACTTCAGCCCGTTGTGGCCAGCCAAACCTCCACCCAGGCGGGTGCGAACGTCGCCAAATGGCAGATCGATCTCGTCGTGCACCACGAGCACATGCTCGAGCGCAAGCTTGAACGCACCACGCGCGGGGCCTACAGAGCGACCCGCCTCGTTCATGAATGTCTGTGGGCACAGCACAGCCACCCGGGGCGCATCCGCGACGGCTGAGCCGCCCGCGCCGGCCACCGCGCCGATTCCAAGCGACGCCCCCGGCGCGCCCACATGCACGCGGCCTTCCGCTAGGCGCCCACGGAAGCGGTCCTTTGCCTTCCCCAAGCCCCAGCGCTCAACCAAAGCCTCAGCAACCATGAAGCCGACGTTGTGACGCGTGCCTGAGTACTCGCGGCCGGGATTGCCCAACCCGACGATCAGCCAGTCGACAGATCCGCCGCCACCGCCAAACGGGCGTCGCAGCGCGATCTACTCCTCGCCGGAGGCGTCCTCGTCGGCCTGCGAGCCACCCTCGCCGACGACCTCTGTCTCGGCTTCGATTTCCTCAGCGGCTTCGCTCTGCAGCCGTGGCGGGGAGAGCGTGGCGATGACAGTTTCCTCAAGATCGTCGAGCAGCGTCACACCGCCGGGCACGCTGAGCGCACCAAGCAGGATCGTCTCGCCGATCTGCATCTCGCCGACATCGTGGACGATCGACTCAGGGATCGCTGTCGGCAGCGCCTCCACGTTGAGCTCGCGCGTGATTTGCTCGAGCACACCGCCCTGCTTGACACCAGGCGCGTCGTCGATGCTCTGCAATTCGAGCGGCACGACCGCCGTGATGGCCTCGTTGAGGTTGACCCGCAAGAGATCCACGTGGACGGTCTCGCCGCGCACCGGGTGGCGCTGGGCTTCCTTGAGAACAACGGGTGTGGATTTCTGGCCGTCGATGCTGAGATCGAGCACCGCACCAGACCCCGCCAGCGCCATCCGCAGCTCGCGCGCGTCAGCGTCAAAGCCGAGTGGCTCTGAGCCGCCGCCGTAGAGCACGCCAGGCACGCGGCCGCTGCGGCGCAGGCGTCGGGCTGCACGCGAGCCTGCTGCGGAGCGGCTGGTGACGTCTAGCTTGGTGGTTGTGTTGGCCATCGCGACAGCAGACTGTAGCAATCGCCGCTCATCGTTCTACTGCTGTGTCTTCTTCTTCTTCCAGTTCGTGCTTGGAGAGCTTCCAGCACGTCCCTTCATTGTCGATTGGCGCGCTCAGCCCGATCAGCGACACGTGGACGCCCTGCAGGAAGTTGCCCGTGCGGTGCACGTCCACGCACTGAACCACGGGCAGCGAGCCGATCACTGTCCATGCCAGTCGGGTCTTACCCGTGGCGCCAAACAGCGAGTACGCGGTCCTGGATTCAAGCTGGAGGATCTTCACCGCTCCCGCTCTGTGTAGGTGCGGGTTGCCGGCGTTGGCCCTCACGCTGGCCACGCACGCAGCGTTCGCGCCACAGCCACTCAGCTGGTGGAGCATCGCAGCGGCGTCACCTTTGACCTCAGCCTGGATCAGCGCTAGGTCGTCCGCCCGTTCAGCGTTCTCCACGCTGAGAAAGCGCGCTAGCAGCGCGCCCACGAGGAGCACGATTAGAACGCTTATCGCCAACAGCGCGCGCAGCGTGCGGCGCCACGTGGGCGAAAGCCCCAGCCACCACACGCGCGGACCGCGCGTCGCGGACGCTTGAGTCGCGATCGGAGAAGACACCGTGTGGAGATGATGACGTGCGGCACATGCGCCGTTGCGCCAAGGATCTACCGCGGAGCTAGAACAGCTGGTTCTCGCCGTCGAACACTTCGCTGACGGAGTCGTCCACGAAGATGCGCCTAATCGAGTCGGTGAGCAGCTCGGCGCATGGCAGCACACGCACGTTCTCAGGACAGCCGGGAGGCAACGGGATGGTGTCGGTGACGACGATCTGCTCGAGCGGCGAGCTGCGCAGGTTCTCGTATGCATCGCCCGAGAACACAGCGTGCGTGGCCGCCGCGAACACGCGCGAAGCGCCCTCTTCCTTGACCGTCCTGGCAGCGGCACACAGCGTGCCGGCAGTGTCGATCATGTCGTCCACGATCACCGCTGTCTTGCCTTTCACATCACCGATCACATAGCCGATCTCAGCGACCTGCTGGGCGGGCCGCTCCTTGTCGAGGATCGCCAGCTCGGCGCCGATCTTGGACGCGAATTTCTTGTTCAGCTTGACCCTGCCCGCATCCGGGGCGACGACCACGATGTCCGGCAGGTGCAGGTCGGTGAAGTACTGGGTGAGCATGAACAGCGCCGTCATGTGATCCACGGGTTTCTGGAAGAAGCCCTGGATCTGTCCAGCGTGGAGGTCCATCGTCAGGACCCTGTCTGCGCCCGCCGCCTCGAGCATGCGCGCCACCAGTCGCGCGGAGATCGGCTCGCGCGGCGCGGACTTCTTGTCCTGCCGTGAGTAGCCGAACCACGGCGTGACCGCGATCACACGGTGGGCTGAGGCGCCGACGGCC
>Ga0209624_10003489_pt1 | contig 11095 bp, 12 predicted proteins | sample JacPinW_OM2H0_O1_FD_188565 | JGI IMG/M metagenome (GOLD analysis project Ga0209624, IMG submission 188565) | Forest soil microbial communities from Algoma, Ontario, Canada - Jack Pine, Ontario site 1_JW_OM2H0_O1 (SPAdes) (version 2) | ecosystem: Environmental > Terrestrial > Soil > Boreal... | reverse complement strand
AGCATGATCTGACGTAGATGGGTCACAGAGTGTTCCTCCTCTGCGACACACACTAGCTCAGATCACCTCGACCGTCGGCCAGCGACACGCGAAAGCGTCTGCCGCAACGCGGCTTCGTTCAAGTCGGCTTCTCGGTATCGATCCGTTGCTGACGAACACTGTTCTTGCCATTGGTTCTCCTGGTCATGAGAAGTGAGAACCCACCCGTTCGAGGCTGACTACAGCTTTGTGAGTTTGACGGCGTAGCGTGCCTTCGGTTTCGCCGTGCTGAGTGCGACATGGACGGCTTGGCCCAAACTAGGCGAGCCCGATCTGCTTCGCCCGTAGAGCGGGGTCCACGAAGACGAACTCTTCGAGGAGTTCGTGGAAGTATTGGGAGCGGACGTTATTCACGTCGCCTATTAAATCGGGAGATACGGAGATTGGCCATAACGCCGAAAACAGAATTCTGTTTTGCGCGTTACGGTTTCGAACTGATTACAACTCCAAAACCTAGCAGAAGGTTCGCGAGAGAAGAAGATGTCTTGTCAAGCTGTTCGTAATTCCTGGAACGCCACATTCTGTGGGCAGTTTCGTCATAAATTCCCGTACCAAGAGCGCTTCCAATTAACGCTGACATCTCCCTATCGTGAAAATCTCCAGTGGCCTGCTTCACATATGCTGAAAGCAGGTATTTGGGTAGGCTCTCAGCAGAATGAGCCTGCGTTTCTGCCGATAGTGCCTCGACCATTCCGAAAAATCGGGCATAAAAACGTAACGCTCGAACGATAGTGGCAGGGTGGGGTGCAGGCGCGACCTCCGGCCATTCGGGGGTAAGACGCTGACCTTCCGGCAGAAGAGGGTCGAGACTCAATAGTCGGCGCAGATCTGGGTCCAACGAAGCACTGAGGTCCTGCAAAGTAGTATCAATGAACTTCTCGTGTACTTCCTCTAGGGCCGTCGCCGCCTTGGTCAGAGATCGGATGATCTGATCACGGCGCCTCTTCGGGCCCACGGTCCTCTGCCACCGCGATGCCGCTTGCTGCGATACCTCAATAGCGCTTAGCGCAACCGCGAGGGAGATAGAGCTGCAACCGTGTTGACATAGTTCGTCAAAAGTCGTCTCAGTCGACCATTTAGCAAGCGATTTGCGCTTGGCGGCTGCCCAAGATCGGATCAACTCAGGAACGTCAAGACCTTTGCCCGCGTGGATTGAACAATAGACTTTCCAGAAGTCCGCAATTTCTGGAAAGGCTTCCGGAATCGGAGAAGGCATATATAGCTTAAGTCTACCTTTTCCACACCGACGTTTCTCTGTGTCGGGGTCTCAGCATTCTCGGTCTTCGCCCCTGCACGAGTAGCTTTGGCCCTTTGAATAGAGGGCGTCCTCTCCAGTTCTAAGGCCGAAGGAATGGAGCACTAGTTGTTAGTGTAATCGGGATTTTTCACCAACTACCGAGCGGTGCGCTGCGATGCCGCCAAAATCAACCCGGAAGGAAGCTCAATTTAACAACACTCGCGCTTTTCCGCTCGTGTCACGCAAAAAGGTATGGTCGTCTTTCTCGTCTATGCGCAAATCGCCCTTAAGAGCAGTCAGAATCAATTGGTTCTGGACTGATTCTTCATAGGAGCAGAGTCCCGCGAGGGCGAAATTCGCCTTGATATTAATCAAGTGTTTGCCGAACAGGGTATACGTTCCGACTAACGCCCCACACCCTGCTGAACCGGAGACCTCGCCCTTAGCCAATGTAATTTTCGCAGGTATCGTGGCATCGATGAGGCCCTGTTCATCGCCCTTCTGGGTTCCGTCGCCACGATATTTGGCTATGCGCCAATGATAATTTTCGATACCGAGCGCAGAAGTCGTATTCGCGTCAAGAGTTGATAAAGGAACAATGAAGCCGAAGATTATGCCGAGGCAGAGCACTTGTTGGCGCAAGAGAATCTCCTAGAAACTGAGACACCGAGACGAGCATGGTTGTTCCGACTGTTGACTTTCGCCATCACGCGTTTGCAAGAGCGTACGCTCTTGGTTCGCCTTTTTCAGGGTCAATGAGTGTTAACGGGATTTTTCGCCAACTATTGCGAAAGCGGTATATAGTACCCCGGGTCGTGGAACCATGCGTGAATTCTGGCTACAGAGGAGACCAGGAATGTTTGCAAAACCTAAATGGCTGCTTCTGGCTTGTGTGGTCGGACGATGAAGCTTCTCAGCTCCCGCGCCCGTGCTCTGTATTTCACCACACTGATTCTCTTGCCGTTTTCCCGACCTGCAGCGGCGGCAAACTCTTATTGCGATGGCTGTGAAGCCGCTATCGTGGGAGTGGCAGTTGGCATTGGTGCGGGGATCGGCGTCGGCATTTACTTCATACACCGCAGCCACACTTCGCTATCGGGATGTGTCCGGCAGACTGACCATGGCCTCAGTATGATTGCGAAGGACGGCAACAATTATGAATTGCTGAACGCTCCGAGTGAAGTGAAGGCTCATGAACGTCTGTCCCTGCGCGGCCATAAAACCAAATCAGGTTCCGGGCGGACCTTTCGGGTGGACCACGTCTCCCGAGATTACGGTTTGTGCAGCCCGTGAGTCGCAACGCAAGATCGAGGCTTCAATATAGCTAACGACTGCCCGCCAATGGCTTCAGGGGCAGCTAGTGCAAACACGGCGATAGCACTCAAAAACTTCGCGATCCGCCAATAAGTGTAATCGCGATTTAACGCCAATTACGAAGCAGTGAGTAATAGTTCGGGAGAATCAAGGACCAGAACCTCCTCTTCCAGATAGCCTTCCAGGTCGTCGGAAACCCAACTAGGCTCGCGCATCGAGAGGTATGGAGGTGTACTGTCCAATCCTGACAATTTCTGCTTATGATGAACCGAATCGAGCGGCCTGGCGCGATACGATGTGCTTCCTGTGCTGCCCGCGTGCAAAACGCTATCGCCTGTCGCAGCACGGTCTCAGGTTTTTCTATCTCCTTCAAATGGACATGGTTTACAAAGCACTCAAAACCAGTCCTATCCATGCGTTCCCGTTCCCGACGCAGATGTGGCATCAGTTCTCCTATAACGAGGCAGTCATCCACAACGCTCATTCCCTTTGCCAGAAAACGTTCCCAATCGTCTGGCAGGGAGCCGTTGCTGTCTAATGTCTCGCCTTTAGCAAGGAGCGCTATCATCGCCCGGTTCGCTCTCATATAGCTGCCCATTGTATGCTCGGTTCGCATCGTTGTTCAAAACAGGCGTGGGTGTTGAAAAAGTCACGGCGATTGGCGGATGAATGGTGACAAAAGCGTGGTAATAAAGAGGAGAAAGTTCCTTTCCATGCTTTTCTTAATCGCCATTCTCGGAGGCCTGCTGATCGTGTCCTTTCGGCAAAGCTGCGTAATCAAGAAATTGTGTTTCCGGCCAGGTGCGATTCGCCTAGCGTTATGCGGAATCGGAGAGAGGAACGGTTCGTTCCAAGGTTTCCCGGTAGTTCCACGGCATCCACTCCGCGGGCTTAGACTCCACTTCCTGAGCATGGCGCTGCAACTCGATCAGGTAGTCGAAGGAGTTGGCGTCGCACAACTGACAAGTGTGAATCAAACTCATGAACAGATCGCCCACATCCGCCCCATTCAGCGTCCGATAAAACAAGGCATTCTTCCGGTGAAGAATGGCCCGCTTCAGCGCCCTTTCGCAAATGTTGTTATCTAACGGCGCTCCGGCTTGCCGGAGAAACAATGTCAAAGGCCGCCAGTGTCGCAATAAGTACGTGATCGCCTCGCCCAGCCCCGAGTTCGGCTCCGTCTTGCGCTCGGCGAACTGCGCTTCCAGCCACCCATGGAGTTTCGTCATCACCGGGCCGCTGCGTTCTTGATGAAACTGCAGGCGCTCTTCCGGCTTCAGACCACGCTCCCGCGCCTCGGCATCGTGACCATAGACCTCGCCCAGCATCTCCAGTACATAGCGACATTGATCGGGAAAGTTCTCCGCTACTTCTACGATTTGTCTTCTTCCATGGGCCAAGCAATTTGCCAGCAGAATCTCCACCCCCGCAGCCAACTTCGGAGCATTGCGCGAGAGTGCGTCACACATCTGAATAGGCCGGCCCAAGTGCTGGGCACGCTGCTTCAAAACCTCGGCAAGGTTCTCGCCGGCATGCTGGCGTCCGGTGAAGTACAGCGCAATCTTCCAACCCTGGCTGGTGGACACGATGCCGCTGGTGAATACGCCCGTGCGCTCGTCCGACGGTTCGCGCGTGAGACGTAACACTCGCATGCTGGTGTCGTCGTTGTGTACCACCTCACCCTGCGCCGCCTGCCGGATTAACTCGTTGCGCGCCGGTTTGAGTAACTCGGCTGCTTCTTCGACCACTTCCCATTGCGTCGCCGCCGGTAACGGAATCCCCAGCTGACCTTGGAGTTGTTCCAACCGATAGAACGGCGTCCCGCTGCCATACTTGAGTTGCGCGATCATCGCCGCCGCGGTCTCGTCGTATTTTTCCGGACCTACTCCTTCCGGTTCTTGTGCGGTAAATACCTGTCCGCAGGCACCGCAGCGCAGCCGTTCGAGCGAGAAAACGGTGGCCGCCAGCGGCGCCTGCCCCACAATCCGTACCAGCACTTTCGGCTCTTTCTGCCTGTATACGTTGCCTCTTTCGCACTCCGGGCAACGATCCCCGTGCTTCAACTGCGGGTGCGCAATCGCAATCTTCCGTGAACTGACAAACGCCCCTGCACCATTGCGTCCATGTCCGGGCGCTGGGGAAGCATTGCTCTTCGGCTCAGTCCCGGCGTCAGTTTCCGCACCTTCCGATTTTCCCAGCACCGCGCTGGTCTTCTCCGTGCTGCGCGGAAGCACCAGCATCGCCGCCAGCGCATGCAATGCCTCCTTGAGCTTCTCGTAATCGTCCTCGCTCAACGGCGCTTGCCGCGCTCCGTCCAACACCCGGTCCAGTTCGTCCAGATTTACATCGAGTCGTGGTCTCGCAGTTCTCATCCTCGCCCCATGAGCAGTTCGCGAAACTGCTTCGCCAACGGATATCCCAGAACCTCTTTGATCGACCGGTTCGGCACGTAGCTATTCGATTGTTTACCACGCCCCGTCGTCTTGCCCAGCACCACCCAGTTGGCCGCACGATAACAGGTTCCACGGAATCGTTCCGGATCCACAAACGTCTCCAGGAAGTAGATCGGATGTCCGTAGATCCGCTGCCAGTCCGCGGAGATCCGCGACGCCATGCGCCCCAGGATATGCGACGCCAAGTGTTCCACCGTTACCCACGGCAAGATTAAAAATCGCGTGTTGTAAGCCAGGAAGCGGAGGTTGCGACGGCGCTCTTCGGCGCTCCAGCCAATGTAGCGGTCGCGACTGCGCAGATGACGCGGGGCCGAGCACCATGCCAGGCAGGCAACTGGCCGCCCTTGCCCCCACACCAGGTACTTCAGGTGTTCTCCCGCCGGCTGCTGGTAGCCGAGATAATGATGTTCCTGCAGCAAACTGTTCCACAACGGCTCTTTCCCGGTGCGACGAACCAGTTCGAACTCTAGCGGTTGGAGGTGGTGCAGCCCGTCCTGAATGGGCGTTGCATCAATCCGCACCGGCTCCGGTCTGGCTCGGTTGACCAGCGGGTTATGCCGCACGTAACTTACTGGCGGCAACTCGATCTGGCCGGCACGGTCCAGCATGAGCATCAAGCCGCGACACACCATGTCCCGCAACGCACCATTGGCCTGGCGCCACTGCCAGGCTTCACAGAGTTTGGTCGATAGCGTGCGGCGGCTTTCCTGCGGGTGCTGCTCGATCAGTGCGCGTATATAAAGGATGTCTTCCTGGCTGATCTTCCGGCCCCGATATCTGAACTCAACCATCATCGACCAGCAGTATGAACTGGTCTTTCTTGGAACGCAAGGGGTAACGCCGTATTTTTTTCGCCGGGAGGGTTGATTACTTCAGCACGTTCACTCGCCGCCACATCGGCGCCGCGCGCACGCGCGATACATCGCCCGCCGCCATCAGCAGCTGCGCTTCATAGGCTTCCAGAGGCTTGGCTGCTCCGGATCCTTCCGGCCACCACACGAATTTTCCTCGTGAAAGACGTTTTTGCGCCAACCAGTATCCCTGGCCGTCATAGCTGAGTAGCCGGATCGTCGTCCCGCTGCGGCTCCGAAACACGAACACACACCCTGAAAAAGGATCCTCTGCTAGTTTCTCCTGGCAAAGTCGCACCAAAGAGTCAATCCCTTTTCGTCCGTCGACTCGCTCGATGGCGACCAGCACGCGCATCTGCGGCGTGATCTGAATCATCTCTCGGTTTCCCGCCAGGCCCGCAGCAGGCTCATCCAATCGGGCGATGTGGCAGCTTTCCACTGAATGCGCACCTTGCTTCCGTGCAACGACTCGAACTCGATCAAGCACTCTCCCTGCATCGCTGAAGGTGGCGCGAATAGTTCGACGAATGCCGGCTTGCGTGCTTTTCGTCGGCGATGGGAAACTCCGCCGAGCCGTTTCTTCAGCCCTGTGTAGTCCAGCCGCAGATGACGCGCGACGGAATACACACCGTGTTCCCGCGCCAGTTCTACTGCGGCTTGCCACACTGATTCCGGCAGTCTCTTTCCCCGTGGTCGGGTGCTACGAATCTCATTCAGTTGGAGTTGTAACTGCGCGATTGGCTCAGGAATGACTGCTGCGCTCATGCGATTCGCCCTTGGCCGCTCTTCGGCGGCTCAACGAAAGTAACAGGGCGAGTTAGCGGTCGTCACGCACGCTTACCGAAAACTCACTGCTGATCTGATGGGACAACACACCCGTTCCGAAGCATTGTTCTATTACTTCCGCCTGGAAGATCAAGTTCCTGAGACTCATCTGCTGCGGCTGATCGAAAAGCACATCAGCTTTGCCTTTGTGCGGGAAAAACTGAAAGAGAGTTATAGCGAAATCGGCCGTCCGTCAATCGATCCCGAGCTTCTGCTGCGCATCCTGTTGATCGGCTATCTCTACGGGATTACGAGCGAGCGCAAGTTGGTCGAAGAGTTGCGCATGCATCTGGCATGGCGCTGGTTCACCGGGCTGGGATTCGATCAGGAGATTCCGCATCACTCAACATTCTCCAAGAATCGGCACGGTCGTTTCCAAGAGTCGAAGCTGTTTGAGCAGTTGTTCGAGCAGATTGTGCGACAGTGTGTGGAAGTCGGGCTGGTGCAAGGAGACAACCTGTCGGTGGATGGCAGTTTCGTGGAGGCCAATGCCAGCAAGGAAAGCCGCATTCCCCGCGAACAGTTGGCAGAAGCGGCGCAGTTGAAGCAAACCGTTCGCCAATACCTGGGGGAACTGGAGAAGCAGAACCCGACCGAAGAGCCAGTGCATGAGCAGGAACTGGTGTCCACGACAGATCCCGATTCGACCTACGCGACCAAGGGTGGAACTCCGGCGCGGATGGGATACTACGGCAATTACCTGGTCGACAATCCGAGTTGTGTGATTGTCGGTGTCCAAGCGACGGCGGCGCGCATGAGTCAGGAGACGGTGGCGGCCAAAGAGATGATCGCGCGTTTCGCGGAATGGCAAGGATGCGATCCCGAGTCGGTGGGTGCCGACACTACCTACGGCAATGGCGAATTCTTGCAGTGGTTGATGGAGCGGGACATCACCCCGTATATGCACACGCGCGAAAATGGTCCGCGCAAAGAGAGTCTGCTCTATGGTCCCGAGCGTTTCACGTATCTTCCCGAAAGCAACAGCTACCTCTGTCCTGCCGGCCAGCAACTCAACTATGGCGGACACAATGCTCGGAACCGTACCCACGTCTACATCGGAACCCGCAAACGTTGTGGTGGGTGCGCGCAAAAGACACAATGCACCCGCTCCCCGTTGAAGTATCTTGCCATCCACGTCCATGAACCAGCCCGGCAACGCGCGCGCGACTTAGTCAATACGCCAGCGTTTGTCCAGGCGCAAAGACAAAGAAAGAAGGTGGAGGCTTTGTTTGCGGAACTGAAGAACCAGATCGGACTTCGTCGTTTGCGTCTGCGGAGACTCAAGTTCGTTCGCGAGCAGTTCTTCCTGGCGGCGGCTGCACAAAATATCAAACGACTGGTCCGCTTCCTCAGCCAAGGACCAAGGCCACCGCTCGCGGTAAGCAATTAGACGTCTGGCCCTGGTAAGAAACTCCTCTCAGCCGTGGTGCTCAGATCCACTACTTTCCCATTCCACACAGCCCTTTTTCAACAGCCACGCCTGTTTTCGACAGCTGAGGAGCTCTACCTCGGAGTAGAATGCTGGTCACCTCGATTCACCCGGTTCTTCTCCGATATGAATTTCAGGTTCGTAGTCACAGCGAAAAACAAAATTCGTGCTTGGTGGAAACGGTTTCTGTCCCTCTTCAAGCGAGATTGGAATCTGTCCGACTATCCGATCTCCGTACGTAAGCACGAGATTGATCCGAAATATGTCGGCACACGTTGGAAACAGCACATTTACACCGCCCAGATTGTGAATTGGTGGGTCATCAGCGGCGGAGGCGACACAAAGACCGAAGCCCTTCAGGAATTAGACAAGAGCTTCGAAGCATTGAAGGCTGAGAAGGCCAAGGATGGGCAGAAGCTTCCTCGACCGGGCACACACGTGGAAATCGAGTTTGCATCAAGGGAATGGGTCGATGCTCATGCAGAACTAGCGGAAGACTTTATTCACCGTGTGCTGAACCTCGATTGGGCTTCGATATCCGATGAATCAAGCCTATGGCATTTCCACAGCCGTGATGACAACCAAGAGTTCATTGCGAAGATTAAACAACTCTACGGCGTCGATGTGTCCGACCTCGAATCCGCAAAGCTTTGGCAGATTTTGGACCGCATCGCTTCCAGCCGAGTTTCGTAACTGGCGTAATATCGCAATGTCACCAACTACGGGTTCTGAGTGTAATCGCCTGATTACAACACTTGAGTTTGTTCACGATTCACAGTGTGCAGTTAGAATGCCTCAGGCGGGTGCATGTGAAGTGGCGGAACCCAATCAACGGATCGCGTCGAAAGCTGACTCTGCCAGCGGGGATATTTGCGCTGGCTTGTCTGCTCTTAGGCTGTTCGAGAATAAAGACAAACACGGAGCCCGAGCCAGTTCCCGATGCACGAATCCAACTCTCTGCTCTGGGTCTCCCGAAGGACTTCTTTTCAACGAAAGATGAAGCGCCGAGGACCATCATCGCTTATCGCTTTCTGGTTTGGCTGAACAGCGAAGATGTCGTAGTCGGGTTTAACACAAGCCCCGTTTCCCGGGTGACGCCTGACCATAAGGGTTCGGTCCGGCTTCTGATCTTCAATGTGGCTGGGGTGTTGAAATCTAAGCGAGACATCACCTATCTCGCCGATGGTTATGGCGAACTCGTGGCTGAGGGCGAGGCAACGGCAGGACCTAGCGGGACTCTTCTTTTCAGAATACAGTCTGTAAACCTTGACAAGGAAGGCAAGAATGAATCCAAATCGGGCGTCTTGCTACTCGATGCGAACTTGCAAGACACTGCACGCATTGATCGTTTTCTGGAGCAAACAACCTTTAATGATCACGCTCTCGTCTTTCAAGAGGGCTTTACGCTAGGTCAATCACGCACCTACGACATTTTGGATGGCTCTCCGCCGTTGCAGTCAAAGCGTTGGCAACAGGACTGGCCAATAGACGCAAGAGATCGAAAGTTCGGGGAGCACGGACTGGCCTACATGGTTTGCCAACAAGAACTGCGACCGAACGAGTATGTCTCGACTGGCGTCGTCTACGCAGGTGCGAAGCAACGCTGCAAGATGATTGCAGAAGGTGAAGATCGAGCAAGCTGGGAGGTTTCGCTGAAGGAAGGCGAGACAGCGGTCATAGTCGGTCTGTTAGCCGATGGAAGTGTAGTCGGCCAGATCAGAGGGACTGAAAAAGGCGACAACGCAGGGCGACTGGTCATCTGGAAGAAGGACAAGACAACTGAGTTGCTGCCATGGATTCCGCGAGACAATTGCGGATCGGTTCAAAGCGCTACTGGCGATATGTCGCGCTACGCGGCATTCGCAACGTGCGACCATCGCAGCGACAGCGGTCGCTGGATCGTGTTTGATCGAGGGTCGCCGACTCCGCTGGTGAATCGAGCGTTCCCGAAGAATGGACGTGCAGCCTTGTCCCCGGACGGGTTGCACTACGCCAGCTTTGAGTCGGGGGAACTTCGCGTCTACCCGTTACCGAAGCTACGCTAGATTCGTTGGTGATAAATCGCAGTTACGGCATATCGTCTCCTCACCCGAAGTTTGGGGGGGAGAACCCGTTTTTCGTGGAACTCGAATTCCGGTAAGCATGTCGCGTCGCTCTTTCGAAAGGGTGCTCCCGAACACGAGATCGTGGAAGATTTTCCCAGCCTCAGTGCGCGAGATCTAGCATACGCTCGCCTATTTTCTCGCTTTGGTGAAAAGCCGCGACGCCCCAGAAAGCGACTGCCCATTCACAGGAAGAGTAGGGCCACGTAGTCATGCGCCTGCTCCTAGATGAGCGCGACCTGCGCGTACGTCGGGCAAGACGTTCCGCTCCATCAAACGGATCATTAGGAATGGAAATCGCCGTCTTCATACCCAGAGTGTCACCACATGGCCAATTCCTGGCAAGAGCGTGGTGCAGCTTCATTTCGACCTCCGCCCATCCAGCTGCACCAGTTCGCCAAAATGCTCCGTGTGTTTTCGGCAAGCATGCGTGACGACCGCTAACTCGCCCTGTTAAGTTCGTTGAGCCGCCGAAGAGCGGCTGAGGGCGAACCGCATGAGCACAGCAATCATTCCCGAGCCAATCGCGCAGTTACAACTCCAACTGAATGAGATTCGTAGCACCCGACCACGGGGAAAGAGACTGCCAGATTCGTTCTGGCAATCCGCCGTTGAACTTGCCCGAGAACACGGTGTGTATTCGGTCGCGCATCATCTGCGGCTGGACTATACCGGGCTGAAGAAGCGGCTTGGCGGAGTTTCCCAACGCCGACGAAAAACACGCAAGCCGGCATTCGTCGAACTGATCGCGACACCTGCAGCGATGCAGGGAGAGTGCTTGATCGAGTTCGAGTCGTTGCGCGGGGGCAAGGTGCGCATTCAGTGGAAAGCTGCCACATCACCCG
>Ga0209624_10003488_pt1 | contig 11098 bp, 6 predicted proteins | sample JacPinW_OM2H0_O1_FD_188565 | JGI IMG/M metagenome (GOLD analysis project Ga0209624, IMG submission 188565) | Forest soil microbial communities from Algoma, Ontario, Canada - Jack Pine, Ontario site 1_JW_OM2H0_O1 (SPAdes) (version 2) | ecosystem: Environmental > Terrestrial > Soil > Boreal... | reverse complement strand
GTCCATCGAGAACGCTCTCAAGTACCAGCAGGCTGAGAATTCTGCCGTCACGGACTACCTCACCGGCCTGCCCAATGCTCGATCCCTTTTCCTGCAGCTCGACCGAGAGCTCGCCCGTTGCAAACGTGACAACACCTCGCTCACCGTCATGGTTTCCGACATGGACGGCTTCAAGCAGATCAACGACCGCTTCGGCCACCTCGAAGGCAATCGAGTGTTACGCCTGTTTGCCCAAGCTCTGAAAGACACGTGCCGAGAGTACGACTACGTGGCCCGCATGGGCGGCGACGAATTTGTGGTGATCGCACCCGGCTTGGTCGGGGACGCTGCCGGGAAAAAAGCCGAGCAGATGCGCTCGCTCGCTCGCCAGGCAGGAAGTGAAGTATGCGGCGAGGAGATTTTATCGCTCAGTGTGGGGCGCGCCGTCTATCCCGAGGATGGCAACGACGCCGAACAGCTCCTTGCCGAGGCCGATCGCCGGATGTATCTGGAAAAGCAGAAAGAGCTGACGTACAAAGATCGCCGCGCTCATCCGCGCTTGAAGTGCCGGGTCACGATCGAAGTGCAGATGGAAGAAGGTGGAGTTCCAGTCTTCGCGAATATTACCGATGTCAGCCTCGGTGGCTGCTATGTCGAAACGAGTACGATCCTGTCCGCAGGCAGCAAGATTAAGCTGGGATTCTCGATGGATGACCCGACTCTAACCGCCGACGGCGTAGTCGCACGGTTGGATCCCGGCTCCGGCATCGCTGTTCAATTCCGCGAAATGAATCGGGAAGGCCGCGAACGTATGTTCCGTATTCTCGAGTTCGTGCAGAAAACAACTTCCTTCTACAACAAGCGCTATCTCGACAGCCTTACCAAGACTTAATCCGGACATCCAGAAAGCGACTTCTTAAGATTGCGTTCGTGCGGCGACTTGCAGAGTCGTTGCGCGCACAATCTCCGCACCAATCTGCTGAAGCGGAAGAATCTTGTCGGCGAGACCGGCTTTCGCGACAAATCCCGGCATGCCCCAAACTACACTGCTCGCTTCATCCTGCACATAGATTCGCGCTCCTAACTCCCGCAGCATCTCGCATCCGCGGAGCCCGTCGTGGCCCATGCCGGTTAGAATGACCGCCAGAGTGCGCGCTCCATAGACTTCTGCCACCGAACGAAAGAGCACGTCCACCGATGGACGGCAAAAGTTTTCCCGAGGCCCCTGATGTGTGCTCACCCGGGGAGTTCCATTCTCGTGTCGCAGAACCATGTGAAAATCACCCGGAGCAATCAGCGCGCAACCCGCGCGCAGGGATTCGCCGGAGACACACTCGCGCACCGGTAGCGGCGATTTGGCGCTCAAGCGGGCTGCCAGCATCGCGGTGAAAATGGCCGGCATGTGCTGCGCGATCAGCAAAGGGACTGGAAACTCTGCCGGTAACGTCGGCAACAGTCGCGCCAGAGCATCCGGACCCCCGGTCGACACTCCGATCACAACGATGTGGACTGGCGACCACAACCGAGGACGAGTCGACAGAAACGCTGGCGGGAGCACCTGCTTGACTCCCGGAATGAGCTCGCCGCGGCCCGGTAACCGGCACAATGCACGGATCTTCGGGATCAATTCGCTCGTGATGGTTTCGAACGTCGCCGCTCCGTTGATGTTGCTCGGCTTGGCCACATAGTCCGTAGCGCCGAGAGCGAGGGCCTCCAGGGTGATCGAGGCCCCGCGCTCCGTCAGCGTGCTGAACATGATAATCGGAACGCGGGTATCGATTTTCCGCAACTCCCGCACTGTCTCCAGTCCGTCCATCTCCGGCATCTCGATGTCGAGCAGAATGATGTCCGGTTTCGCTGCGGCGAATTTTGCGAGAGCCAACCGCCCATTCACCGCCGTCGCCGCGACTTCAAGATCTGGATCCTCCCCAATCGCGGTGGATAGCAACTTTCGAACCACCACGGCATCGTCGACCAGCAGCACCCGCTTTTTCTTGCCATGCATCAATGCTGCACCCTCTTTTCACGACAGCGAACTGTGCGCACTAGGACGCGGCCTGGGCCGCCCGCGCCTTCGCGTGTTCCTTTCCGGCAGCGCCCACTGCGTCGTTGTCGCTCAATTTGAACTGCTCGACCAGAGTACGCAGCTGCGTGGCCATCTCGGTCAGTTGTTGCGCAGCTTTCAGCGTATCTTGAGCCCCGCGAGTGGTGCTCTCTGCAGCGGTAGCCACGCCCTGAATGTTCTGAGAAATCTCACCGGAACCCTTCGCCGCTTCCTGGACGTTGCGCGACATCTCATTGGTGGTCGCACTCTGTTCCTCGACTGCAGTTGCAATCGTTCCCGAAATGTCGTTGATCTGGTTGATAATCCCGGTGATGCTGCCAATCGCTTCCACTGCCCGCTTGGTATCGTCCTGAATCGCCGTGATCTTCTGACTGATATCCTCCGTCGCCTTGGCCGTCTGCTTGGCCAGTTCCTTGACTTCGTTGGCCACAACCGCGAAACCCTTGCCGGCTTCTCCAGCCCGAGCCGCCTCGATGGTTGCGTTGAGCGCCAGCAGATTCGTTTGCTGTGCGATCGACGTGATGACCTTGATCACCTGCCCGATTTCCGCGCTTGACTCTCCCAGCTTGGCCACCGTCGCATTCGCGCCATTTGCGGTCTTCACCGCCTCGGCCGCCACTTTCGCAGCTTCACCAGCGTTGCTCGAAATGCTCTGCACGGTCGAAGTCATCTCCTCCGCGCCGGTAGCTACGCTGTTCAGGTTGGTCGTGACCTGCTGGGTCGCCGTCGCAACCGTGTTGGCCTGAGCTGACGTTTCCTCGGCATTGCCGCTCATCTGCTGGCTTGTTGCAGCCAACTGCTGCGATGAACTCGACAACGCCTGCGCGTTCTGCGCAATCGATTTCATACTGGACTGCAATGTGTCCGCCGTCTTGTTGGTGGCTGCGGCCACCCCGGCGAGCCCTTCGATGCAGGCATTCAGGTTGTTCTTGATGGTGTTGAAATCGCCGTTGTACACGTCGGTGATCTTCACCCGCTTGTTCGAGTTCGAGACCCGGCGCGTGTAGTCGTTGTCCGCCATCGACTGTAGAACCTCGCGCGCTTCTGTGAGTCCGACAGAAATGTCGTCAACATATTTTGCCGCCACGTTCAACGGCCCGATGACCGCATCGAGTGTGCTGTTGACGCCTTCAACGACCTTGCGGTAGTCCCCTTGATGCTTGCTCGCGTCGGCACGAGTCGCCAGCTTGCCCTCGACAGCCGCCTGAGTCAGCATCATGGCATCCGCCATCATCGCGTTCACCGCCAGTTTCTGCGATGTGATGTCGGTGGCGTACTTCACCACCTTGAACGGCTTGCCATTGAGATCGAGGATCGGGTTATAAGACGCCTGGATCCAGACCTCCCGACCGCCCTTGCCGATGCGCTTGTATTCGGCTGCCTGATATTCGCCGCGCCGCAGCTTCGCCCAGAATTCTGCATAGTCCGAGCTTTGCCGATAAGCCTCTTCTACAAAGAGGCTGTGATGTTTGCCTTTGATTTCTTCCAGCGTGTATCCGAGCGCCCGAAGAAAATTGTCGTTGGCGGTGATCACAGTTCCATCCATATTGAACTCAATCACTGCCTGCGCTTTGCTAATTGCGGCGATTTGCCCCTGGTAGTCGGCATTGATCAGCTTCTGCCGCGTGACATCGGTCGCGTACTTCACAACTTTGAAAGGCTTGCCGTCGAGGTCGAGGATGGGGTTATACGAAGCCTGAATCCAGACTTCCTTTCCGCCCTTGCCGATGCGTTTGTACTCGGCTGCGTCGTATTCTCCCCGGTTCAGCTTGGCCCAGAATTCCTTGTAAGCCGGGCTCTGCTTGTACGCTTCATCGACAAACATGCTGTGATGCTTGCCCTTGATTTCTTCCAGCGTGTAGCCGAGGGCGTTCAAGAAGTTGTCATTCGCGGTGATGATCGTCCCGTCCATGTGGAACTCGATCACCGCTTGCGCCTTGCCGATTGCCGCAATCTGCCCCGTCTGGTCTGCGCTGGCGAGTTTCTGTTGAGTAATGTCCTGGAAATAGTTGACGACCTTGTAGGGTTTGCCGTCCGGATCAAGGACAGGGGTGTACGAGTAACGCAGCCAAATCTCCTTCCCCTGTTTTGTTGATCGCTTTCCTTCGCCCTGCTGTGGTTCGCCGCGCAACAGTTTTCCCCAGAGAACTTTGTGCTCGGCTTGGTACTGCGGGCTTTGCCGTCTCTGTTCATCCACGAAGATGCTGATGTCCTTGCCGATCACCTCGTCACGGCTGTAGCCGAGCAATATTTCGAAATTTTCATTGACGTCGAGAACTTTCCCGTCCATGTCGTAGTCGCTAATCGGCTGCGCCTTGCTGAACGCCTCGATCTGGGCGCGGTCGTCTCTTGTCTGCCGTTGGTCGAGCTTGCCTGCTTTTTTTCCCCGCACGCTGTTCATTCCAATTCTCCTTACGGTTCACCGCGCTTTGGCGGGGCCGTGATGATTTGAATTCAAAATTCTCGGGTACCCTTTGTCTTCGTGAGGTCCGACAAATCCACAACCCGGTCAATGTCGAGCGCCAGCAGCAGCCGTCCGGAGAGTTTGTAGACTCCGCTGACCACCTCGCGGGCAAAGCCTTGCAACGTCTCCGGAGGACTTTCGAGAGTCTCTTCCTCAACCTCGATCACGTCGCCGATCTCGTCCACCAGCAGGCTGACCGCGCCATCATTGGTGCGAACGACTACATTCATGGGCAGTTGGCCTTCTGGGCGCTCGGGCAAGCCCAGTCGGCGGCGCAAATCGATCGCGGAAACGATCTGTCCGCGCAGGTTGATCAGTCCGCTCACCACATCCGGCGAAAGCGGGACGCGCGTCATCTCCTGGTGCTGAATCACCTCCTGCACCTTCGGCACCGGAGTTCCAAAGACGTGGCCATCGAGAAAGAATGTGCAAAATTGCTGCGACGCACCCATACTCTCCTCCTAGACTCCTGCCGGCTGTTCAGCAAAGCCGGGAATGACTTCGCGCACGACCCTGGGAACATCCAACAAATCCGTCACGCGTTTCTGAATGACGGAGGAGCCTGTCACTCCCTTGCGCTCGGCCGGATTCTGAACCACCAGCGTTTCGTCGACGATGTCGACGATGCGGTCCACAACCAGCCCCACGCTGCGCCCCGCCTCGGAGTACACCACCACCTGCAGGCGGCCCTCCGCCGTTGCGGCGAATTCCTTGCCTGCGTCGAGCACACGGGAGAGCCGGATCAGCGGCATGATCTGGCCGCGATACTGCGTAACTTCCTGCCCACCGGCCATTTCAATGGAAGTCGCAGGAAATTCTTCGAGGCGCGCTACCAGCGACAGGGGAATCGCCATGCGTCCTTGGGCGCCGCATTGCACCAGGAGCAAAGTCTGCCGGTCTGAATGTGACTCCTCCCGCTTGTTCACCTTTTCTTTGTCGCTAAGGGCCGACTCGCGCGCTTCGGAGATAACCCGCGCCCGCTGCGCCAATCCCAGAATGTCTAGAATCAGCGCCACCCGTCCGTCGCCCATGATGGTCGCGCCCGAATACGCGCTGATTCCCTTGAGCTGTTTGCCCATCGGTTTGACGACGATTTCTTCCGTGTCCGTAATCTCGTCGACCACCAGGCCGAACTCGCGCCCGTCCGCCTGGACCACCACGATATTGGTCGGGCGATCCGTGCGTGCGTCTTTGCCACCAAGACCAATCTGTAGCTCGCGATTCAGATACACCACAGGCAGCAACCGCCCACGTAAACGGTGCACCGGGGCCCCCTGGACCATCTCAATCCCCTTGTTACCCTCACCCGCTTCCAGCCGAACCAGTTCCAGCAGGCTGACTTGGGGAATAGCAAAGCGTTCGCCTCCTGAAGTCACCATCAGCGCTGGAATGATCGCCAGAGTCAGAGGGATTTTGATCTTGACCGTCGTGCCCTTCCGCGCCGTGGATTGCACATCGACCGTGCCGCCAATTTTTTCGACATTAGTCTTCACCACATCCATGCCGACTCCACGCCCGGAGACATTCGTGATCTTTTCGGCCGTGGAAAATCCCGGCAGGAAGATCATGTTGAAGATGTCGCGGTCTGACATGCGCGCGGCCTGTTGCGATGTCACCAGCCCGCGCTCAACGGCCTTCTGCCGGATGCGCTCCCCATTGAGCCCTGCGCCGTCGTCACTGATCTCAATATTGACCTGTCCGCCTTCATGAAATGCCCGGAGCTTCAGCACTCCCGCCGCTTCTTTTCCCGCCTGCCTCCGCGTCTCTGGCGTTTCAATTCCGTGATCGATGCAGTTGCGAACGAGGTGCGTCAGCGGATCCTTGATCGCCTCGATGATCGTCCGGTCCAGTTCGGTATCCTGGCCTTCCATTTCGAGGCTTACGTCTTTGCTGCAGCTCAGGGCAAGGTCGCGGACCATCCGCGGAAACTTGTTCCAGACATTGCCGATTGGCTGCATGCGGGTCTTCATGACTTCTTCCTGCAGCTCGGTGGCGATCAGGTTCATGCGCTGGGAGACGGCTTGAAATCCAGCGTCCTGCGTGCTGTTGGAAAACTGCAGCAGCTGGTTCCGCGCCAGCACCAGTTCGCCGACCAGGTTCATGAGCCGGTCAAGAAGGTTGACGCCGACCCGGATAGTCTCAACCGCCGACTCCGGATTGCGAGCCTGCACGACCTGCTGTGCCGCCGCGACGTCCTCGGAACGAACCGCCCCCTGAGCCACTAGGATTTCGCCAATCTTGCGCCGGCCCAGTTCCTGCAATTCCAGCGCGCCGGCAAGATCCTCGGGGCTCACGTGACCCCGCTCGACCAGCACGCCCCCGATCTTCCCCGGGTCCACCTGTTCTTGAACCGGCATCGAGTCGACATCGGCAACTTTTGTCGCTCCCGCTGGTGGAGTCGCGCTGGCGCTTTCCGAAACCACCCCTGACGGCTTTGCCGCACCACTCTGCAGCTCCGTCAAATGTCCAATGAGGCTCGCGTGGTCGTCCTCGCCGTCCTGTCCCGAAGCCTCAATCTGGGCGAGCATCCGGCGCACGGCATCCACCATCGCGAGCAACCCGCTCGTGATTTCAGCATTGAGAGTCAGGTCGCCGTCGCGCAGCCGCGACAATAGACTCTCCCCAGCGTGTGCCAGCTTTTCCAGCCGGGCAAATCCGAGAAAGCCGCAGGTCCCCTTGATCGTATGGATCGTGCGAAAAACTCCTGCCAGAAGCTCGGTGGACGAAGGCGCACCTTCGAGCTTCACCAGATCCTGATCCAGGCGGTCCAGATTCTCCGCGCTCTCGATAAGAAAATCCTTAATGATTTCGTCCATGCTCGAGGCTCCTGCCCTTCCTGTTGCAACCGTGCCGCCGCTCGGAGAGGGTCAATGGGCTCGAAGGGTCGTACCCCTCACTCCTGGGCGCACAGAGGGTTATCGGCCTCGCTGGTCGCAACTTGAACATCCATATCGACTTCACGCTCTCTTTTTTCTCGTGGAGCGAGGCCGTCCCTATTGCTCGGCTTGAAGCCCATCTCCAGCCCTCGTACACTTGAGATATGCACGTCCACGTTCACGGCGCGGGTGGCCCCACAAAGGTCCTCAAGATCTCGCTGGCTGTGACTCTGGCTTATATCGTGCTGCTGGTCGTGGCCGGCATTCGCGCCCATTCTCTGGCGCTGCTCTCCGAAGCCGGGCACAACCTGTCGGACTTCCTCGCGCTTCTGCTGTCGCTGGTCGCCGTCTACTTTCAATCGCGCCCCGCGAGTTCAACCAAGACCTACGGCTATCACCGTGCCGGAGTCCTTGCTGCCCTCGTCAATGCCAGTTCCCTCGTGGTTGTGTCGTTCTTCATCTTGTACGAAGCCTTCCGCCGGTTGCAGCATCCCGAGCACGTGCAGGCCAGCGTGATGATGTGGGTGGCGGGCGCCGGCGTGGTCATGAACGGAGTGATTGCGCTGCTGCTCTACCGTTCCGGGGGGGATGTCAATATTCGCAGCGCCTTGCTTCACGAAGTCGGTGACACGTTGTCGACAGCGGCCGTGATCGTGGGTGGCTGGATGATTCTGGTTACCGGCAACTACTGGATCGACTCGGCCTTGTCAGTCGGAATTGGCGTACTGATCTTGTGGTCGGGCTTCGGCATTGTGCGCGAGACGTTGAACATCCTGCTGGAAGGAACGCCGCGGGGAATGAAGCTGGAGAAGATCGAATCCACGATTCGTGAAGTCGAAGGAGTCAACGACGTCCACGATCTGCACGTATGGAGCATCGGGAGCGAAACCCATGCGCTCTCCTGCCACATTTCCATCGCGGACATTCCGCCGTCGGTCAGCGAGCGCATCTTGCGCGACGTCAAAGATCGCCTTCTGCACGGCTTCCGCATCGATCACACGACCATCCAGTTCGAACACGTGATCTGCGAAACCGCCCACGGCTGCGTGATTCCGGTGGTCGAGAGCGCTGAAGAGCACCACCATCACCACAGCCACTAACAGATATTAGAACTACGAGTGCTGATTAAGGTAAATCGCTTTCGCTCGCTCGATCGTATCCGCCTCTTCGGCCAGCTTGTCCGGCCGCAGCCGCACAATCCTGGGAAAGCGCAACGCATACCCGCTCTCGTGCCGCTCCGATTCCATCATGTTATTGAAGGCCACTTCGAGGACTATCTTCGGTTCGACCACGCGGCGGAATCCCTGATCTTCAACCGTGTGCTCCACGAACCACTTCGTCATTTCCGCGATCTCCGCATCCGTCAGCCCGGAGTATGCCTTGCCAATATTCACCAGCCGCTCGCCGTCCCAAACGGCAAATGTATAGTCGCTGAGCACGCCGATGCGCTTCCCATGTCCATACTCGACGGCCGTTACGACGACGTCGAGCGTCGCCAACTCCCTCTTCATCTTCAGCCAAGATTTCCCGCGTTTCCCGGGAGAGTACGGCGACTCGAGATCTTTGATCATCAACCCTTCGTTGCCCCGCGCTCTCGCTGCATCGAACAGCTGTTCCAACTCTGCCGCCGACGCCGCTCGAAATGCAGGAGCACGAATGAGCTGAGCTTCCACAACAGACTCCTCTTCACCGAGGTCAGCGCCAAAGTCCAGCGATCCCTGAGCCTTACCCTGTGAAACTCTGTGCCCTCTGTGGCGAGGCGTTTCCCGCCGTGACGAAAGCAAGCCATCCAAGATCCGAGCCCGCTCCCGCAGTGGACGATCAATCACCAACTCTCCATCCGCATACAAGATGTCGAATACCAGAAAAGCAACCGGAACTTCCCGCAGCATCTTCTCGCTGACCTTTTTTCTCCCCAGCCGCTGCTTCAGCACGCTGAACGGCCGCGCCGATCCCAGGTTCTGTGCCTTTGCCTCTGCCGCCTCCGAAATCGGTTCATCGACAATTGCCTTCGCATCTTCCGATTTCGTCGGATACTCCCACGCCACAATCTCTCCATCCAGAATCGCATCCTGCGGAAGGCCAGCCAGAGCAGCCGGCAATTCCGGAAACGACTCCGTGATCTCATCTCGAGTGCGCGAAAAGATCTTCACCTCTTCGCCGGAAACATGCGCTTGCGCCCGAATCCCGTCATACTTATCTTCCACCGCCGCTTCGGCGAAATAGCTCAGCCCCTCTTCAGTCGATTCAACCGGACTCGCCAGCATGAATCCCAGCGGATGAAACAGTCGCATCCGCGCCTCACCCAGTCTGCCCTCCGCTGCCAGGCGTAGCGTTCCGCCAATATCCCCGAGTAGCATGTTCGCCCGTTGCACTTCCGGAAGTGTGCTGCCGTATGCTTTCGCAATCGCTTCCTCGACCAGGCTTTCCTTCAATCCAATCCGCAGATCGCCCGTTATGATTTTTACGATGTACTTGGCCTCCAGCGGCGTGGCTCTCGAAAGCAGATCGCGGACAATCGCCGCTTTGTCCGATGGCCCGCGTGTAGAAGCAATCTGCCGAAACGTAGCGTCGACTTCCAGCACATTTAAACCCTGTCCCGGCCGCTCCGGAAGCAACTTTCCGGCAACCGCTCCCAGATCGCCGAGCCGCCGGTACGCTGCTGTGACTTCGACATCTCCCTTACCTGCAAGTTCCGCAACAATTCGCCACAACCACCGACCGCCGATCTGCAGAGTCGCCTCTTCCCAGACAGGGAACGGACGCCCCGACAGAAACACGGCCGACACTGCCGCCTCATCCACGGTGCGCGACTGGAAATACTCCGAGACAAGCGACGTCTTCAGCAATTTCTTCGTCGTGTCGGCGATCGCTTCGCAGGTTGTCGATAGTCGCTGCATAAAAACAGTCGGTTTACCTCGGAATGGCGTAACCATCGCATTTACTGTTAGTTAGCTTTAGGCAGCACGATCCTCAATCATCCGGCCCTGTGATACCCTTGACAGTGCGTCTTGCCCCGCCAAGGAGCATCCAATAGCTGTGCGTCGTTTTCTAAACTATCTCCGATTCATCGCTGCGGTTCAGCTTCTTCCTGCTCTTGAGAGCGGAGAAGAAACTCTCGTCGGCGGCCAAGCCGTGCTCGAAGGCGTTATGATGCGCTCTCCGCACGCCTGGGCCATCGCCTGCCGCAAGCCTTCCGGCGAGGTCGTCACCATGACCGAACCGCTCGATCGCCCCTCCGAAAAGCATAAATGGATGGCCTGGCCCGTCGTGCGCGGCGTGATGACTCTCGGCTATGCGATGACTCTTGGGTACCGCGCTCTGCGCTTCTCCGCCAATGTAGCCATCGAAGACATCATGGACGGGGGCACCGAGAAAAAGCATGTGGCGACGGCCGCCTCGGCCGTCCCGCCAGCGCAAAGCGCGGCGGACTCTTCCCGATCTGCAGGCCGCGAAAAGGCTGCCACCGTCAGCAGTTGGCTGGCCGCGGTCAATATCGTAATCTCCATTGCCTTCTTCATCTTCATGTACAAATACATTCCGTTGCTCGCGGCGACGGAACTTAAGAAGATCGATCCCGCACTCGGCGGACGCGTCATCTTCAATTTGATCGATGGTGCCATTCGCCTCGCCCTGTTTCTCCTCTTTATCTGGGGCGTTTCACTCTGGAAAGACATTCGCCGCGTATACGAATACCACGGTGCCGAACATAAA
>Ga0209624_10003487_pt1 | contig 11099 bp, 10 predicted proteins | sample JacPinW_OM2H0_O1_FD_188565 | JGI IMG/M metagenome (GOLD analysis project Ga0209624, IMG submission 188565) | Forest soil microbial communities from Algoma, Ontario, Canada - Jack Pine, Ontario site 1_JW_OM2H0_O1 (SPAdes) (version 2) | ecosystem: Environmental > Terrestrial > Soil > Boreal... | reverse complement strand
CCGGCGCGGGCGACGGACTCGAGCCCGGCGACGTGCGGCAACCACGCGGACGCCACGACGATTCCCGCCAGCGCCGCCGTTTGGGGAAAACTCGGCGCGAACGAGCGCGTGCCGAACAAGTTGACCAACTCCCACGACGAGCGGACCGCGATCAAGAGCCCGAGACAAAAGAGCGCCGGCGCGGAGGGTCCGAGACGAGCGTCGAGATAGAACAGGCCGACGAAGGCCGGGATCAGCACGGCCGAGACCAGGAGTCGCCAAGCCAGCATTCCCGGTCAGTCCTTCAGCCCGCCGAAGCGGCGGTCGCGCACGGCAAAATCACGCAGCGCCTGGATCAGCTCTTTGCGGCGAAAGTCGGGCCAGCAGGTTTCGGTCACCCATAACTCCGCATAGCTGATCTGCCACAGCAGAAAATTGCTGACGCGCATCTCACCCGCCGTGCGAATTACGAGATCCGGATCGACGATGCCGGCCGTATACAGATGCGAGCTCACGACTTCTTCGGTCACTTCATCGGGATCCATCTGCCCGCATTCGACCTTGCGGGCAATCTCGCGGATCGCGTCGACAATTTCGGACCGCGCGCCGTAGTTGAGCGCCAGGCACAACCCCATCCCCGTGTTGGGACGGCTGAACTCGATGGTGCGGTCAACCTCCGCCAGCACGCCCTTGCCCAGTCCGTCGCGTCGCCCGATCGTGGTGAAGCGGATCTGCTGACGCATGATCTCGGATCGTTCCTCGATCACGTATTGCTCGAGCAGGTGCATCAGCAGGCTCAGTTCGTGCCGCGGACGCTTCCAGTTCTCGCTGCTGAAGCAATAGAGCGTCAGCTGTTCGATGCCCAGGCGGCAGCACTCTTCCACGAGCAGCCGCACGCTTTTTACGCCGCGGCGATGCCCCTCGATGCGCGGAAGGCCGCGGGAGGTGGCCCAGCGGCCGTTGCCGTCCATGATGACCGCGATGTGACGCGGCAGGCGGTTGGGGTGCAGCCCCTCCGCGGCAAGCTCGTCGGTCGTATAGGTCGTTAAGGTCGGCACGGGCGGCGCTTCGGTGGCAGACAGCGGATCGTCGATCCCCTTATTTTGCGCAGAAGCAAAGGGCTCGCCAAGACCACCACGCCGCGGGATCAACGCAGCCGTTTCGTAACCGGCACAATCCCGCTGAAACCAGCCGAAAACCGTCTGTTTCCAGCGGCCGGGCCTTATTGCAAGAAGGCGTTACTGCAAGAGGAGCGGCTCAGCAGCCTGCGGCTCGGAGGCCTGCGCGTCGGCGACGAGTTCTTCCTGGTCGTCTTCTTGAGCGTCGTCCCAGTAGAGCGTTTGTTCCCAATATTGCGGATCGTGCTTCGGGGAGGAGATGGCCAACCGCACAAAGTTTTTGCAAATGTCCAATACCGTCACGTGAATGTCGCTGCCGATTACCAAGCTCTCGTTCACTCGACGGGTAATCATTTGCATTGGGCCGCCTCTTGATTTCTGAATGGCCTTAGGGGAACCTGAAACCGCTCACGACAGCTCAAAAACAAATCGGCGACGTTCGCCGCACGAAACGAACGGTCACACAAAACAAAAAAAGAGACGAGCGCCGAGCCATCGACCCGCGCTGCCACTTGTCGACACGACTTGTAAAATTTTGAGACTGCGCTGTGACGGCGTCATTCTGCCGCGCGCTCGCAACGAGAACAAGCACCAACTAGCAGCTTTTTTTTTAATGAACGAAGCCGCGCATCGCCACTTGACAATTCACATCAATCCGATTCCGAACTCATCATGAAGCTCTTGGTATTTCCACCAGTCGACGACGAACGACTCGCGCAGATCGTGAACGCCGCCGGCGCGATGTCGGTCGTCAACGCGCAGGACGACGCCGACGCGCTCGCACAGATCGTCGATGCCGACGCGTTCTTCGGCAAGATCACGCCGGAGCTGCTCGCGCGCGCCAGTCGGCTGCGCTGGGTGCAGTCACCCACGGCGAGCCTCGAGCATTACCTGTTCGATGAGCTCGTCGCGCACCCCAGCGTGCTGAGTAACATGCGGGGACTCTTCTCCGACGTCATCGCCGATCACGTGATGGGCTTCGTGCTCTCCTTCGCGCGGAACCTGCATCTCTATCGCGACCGCCAGCAGCGGCGTCGATGGGAGCCGATCGGCGGCGAAATCGGCCGCTCCGATTTCCTTTACGGCCCTGCCTTCGTCAGCGAGATCGATCGCCGGCACCTGCACCTTTCCGACTGCACGCTGGGCGTCGTCGGCGTCGGCCACATCGGGGCGGAAATCTGCCGGCGGGCCGCCGCATTCGGCATGAAAATCGTCGGCGTCGACCCGCGTTGCCGCAGCGTTCCCGCGGTTTTGTCCGAAGTTTGGCCGTCGGACCGGCTGTTCGATCTGCTGCGCCAGAGCGACTTTGTGGTGATCGCCGCCCCCCACACGCCGGAAACCGTCAAGCTCTTCCGCCAGGATAAATTCGAGGCGATGAAGCCGACGGCCTACCTGATCAACATCGGGCGCGGGGCGATCGTCGATCTGGCCGACCTCGCGGCCGCGCTCGAAGCCGGAAAAATCGCGGGGGCCGCGCTCGACGTCTTCGAGACCGAGCCGCTGCCGCCCGATTCGCCCCTCTGGTCGATGCCCAACGTGATCATCACGCCGCACATTGCGGCTGCGTCGACCCACATCGCCGAGCGGCATCTGCAGACGCTGCTGGAAAACATACGCCGCTTCGTCGCCGGACAACCGCCGCTGACGCTGGTCGACAAGCGGCAGTGGTTCTGACAAGTCCGGACTTCAGCCGCGGCCGAGGTAGGTCTGATCGCGCGGCAGTACGATCGCCTCGAGGAAGTTGACGTCGTCGGGGAGCGTGACCATCGAGAGCGCCGCTTGCGCGACGGTCTCGGTCTCCATCATCGGCTCGTTATTTACGGGGACCCGCGGGTCGGAACGCCACTCGACGCGGATGTTACCCGGATGGAGGCAACTGCACAGGATGTTGTGCGGCCGGCCGTCGAGGGCCGTGGCATTGGTCAGCCCCCACAGCCCGAACTTCGCCGACGTGTAAGGCGCGCTCCCCTCGCGCGGCCGCTGCGCCGAGATCGAACCGATATTCAGAATGCGACCGCCCCCCTGTGGCACCATGATGCGAAACGCGGCCCGGCTGCAGAGAAATGCGCCCGTCAGGCACGCGCCGATCACGTTGTTCCAATTGGCCAGCGTCAACTGGTCGATTCGCCCCGCGTCGAAGTTGCCCGCATTGTTCACCAGGATGTCGACGCGGCCGAAGCGTTCCATCACGTCTTGGAAAAACTTTTCGACGGCCGCTTCCTGCCCCACGTCGACCGGCCGATCCAGCACGTCGACGCCCCTTGCCCGCAGCTCATCGGCGGTGGCCGTCAGCTTGGCCGCGTTTCGCGCACAGAGGGCAAGCCGTGCCCCCTCGGCCGCGAACAGTTTGGCAATTCCCTTGCCGAGCCCCTGATTTCCCCCGGTGATGACGGCGACTTTCCCTTCGAGTCGGAGCATAGTTGTCCCTCGCAGATGTTTGGTCCGAAGCCGCGCGATCGAGCAACCGGCGGGCTTTGCGAAAAATCTTGCCAACCGAAAAATCGGCCCTGATTGACGCCGTTTTGCGCTCGAACTGCAAGGCTCAGCGAGCGAAACTCAGCCGGCGGCCAGGATCTCGGGGAGCCGACTCAAATCGAGATTTCCGCCCGACACGATGGCGACCACCGTTTTTCCGGCCCACCGCTCGCGCGTCTTGATCGCACCGGCCAGAGCGGCCGCGCCGGCACCCTCAGCGATGTTGTGCGTCTGCTCGAGAATCAGGCGGCAGGCGCGACGCAGCTCGTCGTCGCTGACCAGCACCACGTCGTCGAGCACGCTCCGCATCAGCTCGAGCGTGAGGTTGGCGGGACGGCGCGTCGCCACGCCCTCGGCCCACGTGGCCGCTTCTGCCGTCTCCTGCCACTGCCCCGTTTTCCAGGACTGGGTGACGGCGCTCGCTCCCTCGGCCTGCACGCCGATGACTTTCGTGTTTCGCCCCCGCGCCCGCGCGACAATCCCCGCGCCGCACACTCCGCTCCCCAGGCCGATCGCCACGAAGATCACGTCCGGTGGCTCGGGAAGCCGGTCGAAGATTTCGACGCCCATCGAGCCGACGCCGGCGATCAGTTTCGGCTCGTTGGCCGAATGCACGTAGCGGCCGCCGCGGGGCGCCACAACCTTTTCGAGATAGTCGCGAGCTTCGTCGAAGTCGCGGCCGTGCTCGATCAGCTCGGCTCCGAAGAGGCGAATGGCCCGATTCTTTCCCGGGTTGTTGCCTTCTGGAACGACGATCGTGCAGCGAACGCCGAAACGACGGGCCGCGAATGCCAGCGACTGCCCGTGATTACCCGTCGAGCAAGCGATGATGCCCGCCTCGCGCTCCGCCGGCGAAAGCGTGCTCACGAGATTGATCCCGCCACGGACTTTGAACGCGCCGGTCGGTTGGTGGTTCTCGTGCTTGAGATACAACCGGCAACCGAGCAACTCGGAAAGCCCCGGCCACTCGAGCAGCGCAGTCGGTGTGAGGGCCGCGTGAACTCGCGGCAACGCCTCAACGACGTCGGCGTACGTGACGGAAGGCATGCGAACTCTTTGCTCGGGGGAGGGACAACTGCCTCGCGAATCCGCAGCGCGAACAGCCAGGCCGAACTCGACCGGCCTGCGCCCAGTCTCCCGCTTTCCGACCGGCGTTTCAATTGCCAGTCGGGGGAGGGATCGCAATCGCCGGCCGCGTCCGGATTCGACAACCAGACACGCGTCCCGCACCGAGGTTCGCCCGCTTACGCCGCGCCGAAATAATTCTCGGCGGCTTCGTCGATGTATTCGACCTTCAACTCGAGCGGCACGCCGCAGAAGTCGCAGTGATGCCGCACCTGGGCCAGAATGTCGCGGACGTGGCAATAGCGGAAATGGCGGTCCATCGAGCGGAAATAGGTCTCGATCAGGTGTTCGAGCACCGTCTCGTCGGGCTGAATCCCCATTTTCACGCAGCTCTCGTTGAAGAGCTGGCGAAACTCGATCTCCGACGGACCGCGGACGTCGATCTTGTACGGGATGCGGCGGAGAAAGGCCTCGTCGACCAGGCCCTTGGGGTCGAGGTTCGTGGAAAAAACGACCAGCTGATCGAACGGAGCCTGCAGCTTCTTGCCGCTCGGCAGGCTGAGGTAGTCGTACCGCCGCTCGAGCGGCACGATCCACCGGTTCAAAAGTTGATCGACCGAGATCCGCTGGCGGCCAAAGTCGTCGATGACCAGAGTGCCGCAGTTGCTCTTGATCTGCAGCGGCGCCTCGAGAATGCCGAGCGCGCGGTTCGGTTGGACTTCCAAGTGCTCCATCGTCAGTTCGCCGCCAACGACCACCGTCGGCCGCGTGATGCAGACCCAGCGGTGGTCGATCTGCCGCAGCTTTTCGTCGTCGCCGATCTGGCTCATCGGCAGCGCGTTGTGCACGCACGGATCGTACACGCGGATGATTTCCCCGTCACAATCGATGGCTCGCGGAATCCAGATCGTATCGCCGTAGGCCGCCGTCAGCCGCTCGGCGATGCTGGTCTTGCCATTGCCGGGCGCTCCGTAAATGAACATGGCCCTTGCTTCGACAAGCGCCTTGCCGATGCGGATGCACAGCGGTGTCGGCACCGATAGGTCGCTCAAAGCAGCTTGCACCTGCGGCAGCGTGATCCGCGTGCGGGTCATCGACTGAGCGCCCACGGCCGCGACATAATCGGCAAACGGCACGGGAGCCGCGCCGAAGTAGGTCGACCGCTCGTTGCACTGCTTGGCCGCCTCGATCCCCTTGTTGGTGATCGAATACTCGTAGTCCGACACCGAGGAGTTTCGCACAATCACAATCCGTTGCGACGTCTTCAGCCCCTGAAACATCGCCTGCAGGATGCCGAAGGGGAGACGCAGCTGCTCCGCGATGTCCCGCCCCGACTGTACGCCCCGCCGGAACAAAAACTTGAGGATCAAATCCTCGACCTCGGTCTCCGTGAGGCCGGCGTCCTCTAGTGATTTTGGCGCGGCGGGCACGAAGTTCTCCAGACGGGTCGACATGACCCGCGCGGGTTCGACGCGCGGAGCCTCGACCGGCGAGGCCGCCCGCGGCGCGCGACGCCGTTCGACTGGTCGCAGCTGCGGCTCTCCGAAGATCGAATCCAAGAGCGACACCTTGGGCGCGTCGACCTCGGGCAACACGGTTCCCTCGACGGACGATCCGGAACCAACGCTGGATTGAGCCATGGACAAACTCGTTGTGCTTGAGGACGCGCGTAGATTAGGGACGCAGGACACCAATGCGAATTCCCAGCGAGTTAGCCGGCGTCAATTCGCGGGGCGATCCGAGTTCCCCCTTCTGTCAGGAGATTTCGTACGCGCAAGGCACTGTAAAAATGGGCCGGGAAACGCGCCATGCAACGGCAAAAGATGCACGCCCTGTAACAAAGGCTGAGTTGGTCGGCTCCGTTTTCAGCAAATCCGCGCCAAACGGTCTATCCGGTCGAGTCATTTCGACGCGCGGGCCACTCAGCCGGCTTTCAGTCGCCGCAGCTCGGCATCATCCGCCGCAGGTCGACGCCCTGCTCTGCGCACCCCCGCTCGGCCGGGGCAAAACCACTGGAAGCAAATCCATCCACGAAGTATGATTCGTGCGACGCTGGCGTCACTCGGAGAGGTGACAGAGTGGCCGATCGTGCTGGTCTCGAAAACCAGTGTGCATGCAAGTGCACCGTGGGTTCGAATCCCACCCTCTCCGCTGCTCAAAGAACAGCCATCGAAAGTCGATGGCTTTTTTCATTTTGAGTGATTGGCTTCATGGCCACGGCAAGGCCGCGCTCTGCGAGGCAAAATTCTACGGACTGCACGACCGGAAGAATCCCGCAAATGCCGCGCTGAATGTGTATCGCGCCTCGGAATATCTCTACGGCTCCTCTGCGACCGGCTACACGGACTACCCGACTCTTTCGCAAAGTGACCGGACTCAGGAGACGAGCAACGTCCAGTAACGCGGTGCGATGCCGTTTTTTTTTGGGCATCGACTCCTGTTTCGAAACGGTGCCAATTCGGCTCCCGGACACATCAGCGTTCCGCGTCTCGGGACAGAAGACTAAGCGAGCGGATTTGCGTGCGTCAACGCGCGTTGGCGGGTTGCTCGTAGTGGGCGAGAAAAGCGCGCGGCTGCGGCAGGTCGTTCCGAATCGCCAGCGCCTGCTTGAATTCCGCTTCGGCCTCGGCCTGGCGCTGGTGGGCTGCCAGGATTACCCCGACGTTCGAGTGGGCGGCTGCCGGACCCAGGACTTTGGCGAACGCTTCATAACTCTCTCGAAACCGTTCCTGTTCGCCGAGTGCCAGCCCCAAATTCACCCAGGCGCGTTCGTGCTCCGGCGATTGGGCGATCGCTTTGCGGAATTCTTCCTCGGCCTGGCGCCACTCGCGGCGGCGGTAATAGAAATAGCCGAAGTCGTTGCGCAAGTCGGCGTCATGCGGCGCGAGCTCCAGCGCCTTGCGATACTCCGTGAGGGCCCGCGTGTCATTGCCCTGCTGGTCGTAAAGCACGGCCAAAAAGCGACTGACTTGCTGGTCTCTTGGGTTCAGCTGACGCGCCCGCTCGTAAAGCAGGATCGCTTCCTGGGCGTCGCCGTGCGCTTGCAGCTCTTTGGCCGTCGCCAGACAAGCCTCGGCCGCCTGCTTCGGCGGCAGTGTATCGGCTGGCGGCGACACGGCGCCGGTCGGTTCGCTCGGCGCGGGATCGGCGAGACTCGCGGACGAGAGGACAGGCGCGGCGCATCCGCTCAAACCGCCGAGAACAATCAAGCCGGCCACGCAGAGGGCAATCGAGCATGGCTTGCCCTTCACGTTCGCCTTGTTTCGTGCTGAACCAATCACGTCAGTGCTCAAGATGAATGCTCAATCTGAAGGCTCAATCTGACAGTTCAACCTAACAGCTCAATACATTCCCATTCCGCCGCCGCCTCCGCCGACGCCTCCGCCCACACCGCCACCGAAGGATGTTCCCGCGCCAAAGCCGGCGCTACTTGCTCCGTAGCCACCGCCACCACCGGGTGCGAGGCCTGGCGAGGCGGGTGAGCGATTGCCCAGACGGACAGCCTCAGTGCCTTGAAGGCCCTCGGCTTCGGAGTATCCCAGAATGACGCGTCGTTCGGGGTCGGGCGCTCCCAGCGTCGCGAGATCGGCGATCACCCGCTGCTTCCGCAGTTCGTCCAGTTTCGTATCAGTCGATTTTTCGACGATGACTGGAAATGGCACGCCGCCCAACTGCTGCGCGATCGCGTCGACGTGCCGACGACCATCGGGGCCTAAGTGATCGCCTCCCTCGAACCATTCATATTGGTAGATCACGAACTTGTCTTGTTCGGCACGAAGCTTCTGCGCGGTCTGCCATTGGCAGGAATAAGTGCCCGGCGGCTGCGGAATGGCCCCTGGTGGGATGTCCGCGCAGCGATCCGTTGGGCAGACCCATCCGGTTTCGTGGCATCCGGCCGCCAGCACGATTGCGAGCAGGATCGTCAGCCAAGCGGATGACTGCATCGTTGAGTGAAGATTTCGCATGGCTCCCCCTATTGTCCGTTCCATTGGGGCACCGACATCGCCGGCGACGGGTTCGACTGGGGGGCCATCACGGGCTGCGGCAACTGGGTGCGACCGGTCGTGGAGATTTCGTCGGGAACGGGAACCGGCTCGATGCCCGGCACCGGACCGCAGGCGCCGCCCTGCGGACAACAGTTAAACGTCTGGCCGTGAGCGCCGATGATGAAAATGTCGTCGCAATGTTCGTAGCGTTTCTGCCGCGCACAATCGGTGCGAACCGAACTGCGGTAGTCGGAGCTGCGGCGGCTCTCCAACCGATTGAGCAGGTAGAACTCGACGTCTCCTGGCTCGAACACGTCGGCGCCTGGGAGCTGCGGCGTCGCGCAGGTTTGCAGCGGATGGACCAATTCGGGCGTAACGAGAATCACGATTTCTTGCTCGCCGTGCGACGACTGGTTCTCGCCCGCGAGCGGCCCCAGTAAGGGCAAGTCGCCGAAGAACGGCACTCGGGCCGTCGTGGCGCCGAGCGTGGTCTGTGTCAGCCCGGCGACGGCGAACGTCTGTCCGCCGCGTAGCTCGACCGTCGTCTGGAATGTGCGAGAGTTGAGACCAGGAACGCTGGTCCCGGCCGTGCCGGAGCCCGCGCCGATGGTGGCGCCCAATCCCGGGTTGAGCGTGCTCACCGTCGCCCCGACCTGCAGCCTCACTCGGTCGCGGTCGGTAATGAACGGAATGAATTGCATCTGCACGCCGAAGGGAATGAAGGCGACGCCTTGTGACGTCGCGCCGAAGGCGACGGCCGCTGCCGGCACCGGGAACTCGCCGCCCGCCTGGAATTGGGCCCGTTGACCGTTGAGGGCCACAACATTCTGCTCGGCCAGCGACCGGGCGAGATTGAGATTTCGCAGAGCTTGGATGGCCAGTGTCACTTTGCCGTTGTCGATGATGGCGGGCAGATTGCCGCCGATCAGTTGGGCCGTCGTGCCCATTCCGGTCACGGTTGTGGGGATCAGGCCGCCGGTCGTGTTGGAGAAGACTGCCGTTCCAGCGGCATTGAGGACGCTGAAATCGAGTCCGATGCTGCGAGCCGCCGTGCGGCTGACCTCGGCGACCGTCACGCGAAGCATCACTTGCTGCTCGCCGGGAACGCGAAGCAAATTGACGACGTTCCGGTTCACATCCCGCAGCAGAAAATTCTCGAGACCTTGCTCCGGCAAGTTGCCGTTCAAGTCCGGCACGGCCGTCACGTTGATGTTGCCGACGGGAATCTCCGCCGCACTGCGTTCCCGCTCTTGCGATCGCGATCCGCCGGGAGCGTTGGCGGAAACGACGCGGAGGATGTTGGCCGCATCGACAATATCTTTTGCCTCACCGCTGACGACCAGCTTGTCGCCCAAGAGCGCGAGGTGAACGACGCTGTTGGGGAAGGCCTTGTTGATCTCCTTTTCGAGCGCCTTGTAGACGCGCTCCAATCGCTCCTTTTGCTCCGGATCGGGAATGACGCGCACGAGATAGCTCAGCACCCGCGTCTGCCCCGTGGCGGCATCGTTGAACCACAGATTCAACACGCTGGTGCCGACCTGGTGGCCGGTCACCGAAATCTCGGTGGGCGTGATGATCGTGTCGGACACGATCCTCGGATCGGAGATCTGCGTGCGAAGCGGTGCTTGCTTGAGCACCAGCACGCGGGGCCGTCCGACGACGAGGTCCAGCGTGTTTTCCGGATCGATCGTCCCGGCCACGAACTCTTTGAATCGGTCGAGCGTCGCGGCCGAAGGACGCGGCGTCGCGCCCGAGGCTCCCAGCAAAGGAAGTCGCACTTGGCTCGGGTCAAAGGCGCCGGGCTGTGTGGCAGCCCCCTCCGCCGCACCCGGCATTGAGGGATTGGGGAGGACCGAACCGGGCTGAGTGATCGTTGGAGGAACGGACGGCGCCGGCTGATTCGCGTCGAGCTGGCTCACCGCGGCGAAAGGCGCGGATTGCGAGGGCGCCGGGGGGATCGGCTGCGGCTGAAAGGGGAGCGGAGAGGCCGCCGCGCCACGCGTTGAACCGGGGACAGCGGCAATTGTCGAGTTTGCCCCGCTCGAAGACCCCCAACCTTGCTGGCCGAGGGTCGTCGACGAGCCCGCGAACGCGCCCCAAACCCCGACAAGCGTTGCCCCGAGCAGCGCGTGACGCAATGCCCCGGAGGCACGATGCGGGAAATCAATTGTTCGTCGAAGTAGGTTTCGCACCGAGACGCCTGACCAAATGGACTTGGGGAAGTCCCCCCGATTTGGCACTTGAGCCAAACTGTTGCTGCGTCGTGCGCCCGCGCGTGACAGGTGTCGCGACCGCGCGCAACACGGTACCGGCGCGCACGGCACGGATAAAGCTGGTGTGGTTTTCCAGGCCGACGACGCCGCCTTGATGCCCCCGCGCTCGCGCCGCGATGGCCGCACCCATCGAGCAGATGGTCTCGATGATGCCGGCGTGCACGCCGCCGTGCACGATGCCGTACGGCTGCAGGTGTTGCTCT
>Ga0209624_10003486_pt1 | contig 11100 bp, 10 predicted proteins | sample JacPinW_OM2H0_O1_FD_188565 | JGI IMG/M metagenome (GOLD analysis project Ga0209624, IMG submission 188565) | Forest soil microbial communities from Algoma, Ontario, Canada - Jack Pine, Ontario site 1_JW_OM2H0_O1 (SPAdes) (version 2) | ecosystem: Environmental > Terrestrial > Soil > Boreal... | reverse complement strand
TGCGCCCGCCAGCATTACCTCCGCCGGCGTTCCGTCCGCCAGCGTTGCACCCATCATCGCTCCAGCCGTAAGTCCCGCGGTGCCGCGCCCGTCATGGAAGCAGGTCATCGAGAGATACCAGCAGCCCTCCACCTGGCGCGCGATATGGCAACTGCTCAACACCTTCGTGCCGTATGCGCTGCTGTGGTATCTGATGCATCTGAGCGTGGCGGTCTCATGGTGGCTGACGGTGCCGCTGGCCGTGCTGGCCGGCGGACTGCTGATGCGCATATTCATTATTTTTCACGACTGCGGGCATGGTTCGTATTTCAAATCACATTGGGCGAATGACACCCTCGGCTTCATCGCTGGCGTGCTGACCTTCACCCCCTACTACCACTGGCGCTTTGAGCACGCGATACACCACGGCAGCGCGGGCCAGCTGGATCATCGCGGCACCGGCGATATCTGGACCATGACGGTGCAGGAATACCTGGAGTCGTCGCGCTGGCGGCGCTTCGCCTACCAGCTGGCGCGCAATCCATTCATATTGTTCGTGATCGCGCCGCTCACGATATTCGTCATCGGCCAGCGCCTGCCATCGGGCAACCGCCGCCGCCGCGAGCACGAGTCGGTCTGGTGGATGAATCTGGCGCTGCTGTGCATGGTCGTTGGCATGAGCGCTCTGCTCGGCATCAAGGCGTACGTGCTGATCCAGCTGATGGTGATGGCCGTGGCCGGGGCGGGCGGCGTGTGGCTGTTCTACATGCAGCATCAATTCGAGGCCGCGTACTGGGAACGCGGCGATGACTGGCAGTACGCGACGGCGGCGATGCAGGGCAGCTCGTTCTACAAGCTGCCGAAGATTCTGCAGTGGTTCTCTGGCAATATCGGCTTTCATCACATTCATCACCTGAGCCCGCGCGTTCCCAACTACAATCTGCAGCGATGTCACGAGGCCGAGCCGCTGTTCCGGCAGGTGAAGCCCATGACGCTGTTTTCCAGCCTCAAATCCCTGAGCCTGCGGCTGTGGGACGAGCAGGCAAAGCGGCTGGTCGGCTATGGGCGCGTGCGACAGGTTCGCCGGCAGCAACGCCAGCTGCGACGGCAGCAAAGGCAATTCGCGGCTCGCCATGAGCCGCCTTCAGGCTCATGATTTCAACCCCGAAATGGATACCCGCATGAACGTCAGGACCACCGATACCACGATGGCCGTGTTCCTCGATCTGGAGAACATCGCACTCGGGGCGCGCGACGCCAGCTACCCCAGCTTCGACATCCAGAAGGTGCTCGAACGCCTGCTGCTCAAGGGCCACATCGTGGTCAAGAAGGCATATTGCGATTTCGATCGCTACAAGGACTTCAAGCGCGGCCTGCACGAAGCGGCCTTCGAGCTGATCGAGATCCCGCACGTGCGCCAGTCAGGCAAGAACTCCGCCGACATCCGCATGGTCGTGGATGCGCTCGATCTGTGCTACACCAAGGGCCATGTCGACACCTTCGTCATCATCAGCGGCGACTCGGACTTCTCGCCGCTGGTGAGCAAATTGCGCGAGAACGACAAGACGGTCATCGGCGTCGGGGTCAAGAACTCGACCTCCGACCTGTTCATCAACAACTGCGACGAATTCATTTACTACGACGATCTGGTGCGCAAGGAGCCGTCAAAGGCGCGCCGGCGCACGGCGGCGGCGTCCACCGGTGCGCCGACCAACGGCGAGAAGGCGAACGGTGAGAAGAGCGGCGACAACAAGGGCCCCGACCGGACCGAAGCGCTCGACCTGGTGGTCGAGACCTTCGAGGCGGTCGCCGAGGAACGCGGCGAGAACGAGCCGATCTGGGGATCGATGATCAAGCAGGCCATCAAGCGGCGGCATCCGGGCTTCAATGAACGCGCGCACGGATTTCGCTCCTTCAACGACCTGCTGGCCGAAGCGCAGAAGCGCGGTTTCCTGGAATTGCAGGCAGATGAAAAATCCGGCGGCTACACGGTCCGCGCCGTGGATCGGCCGGCCCCGCGCGCCGGTTGAGCGACGTGCCAGTCCAGCGGCGCGCGGCTTATCCCTGCGGGTGCCGCCGGGGCTTGCGGAACATGAGCACGAAATTGTCGGCTTCGCCGACCGCCATATAGCGGTCGCGATCCTTATCGCCCTGCGAGAGCGTGGGCGGCAGCGTCCAGACCCCGTCGACCCAGTCCTTCGTGTCGCGCGGATTCGCCAGTATCTCGGAGGAGCCGATCAGCTCGAAGCCGGCCTGCGTCGCAAGCTCAATCGTGTAGTCCTGGCGCACGTAGCCACTCTCCGCCTTCGGATCCTGTGGCCGATCGGTGCGGCCGCGATGTTCCTCGATACCGAAGGTGCCGCCGGGCTTGAGTGCGCGATAGCAGGCCGCAAGTGCCTGCGGCGCATAGCCGCCATACATCCAGTTGTGCAGGTTGCGAAATGTCAGTACCAGATCGGCCGAGCCCGGCGGGGCGATGTCGAAGTGGTCAGGCCCGAGCGTCGTCTGCATGATCGTGCCGTAGTGCTCCGGCTGCGCGGTGAAGCGTGCGCGCCAGCGCGCCACCGAGGCGTCCTCGTCCGCATCCCCGGGCGCCGGCAACGCGACATAATAATGGCCATGGGGAGCCAGATAGGGAGCCAGGATATCGGTCCAGTAGCCGCCGCCAGGCCAAAGCTCCACCACCGTCTGGGTTGGCGCGAGGCCGAAGAACGTCAGCTCCTCGACCGGATGTCGCACCCGGTCGCGTGCCACCGCGGCCGGCTTCCTCGTCGGGTTCGCAACCGCCGCGCTCAGTGCGGGATCGGCATGCCCCGGCGCGCTCGGCGCAGTTACACAAGCCACCAACGCGAGGCAGGTCGCAGCGAGCAGTGACATCAACGGCCGGTGGTTCAGCATGGGCGGCACCCCGAATTGATTATTCGCCTGTTGAGTATCCCAAAACCAGCCGCCCGCGGCGACCTCTCGCGAACGGACCTGACATATCGCCATACGGCAGCGGCCCCTGAGCGTCATTCCAGCCGTCCCACCTGGCGCAGCGCCGGAAACAATTTCATCCACAACAGTGCCACCGCGATGGTTCCCAGGCCTCCCAGCACCACCGCCGGCATCGTGCCGAACAGCGCCGCGGTCAGGCCGCTCTCGAATTCGCCGAGCTGGTAGGAGGCGTTGACGAACAGGTAATTCACCGCGCCCACCCGGCCGCGCATGTTGTCGGGAGTGGCCAGCTGCACGAGCGAGATGCGGATCACCATGCTCACGGTATCTGCTGCGCCCAGGACAGCCAGCGCCAGGATCGAAAGCCAGAGCTGGCGCGAGATGGCGAACACCACCGTGGCCAGGCCGAAGACGATCACGGCCTGGAACATGCGCATGCCGGCCCGACGCTTGATGGCATGGCGGGCCAGGGCGCCTGTCATGAGCAAAGCCCCGACGGCTGGCACGGCGCAGCACGCCCAGTCCCCACGGCCCGGTGTGCAGGATGTCGCGCGCATAGATCGGCAGCAGCGCCGTCGCCCCGCCCAGCAGCACGGCAAACAGATCGAGCGAGATCGTGCCCAGGATCGCCGGGTTACGGCGCACGAAACCGACGCCGGCAAATAACGCCGCCAACGTCGGTGGCGGCTGCGCGCTCACCGGCCGATCGAGCCTGATCGCACCGTTGAGCATGCCTGCGAGCAGCCAGAACACGGCGATCAGTGAGTACGGCACTCCCGGCGCCACCGCGTAGGCCAGCCCGCCCAGCGCCGGCCCGCTGATGATCGCCAGTTGCATCGCCGCGGTGGCCAAGGCTGAGCCTTGCTGCAGCATGCCCGCCGGCACCACGCCGGGAAGCAACGCCGCCGCCGCCGGGCTCTCACAAGCAATGGCAGCCCCGAACATCGCCACCGCGATAAAAATCTGCGGCACAGTCAGCCATCCGGCGAAGCTGCCGCAGGCCAGAAATGCCGCTGTCAGGCCGGCTGCGGTCTGGCAGATCTGCACCACGCGCTTGCGGTCATAGCGGTCCGCGACCTGACCCGCAGCGAACACCAGGATCGCCGTCGGAATGAACTGCACCAGTCCGACCATGCCGAGATCGAACGCGCTACCGGTGAGTGCATACACCTGCCAGCCCACGGCCACCGCGGCGATCTGATAGGAGAATTCGGACGCAGCGCGCGCCCAGAAATAAAGCCGGAAGGGCCGGTGACTGAGCAGCGACATGGGGGCGGATTCTAAGGCGCGAAACTGCAATCTGGCGCGCACATACTGCGGACCGGATGTGTACGATGTATGCGATATGTGAGATGTGTGCGCCGGGCGGTGCCAGGCCCGCGCGCGTCTGAGTTGGCCCGATAAAGAGGATCGCATGGTGCAAAAGATTCCCCCCGGCGTTGGTCCGCGCTATCCGCAAGTCGTAGTCCTGGTGGGCGCCACGGGTGATCTTGCTCGGCGCAAGCTGCTTCCGGGCCTGTTCCATCTGTGCACGGCCGGGTTTATCCCCGGCTCCCGGATCATCGGCGTCTCGCTCGATGACTTCGACCGCGACAGCTTCCGTGATTTCGCGCGCAAGGCGCTCGATGAGTTCTCGACGCGCAAAGTGACCGCAGAGGATTGGAATACATTTGCCCAGAATCTTGACTATGTGCCGCTCGCGGCCGGTGCCGAGGGTCTCAAAGTGGCCATGGACCGGGCGGAGCAGGCGTTCACGGGCGAGAGCCGCCGTCTGCATTACATGAGCGTGCCCCCCAGTGCGGCTCTGTCGGCGGTCAGGCTGCTCGGCGACGCCGGTCTGGTCGAGCGCTCCCGGATCATCATGGAGAAGCCGTTCGGCACCGACCTGCCGAGTGCGGTATCGCTCAACGCCAGGCTGCATGAGGTATTCGATGAAGAGCGGATCTTCCGCATCGACCACTTCCTCGGCAAGGAGCCGGCGCAAAACATCCTCGCCTTCCGTTTTGCCAACGGGCTGTTCGAGCCGATATGGAACCGCAATTTCATCGATCACGTGCAGATCGACGTTCCGGAGACCCTGGCGCTCGGCAAACGCGCCCCGTTCTACGAATCGGTCGGGGCGTTTCGCGACATGGTGGTGACGCACCTGTTCCAGATCCTGGCCTTCATGGCGATGGAGCCGCCGACGGCGCTGGAGCCCGCGCCCATCAGCGAGGAGAAGAACAAGGTCTTTCGCAGCATGCTGCCCATCAGGCCGATCGATGTGGTGCGCGGTCAATACACCGGATACAGAAGCGAGGAAGGCATCCATCCGGAGTCGGACACCGAAACCTTCATCGCGCTGAAATGTTCGATCGACAACTGGCGCTGGGCCGGGGTGCCTTTTTTCCTTCGCACGGGCAAACGCCTTGCCGAGGGCCAGCGGATCATTTCCATCGCGTTCCGCGAGCCGCCCAAGAGCATGTTTCCCGCCGGATCGGGTGTCGGGGCGCAAGGCCCGGATCATCTGACATTTGATCTCGCGGACGCGTCGAAGATGTCGCTGTCGTTTTACGGCAAGCGCCCCGGTCCCGGCATGCGACTGGACAAGCTGAGCCTGCAGTTCGCCATGCACGACACCGGCCTCATCGGCGATGTGCTCGAGGCCTACGAGCGGTTGATCCTGGATGCGATGCGCGGCGATCACACGCTGTTCACGACCGCCGAGGGCATCGAGCGGCTGTGGGAGGTGTCGACCCCATTGCTCGAGGCACCTCCCGCGGTGCGCCCCTATGCCCCGGGTTCATGGGGACCGAACGCGATCCATCAGCTGGTCGCACCGCACGCGTGGCGGCTGCCGTTCGAGCGCGTCTGGCGCGATCCGAACCGAGTGGGCAGCTGAAGCGGCCTCAAACGGCAAAGACAGGCCAATCAACGCATTTCGCGCGCTCGACGCGACCCTGGGCGATGATTGAGCGCACAACGCGGCGGTGCTAAGGTCCCTTTAGCATCGTCGCGAGAATCGTCGCGCCAGACGAACGTGCCGCCAGATCGCACCAGCGAACGCGACCTGGATGCAACCGAAAGCGCGCCGACGGAACCGCGCAAGGGGAAATTGTATGAGCGATGAGATCGTTTTCTATCACAACCCCATGTCACGTGCCCGCATGGTGCACTGGATGCTGGAGGAGGTTGGCGCACCGTATCGCATCGAGCTGGTCGATCTGCAGAAGGGCGAGCAAAAGAAGCCCGCGTTTCTGGCTGTGAATCCGATGGGCAAGCTGCCGGCGATCATGCACCGAGGCACCGTCATCACGGAGACGGGCGCGATCTGTGCCTATCTCGCCGACGCGTTTCCGGCCGCGGCACTGGCGCCGCGCTTGGACGAGCCCGTCCGTGGAACTTATCTGCGCTGGATGTTCTTCGGCGCCGGGTGCGTCGATTCCGCCTTCATCGACCGCATGCTCGCGCGCCCGACACCGGAGCGAACTTCGGCTCTGGGCTACGGTCGATATGAAGACCTGATCGCTACGCTGGAGACGGCGATTACCCCTGGGCCTTACATATTGCGCGAGCGCTTCAGCGCCGCCGATGTCTACATCGGCTCGCAGATCGGGTTTGGTATGATGACCAAGACCCTGGAACCGCGCCCGTCGTTCCAGAGTTACCTGGGCCGGCTCACGCAGCGTCCGGCCTACAAGCGCTTCGAGGAGCAGAGCGAGAAACTGGTGGCGCAGATGAAGGTGGCCGTTTGACACGCAATCCAACCAACCGCGTCGGAGTGGTTATGAAACCGCATGCTCGCCAACATCTGACCGCTTGCCTCGCGCTGTGCGCGGCTCTGATCGCAACCAATCCGTCGGCATTCGCGGCGGATCAGCCGGCGCCGGGCGGGGGCATCTGGAAGGCCGTAGTGCCACCGAAGACCATGCACGGTGAATTCGGCAACGAAGATCCGGTCGGGCTCGCGGCTGGCAAACATATCAAAGCCGACTGCTCGTTGAACTGGGTTGCCGATGACGGCAAGCTCTATTGCTTTACGACAGGAACTTCGTTGCTCTTTTTCGAAGAGGCTCCTAATTCATATATCCGGCAGGCGCGCGGCTTTTACGAGCACAACCCACCGCCAGCCTCATAGCTGACTTGCCGGCCGTACCACGGGCGGTGCGCGCGCCAGGCGGCCGATTGATCGGCGACTTCTTCAGTACCCACGCTCAGTAAGTACCTTTACCCCCGTTTGACGCGGAGACGTTGACATGCGCTGGGAGGACAACCGCGAGAGCGACAACGTCGAGGACCGGCGCGACGAATCGGGCGGCGGCGGCATGAGTTTCGGCGGCCTGCACCTGGGGCTGGGCGGCATCGCCGTCGTGCTCCTGGGCAGCTGGCTGTTCGGCGTGAATCCGCTGACCGTACTTGGGCTGCTGAGCGGCGGTTCCACCACGGCGCCGGTGCAGAACGAGGCACCCCACCAGCCGCCAGCCAACGACAGCCTGGCCAGATTCGTGTCCACGATTCTCGCCAGCACCGAGGATGTGTGGGGCGAGATCTTCGCGCAATCAGGCGGCACGTATGAGCGGCCGCGGCTGGTGCTGTTCCGCGGCGCGATTCCGACCGCCTGCGGCACCGGCCAGAGCGCGATGGGCCCGTTCTATTGTGCACAGGACCACAAGGTCTACATCGACCTCGGGTTCTACGAAACGCTGCGCGACCGGCTCGGCTCGCCCGGAGACTTCGCTCAAGCCTATGTGATCGCCCACGAGGTCGGCCACCATGTGCAGAATCTGCTCGGCACGACCGCCAAGGTCGACGCGCTGCGCCTGCACGAGACGCGCGCGCAGGTCAATGCGACATCGGTGCGCGTCGAACTGCAGGCCGACTGCTTTGCGGGCGTCTGGGCGTTTCATTCGCAGGCGGAAAAACACTGGCTCGACCAGGGCGACATCGAATCGGCGCTCAACGCCGCCTCGCACATCGGCGACGACGCCCTGCAACGACAGGAGCAGGGCCGAGTGGTCCCCGAGACCTTCACCCATGGCACCAGCGCGCAGCGGGTCAACTGGTTCAAACGCGGGCTTGCCGGGGGCCGCGTTGCCGACTGCGACACGTTCGACGCCAATCCGCTATGAGCGCGCGGCGGTAAGCGGCGATGTGCCTGATCCTGGTCGCGTGGCGCGTGCATGCGGATTATCCGCTGGTGTTGGCCGCCAACCGCGACGAGTTTCATGCGCGCGCAGCCGCGCCGGCCGCCTGGTGGCAGGAGCCGCAGATCTTGGCCGGACGTGATCTGAGCGCCGGCGGTACCTGGCTGGGCGTGGCGCGCGATGGCCGCTTTGCGGCGCTCACCAATTACCGCGATCCGGCGCTGGTGCAGCGCGCTGCCCCGAGTCGCGGTGAACTGGTGCCGGCGACGCTGGCCGCAATGATGCCGGTGCAGCTCTCCCTGCAGCAGCTGCGCCGCACCGCAGGCACCTACAATCCATTCAATCTGATCTTCAGCGACGGGGAACGCCTGGCAGTGTTCGAGAGCGTGCCGGGCGATGGGCGGATGCTTGGCCCGGGCGTCTATGGCCTGTCCAATCACCTGCTCGACACGCCCTGGCCAAAACTGCTCACTGCCAAATCGGCGCTCGGCGCGGCGCTCACGCACCTGCCGGATGAGCGGCCGTTGCTTGAGCTGCTGCGCGATGAACGGCAGGCCGACGACGCACAGTTGCCGCGCACCGGCGTGAGTCTTGCGTGGGAGCGGCTGCTGTCGAGCGCCTTCATTCGCGCGCCCGAATATGGCACGCGCTGCTCGAGCATCCTGCTGATCGACCGGCACGCCCGCGTGCGCTTCAGCGAATGGAGCTGGGATGAATCCGGCACGCTGTCGGGACAGGTCGAGTACCGCTTCGAGATCGCCGCCGCTATCGGCGCCTGATCAGGCCAGACGCTCGCCAGCAGACCAGGCCGTCCCCAATCTGCGCAGCAGCAGCAGCGCGACCAAGCTCAGCAGTCCCGCTGCAGACAGGTAGTAGCCTACATAGGCGAGCCCATAGGCTGTAGCCAGCCAGGTGGCAATGTACGGCGCAAGCGATGCGCCGACGATGCCCGCCAGATTGAAGCTCACAGATGCGCCCGTGTAGCGCACCGCGGTCGGATAGAGCTCGGTGAGGGCGGTGCCGAGCGGTCCGTAGGTCAGTCCCATGAGCGCGAACCCCAGGGCGAGAAAACCCAGCACCGCCGGGGTACTGCCTGATCCGATCAGCGGCGCGAAGATTAACCCGAATGCCACGATTCCCACTGTGGCGGCAATCAGCGTCGCGTATCGCCCGCGCCGGTCGGCGATCGCCGCCGAGATGGGAATTGCCAGCGCCAGGAACAACACACCGAACATCTCCAGGACCAGGAATGCCCGGCGCGTATAGCCGAGCGCCGAGGTCGCCCAGCTGAGCATGAACACGGCCATCAGGTAGAACAGCACGAAGGTCGCCGCGGCGGCGAACGTGCCGAGCAGTACCAGCTGCGCATGCTGCGCCAGCAGCGTCAGTATCGGCACGCGCACGCGTTCGTTGTTCTCGATGGCGCGCAGAAACGCCGGCGTCTCGGTGAGGCGCAGGCGAATGTACAGGCCGACAAACACCAGCGGCGCGCTCGCCAGAAACGGAATACGCCAGCCGTAGGCGAAGAATTCCGCGTCGGTCAACCGGGCGGTCAACAGCAGAAAGATTCCGGTGGAACACAGAAATCCCACCGGCGCACCGAGCTGTGGAAACATGCCATACCAGGCGCGCTTGCCGGGCGGCGCATTCTCGGTGGCGACCAGCACCGCGCCGCCCCACTCCCCGCCCAGTCCCAGGCCCTGACCGAAGCGGCACACTGCAAGCAGCACGGGCGCGACAACGCCGATCGAGGCATAGATCGGCAGCAGGCCGATCAGTATGGTCGACAGCCCCATGGTCAGAAGCGCCGCCACCAGCGTCGCCTTGCGTCCGATGCGATCGCCAAAGTGCCCGAACAGCGCCGAGCCCACCGGGCGCGCAAAGAACGCGAGCGCAAACGTCGCGAGTGATTGCAATGTAGCCAATGCCGGGTTTCCGGCGGCAAAGAACAGTCGAGGAAACACCAGCACCGCAGCGGTCGCGTAGATATAGAAATCGAAGAACTCGATCGTCGTGCCGATCATGCTGGCGAACAGCACGCGCCGGGTGTTCAATTTCCCTGGATCGGCGTGGATGCCGTCAGTCGAAGTCGTATCTGCCGTCATTCGATTGCGGGCGCGGAGTTAACTGATCAGTGTCGGACCGGACTCTCAGCCCGCTCCCGCATCGCCCGCCGGTAAGGCAGCCAGTACGCAAATATCGCGCGTACCGCCGGGGCGATGCGCACCGACCAGGCCGCGTGCATCGCTTCTTCGCCGCCGGCTTCGAGCTTGCGCCAGCCCGCGCGCGTGCCGAAGAGCTCCATCGGTAGCAGCAGATCGGGTCGCTCGCGCTTCAAAGGCTTCCAGCCCTCGCGATCCAGACGCATGCCCCGGATGAAACCGTCGCACCACTCATCGACGATGATGACTGTCTTATCGTTCAGTGGCGACTCGTAGAATGAAGGCTCGAAGGCATCCGGGTCCTGCTCGAAGCAAATCGCAATCTCGTTGTACAGACCCATGACGAGCGCCACGAAGCGGTTGAGCTCCTCGAGATTTTTGAACAGCCGCTTGCCCCTGCCCCAGACCGACGGCAGCCACAGCTGCGGCGAGATCGTGTGGGGGCCAATGACGATGGCCGTGAGAAATCCCTCCAGCGTCACCACATCGACAATGCCGTGGCGCTTTCTGAGCAGCCACGCATTGAGCTGCTCGAAGTCATCGTCGGAAAATGAGTGGCCGGCAGGGTTTTCCATATCTGATGAGCTAACCAAAAATCACCTGCCAGTCTTGAACCGCGTCCAGGTCCGGTTTAGCAACCGTGTGAACGCCGGCGATTTCGCCCGCTGCGGCGCCAGCCGCGGCCACACCTCAGGCGGCGGGTAGACACCGGGATCGTTTCTCAGCGTGTCGCGAATGAATTCGAGGGCACCGGCAACGGGGGTCGCGTAATCGATTGCATTTGAATTCCGGGCCGCGACATCCGGGCGCAACAGGTAGTTGATAAACAGGTGCGCATTGTCCGGATGCGGGGCATCGGCGGGAATCGCGAGCACATCGTAGAATTTGACGGTGCCTTC
>Ga0209624_10003485_pt1 | contig 11106 bp, 6 predicted proteins | sample JacPinW_OM2H0_O1_FD_188565 | JGI IMG/M metagenome (GOLD analysis project Ga0209624, IMG submission 188565) | Forest soil microbial communities from Algoma, Ontario, Canada - Jack Pine, Ontario site 1_JW_OM2H0_O1 (SPAdes) (version 2) | ecosystem: Environmental > Terrestrial > Soil > Boreal... | reverse complement strand
ACCAGCGCCGTCCGCGCCCGCACCAGGCCGGCTCTCGCCCGGATCATGATCAAATCCGCTTGCGCCCGGGCACTGCGATGTCGAATCGGTCCCAGCAGTGCTCGCCTGCGCCACGATCACTTCATGTCCCAACTTTTTCATTAACCGGCTGATCCACGGCGAATGCGTCCCCGCCTCCAGCGCCACCCGGCTGTGCGGCATCGCCCCGAACACCTCTCTGAGCGCCCTCGGCGTGGTACTCACCTTGCGCTCAAAGACCACCTCCCCGCGTTCGTCCAGCACGCAATACCAACTCCAACGATCCCCAAGATCCAATCCCACGGTATATTTCTTCTCCGCAAAGTTGCTGGCCTGCTGCCTTTCCACAGTGATACTCTTCGTCATAGCCGGTCTCCTTTTGTATTGCGCCTCGAGCGCGTTATCACTGGGAGCTTATCGCATCCCGCCTGGAGACCGGCATTCTCATCCCATCTGATAGCAACAGTCTGGACTGATACACTGCGCTGTGTGAGGCGCAGCGACGGTGCGTGAGTATGACTTGATTGCAGAGTGGTATGCATCGGTACGCACCGATACAACAGGAGTACCTGAAGCGACCGCACTAGCTTCATCGCTCCCACGCGGATCCCGTGTTCTGGATATTGGGTGTGGTAATGGCATTCCACTCACCAAAACACTGCAGAGCGGGGAACACCGCGTTGTCTCGCTTGACAGTTCCGGCGCGATGCTCCGTCATTTTCGACTCAACTACCCGGCAATGCCCGTCGTTCAGGCAATCGTGCAATCCTGCCCATTCATCGATAACATCTTCGATGCAGCGGTCGCTTGGGGCATCATGTTCCATCTCAATCCCGAAGATCAGATCAGGGCAATAGCGAACGTCTCGCGTGTCCTCAAGCCCGGTGCACCTTTCCTTTTCACGTCAGGAGACGAGGACTGCTTCCACGGTAAAGTAAGCACCATGAACGGCGTAGAGTTCCGGCATTTTTCATACAGCACCGATACTTATGGGCGCGTGCTTCGCGACCACGGCTTCACATTGGCTAACGTCCACGCCGACAGCGGGAATAACACCTATTACCTCGCGAAGAAAGCCGATTCACCGAGTTGATTGTTGCAAAATCGCGGTTACACTAGGAGCCATCAGAACGCGCTGACCATGCGAGCGTGGGGATCGTGTCAACGAGAAGGCGGGCGGCCTGTTCCTGCCGAGCGTGCTCGGAGCTTTGCTCTAACGATGCCATCGCGTCATTATAGATAGGCGGTCGTAGCTAAGCGTCAAAACCAATCCGCCGATTCAGAAGTTCTCTAACAGCCAAATGTTGGCACTGACGGCTTGGCTCTGAATCGCCAGGTGGCGGCCGTCCGGCGAAGGCATGGCACTGGGAGCTAGGGAAGGTAGAAACAGATCGCCAGGCCTCCGGAGGCCTCCTTTGAAGTACCACAATTTCCGTGCGTGTCCGTTTAGGTCGAGATGTAAAAGCGTTGACCCTCCGTTTGCCAAAGCGGAAACAAACAATCCATGGCCGTCGGCGCTCCAGTCCAGACTGTAGAGTTTAGATGAAGCTCTGACGGAAAAGTGCAAAGACGAATTGTCAGCCATAGATAGCAAAGTGATTGTCGATTCTGACTGTTTGAGAACTGCAATCCGGGTTCCGTCGGGTGATACGTCCCAATCGTATTGGGCCGCGGGCGTTGGCCCGATTCCAAATCGCGCCCTCGCGCCTCCGCGTCCCCGGATTGGGTCCACCTCCGTGAACAGGAGTTCGGTGTGATCGGCAGTCTCCTCCGCAAGAATGCATAGCCTCGATGGATGCCGAGCACAGCGAAACCGGGGACCGGCGCCGAACGATGAGGTCAGCACCAACTGCGGCTCGCCGCCTGAGATTGGAATCTTCATCAGGCGAACAGGCTGTGCTGTACCCCAGCCGTTCGGATAAGTCAGATAGAGAACCCAGGCTCCATCCGGACTGACGCGGGCGGCCGTGGCGGAATCCTCCAACATCGCGATTGATTGGACAGACTCCTCCCCATCCGCTTGGCGAAGCAGTTCGGGATGGCCATTGCGGTCGGAGAGGTAAACGATCATCTTACTGTCTTCGGTCCATCCGACGGGGGCATTCCATCCCTCGTTCAGGGTCAGGCGAACTGGGGAGCTGAGTCGTGTTCCGCCGGCCCTAAGATCAGCCATGTATAAGGTGCTCTGCACGGAAGATCGTAGAAATGTGAAGCGCTTCCCATCAGCCGATAAGCCTGGGTCGTCCATGCGGAATCCCGACCAGTTGGTCAAGCGCTTGGGCTTTTCGACTGGCTCCCCTGTTCGCGTGTCAAGTTTGACTTGCCAGAAATTGCAGGTTCTTTCGTCCCGGTCAATCAGAGAGTAAATAATGCGTCCATCCGGGGACCAGACCCAATCGTTAGCAAACCGCGGGTACAAGTCTCCAATCGCGAGAGCAGCGGGCCCACCTTCGAGGGGGCGACTCTCAAAAGTCATTTCCCCTCGGTCCGCCAGTTGCCGCAGTCTGACGTAGGCGAGCCTGCGACCATCCGGGGAAAAGTCGGCGCCACCGAACGCACTATCGCTTTCTGCGACGAACACCTTGTGAGCGTCGGTCCCGTCAGTCCGCATGATCCACAACTCGCGATAGTAAAGTTTGCCCAAGTTCGCCCCGAACGCGATCCAAAGACCATCATCAGACAGAGCCCAAGCCATGCCATCGTCGCGAATCTTGCGCATGGATCCACTTGTCACCGGGACGAGCCAAATGCTCGGTTGCTGCCCAGACGGAGCTGCATTCGCGACAATCGCGGATCCATCTCGCGCCCATCGGTCGACGAGTATCCAGCTTTGGGCCATCCCCTTGAAATCTGCTGGCGTTGGGATGTCCTGGACAGTGCCGGTATCAATTTGTTGAATGTGGATCCCCTTGACGTCGGAGTAGGCGAGCAGTTTGCCGTCAGGCGAAAGGACGCCGCTTCCTACCGCATTTTCGCTGGAGTTGCTAGTGAGACGTCGCTGCCTCAGATAACCACTTTCCTTCGCATTTTCCGATCTGTAATACGTCAATTGAATCTTATTCAACCAAGGCAGGTCGACGAGGCGAAACCAAATCCCAGCGGCGAGTAAGAGACAGGTCAGAATCCCACCCGCGACAAGGCTCCACAGTTTTCCGAGTGCTTGGCTGTTGCCGCTTGGCCCGTTTGGCAATGCCTGGAGAGCCTTAAGGTCATTGCGAATTTCGGATCCTGTCTGGTAGCGAGCCTCCCGATTTTTTTCGAGTGCCCTATTGATAATACTTTCCAACTTGACTGGAACTTTGGGATTCAGCTGCCGGACTGGCCTCGGTGCATCGTTCTGGATTTCTGCATGAAGCATCGCAGCACTATCTCCGGTGAAGGCCTGCCGTCCCGCCGCCATTTCATAAAGGACAAGACCGAACGAGAAGAGGTCGGTCCTGGAATCCAACTTCTCACCTCGCACCTGCTCGGGTGACATGTATGCAGCCGTCCCAAGCGCGGTTCCGGTGCGGGTGAGATGCAAGGCAGTGGTTAATTCTTGATTGGCAGGGTGAGCCGTCGCGGAGCCCTCTTTCTCACTTGCGGTGGTTGGATCTTCGAACTTGGCCAAGCCAAAGTCCAGAATCTTAGCCTCGCTACGATTCGTCAGAAAGATGTTGCTCGGCTTAATGTCCCGATGAATGATGGTCTTCTCGTGCGCTGCCGCAAGTCCGTCCGCCATCTGCACGGCGATGTCGAGCACCACATTAATGGGCAACGGAGCTTCTCGGGCGATCCGCTCACGCAAAGTTTCTCCCTGCAGTAAGGGCATCACCATAAAAGGGTGCCCTTCGTGCTCGCCGAATTCGTGAATGGTGCAGATGTTGCGGTGATCCAAAGCTGAAACGACTCGTGCTTCCTGCTCAAAACGTTCCAGCGCTTTCGGGTGTTGGCCGAGCTCCTCCGGCAGGAATTTCATCGCAACCAAGCGACCCAGCTTCAAGTCTTCTGCCTTGTAGACGACTCCCATTCCTCCGCCACCCAGAATCTCCAACACCCGATAATGGGAGACCCTCTTGCCGAGCAGGTATGGAAAGGCTGGCTGGGCTTCTAAGGAAACCGTATCGGTCGGTGCTTGCGCCTGGGCAAAGCTGGGCTCTGCCCACTCGATCGGTCCCCTCCAACGATAGCCACGTCGCGCTAGAGTCTCGACGTAGCGAGGATTTGCTGCGTTATCCCCCAAAGCCAGCCGCAACTTCTTGATGGCGGAGTTGATGCTGTTTTCAAACTCGACCACCGTGTCATTCGGCCACAGCCGTTTCTGAATTTCCTGTCTCGAGATCACTTCGCCTGGCCGCTCCAGCAACATGGCCAGAATGCGGAAAGACTGTTCTGGCAGCTTGATCTTCTCTCTGTTTTTGTAGAGTTCTCCAGACCGCAGATTGACTTCGAAGAACTCGAAGCGGGCCAGGGACGGAGAGTGGGCAGGTTCGCTCACGGAGATACACCTGCACGCTTGAGGTTCAGCCTGTGTTCAATGGAATTCTGGTCGTGAAAGCTGAGGTCCCCAAAGCGTGAGAAGTCTAACATTCCTGTCCCTGGGAATAAAGCTGAAAGGGCGATCCCCAATCGTCTCGTCTTCAGGGGTAGCACCATACGTTTCTAGAAGATAGGTCACCTGTCACCTGATTCCCAGCGTCCGGCGATTGAGGGCGCCCTGGCCACGTTACATGAAAGTCACCTACAAGTCACACGCAGTGCATTGAACGTCGTTTTTCCTTTGTGCAAAGTCACAGTGCCAAATAAACGGCAGTACCGGCACGCTTTGACACGGGAACTCCGTCGACGCCCACTTGAAGGGGGAAGCCGATATGAAATCCAAACTAATTTGTGTCACCACAACCACGTTTATCGTTATGGCGGTTTCGCTTCAACTGGCTGCACAGCAGCAACACGCCACGCACCATCATTACAAGCTGATTGAAGTGGGACCGCGGAGCTACATCAACGGATTCGAATACTACGGTCCGGTTCAGAACCTGAACGCGCGAGGGATTCTTATAGGGTGGGCCGACACAAATACGCCGGACCCTTATCCAAACTTTTGCTTTAGCCCGGATTGCTTGGTCACGAATGGGTTTCGGGGGCCGAACCACCAGAATGGCAATCTTCCAGCCCTTACAAACGGTGTGAGTAGCGCAGCTCATTGGATCAGCGCAAATGGCCTAGTTGCGGGAGGTTCCGAGAACGGTGAAACGGACCCATTGGATCCTGGATTTCCCGAGGTTCGCGCTGTCCTCTGGGACAAAGGCGGAAATATCATGGATCTTGGAACGTTGCCGGAAGGGGGATATGAGAGCTCGGCGCATTCGGTCAACAGTCGCGGCCAAGTGGCCGGATGGGCTCTGAACACCACTTCCGATCCCTACTCCCTCGCAGTATTCAGCACTTTTTACGATAATTACGAGCCTGTTTATCCGTACCAGACGAGAGCATTCCTTTGGGAAAACGGTGTCATGCAGGATCTCGGCACCCTAACGAAGGATGGAACCGATGCCATGGCCTTTGCCATCAACGAAGCTGGCCAGATAATTGGGATCTCGTACACCAACTCGACGCCCAACCAAGTCGCAACCCGTTGTTCCGGCGCCATACAGTCGCTGATGCCAACGCAGGAGCCGTTCCTTTGGGAAAACGGCAAAATGATCTCCTTGAAAAGCCTCGGAGGCACATGCGGCTTCCCACACGACATAAACAGTCACGGTCAGGTAGTTGGGGCCTCCGATTTGCTGGGAGACCAGGTAATGCACCCCTTTCTCTGGACGAAGGCCAAAGGCATGCTGGACCTGCTGAAGGACTCGACGACATTTACTGGAGTTTGGGGTATCGCCACGAAGATGAATGAGTCGGGGGAAGTTGTCGGATGGGCGAATTTAGCGGGAGATACTCAGACCGACGCATTTTTTTGGGACGGAACGGTGCACGATCTCGGGAATATCAACGGTTGTGCCCATGCTTGGTGGATCAACACACAAGGTCAGGTTATCGGCCACTGGGGGGCATACGTGGGGGGATCTACTCCCTATCTCGGAGATGGTGATTGTGAGACGGGGTCATTCCTCTGGGAGAATGGCGGCCCAATGGTCGACTTAGCTACTCTTGTTTCTTCCGACTCAGGGATATCGGTTGGGAACGGAGCATTTGATATCAATAATCGGGGCGAAATCGCCGGCCTTGGGACTGATGCTAACGGCAAAACACATGCAATCCTATTGATCCCTTGCGATGAGAATCACCCTGACGTTGAAGACTGCGACTACAGCCTCGTCGACGCAGCTACTGCGGCTCAAGCTCGTACCCAGTCTTCGCCCTCTGCAAACGAGAATAATGACAGGTCGACTGAACGGCTGGATCCGCTACATGGCCGACTAACGCGCCATCGCGGTTTTTCTGGCGTGTCTTCCGGGAACAAGTAGCGCCATAGGTTGTGTGAGAAGGGGAGGCTCATATGAAACCCAGATTGATTTTTGTCTCTGCAACCACGTTCGTTTTGATGGCGGTTTCACTTCAACTGGCCGCACAAAACCAAAAGCATCATCATTACAAGCTCGTCAACTTAGGGACCTTCGGTGGGCCACAAAACTATATCAACGGCGATGATCTTCTCGTGCCATATATGGAGGCCGCCCAAAACCTGAATGGCGCCGGGATTCTTATCGGATGGGCAGATACGTCTACACTCGACCCCTACAACCCCTTTTGCTTTAACGGCGATTGTTATGTCTCTCACGCATTCGAGTGGCATAACGGTTTTAAGACCGACTTAGGTGTTCTTCCGGGGGGCCAAAACAGCGCTACCTCCTGGATCAGTGCAAACGGTCTGGTAGCGGGGACTTCGCAAAACGGCGAGTTGGATCCCCTGTATCCAGGCTTCCCGGAAAACCATGCGGTCCTCTGGCGGGATGGCAACATCATTGATCTGGGAAGTTTGCCTGAAGGCGGGTATGAGAGTGGCGCCGAAGCCGTCAACAGCCGAGGGCAAGTGGTCGGGTGGGCCTTCAATACGGTTCCCGATCCTTATTCAATGGGCGACTGGTCGCCGCTTTATAACTTTTACGAGCCGTACCCCTACTCATACCAGAACAGAGCCTTCCTTTGGGACAAAGGAGTAATGCAAGATTTGGGCACGTTGGGGACCGGAACGGATGCTTACGCCATAGCGATCAATGAGCGAGGACAGATCATCGGTATCTCGTACACAGGTTCGACGCCCAATCCAGTAATCACTGGCTGCTCGTCCGCCGGAGCCGCAGGCGGAGCGATGCTCCCAACCCAGGATCCATTCCTTTGGGAGAACGGCCAGATGATCGATCTTGGCACTCTTGGCGGGATCTGTGGCTTTCCACAGTCGATCAACAACCGTGGTCAGGTGGTCGGCAATTCGGACTTGGCCGGAGACGCTACAAGCGATCCTTTTCTCTGGGAAAAGACGACTGGCATGCAAAACCTGGGCACTTTGGGTGGAAGTTTTGCCGGCGCTGAAATGATTAATGATTCAGGTCAGGTTGTCGGTGGATCATACCTATCCGGAGACAACCAAGCTGATGCGTTCCTCTGGGATGGAAAAATGTATGACCTTGGAGCGCTCAACGGCTGTTCATGGGCATTTGCGATTAATTCGAAGAAGCAGGTAGTCGGCAATTGGGGAGAAAACGGCTGTCAGCAAGGTGCATTCCTTTGGGAGAACGGGGCAATGGTCGACCTCAATACGATTGTGTTGTCCACGGCGGGTCTCTCCGTTGCGGGAGCAATCGAGATCAACGATCGCGGCGAAATTGTGGGCTCTGCAACGGATGTTAACGGCAGTTCCTATGCGATGCTTTTAATTCCGTGCGACGAGAACCATCCTGGCATCGAGGACTGCGACTACAGTCTTGCGGATGCAAACACTGAGGCTCAAGGTCGCGGACAACCTTTCGCCACTGCGAGCGAGAGTAAGGGCAGGCCGATTGGATGGCGGGAACGGCTAAATGGCCGACTAATGCATCGTCGCGGCTTTGGTGGTGTGCGTTCGCCGAACAACTAGGTCTCGCACGAAGAACCTCAGAACAAGCAGCGTCAAGAAGCGTGGTTTCTTGTGTCTGTCTTTCTTCTACAATTTCTAGAGTACCGATTCGACCAAGCAAGATCCTCAATTCCACTCAAGGTTCCTAAAGACGAACCTATGACCCAGACGACACGAGACCTGACAGACGCTCAATGGGGGATTCTCGATGGCCTCATTCCTGAACCATTGCGCCGCCCAGACGGAAGAGGCCGACCGTGGAAGGACCGTCGTCCTGTCTTAAACGGAATCCTTTGGGTACTGCGGACTGGCGCTCCATGGTCGGATCTGCCTGAGCGCTATCCCTCCTACCAGACATGCCATCGCCGATTTCAGCAGTGGGTACGTTCAGGAATCATGCGAGGGGCTCTCGAGGCATTAGCAGAAGACCTGCAAGTTCGAGGTCGGTTGGATGTTCGCGAATCCTTCATCGACGGTAGCTTTGCTCCAGCTAGAAAGGGAGCCGAAGGTCGGCAGGACCAAGCGCGGCAAAGGAACGAAGATCATGGCTGTCGCCGACAGCCATGGTCTGCCAATTGCCGTGTGCGTCGAAAGCGCTACACCTCATGAAGTGAAATTGGCCACATCCACGCTTGTCCGGTTGATTGTGCCGGAAGCGCCACAGAATCTGATCGGGATAACGCCTACGATTCACGTCTTTGGTGATTGGCGGAGTCTGCCCGCCGGCAAAGAGTGACTTCTTCATTTCGTCGGTCTCATAGAACCACGCCTCCGCAGTGGACGCCGCGTCGCTGAGGGGGGTAAATGCAAACGGCGCGATGACGATACGTCGACCGTTGTCGACCTCGGTCATATTCAACATGAGCGCGGGCGCAGCTGAGGTCGGGTCCCAGTGATTGAGGAATGACTGCTCGAAGGGATTTTCTCCACCCGGCTCGATATTTCGCCAGGCTCGCTCTAGACCGCGACTGAGCGCCTCCGCGCGATCCGCTCCAGCTACCGGGAATGGCAGAAACCGCTGTAACAAATCGGGGAAAAAAGCAGATGCGATGATGGGCGATAAGAAGTCGGTTTCGATAAACGACCGTGTGCGTTGCTCCAGGGGGCCCGTTGCGGAACTCCCGAACTTGCACGGCTCCCACGCTGCATTTGTTACGTGCTTGCGGACAAGGCTATTAGACAGGGCCGCGCCGAGACTCCCGCCGGATACCCCACTGATGGCGAACACATGCTGCGCAAAATTGGGGCATTGATCCTGCATGCGGCTCAGAAATAGCGCAACACTCGTATTATTGGCGTCGAGGTGAGCACCTGAAGTGCACCAAAACGGAAGCTTCGGCCAAGCTGTTGCCGATGTATCCAAGCCTGAAACATGCCTTGCTCGACTGGAAGTCTCAGAGTCTTTACAACCAACCGGAGCATTTCATCTTTCCTTCGGAAAAACTGAAAGGCAACAAACCACTCGATCTGGCGTCAGTGCTCAAGAAGAAGGTTCAACCTGCGTTCAAGAAGATTGGCATCGCAGGCGTGGGCTGGCACACTTTTCGGCACACGGTGGGAACCATGTTGGCGGAGATGGACGAGCATCAGCTCACATCCGCGACTACTTGCGGCACAGCAACCTTCACGTCACGAACAAGTACCTGCAGGCGACATCGAAGACCAAACGCTTGGCACAAGACAAATTGGTCGACGCGATTTTGCCGACGGGTCTTTTGCCGAAGACAAACCTAATCCAATGAGCACTGTCTGGAACCGTTCGGGGATGGACTATTCTCGTTCGGCGCTTATCGTCCCCTAACATCCCCTGATTTGCCGGACGCTAGGGTTGCAAGTGCTTGAAAAGAATGGCGGGGACGACGGGACTCGAACCCGCGGCCTCTGCCGTGACAATCTAGGCACCTCAGTATTTTCAGCGACTTACATTCTCAGCGGGAGTTGCCAGTCGCTGTAAGGAGTCGCAAGAATCAGTTTCCTGTGGGTAAGTTTGTGGGTAGAAATATTCGAAGGATCAATAAAGGTGGCTAGCGGGCTGGGAGTTGGTAAGCGCCCGACCCCACCTTCCGAATCACGGCGTGGGTTCATAATACCGGGGCATGACTCCAGTCGCGGACAAACCCCTCACCCCAGAACTGCGTGAAGGCAAGATGAAGTCAATCCGCGCTCTCGCCAAGAGAGCAGCCTGACTTGCATTCTGAGCGCTAAGGCCTGCTAACGTCAACTGAGAATCGACCTCATCTCAAGGTGTACCAAGGTGCGACCACCGGAGATCAACTGAGTCTTATTCTCGTCGCAGCGTTTCGGCTGGATCTATAAGAGCGGCTCGGCGTGCGGGCAGAGCGACTGCAAGCAATGCTGGCCCGATCAGCACTAACGCAGAGCCCAGCAAGACGGACAGCGATGTAGAATGCGCGCCGTAGAATCGCGAACGAAAGACGTAGCCAGTAGCAATCGCGCAAGCCAGCCCCAGCATTGTGCCCGCCATAAGCCAGCGACCCTCTTCGTAGAGCAGCAGCCTGACGATTCTCTCCCGCGAAGATCCAAGGGCTAAACGTATGCCGATTTCCTTTTCGCGCAGCGAGACTTCATAGGCAAGCAGGCCGTAGGTTCCAAGCATTGAGAGAAAGAGTGCGACCACGCCGAATGACATGGCCACTTCCATCAGGAATACACGTTCCGAAACCTCGCTCGACATTTCTTCGGCCATCGTCTCGAACGCGAAGACCGTCGCCTCCGGAAACTGGGTTTTGACCCTCGTCCTAACTGCATTCTTTAACAAGGTGGGGTCGCCACTCACATTCAGAATGAATCTGGCAAAGCCATTGGGGTTCTCAGCGCGCGGAATGTAGAGGTCCGGTCCTGGTTCCGAGACCAGATCGTAGTTGTGCACATTGCCCACGACACCCACTACCGTAGCCCAGCTCTGGCCCTCTGCGATGTGGATCTCCCCCGTGTGCACGCGATGTCCCAGCGCGCTTTGCCCCGGCCATTCACGCGCAGCCAAAGCCTGATTGACGATTACGACATGATTGCGGCCATCGTCT
>Ga0209624_10003484_pt1 | contig 11106 bp, 9 predicted proteins | sample JacPinW_OM2H0_O1_FD_188565 | JGI IMG/M metagenome (GOLD analysis project Ga0209624, IMG submission 188565) | Forest soil microbial communities from Algoma, Ontario, Canada - Jack Pine, Ontario site 1_JW_OM2H0_O1 (SPAdes) (version 2) | ecosystem: Environmental > Terrestrial > Soil > Boreal... | reverse complement strand
AAGACCAGCGGGCGTTCCCATAAAGCCGGATCCCGGTGCAGGGCATTAATCCCCACGGCCACAATGGTGCCCGCTTCCACGCGGTAGCCGTCCACTGCGATGTCGCGCAGCGCCACCCGGCCGACCCCAGCGGCCGGCGGGCACAGTCGCAACGACTCGTTGAGCACCTGGGCGGTGTATTCGAGCCGGGGGAGATCGTCGGGCGTCAGTTCTCTATCGCCGATCTCGGCAACCTCGGCGGCGATTCGGTCCTGCATATCGGGATGGTGGCCCAGTTCCCACAAGGCGTAGGTCAGCATCGTCGCCGTCGTGTCGTGGCCGGACAGCATGAAGATCAACAGCTCGTTGCTGATGTCTTCGTCGGAGAGCGGCCGGCCGGTGTCGGGGTCGGTGGCCGCGATCAACGCTCGAACCAGCGGTGCATCGCGGGCCGGATCTGCCCGGCACGCCTGCAGTATGTCCATGGTGGCCCGGCGCATCGTTGCAACCGCGGCGCGAGCACGACGGCGTGACGGCGTCGGGAGCCACCGCGGCGCGCGTATCGGCCGCAATGCACGATCGGTCGCGTAGGCCGATGCCACGTGCATGTTCTGTGCGATCTCGTTACCGAATTCGTTGACATCGACACCGAGAATCGAGCGGCCGAGCGACCGCATGGCGAGTCGGCGGCACTCAGCGTCGAGGTCGACGTCACTTACCTCGCGCCAGTGATCGGCGGATGTTTGCGCCGCCTGCGTCATGTGTCTGCCGAAGCTGTCGACGTTTTGTTTGGTGAACACCGGTTGTAGTGCGCGTCGGCGTGGAGCCCATTCTCTGTTGGGCAGGACGAAGAGGTTGTCGCCCGCTACGTTCCGCACTTCCTGGTGGATCTGGCATCGCTCGGTGAGCCCGTCCGCGCGTCCCAACACATCGCGCACCCCGTTGGGCGAGGTGACCAGCACAAGAGCCGGGGCAAACAACTTTGGCAGCGGTACGAAGCGGGTCACCGGTCCGCCGGCCGCGCTCAGCAGCGGCAGTCCGGTGTGCAAAACCCGCGCCGCCGACAGCACCTGCCGAATGGGCAGCGGATTTTTCGGCGCCAGCGGAAGCGTGGCCACATCGAGTCTGTCGATCGTCGCGGTCATTGCATCAAGAATTATGCCGTGCCTAGCGGATTGCAACAATTTATGCCTGCTCCGTTCTCGGTCTTGAACTTGGTCAGGCCGTTTCCCTTATCCAGACGACGTGTCATCGCTCACCTAGATACTGACGGTCTTGACGGCACCGGGGAATACCTGCGCGCACCATGAACGCTGACGGTGACACGAGCGACAGGAGGGCATCATGACCCAGGCCAAGCACTACGAGCGGTTCCTGGCTTTGCACCGGCAACCCGAAGCCTTCGTGATGCCCAACCCCTGGGACGGGTTGTCGGCCCTCATTTTCAAGAAGGCAGGCTTCGCTGCGCTGGCGACGTCGTCGGCGGCGTTGGCGGCCACGCTGGGCCGCCACGACGGGCGCCACGCGGTCAGTGTCGACGAGCATCTCGCGCACGCCAAGCTTCTGATCCAGGTCGGCGGATTGCCGGTGAACGGTGATTTCGAGGATGGCTACGGCAGCACTCCCGAAGACGTAGCCGCGACGGTCAATGCCGCGATCGAGGCCGGGTTGGCCGGCATCGGGGTCGAGGACACCTCCGCCGATCCCTCCAACCCCATCCGCGAGTTCGATGACGCCGTCGCGCGGGTCGCGGCGGCGGCCCACGCGGCCAAGGGCCGGATCGTATTGACAGGTCGTACGGACAACTTCATCCAGGGCCGCAACGACCTGGACGACACGATCCGACGTCTCACTGCGTTCGCAGAGGCGGGCGCCGACGTTCTCTACGCCCCATATCCACCCGACATGGCCGCGGTCAAGGCGATCGTGAAAGCTGTTGCGCCCAAACCGGTCAACATTGTGGTGGGCACCATGTCGGAGACTCCGACGGTGGCTGAGCTTTCCGCCGCGGGAGTCAAGCGCATCAGTGTGGGCGTCTCGATATACACCCACGCCGCGGCTTCTCTGCAGGATGCGGCGACGGCACTGGCCAACGGCGACATTGCCTCCGCCACGTCGGGAATGCCTTTCTCCGAGGTGAATTCGCTGCTCGACCAAGCCGCTCGCGGCTGACCGGGACCGAGAGCGCGGATGTGGCCGAGTTTGAACCGGATATCCTGACCGACGGTCTCGATGTCGTTTTCTGCGGATTGAATTATGCAGCCAGCGCCGTCGAGGACGGCTACCACTTCTCCCACCGCAACAACCGTTTCTGGCCCGTGCTGCATCTGGCCGGGTTTACCGACGTCCGCCTGCAGCCGGCCGATCAGCGTCGGCTGTTGGACTACGGGTGCGGGCTCACTGCAGTGGTCCGGCGACCGACGCGGTCAGCCAGCGAGGTTTCCCCCGAGGAGTTCAGGCGCGCACGACCCGAATTCGAGGCAAAGATCCGCCGCTACGCTCCTCGGGCGCTTGCATTTCTCGGAAAGCGAGCGCTGGCCTGCATGCTCGGTGTGTCAGATGTCGGCTGGGGCCGGTATCTTCCGGGCTTCGCCGGAGCCGAGGCGTGGGTACTGCCCAACCCGAGCGGTTTGAACCTCGGCTTCTCACTCGATCAGCTCGTCGACGCGTATAGCGGACTACGTCAAGCCCTTTCGGCATCCGAGGCCGAAGGCTCCGAAGCATGAACGGCCTCGAATCGGTGGCGGCCGATGGTCTATTAAGGTAAGCGTTTATAGAGATTGGATTTTCGGCGATGACAGGGACGGTTCGAAGTTGAGAAGGCGAATGTTCTTGCCTGTCGTTGTTACGACCGTCGTCATCGTGGCGTTGTGGATGCTCTGGTACAACTCGGGGCAACACAAGCTCCAGCGGTGTGTCAAAGCTCAGTCGGATCACTATTACTCAACCAGCGAAGGCCAGGAATTGCACCGCCACGGTACGGATCCGCCCGCTGGCCTGTTCGTCTTGGAATGCAATCAAATGGGTATCAACTGACGGGTCGGGCCGTCACCGCTGCGCCAGCAGGACGCGCGCAACCCACTCGACGCGACTCAATGACTCCTCCAACGTCATCATGCCGGCGAGCACCCCGGCAAGCGAGCTGCTCAGTGCGGCGTTGAGACCGAACGTGACGTTCGGAATATCTTCCGCTGCAATGCCTTCCAGGAGTCGGTTGAACATTTCGGTATTCGTGCGATTCATCTGATCGATCGTCGCCCTGGCTTCGGGATCGGTCGAGGTCGTCGTCTGGAACATCAGCGCGGTCATATTGGGGTTGCGGTAGAACGCCCGCTGGGCACGTTGTAGGTAGTCCAGGATGCCTGGCAGCGGGTCCTGATCGCTCCGGCCTCCGCGCGATGCGAGGATGCGCCGCGTGAGTCGCTTCTGCCAGTCCTCGAGCGCGGCCGCGAGGAGGTAGTCCTTCGAGTTGAAGTAGCGATAGACGGTAGCCAGCGCCACTCCGGAGCGTTTGGCGACGTCACGCATCTGTACCGCCTCGGCGCCGACGTCGGCAATCAGTTCGATGACGGCTTCGATGATCTTCGCGCGCCGGATCAGCTGGCGGCTGGTCATATCCGTCAGCGGAACGACGGCGGAATCAGGCTGCGTCACGGGAATGTTGACGGCGCCACCTCCGACTCGGGACCAACGGCAAAACAGAACATATTTCTCGCCGAGTGCCCCAGTCGCGGGGCATCAGGTCATATTAGACCAGTTGAGAGCCCCATTCAAACATTGACTTTAGTAGAACCGTGTTTCAGTATGGACCCGCGGCGCCGTTACTTGCGGCACGTCATTGCGATCGGAGGATTTCATGCCCGGACCGGTGGGACTACCGGTGATCGACACCATGGTCGGGTTTCCGCACGAGGGCTCCGCCCAGTACGACTTCATCCGCAAACAGACCAAAGACCGGGAATCGAAGGAAGATTTCGAATTTCCGGTCGAGTACATGTTCAAGGATGTGCCGCAGGGACTGTCGACCGACGACCCAGTGTCGCTGGTGCTGCAGCAGATGGACCGATTCGGTATCGAAAAGGCGATGATCGGCGTCGGCGAGGACTCCGCGCAGCTGGCGCTCAAGACGTTCCCGGACCGCTTCGTGCCCTCCGGCGCGCTCGTCGACCCTAACGACGTGATGGGCTCGGTCAACGCGATTCGTCGCGAGTACGAGCAGTTCGGTATCCGCGCCACGTCGGTGTTCCCCGCGGGAACTTTTCCGCAGGTCCCGATCGACGACCCCAAGATGTACCCGATTTACGCTACCTGCGTCGAACTGGGCATCCCGATCTTCGTGTGCGCCGGTGTTCCTGGCCCGCGGGTTCCCTTTGCGCCGCAAGAAGTCTCACGGATCGACGTCGTGATGTTCGACTTCCCCGATCTGGTGTTCGTCACCCGTCACGGTTGCGAGCCGTGGGAGGATCTGGCCGTCAAGCTGATGCTGAAGTGGCCCAACCTGTATTACTCGACGTCGGCGTTCGCGCCCAAGTACTACCCGAAGGCGATCATCGACTACGCGAACTCCCGCGGCGCCGACAAGATCCTGTACGCCGGCTACTTTCCGATGGGCCTGTCGCTGGAGCGGATCTTCAGCGACATGCCCAACGTCCCATTGAAGGACGAGGTATGGCCGAAGTTCCTGTACGGCAACGCTGCCCGTATTCTCGGGCTCGAGGGCTGACGATCTATGGCACTGGCGATCACCGTCGAGCAGGAGCAGCTCGTTGACGCGGTCAGCCGCTTCGCGACCCGGCACGCGCCCATCGACAAGACCCGTGCCGCGTTCGGTTCGATCGCGGCCGGCGAATTGCCCTCCTGGTGGCTGGAATTCGTTGGTAGTGGCTTCCACGCGGTACACCTTCCAGCGCACGTCGGCGGCCAGGACGGCACCATGGCCGACATGGCCTGCGTGGTCGAGGCGGCCGCCGCGGCGTTATTGCCGGGTCCGCTGCTGAGCACGGTCACAGCGAGCGCAGTGGCGAGTTTGGCGGATGCGTCGGCCAAGCCGCTGTTGACAGATCTGGCCGCAGGCGCGACGGCGGTCGTGATTCTGCCCGAGCACTGCGACGTGCAAGCGGTGCGCGAAGGGGCCTCCTGGCGGCTCAACGGATTGTCGGGATCGGCGTTGGGAATCTGTGCAGCGCAACATATTCTGCTGGCGGCCCGCACTGGCGACGGCGGCGAGCGATGGTTCTTGGCCACACCGGGCCCGGGCCTGACGATCGAATCGCAAGAAGGCACCGACCTGTGCACTGACGTGGGCGTCGTGAAACTCGCCGATCACGTCCTTCCGGATGCAGCGGAAATATCGGGTATCTCCACCGAGCGGGCCCGCTGCGTGGTGGTGGCCCTCGCCGCGTGCGCTGCCGCCGGGGCCGTGCGCCGTTGCGCCGATGCCGCAACCGAATACATCCGCACGCGTGAGCAGTTCGGCAGACCCGTCGGAGCCTTTCAGGCCCTGCAACACAAGGCCGCGACGCTGCTGGTGAATTCCGAACTGGCCGCGTCGTCGGCCTGGGATGCGGTCCGGGCAGCAGAGGAGTCCATCGAGCAGAACCGTCTCGCGGCCGCATCGGCCGCTGTGATGGCGGTCGCGGTGGCCCCCGACCTCGTGCTCGATGCTCTGCTGATGTTCGGTGCGATCGGCTACACGTGGGAGCACGACACGCACTTGTACTGGCGGCGCGTCACCAGCTTGGCGGCGTCGTTGGGTCCGATGACCCGTTGGACCCGGGAAGTAGGGGAGTTGGCCTGCACGTGCAAGCGCTCCACCACAATCAACCTGGGTGACGTCGAGTCCGAATTCCGGGCCCGCGTGGCGGCCACGCTGGATGAGGCGCTGAGTCTGTCCAACGAACACTATTCCGGCGACGTCAGAACCCCCGGCCTTGCCATCGGCCTGCAACGCGACCTGCTGGCGCGGGAAGGGCTGGTGGCGCCAAATCTGCCTGCGCCGTGGGGTGTCGGCGCTTCGGCAGTGCAGCAGGTGATCATCGCCGACGAGTTCGGCAAACGCCCTGAGTTGATCAGACCCTCACTCGGTATCGCGGAGTGGATCCTGCCGACGATCCTCAACAATGGATCGGATCTTCAACGCGAGCGCTTCGCCTCGCCGATCCTGCGCGGTGTACAACCATGGTGCCAATTGTTCAGCGAACCCGGTGCCGGCTCGGACCTGGCGTCGCTATCGACCCGTGCCGCCAAGGTCGACGGGGGATGGCTGGTCAACGGGCACAAGATCTGGACGTCGTTGGCGGACCAGGCCCAGTTCGGAGCGTTGCTGGCCCGAACGGATCCCGACGCGAAGAAGCACCGCGGCATCGGCTACTTCCTCGTCGACATGACGTCACCCGGTGTCGAGGTCTCGCCGATCAAGCAGGCCAGCGGACGCTTCGAGTTCAACGAGGTCTTCCTGACCGACGTATTCGTACCCGACGACATGCTCGTCGGTGAGCCTGACGACGGGTGGAGCCTGGCGGTATCGACCATGGCGGTCGAACGAACGGCTATCGGGAACTACGTCAGCATCGACCGGGCAGATGCGCTTCGCAGGGTGGCCGAAGTGGCCGGCTCGGAGCGGGATGCCGCGTTGCGGGCGCTGGGCGACATCGAGTCCTACGGCACCGCAATCAAAGCCTTGGTGCTGCGCGAAACCCTTCGACTGGTGGAGGGCCAGGGGCCCGGCCCGACCTCCAGCATCGCGAAGTACGCGATGGTCACGTTGTTGCGGCGGGCATGGACTGCCACTCTCGGCCTGACCGGCCGCATCGCGATGTTGGAGAAGTCCGAACCGGCAGTCATCCAACCGTATTTCGACGCACCCGCCGAACTGATCGGCGGCGGAACCCCCGAGATCCAGCTGACGGTCATCGCATCGATGGTCCTCGGCCTACCGCGCAACTAAATCATCGCTACAGAAAGGGCACTCGCGATGACGACACAGCTTCCCTTCCAGTTCTTCGACTGTGACAACCACTATTACGAAGCCCTCGACGCGTTCACCCGTCACATCGAGTCGCCCTACAAGAAACGGGCGATCCAGTGGGCCCAATTGGACGGCAAGCAACGTCTACTCGTCGGTGGCAGGGTCAACAGGTTCATTCCGAATCCGACTTTCGACCCGGTGGGCAAGCCCGGCGCGCTCGACGAATACTTCCGCGGCCGCAACCCCAGGGGCGCTGACCTGAATGCACTTTTCGGCGACTTGGAGCCAATCCCGCCGGCGTATCGCGACCGCGACGCGCGACTGGCTTTGATGGACGAACAGGGCATGGCCGGCTGCATCCTGTTGCCCACTCTTGGTGTGGGGATGGAGCAGGCTCTCTTGCCGGACCTGGACGCCACCGTTGCTACATTTCGAGCGTTCAATCGCTGGATGGACGACGACTGGGGATTCGCCTACCGGGAAAGGATTTTCGCTGCGCCCTACATCACCTTGTGCAAGCCGGACGACGCTGTCCGCGAGCTCGAGTGGGCGCTGGAACGCGATGCACGATTCATCGTGATGATCCCCGGCCCCATCACGACCGCGGTCGGAATGCGCCCACCCGGTGACCCGATGTTCGACGACTTCTGGCGATTGGTAAATGATTCCGGCATCACGCTGTGTTACCACTCCGGTGAGACGTACTACTCGAAATTCATGCCGGCGTGGGGCGAATCGGACTACATGATGTCCTTCCAGGCGCTCCTTGGCTTCCGGAGCCTGTTCTCCGGTAACGCACTGCAGGACACGTTCGCCAACCACCTTCACAACGGGCTGTTCCTGCGCTTCCCCAATCTACGGATGGCTTCCATTGAGAGCGGCTCGGATTGGGTGTTCCATCTCTTCGAAAAGCTGACCAAGTCTTATGGCCAGATCCCGCAGATCTATCAGGAAGACCCGCGCGAGACGTTCAAACGCCATGTCTGGGTGTCGCCGTTCTACGAAGATGAACTGGCCAGCCTGCTGAAACTGCTGGGCGACACCCAGATCGTCATGGGTTCGGACTTCCCGCATGTCGAAGGTCTCGCCGAACCCGCGTCCTACATCAAGGACCTGGAGAATTTCGACTACACCCCCGAGCAGTGCCGAACTGTCATGCGCGACAACGGTCTCCAGCTCTCGATCCGCCGGCCGGTGTGACCGCTTTATGACCGTCGGGAAGTCCAACCTGGTGGCCATGCTGTTAGAGGTTGGTGAGGAGAACGCCGCAGTATTGCTGGCGCGCTCCGACTTGCCCGATGAGATTGACCTGCAGCGCGACCTCGACTTTCTGACGGCGCTCGGACTGGACCGCGATCAGGTGAACGAGGTGGCGCAGTTGACGATCGGCGCCATCGGAACCGACGACGACAACCACCGTGGGCAACGCGGTGAGATGGAGACGACTATCTCGCGGCGATGCGCCGACCTGGTCGACCAATGGCTCACGTGAGGAGGCATCATGACGAAACCGCAACTTCCGCCAGGGTTCGACTTCACTGACCCCGACGTGTACGCCGCCCGCCTTCCGACCGAGGAATTACGTCAGTTGCGACGGACAGCGCCTGTCTGGTGGAACGAACAACCCGCGGGCGTCGGAGGGTTCACCGACGGCGGGTACTGGGTGGTGAGCAGGCACCGCGACATCCGAGAGATATCGCGGCGCAGCGACGTGTTCTCCAGCGCCGAGAACTGCATCGTCCCGCGCTATGTCGACGAGGAGGCGGCACGCGGGCAGATCGAGGCTGGCCGATTCTCGATGATCAACATGGATGCTCCGCAGCACACCCGAATGCGCAAGATCGTGTCTCGGGGGTTCACTCCGCGAGCGGTGGATCGCCTCCGGGAGGATCTGGCGCAGCGAGCTCGCCGCATCGTGGCGGAGGCGGCAGCCACAGCGGGAACCGGCGATTTCGTGGCGCAGGTGGCTAGCGAACTCCCACTCCAGGCGATCGCCGGACTGTTGGGGGTTCCGTTCGAGGATCGTTCCAAGCTTTTTCACTGGACGAACAACATGGTGGGGGACGAGGACCCCGAGTTCGCCGGATCCCCGGCTCTGGAGTCGGCCGGCGAATTGATGTTTTACGGCATGCAACTCGCCGCATACAAAGCCGACCATCCCGGCGACGACATTGTCACCCACCTGATCACGGCCGATATCGACGGCCACAAACTCTCCGATGAGGAGTTCGGACTGTTCATGGTGACGCTGACGGTGGCCGGCAACGAAACGACGCGTAACTCGATTACACAAGGCATGATGGCGTTCCTCGACAACCCGGAACAGTGGGAGACGTTCAAGGAGCGACGTCCGGTGACTACCGCCGACGAGATCATCCGCTGGGCAACGCCGATCACGGCTTTCCAGCGCACCGCGCTATGCGATATCGAACTCGGTGACGTCCCGATCAAGCAGGGTCAGCGCCTTGCGCTGTTCTACCGATCGGCCAACTTCGACGAGGACGTGTTCGACGACCCCTTCTCGTTCAATGTGCTGCGAGATCCCAATCCGCACTTGAGTTTCGGCGGCACCGGCGCCCACTACTGCCTGGGGGCCAACCTTGCCAGAATGACGGTCGAGCTGATGTTCAATGCGATTGCCGACGTCATGCCCGACATCACTCCGCTCGGCCCGCCGGAGCGGTTACGGTCTGGCTGGCTCAACGGGATCAAGCACTGGCAGGTCGACTACACCGGCACCTGCCCGGTGGCTCACTGACTTAACCGCATACCGCCTGACTATTTCGTCTGCGTGACAACCCGGGGTCGAGTCTGTTGCGCTTTCGTCAGCAGTAGGTGACTCCGCTTGCGGCACATCGCAGTTGGTACTTTATCTCAACCCCTCCGGTGGCGCTTCCCGGCATCGTGGCCGATAGTTATATGAAGTGTGAACTCTTAGGTGTCAGCGGAGATGGGAGTGGTTATGCCTGTCGCGATCGACCCCGTTGGCCAGCGGAAAAACCAACCGGCTGCTGCGCAACAAAGTGAGACCTTTCAATTTCATCGCGAAATCATCGTCTGCGGCGACGACGCGCTGGCGAACACGATCATCGACGAACTGCGGGGCGCCGGTGCCCGGATCATCCGGATCACCTCAGCCGCCGATCTGCTGGGCGCCGGGGTGCATCGCGCGCGCGCCGTCGTCTGCGCGGGGCCAAACGACGCTGTGAACCTCGAAATCGCACTTTTAGCAAGGCGATTCAGTCCGAATGTGCGGGTGGTGGCGCGTCTGGCGGACAACGTGCTGCGCGACGCGGTTGCTGCCGTCAGCGGCCCCGGCGCGATCTTGAACGTCGCCGACCTGGCGGCGCCGTCGGTCATCGAGGCGGTTCTGTCCCGCAACACACACCAGTTCACTACGGCGGGTATCGAATTCGTCGTGTGGGGATCGGCAGCGCCGAAGGACGGGACGCTGCGCGAAATCTACAAGGATCTGGCACCGGTGGCGGTAGTCCATGGCAAGAATTCGCCCACCCCCGGCGAGGTGGTGCCGTGTCCGGGACGGGATCTACAGGTCTACGCCGGCGACTGGACCTCGATGATCGGCGTCAAAGACGAGATGGAAGCCCGCGGGAGCACCGTTGCGCCGTCGACAGCGACGCGCTCTCACCAGTCCAGGGTGCGACGCGTCGTCGACGCCGTGCGCGCCATGCGTGAGGACGCCAACCCGCTGCTTTTCCCCTCGGTGATATCCACGCTGTTGCTGATGTTCGTTTCGACAGCGGTGGTGCGATCCGCTTTTGTAAACCCGCGGATGTCATGGCTCGATTCCTTGTACTTCACCTCCGAGGTGGTTACCAGCGTCGGCTTCGGCGATTTCAATTTCGCGCAACAACCTGCTTTCCTGCGGTACTTCGCCATCGGGTTGATGTTCAGCGGTGTGACCATCACCGCCATCCTGGTCGCGCTCGTCGCGGATATGCTGCTGTCCCGCCGTTTCGTCCACACGGCCGGTATCCGGCGGGCCCGCCGCATGCGCGACCACATCGTTGTCGTCGGCCTGGGTTCAACTGGCATCCGCGTCGTCAGTGATCTCGTCGCTGACGGATATGACGTCGTCGTCATCGAGCACGACGAGACCAATCGCTTCCTGACGACGGTCGCCAAACTTGACGTGCCGG
>Ga0209624_10003483_pt1 | contig 11106 bp, 6 predicted proteins | sample JacPinW_OM2H0_O1_FD_188565 | JGI IMG/M metagenome (GOLD analysis project Ga0209624, IMG submission 188565) | Forest soil microbial communities from Algoma, Ontario, Canada - Jack Pine, Ontario site 1_JW_OM2H0_O1 (SPAdes) (version 2) | ecosystem: Environmental > Terrestrial > Soil > Boreal... | reverse complement strand
AAAATATTGCGCAAGCGCCAGTGCTGTGGCCTCGCCTACGTCTCGAATGCCGAGCGCGTAGAGAAAACGCGGCAACGTGGTGTGTTTTGCGTTCTCGATTGCCGACTGAAGTTTTTGCGCCGACTTCTCGCCCATCCGCTCCAATGCCGCCAGCTGCTCCGATTGCAGTGAGAAAAGATCGGCCGGCGTGCGCACCGAATTGCCGTCGACCAGCTGCTCCACCAGCTTGTCGCCGAGCCCTTGGATGTCCATGGCGCGGCGCGACGCGAAATGCTGGATTTGCCCCTTGCGCTGCGCCGCGCAGATCAGCCCGCCGCTGCAGCGCGCGACCGCCTGATCGGCTTCCCGCACGACCGGTGAACCGCACACCGGGCACACGCTCGGCAGCGTCACGAGCCGCGCACCGGCGACTCTGCGCTCCGGCAGGACCCGAGCGACTTCCGGTATGACATCACCGGCGCGGCGGATGACGACGGTATCGCCCACGCGCACGTCCTTGCGGGTCAATTCGTCCATGTTGTGCAGCGTCGCATTACTCACCGTGACGCCGCCCACAAACGTCGGCTCGAGGCGCGCGACGGGCGTCAAGGCGCCCGTGCGGCCCACCTGAAACTCAATGCCGCGTACCACGCTCAAGGCTTCCTCGGCGGGAAACTTATGCGCGATCGCCCAGCGCGGCGCGCGCGAGATGAATCCCAGCTTGCGCTGCAGTTCCACATCGTCCACTTTGTAGACCACACCGTCGATTTGATACGGCAGACTTGAACGTGCCACACCCATTTCCCGGTAGTACTCAAGGCAGCCTTCGATCGATTCGACGACCGTTGACTGCGGACAAATCTTGAAGCCCAAACGGCGCAATTCGCTCAGCGTCTCGCTATGTCGTGGCGGGAGCTCGCCGCCCTCGATGATCCCAATTCCGTAGATGAACAGGTCCAATGGACGCGCCGCGGTCATTCGCGGATCGAGCTGCCGCAAGCTGCCCGCCGCGGCGTTGCGCGGGTTGATGAGGCTTTTTTCACCTCGAACCGCCGCTTCTTCGTTGAAGCGCTTGAAGCCCTTCAACGGCATGAATACCTCGCCGCGTACTTCAAGCACGCGCGGTACCGCAGCGCCGCGCAGCTTGAGCGGCAGCGCCTTGATGGTCCTCAAGTTCTGGGTGATATCCTCGCCGGTCTCGCCGTCGCCACGCGTCGCACCCTGCACAAAGGCGCCATTTTCGTAGCGCGCGCTGATCGCCAAGCCGTCCAATTTCGGCTCGGCCGAGTAGCGAATGGCGCCGGTCAGTGAGAGACGCTCGTGAATGCGGCGGTCGAAATCGCGCACCTCATCGTCGCTGAACGCGTTGTCCAAGGACAGCATCGCCACTCGATGCTTCACGGCGCCGAATGCGGAAATCGGCGCGGCGCCCACCCGCATGGTCGGTGAGTCGGGAACCAGCAGCTGCGGAAACTCAACTTCGAGCGCTCGCAGCTCCACCATGAGCCGATCGTACTCGGCGTCCGGAACTTCAGGATCATCAAGCGCGTGATAGCGGTAGTTATACCGCTCCAGCAGCTCCCTCAATTCCGAGGCGCGCGCTACCGCCTTTTGAGGCGGGCCGGCTGATTTCTCCGGGCACACTTGGCAGGTTCCTTAAACTACGCTCGGGGCAACGATGCCTGGAAGCGCGCCACATCGTCGCGCAGCGCCGCGGCGCGCTGCGGTGATAGCGGCATGCCCTTCGCGTCTTGAACCATCCCGGCCAGTTCCTGCGCCAAGCCCCTTGACGCGCCGAGCAATTCATCAATGGTGAGCAGCGGTTCGACGGGCCCCGGCAGGACCGCGAACAGCGTGACTCCCCGAAATTCCTCCGAGGACATTCGCGAGATATCGAACGCGCCGGGTTCAATCAAACTGGCAACGCAAAACAAACTGCGGCCGTCGACATGCCTGCGATGGAATACCTGGTAGCGTCCGTAGGCCAGGCCATGCAATTCCAGCGCCGCCAGCAATGCAGCGCCGGACCAGCGTGCCTCTCCCACAGCGCATACCCGCACCGTGACAATCTTTTGCTGTTCGCTTGCGTTAGGCGTCTGCGCAGGCGCCACCGAACTTCGATCACCGGACTCCGGTAGAAGCGTCGGCACGCGGCCGGTTGCCGGCGTGGGCGCAAGCTTAGGCGCGGGCGTGAACGCGGGTTTGGGTGCAGGCACCAGATCGGCATCCACCATCATGGGTCCGTCCAATATTGGAACGCGGTCGTACTCCTCGGTGCGGATACTCAAGGGTTCAAAAGGCGGCACGCCCCAGTTGCGTCCCTCCACTGCTGCCTCTACGTCTGCAGCCTCATCAACCGCAGCCTCGGACGGCAGCACCTTGTCGGCATACGATTCGCCACGCAACGGGGCGGCCGTCGGGGTTGTCTCGCGCAACGCGGGGTTTCCCGGAGCCTGCAGAGATCGCCGCCGGCCCCACCACCAGATGCCGGCGAGCAACACCAGACTCAAGACCAACAGTATCGAACGCAGCTCGGCAGCCATGTGACTTTCGCGCTACATCGCCGCCATGCGCACGGCCTCATCGACATCGACCGACACCAGGCGCGAGACGCCGGGTTCATTCATGGTGACGCCGACTAGCTGCGACGCCATCTCCATGGTGCTCTTGTTATGGGTGATGAATATGAACTGCACGCTACGCGACATGTCGCGGACAATATCGCAGAATCGCCCCACGTTGTTCTCATCGAGCGGAGCGTCCACTTCGTCCAGCAGACAAAATGGCGCGGGATTTAAGTCGAATATGGCGAATACCAGGGCGACCGCGGTGAGCGCCTTCTCGCCGCCCGAGAGCTGGCTGATGGTGCTGTTTCGCTTGCCCGGCGGACGCGCCATAACCGATACGCCGGCCGCCGTCGAATCCTCGCCGGTCAATTCAAGATAGGCATGGCCGCCGCCGAAAAGACGGGGGAATTTTTCCTTCAAGCCGGCGTTCACACGATCGAAGGTGTCCTGGAAACGGGTGCGGGTCTCGCGATCTATTTTGCGCATCGCCGACTCGAGCGTTTCCAATGCGTCGGTCAAATCCTTGCACTGCCGATCCAAGTACTCCTTGCGCTCCGACTGCTCCTTGAATTCCCCGATGGCAGCCAAATTGACCTGGCCCAATCGCTCGATCTTGCCCTTGGTTTCCTCGAGCTGAGACTCCCAGACATCCACGGTGGCATCCTGCGCGATCTGCGCGACCAGCGCCTCGAATTCGTAATTCGTCGCGCTGAGCTGCTCGGCAACGCCTTCACGGCGCACGCGCACTTGTTGTGCCGCCAAGCGCGCTTCGTCCAGACTGGTCCGCGCCGCGTCCAGGCGCTGATCCACCGCCATTCGGGCTGAATCGTGCTCGCGCAACAAAGCGTCCAATTCCTCGCTGGCAATTCTAGCAGCCCGCAATTCCGCCTCGACCGCCGCGCGCAGCTGCAACTCGCGCTCGAGCTGCAGTTGCGCCTCGGCCAGCGGCGCCTCGCCTTCCGCCAATTGCCCGGCCAACTCGAGACGGCGAGTTTCCAAGTCCTCCAGCTGCTTCTCCAGCCGGGCCAGCGTGGTGATCAACGAGGCGTGCGAGGAGCGCCGCGATTCCACTTGTACCGCCAAGTCGCGCGCATGCTGTTGCGCCGCTGCGGCCGCCGCCCTCGCGTCGCTCAATGCGGTACGCATCCGCTCGCGTTCCTGCTCAAGATCCATGCGCTGCGGCTCGAGCTCGGCGAGCGCGTTGATGGCCGTTTCCATCCGGCCGCGCGATGCGCGCAGCTCGGTTTCGCTGCGTGACAGCTCGGTGCGCACGTCGGCAAGCTCCGTCTCGAGCTGATCCAGGCGCCGCGTCGCATCTTCGGTGCGGGCTTGCGCCGCATGCAGTTCCGCGCGCCGATCTACATGCTCACGGTGCAGCCGGTTCACATCCGTCTGGAATCGCTCGCGGCGGTCTTCGTGCTCACGGACCAGCTCGCGTGTCGCTTCCAGCTTAAGTTCGAGTTCCTTGACTTCGTTTTCCAGCCCGCCAACCTGCGTGCGGATTTCGCGCAAGCTCTCCTCGCGCTCGATCACGCCGGTGTGTGGATCGGCATCGCGCGACACACGCAGCCAATCCTGGCCCAACCAGATTCCATCGCGAGTCACTACGGACGCGCCTGCCTTCAGCTCGTGCCGCAGCGCCAGTGCTTCGGGCAGGGTCTCGGCCGTATACACCGAGGACAGTACCGATGCGAGCGCACTCGTGCCCTGCACTTTTGCCTGCAGCGACTTAGGCGAGCGCACAGCGTTTGGGGCCGCAGCCGTGCTGACCACGGCCAAATAACCGCCGTCGAAGCTCGCCAGCAGATCCGTGACGCTGTCCAAGCCGTCGACGCACACCGCCTCTAAGTACGATCCCAGCACCGTCTCGACGGCGCGCTCCCAACCCTTATCGACGCGCAACTGCTGCGCGACCCGTGGCATTCGATCGAGCGACTGGGACTTGAGCCACTGGGTTACCTTCCCCGACGCTTTGCCCAGCGCCGCCTGTTGCAGCGCCTCGGTCGAAACCTGCTCACCCTGTGCCTGCTGCAATCGCGTACGCAGGGCGTTGAGCGCATGACTCTGCTCGCGCTCGCGATCCCGTGTGGCTGATATTTCCGACAGCAGTTCTTGCAGCTCGGCAGCGGCCTTCTCGCCGGCGTTGCGAGCGACTTCCGCGCGCTCCGTCAATGTCTCCAACGCCACCGGCGGCTGTAATTGCGCAAACGCAGACGTTTCCGTCTCTTGCCGCTCCCGCTGCTGCAACAGCCGCCGCTGCTGGCCCTCCAACTGTTCGATGCGGGCGCGCTCGACCTGCGTCTCGCGTTGTCCTGAGGCCACCGCTTGCGCGTGGTTGTCCCAAGACTGCTGCCACGACGCCAGCGCCTGCTCGCTGCTGTCGAGAGACTGCGAGGCCATTCTTTCCCGATCGTGAGCTTCCTCAAGCGCCGGAAGCATGGTCGAGAGTTCCAGCGACAGCGATTCCAACTGAACACGGTCGAGTTGCACCACCCGGGCGAGCTCGGCAGCCTGCGCATCGATTTGCTCCAAGTCCGAATGCTGCCGCTGACGCAGCTCTCGTGAGTACTCGATGCTCTGCTCGATCCGCGTCACCTCGGCGCCCGATTCATAAAAGCGAGCCTGGATCGCACTCAAGGCGTCGGCCTTCGACGATTGATCGGCACGAATTCGCTCGATCTGCGCCTCGGCTTCGCGCAGATCCGCGAGTACGCCGTGCATCGCCGTCTCGCAGCTCGAAGTGGCTGCATCGCGCGTGCCGGCCTCGAGATCCAGACTCTGCAGGCGCAATACCAGCATTTCCGCAAACAGCTTGCGCTCATCTTCCTTGAGCGTCTGATAGCGCCGCGCGGTGGCGGCTTGGCGCTGCAAGTGGCGAATTTGCTTTTCCACCTCTTCGCGCAAATCGTTCAATCGGTCCAGGTTTTCGCGGGTGTGGCCGATGCGGCTTTCGGTTTCTCGCCGGCGTTCCTTATAGCGTGAAATACCTGCTGCCTCTTCCAGGAACGCTCGCAAATCATCGGGCCGCGCCTCGATGACCCGCGAAATCATGCCTTGCTCGATGATGGCGTAGCTGCGCGTGCCCAGTCCCGTGCCGAGAAACAGCTGCGTGATGTCCTTGCGCCTCACTTTGAGGCCGTTGATGAAGTAATCGGAAGTTCCATCGCGGCTCACCGCGCGGCGCAGCGCCACTTCGTTATAGTTCGCATAGGGCCCGCCGATCTTGCCGTCGGAATTATCGAACACCAGTTCCACCGATGCATTGCCCAAGGGTTTGCGGGATGAGGAACCGTTGAAAATAACGTCGGCCATCGATTCGCCGCGCAGGTGCTTTGCAGAGATCTCGCCCATCACCCAGCGAACCGCGTCGATGATGTTGGATTTGCCGCAACCGTTGGGACCCACGACACCCGTCAGACTGCTTGGAAAGGTGACGGTCGTGGGATCGACAAACGATTTGAAGCCGGCAATTTTGAGTTTCGTTAAGCGCATTGTCTCGTGTCGTGGGCCACCAATGGCGCGTAGTGTAAAGTAAACGTCACACAGGTAAACCCCTGAAGCGTGCCGCCAATTTTTTCCATGACAGAACCGAATACTCGCCTCGAAGTTTTCAGCAATCCCGCGCCCGAGCGGGACTACACCATACGCATGAGCATTCCGGAATTTACCTGCCTATGCCCGAAAACCGGCCAACCGGACTTCGCCACGCTGGAGCTCGAGTACGTGCCGAACGAGCGCTGCGTGGAATTGAAATCCCTAAAACTCTATATCTGGTCATTCCGCAGCCGCGGCGCGTTCCATGAGGCGGTAACGAACGAAATTTTGCGGGATCTGGTGGCAGCGACCTCACCCCGGTTTATGCGGATTTTGGCGAAATTCAACGTGCGCGGGGGCATTTACACCACGGTGGTGGCCGAACACCGGGCCGAAGATTGGGTCGCTCCGGCCCCCGTCTGCCTCCCGTAGCTCTCCCCGCAGCTCTCCCCGTAGCTCTTTTGGCCTACCGGGGCCTTGCGTGAGGCTCCCCGCCGCCTGCGGAGGATTTGCTTCCCAATCATGGGCTTAAGATATGAAAATATGTTTTGCGCGCGCCCTGTACAGGCCTGAATGCGTCGGTATAATCGCGCGCTCTTTCGTTAGGAGCGGAAAACTAAAATGCCCTCGAAGAAACCGAATAAAGCGGCTAAGCGGCCAGGTAAGGCGACACCCAAAAAAGCGGCTCATAAAGCAGCCGCTCCCAAAAAGGCGGCGCGGCCGCCGACGAAAGCAAAGCCCATCGCCACATCGAAGGTAACAGTGAAACCGACCAAACCCGCAATGAAACCCGTGATCGCAAAAGTTGCGATCACCAAAACACCGCAGGCGAAGCCTGCCGCGCCAAAGCCTGCCGCGCCGAAGCCCGCAGCGCTCAAGCCCGTACCAACGCCCGTCGCGCCAAAGGCCAGCGCCAACGGCGAGAAGATCGCGCCGATCAAATTCGACCCTCGACCGCTCGTTATGCCGCGCATGCTGCAAAATGACGAGGACGGCGACGCCGAGAGTTCTGTGTCGGCAAGCCTGCTCGCAGGCCCGCGCAATGTGAAGCCGTATATTGCCCGCCGCGGCGAGCAGTACATGAACAAGGAGCAGTTGGAGCATTTCGCCCGCATCTTGCAGAACTGGAAACGCGACCTGATGGTCGAAGTCGATCGCACCGTGCTGCACATGAAGGATGAGGCGGCCAATTTTCCTGATCCGAACGACCGAGCCACGCAAGAGGAAGAGTTCAGCCTCGAGCTTCGAACGCGCGACCGCGAACGCAAGTTGATCCGCAAGATCGATGAGGCGTTGAAGCGCATTGAAGACGGTTCCTATGGCTATTGCTTGGAAACCGGCGAAGAAATAGGCATCAAGCGATTGGAGGCCCGTCCGGTCGCGACCTTGTCCGTGGAAGCCCAGGAGCGGCGCGAGCGCCGGGAAAAGCAGTACGGCGACCGCGACGACCGGTACCGCTAGGAGCCAGGCTCCCGGTCCTGCGCAGCCTTATATAGGACGGTTCGCACCGACTCCGTCGGGCGATCTGCACTTAGGCTCTCTCTACACTGCGGTAGCCAGCTATCTGGACGCGCGCGCGCATGGCGGCCGCTGGCTGCTGCGAATTGAGGATCTCGATAGACCTCGGGAGGTTTCCGGATCTGCAGCCGGGATTCTGCGCACCCTCGAGCTGTTCGGCTTCGAATGGGACGGGCAGATCATTCGCCAGCATGAGCGCGCTAAAGCTTACGAGGCGGCGCTGCTTGAGCTTACCGCGAGAAACTTGACGTTTGCGTGTTCTTGCAGCTGATTGCAATTGGAAGATGATCTGCGCTACGCGGGGACATGCCGGGAGCGCGCGGTCACTGCAGGAATGCAGACCGCGACCCGGCTGCGGATCGAGCCGGGCTACGTCAGTTTCACGGACCGCATTCAGGGTACCTTCCGCCAGGACGTATCCGCCTCGGTCGGCGACATCATCTTGAGGCGGCGTGATCAAATCTTTGCCTATGTGCTTGCCGTCGTGGTCGATGACGCCGCGCAGGGAATCACCCATATCGTGCGCGGCGCTGATCTGTTGGATAACACACCGCGTCAAGTTTACCTGCAGCGGCTATTGGGACTCGCCGAGCCGCACTATGCGCACGTACCGGTACTCACGGAAGCGGACGACAGCAAACTGGCCAAATCGCGGCGCAGCGTGCATTTGGGTGCCGCGTCGCCGCTGCCGCAGCTGCTGGCGGCCTTTTCCATGCTGGGGTTGGACCCGCCCGCGTCGCTTCGGTCGGCGGCCATACCGGAGGCGTGGGCCTGGGCGATGGCGCAATGGAGCATCCAAAAGGTGCCAAAACGTCTCAATTTGCGTGTAAATGACTGATAATCTTAGAGAAAAATGCCGATTTGCCTTAGCGCTGCATTGCGCTATTCTTGATGTGGTAGGTCCTATTGATCAAACGTGGACTGGCACGAACCGGCATCCTCCGGTGGCGCCGGCCAACACGAGCGAGGAGCCCCATGAGCGAACCGCGAGTGATTAAGAAATATCCGAATCGACGACTCTATGACACGGTCGAAAGCCGGTACATCACCTTGGCCGATGTCAGGCGCCTGGTCCTGGAGCGGATAGAATTCATCGTCGTCGACAAGAAGAACAGTGCCGACATTACGCGCAGTATCTTGCTGCAGGTCATTGCCGAACAAGAGCACCTGACAGAGCCGATCTTAAGCCAGGAATTTATGGTCGGCGTGATTCGCTCTTACGGCACCAGTTTGCAAGGCCAGGTGAGCCCGCATTTGGAACAGAGCCTCAAGCAGCTCCTGAGCCAGCAGCCGACATCTCAGCTTCGCGAGCGGGTCAAGACCGCGCCGCCAGTGGAACCGCCGCGTCCGCGGGCAGCACCGAATCTACTGCGCGACGGCTAGTCGCTGCGGCGCGCGGTGGGCTTGAAGTCAAGCCCACCGCGCCCGAACATTTTAAGCTGCGTCGACGTTGCGCATGGACAGGCGCACACGCCCCTGGCGGTCAACCTCGAGTACCTTGACGCGCACGACATCGCCTTCCTTGAGCTTGTCGCCCACGCGTTCAACGCGCTCCTCGGAGATTTGCGAAATGTGCACCAGGCCATCGCGGCCGGGGAGAATGGTCACGAACGCACCGAAATCCATGAGGCGGGCGACCTTGCCTTCGTATATCCGGCCCACTTCGACGTCGGCGGTGATCAACTCGATGCGGCGCTGCGCTTCGCGGCCCGCGGCGCCCTGCACAGAAGCGATTTTCACCGTACCGTCATTCTCGATATCGATTGAGGTGCCGGTCTCCTCTGTGATCTGCCGAATCACCGCACCGCCCTTGCCGATCACATCGCGGATCTTCTCCGGATCGATTTTCAGCGTGATGATGGTCGGCGCCCACTCGGACATGTTCTCGCGCGGCTTGGAGAGCACTTTGTTCATCTCGCCCAAGATGTGCAAGCGGCCGTCGCGCGCCTGATCCAACGCAACTTTCATGATCTCGCGCGTAATGCTCGTGATCTTGATGTCCATCTGCAGCGCAGTTATGCCGTCCTTGGTGCCGGCAACCTTGAAATCCATATCGCCCAAGTGATCTTCGTCGCCCAAAATATCCGTCAATACTTGGAATCGTGAACCTTCCTTCACCAAGCCCATCGCGACGCCTGCGACCGGTGCCTTGATCGGCACGCCTGCATCCATCAGGGCGAGGCTGGTGCCGCACACCGAGGCCATCGAGCTCGAGCCGTTCGATTCAAGAATTTCCGAAACCACGCGGATCACGTACGGGAATTTCTCGACACCCGGCATCACGGCTTTGACGCCGCGCTTGGCTAGATTGCCGTGACCGATTTCGCGCCGCTTTGGCGAACCCATCATGCCGGTCTCGCCGACGCTGAAGGGAGGGAAATTGTAGTGCAGCATGAAGGGCTCTTTCTTCTCGCCCATCAGGCCGTCGATGATCTGCGCATCCCGTCCGGTTCCCAACGTCGTCACGACCAGAGCCTGGGTCTCGCCACGGGTGAACAACGCTGACCCGTGAGTTCGCGCGAGCACGCCGGTGCGGATATTGATCGCGCGCACCGTCTTGGTGTCGCGGCCGTCGATGCGCGGCTGACCATCGAGAATTTTGCCCCGCACCAAGCGATATTCCAGATTGGAAAACTCGGCGCCCACCTGTTCGGCGGTAAATTTCGGCGTCTCGCCCTTGGCGAGAGCTTCAACCGCCGTGGCCTTGATCTCCTTGATCTTGGCGTAGCGCTCCATCTTTTCGGTGAGCGTGTACGCGGCGGCTACGGCCGTCTCCGCGAATCCGCTGACTGCGGATTGGAGTTCTTTGTTCGGCTCCGGCGCGACCCATGACCACTTCGGCTTGCCCGCTTCCGCGGCGAGTTCGTTGATGACCTTGATGGCGATCTGCATCTGTTCGTGACCGAACGTTACCGCACCCAGCATGACTTCTTCATTCAGGCCGGCGGCTTCCGACTCCACCATCAGCACGCCTTCGGCCGTGCCGGCTACCACCAGGTCGAGCTGCGACGTGGCGAGTTGGGTGGTCGTGGGATTCAGAATGTACTTGCCGTCGCTATAGCCGACGCGGGCGCCGCCGATGGGCCCCAAAAATGGCATGCCGGAAATGGCCAGCGCCGCGGACGCGCCGAGAAGCGAGGCAATGTCAGGATCAATTTCGCTGTTGACGGAAATGACTTGAGCGACAACTTGAACGTCGTTGATGAACCCTTCGGGAAACAGCGGGCGGATCGGCCGATCAATCAGACGCGAAGTCAGAGTCTCCTTTTCAGTTGGACGTCCCTCGCGCTTGAAGAAACCGCCGGGAATGCGTCCCGCTGCGTAGGTTTTTTCGATGTAATTCACGGTCAGCGGAAAGAAATCCCGCCCCGGCGTGGCCTTTTTCAGGCCGACCGCGGTGACCAGAACCACCGTCTCGCTCATGGACACGAGCACGGCACCATCGGCCTGCCGGGCAAGCTCGCCCGTCTCTATGGTTACCGTGTGATCACCATATTTAAAACTTTTT
>Ga0209624_10003482_pt1 | contig 11108 bp, 9 predicted proteins | sample JacPinW_OM2H0_O1_FD_188565 | JGI IMG/M metagenome (GOLD analysis project Ga0209624, IMG submission 188565) | Forest soil microbial communities from Algoma, Ontario, Canada - Jack Pine, Ontario site 1_JW_OM2H0_O1 (SPAdes) (version 2) | ecosystem: Environmental > Terrestrial > Soil > Boreal... | reverse complement strand
GTTTTGCGCGCGCACCCAAATGCGCTCGAAATTGCTCTCAAACGCATCGACAACCGCCGGGTCAGTAATGAAGATGGCATCGTTGTCCTGGCTGGCGAGCCCCGACCGAGAGAAGTTGCCCGAACCTGTACGTAACACCGCCCCATCGACGGCATAGGCTTTCAAGTGCATGAGAACGCCCTCGCCTTTGACCCGCGCGACGACGTTGGGGTGGGCGAGCAACGCTTCGACGAGCCCCCCGCGTGTGGGTCCGTGCTCGGTGAATTGAGATCTGTCCAAATAGAGCCGGATGAGGACGCCGCGTTCCGCCGCGTCGGTCAACGCCTCGATGATCCGCGGGTCGGACAGAACGTACGCCGCCATGTCGATAGACAACTCGGCGCGGCGAATCGCCCGAGCGTCGAGGCTCTCGAGATTTTCGCGCGGCGCATAATGGATCTCGGGTTGCTGGCCCTCGGTCTCGGACCCCTTCTCGGTCCAAGCGGCTCCGAGCACCATCACCGCCACACAACCGCTAAGAAACAAGCGAATCGCCAAGGCCAATTGAACCGTTTTAAACGACTACAACTTCTTAGTTGTATATAGTTGCAAATGCAAGGGGAGCTTGTGGTCCAAGCGTAAGCGCTTCAGTCAGAGGGCGGAGCGCTATAGTATCGCACCCGGCACGGGCGGCTCGAAGCGTGAGGATTGTAAGAGGCTCATGAACGCGATCACCGAGATTACGCGACGTCCCTCCGTCTGTCCGCACGACTGCCCTTCGGTTTGCGCTCTCGACGTCGAGGTGATTGGGGGCAAGCGCATCGGCCGTATCCGCGGCGCGCGCGACCAGACCTACACATCCGGCGTCGTCTGCGCCAAGGTCGCTCGCTATTGGGAGCGCATCCATCACCCGGATCGGCTCACCCAGCCGTTTCGACGCGTTGGCCCCAAGGGAAGCGGCCAATTTGCGCCGATCGGTTGGGAGGAGGCGCTCGACCGGATCGCTGACAATTTCCTGTCGGTCGAGCGCGAACTCGGACCCGAGGGCGTGTGGCCGTACTTTTACGCTGGCACGATGGGTCTCGTGATGCGCGACGGCATCGAGCGCCTCACCCACGCCAAGCGGTACTCTCGCTTCCATGGGACAATCTGCGTCGGGATCGCCTGGCCGGGATATGTCGCAGGAACCGGCCGGCTGCTTGGCGCTGACCCACGGGAAATGGCGAAGTCGGATTGCGTGGTTATTTGGGGCACGAACGCGGTCGCCACCCAAGTCAACGTCATGACCCATGCGATTCGCGCCCGTAAGGAACGCGGCGCGAAGATCGTCGTCATTGACATCTATGAAACCGAAACGATGCGCCAAGCCGATCTCGCGTTATGCGTGAGACCAGGCACGGATGGAGCGCTCGCCTGCGCGGTGATGCACATCCTGTTTCGTGACGGATTGGCCGATTGGGACTATCTCGAGCGGTACACAGACGCCCCGCGTGAACTTGAGGCGCATGTGCAGACCCGGGATCCCGGATGGGCAAGCGCGATCACCGGCGTCGCGGTTGCGCAAATCGAGGAATTCGCGGAGCTCATCGGGCGGACAAGACGAAGCTTCTTTCGCCTCGGCTACGGTTTCTCGCGCCAACGCAACGGCGCGGTAAACTTGCACGCCGCCCTATGCATTCCCGCCGTACTCGGGGCTTGGACGCACGAGGGAGGAGGCGCCTTCCATAGCAACGGCGGCGTGTACAAGCTTGAAAAGACAATGATAGAGGGCCTGGACGTCCGCGATTTAAGCGTTCGTCGCCTCGACCAGTCGCGGGTCGGCGCCATACTGACCGGCGATACCGATGCGATGAAGGGCGGACCGCCCGTGCGCGCCATGCTGATCCAGAACACGAACCCGCTCGCCGTTGCTCCACACCAGGAGAAAGTCCGCCGCGGTTTTTCGCGCGATGACCTTTTCACCTGCGTTCACGAGCAGTTCATGACTGACACGGCCCGCTACGCCGATATCGTCCTACCCGCCACCATGTTCCTGGAGCACGATGACATTTACACCGCCGGAGGCCATCAGCATCTGCAATTCGCCGCCAAGGTAGTCGACCCGCCCGAGGACTGCCGCTCGAATCACGAGGTGATCGCGGCACTTGCTCGACGCGTCGGCGCGGAACATCCGGCGTTCTCGATGTCGCCACGCGAGATCATTGATTGGACGCTGCGGAAATCGGGCTATGGCGATCTTGCGACGTTGGAAAAAGAGCGGTGGCTCGACTTGCAACCCCCATTCGAGGAGTCGCACTTCCTCAGCGGCTTTGGCTTTTCTGACGGGAAGTTTCGATTCAAGGCGGATTGGAGAGACACGCCCGTCGCTAATGACGGACTGCGTGGCCCCTGGCGCGCCATGCCGAGTCTGCCCGACTATTGGCCGATCAACGAGGATGCCGACGAGGATCATCCATTCAAGCTTGCGACCTCTCCGGCCCGAAATTTCCTCAATTCGACCTTCACTCAGACGCCCTCCTCTTTATCACGGGAACAGCGACCCGAGGTGCTGATCAATCCCTTCGATGCGGCCAGGCTTGGCGTCTCGCAAGGCGACGTCGTGCAACTGGGGAACGTGCGTGGCCGGACGCGCTTGCATGCCCGCATATCCGAGGGCGTAAAGCCAGGAGTCCTGGTCAGCGAAGGCATCTGGCCGCCTTCGGCATTTCTTGACGGATGGGGGATCAACGTCCTCGTGGGCGACGACAGCGTCGCTCCATACGGCGGCGTGGCGTTTCACGATGTTAGCATATGGGCGCGCCGGGCATAAACCGCGGCGACTGGACGCACTTTCTTTGCCCGGACCGACCGGATATACGAAAGCCCGATTGTTGACCGGCGTCGGTTTCTGTTCGCGAGCTAAAAAATGAAGAAGCCGTCCGGCGTACAAACCGACGGGTCTGCGCAAAGTGTTGTCGACGTCGCTGCCGTAGACCAGCTTGCTCAGATCGTGTCGAAATACGATCTGAGCGAGATCGAGATCAGCCTCGGCGACTTGCAAGTGCGTCTGGCGCGCGAGCGAGCGCCCTCGGTGCAAGCGAGCGTAGCGGCGATCCCTCAAACGGGGTTTCCCGGGGCCAATCCCGCACAAGGCGCCGCCGTCGCTACGCCTGCGGTAGAGCCGCCTGCGGCCGACCTGGCCGGCGCCGTGAAATCGCCAATGGTAGGAACGGCCTATTTGCGGGCCAGTCCCGAAGCGAAGCCGTTCGTCGAAGTTGGGTCGATGGTGAAGGTTGGAGACAAGTTGCTGCTGGTCGAGGCGATGAAGACGTTCAACGACATTGTTGCGCCGCGGGCCGGCAAGGTCGTGACCATCCTGGTCGACGATGGCTCGCCGGTCGAATACGACCAGCCGTTGATGATTGTTGAATGACCGCGATACAGAGTCGAGCTGCGATGGTTGCGAGCGATCGGGGAACTCGCCTCGATGTTCGATAAAATCCTGATCGCCAACCGAGGCGAGATTGCGCTCAGAGTCCTACGTGCGGCCAAGGAGCTCGGCATCGCGACCGTTGCGGTCTACTCAACCGCCGACAAGGACGCGATGCACGTCAAGCTGGCCGACGAGAGCGTATGCATCGGGCCGCCGCCGGCGCGCGACAGCTATCTCAACATTCCCGCGATTGTCGCTGCGTGCGAGATCACCGGCGCTGACGCCGTTCATCCAGGCTATGGTTTTCTAGCCGAGAACGCGCGCTTCGCGGATATTCTCGACGAGCACGAGATCACATTCATCGGCCCGAAAGCTGAACACATCCGCCTGATGGGCGATAAGATCGAGGCCAAGCGCACCGCTGAGCGGCTCGGACTCCCGTGTGTCCCGGGATCCGAAGGCAGCGTAGGGGACGAAGTCGAAGCGCGCGAGATCGCCGACAAGATCGGCTATCCGGTCATCGTCAAGGCCGCGGCAGGTGGGGGTGGCCGCGGGATGAAGGTTGCATTTGGACCCAACGACATTGCCGGGGCAATCCGTGCGGCGAAGATCGAGGCGAGGACCGCATTCGGCGATGATTCCGTGTATCTGGAGAAATACCTCGCCAAGCCACGCCACGTCGAAGTGCAGGTGCTCGGCGATACGCAGGGGCACGCCATTCACCTTGGCGAGCGCGACTGCTCCCTTCAGCGTCGCCACCAGAAAGTATGGGAGGAAGGTCCCTCCCCGGCTCTGAACCCGGAACAGCGCGAGAGCATCGGCGGCATTGTCGCCGAGGCCATGGCTGAGCTGCGCTACGTCGGCGCTGGAACGGTCGAGTTCCTGTACGAGGACGGGAAGTTCTTCTTCATTGAGATGAATACACGGGTACAAGTCGAGCATCCGGTCACCGAAATGATCACCGGAATTGACATCATCAATGAGCAAATCAAGATTGCGGCCGGCTCGCCTCTCTCTATCATGCAGGATGATGTCCGATTCCTTGGCGCGGCGATTGAATGCCGCATTAACGCGGAGCATCCGCGCACGTTCACGCCCTCGCCGGGACGAATTACCTACTTTCACCCGCCTGGGGGTCTTGGCATCCGCGTCGATTCAGCGGCCTATCAGGGATACGTGATCCCGCCCTATTATGATTCCTTGGTTGGCAAGCTGATCGTCCACGGCCGAACTCGCACCGAAGCTCTGATGCGGCTGCGGAGAGCGCTCGATGAGTTTGTCGTCGACGGCATCGAGACGACCTTGCCATTGTTTCGCGCGCTGGTTCGAAACTCAGACGTGCAGAACGGCCAATACGATATCCACTGGCTGGAGGATTTCCTGAAGAACGAGCAAGCGTGAAAAAAGGACGTAGTACGCCAATTTGAGCCGGCTTCCGGACTGGCGTCTAGCTCTGAGCGCGTGGTTTCATGACCGCGACGCCGTCGTGAGCCGGCGAGGCCACGACGACACGATCCAAACGATCTCGGGGCGAGATGTTCCGTGGATCGCCGCGTCGGCATCGTCGGTCGAAGACGGCCTCCTCGACCGCTCCTCGGTGGTCATCCATCCGAGTCTCATTTCGCGCTAACGATGTTCCGAGACCACAAATAAATAACATAAGCAATTGGTAATTGTGGCGCTTCTTGGTTTCAAGTTGCAGAAACATGAGCCTAAGCAACTGAAAAGATTGGGCCGCGCGCAAAATTGTACATCACGTTCTGGCGTGCCATTTCGGCCGCGGCCTTAAGCCTTCGGGCGTCTCAGCTCAGCCGCTGTAAGGCTGCGCGGGCTTCGCTGTTGCCGGGATTGACGGTCACCGCGCGCTGGTAGGATTCCACCGCTTTCGCGTGATTATTCAGCTTTTCGTAGCAGAGTCCGAGGCCTGCCCAGGCCTCCGAGTTATTGGCGTTAACGTTGAGCGCCGCGTTGAAGTCCTCGATCGCCGCCTCATATTTGGCAGTCGCCATCAAGCTCTGGCCACGGGCCTGATACGGCTCGCCCGCGAACGGGTCGCGATCAATCGCATTGTTGAAATCGGTGATCGCCTGAACATTGTTGCCCTGGCGCTGATAGATGAGGCCGCGCGCATGATAGGCCTGCGCGCCCTCGGGGTTCAGCCGGATCGCCTGGTTCAGGTCGTTGAGCGCGCCGGCATAGTCGCCGTGCGAGCGTTCGAGGTTGCCGCGGCCGAGATAGGCGGCCGCGTCGTTTGCATTGACGGAGATCGCCTGATTGAAGTCCTGCATCGCCAGGTCGTCTTTCTTGGTCTGGCGGTAGGCGAGCGCCCGGTTGGTGTAGGCGCCAGAGAAATGCGGATCGAGTTCGATTGTGTGGCTGAAATCCTCGATGGCGTTCGCATATTTGCCGAGCTTGGCGTAGACGACGCCGCGCGTGTTGTAAGCAGTAGCGTCACTTGGATTGCGTTGGATGACGTCGGTAAGGGAAGCAATATTGCCAGCGTTGGAGGCCTGAGCCGCAGGTTCGGCGTCGAGTTCAGCCACGTGCGTGTTAAGCCCGCCGAGCGTCTCGCTGCACGCCGCAAGCGTTAGCGCCATCGCCGCTAATGCGGTCCGCGCCAAAATGCTCGTGGATGTTGGTCGTCCCGTCATCGCGCCAAGACCGAAGGCCAGAGCAAATTTGCGCCTTGATCGATGATACGCAAGCCCACACCCAAGACCCCGCCGCTCAACAGGACGCCAAGGGCCAGGGGCGCTGAACGCTAAAGTTTTACGCGGCAAGTCTTACCGACAGACATCGAACCGTCGCTGATCAGCCGGCCGACCGCGGCGCCCCGGGAACAGGCTTCGGCTTCATCGGAAGTAGGCCCTCGCGCTGCAACTTCTTGCGCGCGAGCTTGCGCGCGCGCCGAACCGCCTCAGCCTTTTCGCGCGCTCGCTTCTCGGAGGGCTTCTCGTAATGTCCACGAAGCTTCATTTCACGGAAGATTCCCTCGCGCTGCATTTTCTTCTTGAGGGCTTTGAGGGCCTGATCCACATTGTTGTCGCGAACGAGTACCTGCACGGACTATCCTGTATTCTGAGGCGCGAGCCTCGAAAGATCCGAAAATTGGCGCGCGCATTCGCTAGCACTGCGTAGCGCAAGTTGCGGGGCCTTTAGCAGAGAGGCTATTTCTTGTCCAGCGCGCTTGCGAATCCACTGCAGCGTCGCGGTTCCCTTGTCGCGTGCGTCATGGCATAGAACGGCCAAGTCAGGATCCTTCAAATGAACAGATTCGAGCGCCGACCAGTCGATACTGGCGAAGCGAAGATTGAATTTCTCGACGGCGATTTTCGCATCCTTCGGCCGGGCGCTTACGTGCGCTGCGCCGTGACCGGCGAGCCGATCCCCCTCGACGAGCTACGCTACTGGAGCGTGGATCGCCAGGAGGCTTACGCCAGTCCCTTTGCGTCGATGAAGCGAGAGTGCGAGCGCCGGTAGTAGCCCGCGCGCGCGCCCACGATCTGGTGGCTCGGCCTCCGACAACCAGGACGCGAGCTCAGCACAAGAAAATCCAAATAAAAATCCTTGGATTCATTTGGATTTACTTGGTCGAATCGAGGCTTCTCAAGGGGTTACGCCAGAAAAATTAAAAAAATCGGCGGCCTTCGAACTCGCGTCCCAGGTTGCGGAACAGACCATCTTCATCGCAAGCCCCGTCTCTCTCCCAGGCGCCGCGCGACCCAAGGTCGTCTTTCCTGGGATTACGGAAGAGTATAATCCATATTTCCCAATTTGCCAACATAAAGTTCGACAACAGCCACGCGCTTCCCCTGTTACAACCCAAAAGCCGCGTTCACGAGACCATGGCCTTAAGCCGCTGCGCTGCCTACTCGTCAACGAATCGGCGGGGCATATTGAATGCCGCCAGCGCTCCACAGTTGATTGAGACCCCGTGGAATGGCGAGCGGCGTTGTCGCACCTAGATTGCGCTCAAAAACTTCGCCGTAATTCCCGACATATCGAATGACGTTGGCCGCCCAGGCGCTAGGCAGCCCGATCTTTTCACCAAAATCTCCGCTTGCGCCGACCAGCCGCTTGACTTCGGGCTTCTGCGACCTCAACGCCTGATCGATGGTCCTTGAACTGACCCCAAGCTCCTCGGCGTTAAGCATGGCGAAATAGACCCATTGCACGACACGGATCCATTGCAGGTCACTGTCGCGTACGACAGGCCCGAGCGGCTCCTTCGAAATCACGTCAGGCAGAATCACCTGGTCCCTTGGCTTCGCGAGACGGAGCCGTAACGCATAAAGCTGGGAAAGATCGCTGGTCAGGACAGAGCAAAGACCGGCGTCGTAGTTCTTGATCGACTCGTCGGTGGACGCGGAGACGACCTCCTCGAGCGTCATGCCGTTGCTACTGAAGAAGTCAGAAAGATTGTCGATGGTGGTGGTTCCGCTCTGCACGCAGACCTTGGCGCCGTCGAGTTGGAGCGCCGAATTCACCCGCAGCGCCCGCGGGACCATGAATCCTTGCCCATCATAGTAGGTGGCGCCAACGAAGGTCAGGCCGAACTCTGCTTCGCGCCCCATCGTCCAGGTGGAGTTGCGCGCAAGAACGTCAATCTTGCCATCTTGAAGCGCCTGAAACCGGGCGTCCGCGGATAGTGGCACAAGCTTGACCTTCTTCGGATCGCCAAAGATGGCGGCCGCGATCGCGCGGCAGAAGTCGACGTCAAATCCCGTCCACATTCCGCGTTCGTCGACATTGGAGAACCCGGGCAACCCTTCATTGACCCCGCAGACCAAGGATCCGCGCGCCTTGACCGCCAACAAGGTCGGCGACGCCGCGGCCGCACAGGCGAAGCTAGCCGTCGCCAAGACATACGCCGCGATGGCCCATCGCAGCGTTGCCCGTCCCAATCCGTCACGTCGGCACGGTCGATCCATTCGGAAGCTCACCCTTGGCGCCGGCAGACATTAGCTCGCAAAGAGGCTGGAGAAAACTGCGGCGGATGGAATCGCGAGCGTGCCTCGCCGGCGCGCCTGACGGACGAGGCGTTGCCTCGACGCGGCCAAAGATTGTTCAGAGCGCGCGGTGCACAGTTTTGCGCGCGACTCAATCTCTTCAGCTGCTTAAGTTCATTTTTCTGCGCCTCGAAACGATCGAGCCATTGGCCGCGCGGCTAGGTCGCGATTGCCCTTGCAAAGGCAACCGAGATAGTTCATATATGAACCTTATTCTGGCGAATGTTCGCGGAAGCCGCTCTTGGAGCGGCTTCCGTTTTCTGTTGGAGAAGACGATGCCGACTTACAAAGCGCCGGTGAGCGACACCGTCTTTCTACTGAGCGATGTGTTTGACTACGCCAAATATGCGAACAGTCCTGGCTTTTCCGAGGCGCCGATCGATGTTGTCGAGGCGGTGCTGACCGAAGGCGCGAAATTCGTCGAGGCGGTCGTTCAGCCGCTCAACCGCATTGGCGACATCGAAGGATGCAAGCGGCAGGACGACGGCAGCGTCACGACGCCCAAGGGCTTCAGCCAAGCCTACAAGAGCCTGGTCGAGGGCGGCTGGGTCGGGCTTGCAGGCGATCCCGCATATGGCGGCCAGGGCCTGCCGATGTTTCTGGCCGCTCTGTTCGGCGAATACGAGTGCTCGGCGAATATCGCCTTCTCGATGTATCCGGGCCTCACTAGAGGCGCCGTCGCGGCGCTGATGGCGCACGGCAATAATGACTTGAAAGCGCGTTATCTGCCGAAGATGACGACGGGCGAGTGGGCGGGCACGATGTGCTTGACCGAGCCACATTGCGGCACCGATCTCGGCCTTCTCAAGACCCGTGCGACTCCGTTAGCGGACGGCTCCTACGCGATCACTGGCCAGAAGATTTTCATCTCGGCCGGCGAGCATGATCTGACTGATAACATCGTTCATCTCGTGCTCGCGCGTATCGACGGAGCGCCGGCGGGCACGAAGGGCATCTCGCTTTTCCTCGTACCAAAGTTCCTGCCGGACGCCGATGGCGGCGTCGGCGAACGCAACGGCGTCGTTTGCGGCTCGATCGAGCACAAGATGGGCATCCACGGCAACTCGACCGCAGTCCTGAACTATGACGGCGCCAAAGGCTGGCTGGTCGGCGAAGAGCACCGCGGTTTACCCGCGATGTTCGTGATGATGAACGGCGCCCGGCTCGGCGTCGCCGTCCAGGGTCTCGGGATTTCCGAGGTCGCCTATCAGAACGCTGCAATCTACGCCAAGGAGCGCCGACAGGGTCGTTCGCTCAAAGGTCCCATCGACCCGGATAAGCCAGCCGACCTCCTCCTCGTCCACCCGGACGTTCGACGCATGCTGCTAGAAGTCCGCGCTTTCAACGAAGGGGCGCGCGCGCTTCTGGTCTGGATCGCGCTTGCCCAAGACGAGGCGCGCCACGCCCCGGATGCGAAGACGAGACAGACGGCCGACGATCGGCTCGGGTTGATCACGCCAGTGCTCAAAGGCGTGTTCACCGATTATGGATTCGCCAACGCGGTCAAAGCGCAGCAGGTGCTGGGCGGCCACGGCTATATCGCTGAATGGGGCATGGAGCAATTCGTGCGCGATGCACGCATCGCGATGATCTACGAAGGCGCGAATGGCGTGCAGGCGCTTGATCTCGTCGGCCGCAAGCTGGCGAAGGATGGTGGGCGCGCGGTGATGGCGTTCTTCGGCGAAGTCAACGGCTTCCTCGCCGCCAACAAGGATGACGCAGCCCTTGCGCCTTACCTTACCGGCCTCAAGTCCTCGCTCGGTCATCTGCAGCAAGCCACGATGTGGCTCTCGGCCAACGGCCTCAAGAATCCGGATAACGCCGGGGCCGGCTCCTATGATTATATGCATCTCATGGGCCTGACCGCGCTCGGCTACATGTGGGCGCGGATCGTCAAGGCGGTGTTGGCTCGACAGACGAGCTCAGAGGGCACACCCGCCCTTGATGCGAAATTGACCCTCGCCAAGTTCTTCAACGAGCGTATGCTGCCGGAAACGGCTGCGCATCTGGCGCGCCTCAGCGCCGGCGCGGACGCCCTGATGGCGCTCCCCGCCGACGCGTTCTGAGAGGGAGCGGAGGCGACGGGCATGAGCTGGACCGGCGGATGCCAGTGCGGAGCGGTGCGCTACCGTCTCGACGCCGAGCCGGCGCGCTCGAACGTCTGCCATTGTCGCATGTGCCAAAAGGCGGCCGGCGCTCCGTTCATGACATTCGCGGGCGTAACAATGTCCAACTTCGTCTGGACGCGCGGGACGCCAAAAACCTTCGCCAGCTCCGACATCGCCAAACGCGGATTCTGCGCCGAATGTGGCACGCCGCTGAGCTATTTCATCCCCGGCCGGGACTGGATTTCCGTGACGATCGGCAGCCTCGACCGGGCAGGCGACATTCCGCCGACGATGCAATACGGCGTCGAGTCGAAATTAGCGTGGGCCGACGCCATATCAAGCCTGCCCGTTCGAGATTTCACGGCCGCGCTCGAGGGCCGCGCCGTTCGTTCGCATCAGCATCCGGATCACGAAACCTGACGAAGCGTCGCGGTCCGCAAGCCGCATGGAGAGACACGATGACCGAAGCCATCATCTACGACCACGTGCGAACGCCACGCGGACGCGGCAAACCCGACGGTTCGCTGCATACCGCTTCGACTCTCCATTTGGCCGCCACAGCGTTGAAGGCGATCAAGGATCGCAATCATCTTGATCCCG
>Ga0209624_10003480_pt1 | contig 11113 bp, 10 predicted proteins | sample JacPinW_OM2H0_O1_FD_188565 | JGI IMG/M metagenome (GOLD analysis project Ga0209624, IMG submission 188565) | Forest soil microbial communities from Algoma, Ontario, Canada - Jack Pine, Ontario site 1_JW_OM2H0_O1 (SPAdes) (version 2) | ecosystem: Environmental > Terrestrial > Soil > Boreal... | reverse complement strand
CTCTCATCTGCGGATCGGCGCCGCTCACGCCCGAGACTCAGGACTATTTCAAGATGCTTGGAATCCCAGTCCTGCAGGTCTATGGTCTCACCGAGACGACCGGCATCTTGACCATGGACGATCCCCGCAATCCCGTGCCTGGCCGCGTCGGCCCTGCAATTCCAGGGATCGAAATGAAGGTCGGCGAGAACGACGAAATCTTGATTCGCGGGCCCAACGTTTTTCCCGGGTATTGGAATCGCCCGCAGCAAACCGCGGAGGTTCTCAGCAATGGATGGTTTCACACCGGCGATCAGGGAGAACTCGACGCCACCGGCACTTGGCGTATCGTCGGCCGCATCAAGAACCTGATCGTCCTCGGCTCGGGCCACAAGATTGCACCGGAAGCCATTGAGGACGAAATCGGCCGCCACTTGCCCTCCGCGCAGCAGGTCGTGATCGTAGGCAACGGCCGTGGCTATCTAACAGCTATCGTCACAGGCAGTGCAACCCGCGATCAAGTACAGTCCGCGATCGACGCTGCGAATTCGCGTTTCCCGCACTACAAACAGGTCCGCGCATTCTGCCTGCGGTCCGAGCCTTTCTCCATCGACAACGGGATGCTGACGGCGAACAGCAAGCTGAAGCGCGACCTCATTTCTTCGCGCATGCGAAGTGAGATCGAAGGCATGTATCAAGTCAAGCAGGCGGTATAGTTCGGAATCGGCGAAAAGAGGTTCGTTCAGCGTGGCGCAACATAAAGGTCAGGCACTGTCGTGGGAGAAGAAGCAGGGAATCATAGAACTCTCGCTCCACCGTGCGCCCTGTAATGAACTTGGATCCCTCTCCCTGAACGAATTGGAGCAATTTTCCGCCTCGCTAGACGACCTTGAAAAAGAAGCTCATGCCCTGATCATCCACAGCGAATTGAGTTCAGGATTTTGCGCGGGCGCCGACCTCCGGGAGCTCTACCAGCGCTCGCAGACAATGGAGAAGGCACAGGCCCTTCTGGGTGTGCGCGATTTTCTGGAGCGCATCCACCGCGTGTTGAATCGAATCGATGCTTCCCCTTTGACGACGATCGCGGCCGTGAGCGGCGTTACTTTTGGTGGGGGATTCGAACTTGCCCTCGTCTGCGACTTGATCATCGCCGACAAGATGGCGCGCTTCGCCTTCCCGGAACTTCGCCTGGGACTAATCCCCGGGTTCGGCGGAATCCCGCGCCTGAAGCGCGATTTGGGCAATGCCATCGTCCGCGACCTGCTACTTACCGGACGCAGCTTCAACGCCACCAAGGCCCAGCAAATCGGCCTGGTGAGCCAAGTCGTTTCGGAGGGCGAATCTCTGCGCGCCGCTCGTGCAACTGCCGTACAAATCGGGAAATTCGATCGTCTCACGGCGGCAACTGCCAAGCAATTCATCAAACCAATTCCCCACGAAGAATTACTCCGCGAAATTGAGATATTCTGCGACCTCTTTCAGCGGCCCGCCGTGCAAGCTGGACTCAAGAAATTCGTAGAGAGCACCGACGCGCAGCCCTATTTACCGTAATCGAATCTGAATTAGAATGGCTACTTATGGAAACAGCTGAAAAGACTTTGGACGAGATACTCACGCTCGCGGCGGCTCACTTCAAGGTGCCGCGCGAAAAGCTCTCTCCCGACGACGATTTCTTCAAAGCGCTCGGCATCGACAGCCTCCAGACGCTCGACTTGCTTACGAAGTTGGAGAATCATTTCCACGTCGAACTGCCGGACTATGAACTACAAGGCGTCACCGATTTCCGCACGCTTGCCGGCAAAATTCAGGCACGCTTGTAGCTCAATTCCAAGTGCTTCTGTCAGCGATGTCGTTCGTCGATCCCGAAGTCGAGTCTCAGCTTCGGCAGGTAATGAATTGATAACTAAGCTTTTCTCCGTGTCTCCGCGCCTCTGTGGTGGAATAAAGCGTTGATGCTCGATCTCCGTCAATACACCTGTCTCGGCGCCGCCCTGCGCGATGCCCTTGATCGCTTTTCCTCCGAAATCTGTTTGATCGAGGCGGAGCGTGATCGCGAAAAGCTTCGTCTCACCTATTCCGATTTCAAAGAGATCGCACTGCCTCTCGCCCGCGCCCTCGAAGACGCCGACTTCGATCCTAACGATCGCGCCGCGATCATCATGACCAATCAGTCGAAATGGTTGATCTCGGCCTACGCGATCTTCTATTGCGGTGGCGTTCTTGTGCCCCTCGACTACAAACTCAGCGCGACTGAGCACCTTCAATTGCTGGCTCACTCCAAAGCCAAGGTTCTCATCGTCGAGTATCATCTGTGGCGCGCGATCATGCAGGCACCCGATTTCCAGGCGATCGGTACCAAAATTGTCCTCGTTACGGAAGCCCCGCTAGGCGCCGACTTGGCTGGCGCCTTCCGCTGGGAAGACTTCAAGCGCAAAGGCGCACCCGATTTTGTGATGCGTCAGAAAGACGACGTGGCCTGCATCGTCTACTCCTCAGGCACCGGAGGTCGTCCCAAGGGCTGCGTCCTCACCCACGAGAACTATCTGGAACAGTGTCGATCGCTGACTGCCTGGTATCCATTTTGGCCAGGTGTCCGCTATCTCAGCATCCTGCCCACGAATCACGCGATCGACTTCATGGTCGGCTTTATTGGACCATTCGTCTGCGGCGCGTGTGTCGTGCATCTGCGCACTCTACGTCCCGAGTTTGTTCGCGACGCATTTGTTCGCTACCGGATCACCTACGTCGCGCTGGTTCCGATGATCGTCAAGAATCTCGAGCGCGGCTTACGCGCCAAGTTTGATGAACTGCCTGCATGGAAGCGCGCGATGCTCAACGCCATGATCGCGACGAACCGGATCCTCACGCGTCGCCGCCCGAATGTGAAGCTCAGCCGGATTCTGCTCTCGAATATTCATCGCGGGCTTGGAGGCGAGCTACTCGCTCTCATCACTGGCGGAGCCTTCATGGAGCCGTCGACGATGCAATTCTTCTACGATCTTGGGATCCCGGTCGTGAATGGTTATGGTCTCACCGAGGCCGGAACGGCTCTGACCCTGAACGATCTCAAGCCCTTCCGCGCGGATACGGTAGGAAAGCCGCTTCCCGAAGTCGAGCTTCGCATCTTGAGTCCCGACGCCGATGGCATCGGCGAAGTGGCTGTCCGCAGCAAGACCGTCATGTCGCACTATCTCGACGATCCCGAACTGACACTCGAAACCATCGTCGATGGCTGGCTACTCACGGGCGATCTCGGGCGCTTCGAGCGTCACGGACATTTGCAATTGTTCGGTCGCAAGAAAAACATGATCGTCACCGAGGGCGGGAAAAATATATACCCTGAGGACATTGAAACCGTTTTTGACGGTTTGCCCGTCAAGGAATACTCGGTCTTCGCCGCGAACTACATCTGGCCGAAAAAAGAGCTTGGTCGCGAACGGCTGGTCATGATTTTGCGTCTCGAGCAAAATCAGATGTTCGACAGCAAGTTGCTCGAAGAACTATCGGCGCGCAACCGGAGTCTGCCCGACTTCAAGCGCGTGAGCGGATACCTCGTCTGGGAGAAAGATTTCCCGCGCACTGCCTCCATGAAAATTAAGCGCCAGGTGCTGGCCGAAGAAATCGCACAATCTGTGGAGCGCTCGGCAGTGGTTGGATTGTGAAGTAGCGCTGCCGTCCGGCTGTTGTCGCGCGGGCATCTTGCCGTTGCCCGATTCGTCTGAAATTGGATCGAAGCTTTGGGGAAATCCTATCTCGCAATCGTGAATCCGGCGGCAGGAGGCGGGCGGCGCGGTACGCTTCTCACCCCAGCCCTCGAACGCCTGCGTGCCGGAGGGCTCCAGATCGAAGTCGCCCCAACGGCAGCTCCGGGGCAAGCCACCGAATTGGCTCGAGCAGCCTACGCTCGCGGCGTTCGCAACTTCATCGCGGTCGGCGGAGATGGCACATCCTACGAAATCGTGAATGGCCTTTACCCTGAGGCGCTGAGCGGCGATCGTCCGACCTTGGGATTTCTTCCGCTCGGCACCGGAAATTCTTTTCTGCGCGATTTCAGCGACATGGGCGTCGACTATGCGATCGACTCCTTACTCGTCGGCCGTTCCCGGTCTTGCGACGTCATGCGACTGCGGCACCGTGGTGGCGTGATTCACTTCATCAATCTGCTGAGTATGGGCTTCTCGGCGGACGTTGCGACCCTCCGTGAGCGTCGTTTCAGCAGTTGGGGAGAACTCGGATACCTCACCTCGATCTTCCTGACTCTCGCGCGCTTCAACCGTCGTCCATTCCCAATTCGAGTTGAGAACGATTCGAACTTCGATCGACGCAAATGCCTCTTCGTTACTTTCAACAACAGCAAGTTCACCGGGGGCACTATGATGATCGCTCCTCAGGCGGAGATCGGTGACGGACTCGTGGAATATGTTCGCTGGGGACCGATCGGCCGCTTAGGCCTCATTCGCAATCTCCCCGGCCTGTACGATGGCACGCACATTGAGCATCCCTTAGCCGAACGCAAGGCCGCCCGCCGTATCGAATTCAATCTCGACAATCCCGTCGACGTCATGGTCGACGGAGAAGTCCTGACTCTCCATTGCGAGGAACTCGATGTCCTCCCTGCGGCTCTAAACGTTGTTGCCTGATCGCGTGATATAAGAATGAGCATGTCTGACGATCGCCGAAAACGGCAAGAGGATCGTGCCGCCGCTTCGACAGGGAAGAAGAAAAGCTTCCTCATGTACGGTGTCGTTTTGATCTTGTTGGCTGGCGCATACTTCGGCGGACGCTACTATCGCAATCACAAGTACGACGGCTTCGCGAAATGCCTGGCTTCCAAGCAAGCAAAAATGTACGGGCTTTACTGGTGCCCCCATTGTGCCGACCAGAAACGAATGTTTGGCGATGCATTCCACTATGTGCCATACGTCGAGTGCGCCATCCCCGGCCAAAAAGACACGGCGGCCGAATGTAAAGTTGCAGGAGTGAAGCTATTTCCCAGCTGGCAATTTGGAATGGATCCGCCGCACGAAGGGGTTCTTTCGCTGCAGACTCTGAGCGACAAGACAGGATGCGCGCTGCCGTGACCGGCGCGTCACGATTCAACCGCCTATTGTTGGTTGTAGTTGCGGCTCTGTCCTTGGCAGGCATCGCCATCTCCGCAGTATCACTCCAACGTCACTACGCAAAGTCAGCGACCGACTTCTGCGACTTCAACGAGAAATTCAGCTGCGACATCGTCAATCGCAGCGAATACTCGACGCTTGGCGGAATTCCCGTAGCCGCAATCGGAGTTGCCGGCTACTCGGCATTGTTCCTTCTGTCGACCTTCCGGAAGCGACAACCGGAGACGCCAAACCGCCTGCTGGGCGCGGCATTGGCAGGATTGGCCTTCGCCCTCTATCTAACGTATGTCGAAGCCTACAAACTGATGACGTGGTGCATCTTGTGTCTTATCTCGCTCGCCCTGATCTCGCTGATCAGCCTTTTCGCGATCGTCATAAAGTGGAGAAGCGCGAGAGCATAATATCCTCCGCCGTTATATTCTGAGAATGCACGTTTCCTGATGGAAGAAACCCAGCAAATTGAGAATGAAGGCGCACAATCGCCCGGTCGCGTGATCCGGGTCGAGTCCGCGACCGGAGATCTCCGTCTGCACGAGTTTCACAGCCGAACATTTCACAACACCCGTTTTCTTCGAGTGTGGCTGCCGCCGGGCTACGACGATTCGCAAAACGCCGGCCGCCGGTACCCGATCCTCTATTTGAACGACGGTCAGAACCTGTTCGAGTCCTCAACATCTTTCACCGGCGTCGAGTGGCAAGTCGATGAAACGGGCGACCGCTTGATCCGCGAGGGGGTGATCCCTCCCATGATCTTCGTCGGCATCGACAACGCTGCCCGGGCGCGCATGCGCGAATATATGCCGCATCGCTCCCTTCAGCCCGTTATCGTGCGAGTCCAGGGGACTCGTTATCCGAAGTTCCTCATAAATGACGTGATGCCCTTCATGGCTCGAAACTACCGTGTCGCGACAGGCCCTGAGAACACCGGCCTCGGCGGGTCCTCTCTCGGGGCCCTCATTTCGCTCTACACAGCTGCCGTGTCACCGGGAGTGATTGGGCACTTGCTGCTCGAAAGTCCTTCGCTTTGGGCGTCCAACCGGCAGATGATCAAGGACAGCCGCACAGTAAGACGCTGGCCCGATCGAATCTTCATGGCAACCGGCGCTGCCGAAGCCGGACGTGCCGATCGTGATCAGAGTCAGGTTGACGATGTTCGGGAATTGGCAGCAATTTTTCGTCGAGCTGGCTTGGACGACAAGCGCTTGCGGTTGGTCATCGACGAAGGCGCGACCCATCACGAATCGCATTGGGCGCGAAGGTTTCCTGAAGCATTGTCGTTTCTATTCGGCAATTCGCGCTAGCTTTCCGAATCTCTACCTCACTAGACTGTCGCTAGTCGGGCTCGCGACCGCTCCTATCTTGCTGGACCAGCGCCACATCGCCAAGAGCAGCGCCGACATCGCAACAACGGAGAGTTGAACGTGCGTCCATCGAGTGATGGGCCCAAGCAAGGGAAGAACGTACACGAGATAAAGGAGAGTCCCAATTCCACGGACTGTTTGCCCGCCGCTCTGACCGATCAGCCAGTCCGCCAACATGAGAATTGCCGGAGCCAGAATCACTAAATCGTAAACCGTGAGATGTGGAGAAACCAGCACCGTAGCCAGCAGCAACGCGCTGAATCGCATAGCCAGAGGCACTCCAGGTCTGCGTTTCCACAGAGCAATCGTGGCACCGAGAATCAAGACTGCGCTAGCCACGTAGAGCCCGAAAGACAAGCCATGCCAAGGAACGATCATCGACCAAAACGTTCGCAAGCAATGCGTCTGATACGGTCTCGGTTCGAGCGCTGGCAAAAGTGAACGGACATTCCACAGCGTCTCCATCCACTTTCTGAGCGGCTCGACCCCGTAATATGCGACTCCCACAAGCAATTGCGCCGCAGCCGAAATCACAGCTCCTCCCACGATCTTCCACGCACCAACCGCGACGAAGACAACAGCTGCTGCTAATCCCAACTGTGGTTTGAAAATCAGGCAGCCCAGCACGAGTCCGGCAAGAAATCCACGCCGATCGCGCAGCAAAAAGAACAGCAGTGTAAAGCAGGCGAGCGCAATAGCAGAGGTCTGTCCCCATGCGATTAGATTGAAGAATCCGGGAAATGCCACTGCTAGCAGAAGAACCGTCCCGCCATAATCCTGCAGATGTGGGCACGCACGCCAGAGCGCGTAGCAGGAAAAGCCATAAATCGCGCCGCTCAACGCCCACCACAATGCTAGCGCCCATCGATAAGACAGATGTGCCAGAGGCGCACAGGCTATCGACACTTGCGGCGGATAAAGGGGCAGATATCGAATCCCCGCCGCCTCGGGCACGCGCTCTGCGGCCACTGAGGCCTGCGCACCCATGCCGTACAAGTCGGCGCCGTCATGAGCGATGGCGAGCGATCCGATCGTATATAGATGCAGGAAGTCCGTTCCCTTGAAGTTACCGTTCCGGTCCCGCAGCCCGGGAGTCGCCAGCGTCCAAATGTAAAGCGACCAGAGTGCGAGGGCGAGAAGGAGCCCGTGTGCGCGCAACCGCTTCGACGTCAGCCAACCACTTCTCTCCGCGATCATGTTCCGCCTGCATGATATCGAATGGGAGTCAACTTCAACGATAACTAAGAATTTCGCGCCAACTCCGCAGGTTCCTCTTGGCGGAAATACATCAGCAGAGGCACCACAAACGGAAACAGAAGCGCGAGCACGGATGGCAAAAGTGGAACCCGATTCAAGGAATCCAGTCGAGGCGTATGCACCAACAACGCCAGAGACACAACGAAAGGCCACGCTAGGAGCGCGGTAAATCCAATCCTCCCCACCTGTGGCAATCGAGCCCAGTCCCGAATCAGCATGAGTACCGGCAACAACAGCAGCACCTGGTTGTAGGGAGTTAGTAAAGGTAGAACCAGCCCGGTCGTGATGAAAACCAGCGCCAGCAGCTGAACAAACTCATCAGAGTTTGCCGCAGCCTTCCTTTTTCTCCAGGAATACGCAGCCAGCCCCACGACGATCAACACGGACAGCATTCCTCCCGCCCAGTCTCCGAAGACGAGTCTGAGCGGTGATGTGGTAGGGAAGTATCTGCGGTAAGCTTCAAGCCCTTCGAGGAAACGACGCGGCCACCCTGGAAGCAATAGTTCACCCGCCCCAACCAACAATGTGAGCGTGACGCCAAATCCAGCGGCGAGTGGCCATCGTTTTCTCCAATCCCCGATGCTCCACAGCAGGAACCACGCGACGCAAAGCGCGACCATTTGCGGTTTGATCGTTGCAACCGCGAGCAGCACCCCCCCGATAGAAGACCGCTCCCGGGTCACACACCAGCACGCAAGCGCGATCAAGAAAGCGACGAACAACCCAAACTGTCGCAGCCTCAATCCCTGATCAATCTGCGGGCTGCTTAATACCAGCAAAATCAAGCTGACCATTACGAGCGCTGGCGGTCGCCAGTGTAAGATCTCCATCCAAAGCCAGACGCCAGCCGCTGTCAGCGCCCCAAAGACCCACGGAGTCCAAATCTGCAGCACCGAGAAATCGACGTGCAGCGTCGGTGCCAGTAGAAACACGACGTACACGGGATACACAAATCGCTGCTCATCGATAATCTCGGACGCTGGCTTGTCATAACTCTGTTCGATGGCCCGACCATAGAATCCTATCTGAATCTCGGTGCTCACTTCTTTTCCGTAGGGATTCCGGCCGTTTAGAAGAAGTTCGCGCGTTCCCACCCAGCGCGGATACAGGTCTCCCATTTGCGCTTTGAGCTGGCCTCGCTGCACATTAACGTAACATTCCCAGGGCAAAAGCACGCGATGCATATACGACCAGCTGACCGCGCTCGCGGCAATAGCCAGCAAAAACCAGAGCCAAGGCTTGATGCTTCGAATCGTCAGTTCCAGCTCCTTGAATCAGCCATAAACGAAAAAAGGCCCCCACCGCCCGACGGCGACGGAGGCCCTTTCGGATCCTTTACTTAACTGCTGCTTCCTTCACGCCCGTCTCTTCGAACAAACCGCTTGTGATCTCAATCATCTCGTCGTCCACGACCCGGTTCTTCGATATCGCTTCCTTCAACGTGATGGAGACAATCTTGTTCGATCGCAGGGCGGCCATGCAGCCGAACTCTGCGCGATGAACCATGTCAATCGCGCCCAGCCCATATCGAGTTGCCAGCACGCGATCGAACGCCGTAGGTGAACCGCCACGCTGGATATGCCCCAGCACCACGGCCCGCGTTTCGAACCCTGTTCGCTGTTCGATCTCGCGAGCGAGAATATTGGCGATGCCGCCCAGCTTGGCATGACCAAACTCGTCCTTTCCCATGTCTTGCACCACCGGAGCACCTGCTCCCGTGCGGAATTTCGCGCCTTCGGCGACAACAACGATCGAGAAGTAGCGCCCGCGCTCATGCCGCTGGCGAATCGATTCGGCGACCTTGTCCACATCGAACGGCCGTTCTGGAATCAGAATCGCGTCCGCGCCGCCGGCAATGCCGCTATACAACGCAATCCATCCCGCATCGCGTCCCATCACCTCAACCACCATCACGCGGTTGTGGGCTTCGGCTGTCGTGTGAACCCGGTCAATGGCTTCGCAAACGATGTTGCACGCTGTATCGAATCCGAACGTATAATCCGTGCCGCCCAAATCGTTATCGATCGTCTTCGGTACGCCGACTACCTTCACGCCCTTCTCATGCAGCTTCTGCGCGACCGACAGCGTATCGTCACCACCTATTGCCACCAGGGCATCCAGTTTGTGCGCCGCGATCGTGCTGATGCAACGGTCAAATCCGTCAGGACGCTTCGAGGGGTTCGTGCGCGAGGTCCGCAAAATCGTTCCGCCGCGGGGCAGAATTCCGCTCACCGCGTCCAGATCCAGTTCCATGCTCTGGTTTTCGATCAAGCCGCGCCAGCCTTCCATAAAGCCTACGAATTCATCGTGATAATGAAAAATGCCTTTGCGCACGACCGCGCGGATCACCGCGTTCAGTCCAGGACAATCGCCCCCGCCGGTTAATATGCCAATTCTCATCGTAATGTTCCTCTTTCCAAATGAGTTCAGGATGAATCCTCGGAATGCACCCCGGCTCCTGGGGCGTGACGAAATGGCCCGAAAACACTGGGGTAACAATCGTTCGGAAAACATAGAGTACCATTAAACGAATCGCCTCCGAAACCGAAGAATAAGCCAAGAAAATCGATTCGGTGATCCCTTTCGTGTGCCGCACAATTGGCATTGCGCTTCCGTCTCAAATTTTGCACAATGCTCGACACGCATGAACAAAAGTTTGCGGGCTCTGGTCTGGGGACTGGTGGGGCTGGTTGGTGCCGCCGCGGTCAGCATGGTCGCCGTCCATCGCGGAGAACCTATCAACGCACTCTGGTTGGTCGTCGCCGCAACCTGCTGCTACGCTCTCGGATATCGCTTCTACAGCAAATTCATCGCCGCCAAAATCCTTGCGATTGACTCCCTCCGCGCCACTCCGGCCGAGCGCCTCGAGAACGGCCGAGACTTTCTCGTCACCAACAAGTGGGTTGTCTTCGGACATCACTTCGCCGCCATCGCTGGTCCCGGCCCTCTTGTCGGTCCTGTTCTCGCGGCGCAGTTCGGGTACCTCCCTGGAACTCTCTGGGTGCTCGCTGGCGCCGTTTTTGCGGGGTGCGTCCAGGACTTCGTAATCCTGCTCTTCTCGGTGCGCCGCGACGGCAAGTCGCTCACCGAGATGGCCAAAGAAGAAACTGGGCCCCTTGGCGGATTCGTCGCGTACGGCGCCGTTATCGCGATTCTTATCATCCTGCTCGCCGTGGTCGCATTGGTCGTCGTGAATGCCCTGAAAGACAGCCCATGGGGAACATTCACGATCGCCATGACCATACCGATCGCGTTGCTGATGGGAATCTACCTCCGCCGCATTCGCCCCGGCAAAGTGCTGGAAGCTTCCGTCTTCGGCTTCATCCTCGTTTTGCTGGCTATCTGGGGAGGTCAATGGGCTTCTCAGAATCCACCGGTAGCTCACGTCTTCACCTT
>Ga0209624_10003479_pt1 | contig 11116 bp, 17 predicted proteins | sample JacPinW_OM2H0_O1_FD_188565 | JGI IMG/M metagenome (GOLD analysis project Ga0209624, IMG submission 188565) | Forest soil microbial communities from Algoma, Ontario, Canada - Jack Pine, Ontario site 1_JW_OM2H0_O1 (SPAdes) (version 2) | ecosystem: Environmental > Terrestrial > Soil > Boreal... | reverse complement strand
CAACTCGGCTGCAGCCTTCGCCTTCAACTCATCCACCTTCGCTTGTTGAGCATCCAACGCGGCTGCAAGCTTCGGAGTGCCGAGGCCGAATTTAGAGGCCACAGCATCAACAACCGCACCCCACGTTGAATAGTCCGTTTGCGTGGTCTTCGCCTCTTGGTCAAGCTGATGTTGAAGACTGATGGATTCTTTCATCCGGTCGTTGAGGTCAGTGAGTTTTTGCTGTGACAACTCGGTAGCTGACTTGCCGAACTCATCAAGAGCTTTTTTGTCTTTCGCATACGTGGCACCCAACGTCTCAAACAGTTTGTTGGTTTCAACCACCGAGGCATCGCTCGCCTTCATCGCAGCCGTGAAGATGAGTTGCGTAGCAATGAGATTCGACAGCTTCTCTGAGACACCCACAAGCGCCTGAATGATAAACAACACAGCGGTTGCCGAGAATGCCGCTGTTAGGGCTTCATCCACACCAGGCAGTTCGGCAACAAATGAGCGAACATGGCGAGGCAGGCGTATACCAAACTCTTCACCCAACAACGCGACTTCCCCGCGAGCCTCACGCACTGAAGAGGTGGTGCGCTGTCCTGCATCTTCGATGGTGTCAGCGGCCTCTTCACCGGCTTTGCCTGCGTCTTTGAAACCATCCTGCACACCACCAAGGGCTTCCGTTGCGGGCTTCAGACCTCTTGTTGCTTTATCACCAACCGAGTCAAAAGCCGTGTCAAGTTGCGTGGTGTCACCGAGAAATCGTAAAACGGCGTCACCGATATTGATTCCTTGTGAAGACATAAAATCACCTCGTTGCAAATTTCAATTTGTCGCTTGCGACTATTGGTAAAGCTTTCAGGCGCGAAGTTGCTTCGCCTGGTGTTGCGCCAAAACAACAGGCCGCTTCCCCATCAAAGCGGGCTTTGTAAAGCGAGCCAACCCGCTGCACCAGAACCTTGCGGGGTGGTACGGTGAAAAAACTTTTGTTGTGTTCCCACAACTTGTTGACTCCCTCTGCGATGGTGGTCACCGTACACCTCGCCGCTCAACGTTGGCGGCCTGTTTCAAACCTCCGAGGTCAGTGCCGGGGAACGCCTTTCGCAGTCGTTCCTGCGAGGCAGGTGACAACGCTTGTATACGTTCCTCAAGGGTCACCTGAGCGTGCAACAACCGCTCTTGATGCAGTGTGTTTTTCAGTTGTTGATTCTCGGCAAGGGCCTGGTTGAGTTGCACTTCGATTGAGAGCATGGTTAATCAACCCACAATCTGAAAGGCCACACCACACGGCCAACCCTGCGAAGGAAACTCGGCTTCACTTGCGTTGGGTCAATCTCCAAAGGAACGAAGTTGATTCCTGTTTCGAGGCGATAGAGCCTTCGCAATTGTTGGTAGTAGCGCAACGTTTGCTCATGCCGCGCTTTTTCGAGTTGCAATTCCTGATAACACTCGCCAATGTTCATAAGCACCTTTCGATGGTGAAATTGGGTGAACGCCGTCACCCACCGGCCAACCGCTTTTTGAAACAGGTACGCTGAAGACCTGACCGAGGTCTGCCTTGCCGCTAGGCCCCGCTCGGTGCGGGTTGATGAAAGGGTGATGGGAGTGAACATCACCAACGGCACGCTTGTTGTTAAAAATGTGAAGGCCGGAAGGGAGTGACGATCACCCTATAACCGGCCTCAAGTGCCCATTACTTCGGTTCGTTGACGCTTTTCGTGGGCAAAGTCTTGATTGTTTTCAACTCTTCCAACCGGTCTCCATTCGCAGCCAACCAGTTTCGCAACTCACGCACAGCCGCGCTGTTATAACGTTGCTCTTTGACAAGCCGCTCGCGTGCATCCAAGAGTTCGACTTCCAAAGCATCACTCTGGCGTTCATAACTTCTGGCACCGAGCAGGTTGCCTCGCCCTTCCTCGGTCTGTTTGTGCTTGATGGCTGTATTGACCCGTTCTTCAAGCAACCGCACATTGCCTGCCTCATTGTTGACGCGATTCTCACAACCCTTCGCGTTCTGCTGAAGGTCAAACAGTTGCTTACGCAACGCCGTCAATTCAACATTGGGTGGTAATCCCATCACCGGGTTTAGCTTCGCCATTGCAGCGCGATGCTTCTTTTGTCTTTGTTCAACCTCGGCGCATGTCGCATCGGTAACAACAAAATCGTTGGGATGCTTTTCGAGGTTGGTTTTGAATGCCAGTGGTAAATAAGAATGCTGTGTCATGTTTGTCTCTCCGTGTTTCGGTGGATCATTCCGAACAAGTTGGGTGAATAAATTAAATTCGTCCGTCATTCGGTAAACTCCTTGTTGCTAAAAACAAAATCGGTGATGGGTTGGTAACCCATCACCGTCTTCAACCTACCGGCCAACCGTCATGAGGTTGCGACCGGCTGTAAGCTTCGCCACTTTGAGCGAGTCTGACTCGCTGAGGCCAATGGCCCGACCAAAGTCATAGTCTTTGCGTTGTGCCTCGGTGAGGTTGTTGTATTCCGCTGGTGATTGACCAAGCGCAATGCGCTTCTGCTCGGCAGTGATTTCACCCCTCGATTCCATGAAATCAAGCAGAGCCGCATCACTTTGTTTGCGCCAAGGGTCCGTGGTTGTTTCCTGAACATACCCCTCAGTAAAAGACTCGGTAAGCAACTCAGGGTGGTTGTCGCCGGGGCCGTTGTGTTTGCGAATTATGCGCGACTCTTTGAGAACCTGGTCGGCACAATTCAGCTTCGTTTCGATGGTGGTTAATCCTTTGGCCTTCTCATCGAACTTTGTTCGCTTGCCTGCTTTGTCCAAGGCCTCAAGGGCCTCATTGAATTTGACCTCTACGCTTTTCATGTTGTCGGCCCTCCTTTAGAGCCTGTTTACTGCTTAGATTTTGGTCGCGCTTTGTTTACCAACCCTCGGGAAAGTTTTCATCCACAAAAGATCTAAATTCCGGCTCGCGTGTGTTGCGCTCAACCTTTTCAACCACTGCCAACGCCAACACCAACAAGAAGGCCGGATGCTTGGGGTCAATGACGGTTGCCACTTCATCGAACAGCAACTCAATTTTCGTTTCGAGTTGAGCCTTGGTCTGCTCACGTTGCTTCGCATACACCTTGCCAACATGGGAAGCCCTGCGAGCCTCAAACACTGTTTGCAGTGCTGTCAGCACATCAGGATCAATATTGTTCATCACCATCACCCTCACCCAACGCGAGTTCTCTTTGTTCAAGAGTGAACGTACCAACAGGTGCTTGTCCGATGTACGTCTGAAATGTGATGCTTTTTTTTCTCACTTCCAACCGCTCAACGATTGGTTTGCGAACACCAAGCAACTCAATCATGGAGCGTGTTACCAGGTGCATTTCATGGATGAGGCCGATAGGCAACTTTTTGTCTTTGCGGTGCAGTTCTATTTCATCCAAAAGATGTTGCAGCCTGCCCAACATAGTCACGCGCAATTGCTCTGTCTCCGACAGCGTGCTTTGCTTCAACTCTTCCATAATCGTTTTCCTGTCCTGCGTTATCGTGTTGCGGCTCACGTTCAACACCTCAGCCAACTTTTTGTTGGTTGCAGCCGGGTCATCCCGCAACAGTTTTGCGACCTCTAACCGTCTCTGTGCTGCGGCCTCATGCAGTTGCCGCAAGTATGTTGATGGGGCTGTCATTGTTTGCACGCATCGGCAATCACCTCCTCAGGTGAAAGAAGTAGGGTGTTGTTGTATTGCTTGTTGAAAATGAGGATGGGCTTCCCCCTGTCGCCTTTATCGACAGTCAGCCAACCATGTTGCTCAAGAAGGCGCACGCATACGGCGAACTCATCCTCGGTCAAGCCTTCAGGAAGACCTATCCTCATAAAGAGTGAACGCTGATAGGCTGTTTGGTCGCGCTGCAAGGTCTTACGCAGCCTGAACATCACATGGACCTTGGTCAAAATATCGTTAGTCATTGTTGCTTGCTCTCCTTGTCAGCATCGAAAGTGGGTTTTGAATAACGCTTCACGGTGCTCAGACTCAACTGCAACTGCTCTGCAATCTGCGTGAGACTCTTGCCTTCATTTTTCAATTGCGTAATCTGTTGTGTGAAAGAGTCACGCTCGGGATTGGACTCTCGTCCGCCCTTATCCTTAGCAACGTGATCTTCCTTCTTTCCGGCCTCACCAGGCTTGAGGTACACAGGGAAGCAACCACGATCAAAGTTGCAGTTCCCATCGTCATCATTGACCGCGATGGTGAAGGACAGGGGTTTCTTGAAGCCGCGTGACTTGATACGCTCAATGAATATTTGCGAGGTGTTCTCCAGCTTGGAGAACGCAAGACCAACATCAATCTTTCCACCAAACGTCACCGAGTCTTTCAGGTACTCGCTTGGGTCAATGCTGCTGCTCTTTGCCCCTGTTTTGGTTGCGTGAGCCGTCATAACAACAGCAATGCAACCATGCACCGTCATCAGTTCTCTGAGTTGTTGCATGAACGTGATCCACTCACCTGACTGAAAAGCTTCTTTGATCTTGGCAAAATCCAACATCGTATCGAGTATCAGGATTCGGTCACGCACTGCGCGTTGCAGAACAGGTGAATCAATCGCGTGCATGACGTTGCCTTTTGGGTTTTTCACCCTGAAATCGGTGCCATGTTTCCGCAAGTCGAACGGGGCCGCGTAATCACTAAACAACTCAGGCGACATATCCGCACACAAGAACATGATGGGGTGACGGTGATGAACTGTGAAATGGTTGAAGGCAGGCCGCTCGCTCAATATCGCATCGGACAACTCAATCAACCCCATCGTTTTGTAAGCTTCAAACCGACCGGCAACAACAGTGATGTTGCCCTTGATGATTAGGTCATCAACAATGACCTCGGGTGATTGAAACTCACACGCTGCCAATGCTGGAAATTCCTCTTCCCAATTTTCAGGATCAACTTCACCCTCAAACACCACACCGCACTTCTCAGAGAGACGATGGAAGATCACCACATCAACGTTCTTTAGCTCTTTCAGGTGATCGAGGTCACCGGCCTCAACATCAGGCTCAAAAAGGACAACGGTGGTTACTTCTTTACCAACTTTCGAGGCAATGTGACGTACATGCTTCACCTTGCTGGTGTCGAAGTAACGATCAACGGTTATCGTTTTGGTGGTCGCAGGCTTTTCTTGGTGCTCACCGACAACAACATCATCACTGATACGTACCAGTTTTGATCCTCTAATCTCATTGTGCGCCGGTGGTATTTGAATCGTCTTTTTGATTGGCTCTAATATCAGGAAGTTCACCCTTGAACGATCAAACTCATCCCTTTCCAATTCCGCAAGAACCTCATCCTTCGCACCTTGATAAGTCACTGGAATCAACACCTCTTCATCACGCAAGGTCGCATATCGCAACTCATTCCAAACATCGGCCTCGGTATTACCATTACCAATGGGTGCTTGGTTTCTGCACCACGGCTCTGCGGCTTGTGGATGTACGTGTGTGATCTTCTTCATGGTTTCCTATCCGTAAAAAACAAAAGCCCCTCGTTGCCGAGAGGCTTTCAAACAGTGCGATGGGGTTATGATTCCTAGTTAGATGTTAACATGCTTGGTTAACCACATAACGCTTGTCACCTTTCGCGATGCGCTCATTACGAAACACATTCCAACTCCGGTACCGTGCCCACTGCTCTTCTTGCTTCTTAATCAGTTCGCGTTGCCTCGGTGATAACAACGTCATCAGTGAAGGGTTATCAAGATAACCACACAACCAAGTCAGAAGTCGTTTCCATCGTAGAGCATCCTGTAACAACCAATATTCCCCATTCGGACCATGAAATTTAGGATGCCATTCACCCCGGTGAAAGTTCTGTCGGCATGAGGGGCCGCAAGTTGTGCGCGTACGACGTTCGGCTGCGAAGATCACCCCGCACCATCTACAAAATGTGAGATACCGTGACATATTCGCGTCCAATTTCCCTCTCCGGGGTGTAGCATATTAGGCGCGAGCGGAGTAAGTTGTCAATAGTTAATTTAGAAATCCTCTCACTACCTTGGGAAAATACTCACGTTTGCGTGAGTGTGTAAATTCTTGCAGGCTCAAAACAGGTTCTGAACCGGTTCAGAACCGATGGTGATACGGGATGGTGACCCACACCACGAAGTGTGGTCACCCATCACGCCGGTAGGGTCACAAGCTCAGTTCAGTTCATTTCCTAGGGGTTATGAACCTGAACCGCCGTGCACCTAAGACCGTGCTGTGTCAAATTTGACACACTCTCTTTTTGCCTGTGAGGTCAAAATCAGGGCCGACCCACAGACGCGGGCCTCACCTCTCAAACCCATCGCGGCCTGCAAGTCATTGAAAAATAGTGCCGAAGCCGGGGTTGAGCACCAGGCACGTGCCAGCAAGACTGCCAGTGACGTTGCAAACAAAGGTACTTATGAGGCTTGTTTAGTCGTTGAGACCGGGACGATACTTGACCGTCTCGGTTTGTCGGTCGCCTCGGCCTGATGGCTCATTCATCGCGGCTCTACAGCCGCCAACGCCGCTCGATTCCGCCTGGTGCTGCGACGATCTAAGCGCGACGGTCCAAAGCCTCACCGTGGGGCTTGTTAGATTTCAACATACAACAACGCCGTCGAAATCAAACTACACGCGAAAGCCCGCGCCGGTCAGATGTTGGTTGAAGGTGCAGCGGACAGATTGAAACCTGGTCAAAACAAAGTCGCTAAATCCTGTCCTAAGCCTAGTACAGGAGACTTAGGTATCACCCGCAACGAGTCTTCCGACTGGCAAAAGCTTGCGGCTGTGCCTGCGAAGGTGTTGAAGTTTGGTAAGTAAGGAATGGGGGAGTGTGTTTGTTAGTCGCCAAGGAAGTCGATAACCGGCATTGGGTATGCAATATAGTCATTCATCAACTTCCGCATGCGCTCAAGCTTCGCCTGTCGCTTTGCTTTTCGCTGTGCGCTTTGGGCTTCGCGCTTCGCCTGTTTGTTCTCTTCCTCGGCAAGATAGTCGATAACGTGTTCCATATGGTGGTTCGCTCCCTGAGTTGAATTTACTTCCCATCGCAGTCAGCTTCGCTCAGAGCCGGTGCGCCTGCAATAGCACGTCCGTTCAGCAAACCACTTTGTAAACCAAGGGAATAACGTTAACCGCGTGGTACATGTGTTAGTTTTCAACCGACATACCCAACGCAAGCCTCTCATCCAACATCTGAATGCCTTCTGCGAGTGCTGTGCGTTTGGTCTTGATGTAATGCCTCATGGTGGTGCTCAAATCAAGATGGCAAAGCGCCTGTTGTGCGGCTATGGGGTTGCCAGTCAACTCGGTAAGGATCGTGCCTGCACCGCGCCGGAATGCGTAGAGACCCTTCCAAGCTTTCTTACCAACAGCGGGTCTGAGCACTGCGACAACATAGTCACGAATGTTGATTGGGTCACCGAACGTGTTTGAGAACACCCAACCCTCACCAGGTTTGCCGCATGCCTCATGCCAAGCTTTGAAAATTCCAATCACCATTTTCAACATAGGCAACGTCACATCGACACCTGTCTTCGTGGTGCCGAGATTTCCACGTACGTACGCCTGGTGCAATCGCAGCTTCCCTGCCTTGAGGTTTACGTCTTCCCAACACAGAGCAACGATTTCACTCGGTCGCAACCCCATCAGACCGGCCAAACACACGATGAGTTGTGCATCCGCACGTTTCAGTTTGTTGTTAACAATGTCCATCAATTCGGTGAGTGTGTAGTCTGCACCGTCCTTGGGTTTTGGTGCTTTGATTTTGGTCTTCACGTTGCGCCAAGGATTCACCTGCATCACCCCATCAATGACCGCGTGCGAGAAGATGCCGCTTGCGAGGCTGCGAACATGAGCAACGGTGTTTTTTCCATACCCCTGCTTAATCAGTTCGGTGAGGAATTTGCTGCCGTGATGCGGCTCATAGTCGCGGAAGGTGCAGTCCGCGAAGTGATCCTTGAGGTGTTGCTCCCAGATGTCTTCATAGCCTGCAACCGTGGAAGGCTTGAGGCCCTTCTTCACCGTGGGCAGGTATTCATCGGCCCAATAATCAGTGATGAGAGGTGTTGATGTTGGTTGCGGCTTGGGTCTGCGAACGGTGACCATGTGCTCATCACGCAGCGCGAGCACAGCATCGCAGGTTGTGCTGTAATGTGTTTCGTCGCGGTCACACAGCTTATGGGATACCCGTTTCCTTTCCCCATCAAAGTAGCGCACGTAAAAGCTGTTGCTGTCGGTTTCGTAAATCGTGCCTTGTTGGTAGTGCTTTCTCATGCAAGCATTCTACGTGCCAGTAAGACTGCCAGCAATGGTACTTTAGTGTTGGTTATAAGTTGTTTATTTTGTTGATTATGGAAGCGCATGCGGTCCGGTGATCGTCCCGGTCTTCAAAACCGGCGAGCGACAGGCAATCCTGTCACTGGTGGGTTCGACCCCCACTCGCTTCCGCCATTTTTCAATGACTTAGCTTGCTTTCCCTGCCGTTTCCCTGCCGTTGAGGGCTAATCGAGTGACTTTCCCACTCGCTTGCGCCATCTCATCCGTCACAACGTCGCCGTAAATATCATTGTTGTGCGAATGTCGGCGTGCCTCATTAGCCTTCTTGTCGGACTAGGCGAATACAAGGCGAACATGTAATATGCCCGTGTTTTGATAACAGGGTCACACTCCGGGGTTGCCCTTGCCCTTCTTGGCTCTTGAGTTACCTTTCGTGCTTCCCTACAATTTTGCTAGACTTCTCCTGATATGGAGACTGGCCGAAAGCCTAAAGCTGGCCTAGCCACGATGCCCACTCCTGATTCCATCCCTGATGTGGTCCTCCAGTTTCTCGAATCAGCGAAAAATGCAAAATCAATGGCGTGTCCGGATTGCGGCGGTCCCGTCGAATTTCGGCCTGCGGAGAATACTCTTTGCGGGGCAGACTTGGAAAATATCGCTCCCGTTCTGCCCAATTTGCAATCCCGCTCCTTGATATGGCGGCCCTTTAAGGAATATCGCCCTTTAACTTCTTTTTTTGATCCTCAAGCCAAATCCCGATTAGCTCCCGGATGCCGGAATCAGTGCAACTGTCTAGAGATTTTTCTAGAACAGCGATGGCCGCCTCAGCCGTAGCAATCTCTTTCGGGGAAAGCATGGCAGAAGTGTACGCCTCCAAACACACTGGACTGAGCACTTCTGCTCAGTCCCCTCCACGCCTTTCCACTACGCTACTTGTGACCGTCCAAAGGAGGCATTTATGGGTGGTCACCCTTTCCAAGAAATACCCTGCCCAATTTGCAGTAAGCCAGTCGATCTAACGGTCGATCTGTATGCCGATGAAGACGGCAAGGTCGTCCATGAGGATTGCTACGTCAAACACATCACACGTTCCAAACTTCCGGCAACGATGATGTTCGATTAAAGTTTTTTCGGTATTCCGTGCAGTGGTGGCCTGTGGGAACCTGTAGGCATGGCAAAATACTCTCCCCGAGAAAACGACACGGTTTTATGGAAGGGGCATGGCTCTACTCGTTATTCGGTTATGAGGGTAGACGCAACTAGCGAGACCGTTGATCTCCAAAAATTGGAGCCTGATGCTGGCGTACTTTCCTACGACGGGCGCGTGCCGTGGTCGGAGATTAAGATCCCACGGACGAAGAAAGTTTAACTATCCTGCTATACTGAAGGAGTCCTGTTACACATTCCTCCGCCGTGCCCCGCTCTGGGCGTCGGTCTCTTGTGCAATCTGATAAATCGTTGGACAGGAGTCCCGCACCAATGCTGAACCTCCAGCCATACCCGACTTGCAGCGTTTGTAACAAACCCATCACAATAGAAACCAGCAAGGCGGACGAGCAGGGGAAGGCCGTCCACGATGGTTGCTATCTGCTGAAGATCGGCTCAAAAAAGACCACACCTAAATTCTAGCGGTACAAATTGTGACCTTTGTTCGCTAGCGGGCTGAACTGCCAAAGCGGATTGTTTATCCTGCCGCCATGTCCGATCCTAGCGAGCCGCCCAAGAACATCAGCGAGCTAATCGACCGAATCGACCTGATTCGAGAAGAACTTCTCAGAATCCAGCACTCAATGGAAGAGCTCGAAACCCCGAAACCCGCTCCCACGGTTGAACCATGAACGAGCCTCCCCACATTTGTTGGATATGTCACCAGCCTGTTCCGCCTGACATTCTTATGGATGCCTTCGGATTTTATGCGCACGAAGAATGCCTTAAAGCGGAAACCCAAAAGAAACACGCCTAGTTTTCCAGCAACGCAGGTTTCAAAACACCGCCTATAGGTGGTGCGGTTAGCACGAAGGTTTCATTTACGCGAAACTTCAGAGCCTAATAGAATCCCGACCGGGCAACCCGCCTCCTTCGGTCTTGATGTCACGCGGAAGATGGCATCAATTTCGGATTCCAACGGGTTGCCCGTCTGTTTGACACTGTGGCAGAAGTTGCTGAGTTGATCGGTTTTTCTACGTGGACGGTGGCGCGAATGTTTGAAAAGGAAAAGGGCGTCCTCATATTGGAGCGTCCCGAGACTGTACACAAGCGGCGCTATCGTAGTATGCGAATCCCGGTCTCTGTTCTTGAGCGCGTGATTAAGGGGCTGGCAGTCAAGGGCCAGTGACCCGCGTTATTCCCGTGCCGTTTCCCTGCCGTTAACGCTGCATTGCATCGAAAAGACGGTATTACATGCCATCTGCTGCCGTCTAAGTTGTTGTAAATACGTTTGTGGGTGCCTTCGACTCCCACTCGCTTCCGCCATTTTCCAATGACCTGCAGACATGCAAGTCACTCGCAAATCAGTTGGGGTTTGACAGCGCCATCTGAACCACCGCCGTTGCCCTGCAGAAGCCCGGTAGCGGTTTTGGCACCGTCTTCGTTACTTTCTGCTTGGTAGCGCGAAACTTCCTGCCGGCTCAGGCCGGGAGCGCAAGGCATTACTTATAATCTTGCGGGTGCGATCCAACTCGTCGCCAACCAGTTCCAGGCGCGGCGGACGGACGCGAGAATTTCCAATGCCCACCTCAACCTGCACCAACTTGATGAGCTGAACGAAGTTCGGCACGGTATCCATACGCAAGAGCGGCAAGAACCAGCGGTAGAACTCAAACGCCTTGTCGCTTTCTCCATTGATCGCCCTCTGGAACAGCTCCACTGATTCC